>Ga0307508_10000264_pt1 | contig 64291 bp, 50 predicted proteins | sample 9_EM_MG_FD_203089 | JGI IMG/M metagenome (GOLD analysis project Ga0307508, IMG submission 203089) | Populus trichocarpa ectomycorrhiza microbial communities from riparian zone in the Pacific Northwest, United States - 9_EM | ecosystem: Host-associated > Plants > Roots > Unclassified | place... | reverse complement strand
TCCGGCGCAAAGGTTCAGGTCCCGGCACTCTATGTCGTTGGCGATCGAGACGGGGTTTACAGATCGCCGAGTTGGAGCCATCTCGTCCCTAGCCTGAAACAGTTCGTGCCCTTGCTTCGCGAGACAATAGTCTTGAAAGGTTGCGGTCATTGGACTCAGCAAGAGCGCGCCAAAGACGTAAGCAATGCGCTCCTGGAATTCCTGAAACAGTTATAGATCGCGAACGGGGACTTGCGTAGACGCGGAAAGCAACGCAATGTCGCGTTTTGTGCATTGGCCCGACAGAGAAATCTTCACGGCTGGCACTAATGTCGGCTATCTGAGGTGGTACCGACTAGATTTACTCGATTTGGGACTTTCGACCTTTGACCCATTTCGGACCTTAAGGACCCCGGTTTTGCTAACGTGATCTGCATCACGGTGATGCAGCCCGCCACCCGGCATAGTCCGCTCACATCAACGGCAACACGCCGCCACAACACGGAGCGGGACCATGATCGACAACAACCACGACCTGACCATTCGCGAACTTGACGCCGTGAGCGGCGGCATCAAGGGGGCAATAGAGGGAGTGTGCAGAAAAGACGAAGGAAGCCAAAGCGGCCAAGGCGGCCAAAAGGACCCTGCTGCCCAGCTGTTCCAGCAACTATTGCAGCAGCTCACGTAAGGGCAACCTGAGAAGTTGAGAAGTATTGGACCGCCTCAGTTGGCGGCCTCTATCGTTTATCAATGCTATGTCGCATCTTGGCACGAAGCCGCCGATCTGGGATGACCTCGCCACGGTCGCGATCGGGGGTAACCCGGACATGACGAGGGCAGCCCCATCCAGTCGTGAATGACCCGTAGCGGAAGTCGGCGGACAATGCTGCGCTTGGTCGTGTCCATTCCGGCCATCCACCGCTGGCAGATATCGGACGACCACTCGGCGGATCGGATGCCTCACGGGTCAATACCTCGGTTCGGAGGCGAAGTAGTCGATCTCGCCGCGCGTGATGCCGATATCCATTAGCTCCCTGTCATTCAGGCTGTACAATTCGGTTCGCAATCTGTCGCGCTTGCGCCATTGCTGAAATGCCCTCCAGCAACTCCCGAGAAAGTTGGATACGCGCTGCGTCGATTTGGTCGCCTGCTTCAGTTCTGCTGCACCAAGAGCCGTGTACATGACGGTATCTCCTCGTTTCCAGTCCGAGGAGAGTGCCAAGGCACCAGCGTGCCCGCTTAACAGGCGGCTTACATTTTCCTTCCCGGCGGCTTATTCTTCATTGCAACCGATGCGAGTGCCTCGACGAATCGGAGGCGGGCCGAGGGAATGGCAGCGTGCGCTATATCTTCGAGAACTATGCGTTCGACACCGACCGGCGCGAATTGCATCATGGAGCTGACGTCGTCGCCGTCACGCCACAGGTATTCGACCTCCTCGATTATTTGATCAGCAATCGGGAGCGAGTTGTCAGCAAGGACGACCTCATCAAAGCCATTTGGAAAGGGCGCAGCGTATCCGACGCGGCGCTGACAACCCGTCTGAATGCCGCCCGGACTGCAATCGGCGATTCCGGCGAGGAGCAACGCCTGATCAAGACGTTACCGCGTAAGGGATTCCGTTTCGTCGGACAGGTGCGGGAGGCGCGAGAAGTTGCGGGCCCAAATCCGGGCGATGCGCCCGAGAGCGCTCCTGCGGTTCCCGACAAGCCCTCCATCGCCGTGCTGCCGTTCGCGAACATGTCTGGCGATCCCGAGCAGGAGTACTTCGCGGACGGGATGGTTGAGGAGATCACGACCGCGCTTTCGCGGTTCAACGGGCTGTTCGTGATCGCTCGCAATTCGAGTTTCACCTTCAAGGGCAAAGCGGTCGACATCAAGGAAGTCGGGCAGAGGCTTGGCGTGCGCTATGTCCTCGAGGGGGAGGTGCGCAAGGCGTCGGGGAAAGTTCGCATCACCGGCCGGTTGATTGAAGCAGCTACGGGCACACACATCTGGGCGGACAGGTTCGAGCGCGACATGACGGACATTTTCGCGCTGCAGGACGACGTCACGCTCGCCATTGTCTCGGCTATTCAGCCAAAGTTGCTTCAAGCCGAAATTGCACTGGCGTCGCGGCGGCGACCAGAGAACCTTACCGCCTATGATTATTTTCTCAGAGCTTTGCAGCAGGCGATTCTTGCGACCCGCGAAGGGGTGGCCGAGGCACTACGCCTGTGCCAGCGCGCCTTGGAGATTGACCCTGGGTTTGCTGGTGCCGCTACTCTGGCAGGTGCTTGTCACCTGGAAAACGTGGTTCAGAACTATGCTGTCGATCCTCAATTGGACCGCAAGGAAGCAGTTCGGCTTATGCGCTTGGCATTGAGCCTCGATGATGGTGATCCAGTCACGTTAGCAGAGGCTGCCTTAATCTCGGCATTATTGGTCGGCGATTGTGAGACTGAGATCGAGATCGCCGACCGGGCGGTTACGCTCAACCCAAATTCACATCGGGCATGGAACTGCAGAGGCTGGGTCTATAATGTTGCAGGGCAGCCAGAGGAAGCGATCCGGAGCTTTGAACGCGCCATGCGAATGAGCCCGGTAGACCCGCAACAATTCTCAGCGTTAAACGGGATGGGATTTGCCTTTATTGAACTGCGTCGCTTTGACGAGGCCATCATTGCAGGGAAGAAAGCCCTGCGTCACAAACCCTGCTATCCAGGACCATACCGCTGCCTCGCGTCCGCTTTCGCCCATCTCGGACGCGACGCCGAGGCCCGCGAGGCGGCGGCTCGTCTGCTTGAGATCGACCCCGCTTTCACAATATCGGCGTGGATCGCTCGGAGCCAGCTATCCAAAACTGCGAAGCTGATGATCGGGGGCTTTCGGAAAGCGGGATTGCCCGAATGAGCCGTGCTCGTCCGCATCTACAGGCTGATCCATAGGGCGCGATTTGCCGCGGCGCATGAGCCTGCTGTTGGCACGAAGCCGCCGATCTGGGATGACCTCGCCACGGTCGCGATCGGGGGTAACCCGGACATGACGAGGGCAGCCCCATCCAGTCGTGAATGACCCGTAGCGGAAATCATAAGAAGGGATAGATAAGTTGCGACTGTGACTCCTCTGAAAGAGAACGAGTATGCGCTCCATCGCTTCCATTCTTTCCCGACTTGTCGTCGCCGGAATGTTGGTATTCAACTCGGCCGCAGCGGTGCTTGGACAGGACGGTACGGAGACGCGTCGCGAGTGGGGCACGCTGGCCAATGGACGAACCGAGTTTGATGTTTCGGACGCGGCTTTGTTGCCAAGCACTCTTGCACTTGCGGCCGAAGAATCAGGCTGTCGTTACAATGACGACATCAAAGACGCGCCCGTTCGTTTCATGCGCCCAGAAGGCCGCCGTCTTGCTATCGTGTTCTGCTCCGGAATCATTGGCTCCCATCAGGTATTCGATGTTTCGAACGTGCTGAAGCCAACACTGGTAGAGCTTCCGTTTCTCGCGCGACCGAACGGCTTTGGCACGACAGCTAGAGCATTTTCATGATTGGTGGAATCGGGGGATTCCCTGCGAGGTTGCTCCATGATTCAGTTTCCGCATTGATTCGACGCGGAGGCTTCGATGGGATCGCCTTATTCTCAAGATTTGCGTGAACGGGTAATTTCCGTTGTCGATGGCGGAATGGGAGCGTACCAGGCCGCGCCGCTGCTGCGGGTCAGCGTTTCCTACATTTACAAGGCGCTGGGGCGTCGTCGGGCGACTGGCGAGACGACGGCCCGCCCGTCGGGCCGAGGGCCGACTCCGAAGCTGGCCGCTCACGATGAAGCGCTGCGCCAGCGGATCGCGGACGAGCCAGACGCCACGCTTGAGGAGATCCGAGCGTGGCTGCTGGCCACGCACGACATGAAGGTCAGCATCGGCTGCTTGTGGAAGCGCCTGCGCCATCTCGGCCTAACGCTCAAAAAAAGTCACTGAGAGCTGCGGAGCAAGATCGGGCCGATGTCGCCCAAGCGCGTGTGGAATGGCGCGCCAGTCAGGCGGAATTGAACCCGGAGCACCTGGTCTTCATCGACGAGAGCGGCGCGTCCACCAAAATGACCCGGCTTTACGGCCGCTGCGCGCGCGGCAAAAGGCTCGTTTGCACCGTCCCGCACGGCCATTGGAAAACAACCACCTTCGTTGGAGCCCTGCGCCAGGACGGCATGACCGCGCCGTGCGTCTTCGACGGCCCGATGAACGGCGAGACATTCCTTGCCTGGGTCGAGCAGTTCCTCGCTCCGACGCTGCGGCGGGGCGACATTGTCGTGATGGACAATCTATCGAGCCACAAGGTCAAGGGTGTCCGCGAAGCCGTCGAGGCTGTCGGTGCGACATTGCGCTATCTGCCGCCATATAGCCCCGACCTCAATCCGATCGAACAGTTCTTCGCCAAATTGAAGTCCCTGCTACGCAAGGCCGGTGCACGAACTCTCGAAGCCCTCGACCAGGCGATTGCCGATGCGCTTACCCGCTTCTCCCCAACAGAATGCGTGAACTTTCTCGCCGATGCCGGGTATCGTCACCAACCATGAAAATGCTCTAGGCCGGGTCGGATTACATGGGAAAAGGAGGCCAAAGTCTTTCAGGCCGAAACTGGTTCGGACACTTCGTTTGCGAGGCTTCGCCACATCTATCGACTAGACCGCGATACCGGGCGCTTTGTGGTCGTTCGCGTTGAATTCAAGCCTGACATCGGTACCAAGGACGAATGGACGACGATTTGGGACGCGCCCAAGTGGTCTTTCCCCGCGAAGCCAAACTGAAGCGGCAAGTCCACAAACAATCTGGCGGAGTCTGCTGTTGTGAAGGGTTTCGGATGACGGCCCATCGCGACGATTCGGCTTGCACCGGGGCCGTCGTCCGAAAGCCTCCAAGGAAAGAACGCGCGGGAGATGGGACGCCGACGGTGAGGCGCGCGCTATGGCGATTTGATCGCGGCGTTGACGGTGGACGCAAGAGGCGAGAGTGCGGCCGTCAGTAGATGGCGGGCGCTGGTGGGTCTCGGGCTCGCTTGAGCAGCGATGACGATGGCTTTCGGGGAAGCTGGCGCGGTGGAAAGCGCTGCCGGGCAACTGCGTTGTCGAGCGTCGCCGTGGCCGGGTTGTGACCAGCGACAAACGCGCTTGACGAGCCGGGTGGTTGATGGGGCGGCCGCGCTCATGAGGTGTCGATCCTGATTGCGACAAGGGACGCGGTTGGCCGGTGGCGTGGTTGGCAGCCGGCCTCGAAGGTCTCGATGACGAACATGCGGCCGCCACAGCCGGGACAAGGCTGCGCGAGTGGCTGCGCCGCCGCCGGATCGATCTCGACCGCCTCTTCGGCCGCAGGCGTTGCCAGTCCCAGGAGTTCGCGCGCTCGCGCGATCGTCTCGGCGCGGTTCGCGCTGGCGAACAAGCCGTAGTGGCGGATGCGATGGAAGCCTTTGGGCAGCACGTGGATCAGGAAGCGGTGGATGAACTCGCCGATGTCGAGCGTCATCGTCGTATACCGGCCGGGGCCCTCGATCCTGTAGTCCTTGACCTTGAACGTGACGCGCCGCTGGTCGACTGCGATCAGACGGCTGTTCGAGATGGCGACGCGGTGGGTGTAGCGCGACAGATAGGCGAGCACGGCCCTCGGGCCCGCGAACGGGCGCTTGGCGTAGACGAACCAGCGCTTCTTGCCGAGCGGGGCGAGGAACGCCGCGAACGTGTTGGCATCGGCCAGATGCGCGTACGAGCCGAGGAACTGCAGCCTGCCTGCTCCATGTGCCGCGAGACACTTCTCCAGCATCAACCGCCGAAACAGTTTTGACAGAACGCGCACGGGCAGCAGGAAGTGTGGCTTGCATGAGATCCAGCGGCTGTCGTCCATCGAGAGCCCGCCGCCTGGCACGATCATGTGCAGGTGTGGATGATGGGTCATTGCCGAGCCCCAGCTGTGCAATACCGACGTGATGCCGATGCGGGCTCCGAGGTGCTTCGGGTCGGCCGCGATGGTGAGCATCGTCTCCGACGAGGCCTTGAACAAGAGATCGTAGATCACGGCCTTGTTCTCGTAGGCGATGTCGCCGATCGCCGACGGCAGCGTGAAGACGACGTGGAAGTAGGGAATCGGGAGCAATTCGGCCTCACGCGCCGCCATCCATTGGTGCGCTGCCGCGCCCTGGCACTTCGGGCAGTGCCGGTTGCGGCAACTGTTGTAGGCGATCGTGGTGTGGGCGCAGTCCTCGCAACGCGCGACGTGCCCGCCGAGGGCCGCCGTGCGGCAGCTCTCGATGGCACTCATCACCTTGAGTTGGAGCAGGCTGACGTGACCGCGGTTGGCATGACGCCACGCGGCCCCGTGGTCGCGGAAGATGTCCGCGACCTCCAGAGCTGGACGGGCCATGTGGGCCCGTTACGCTGGCGGCTCGTCCTTCTTCTTCGGCACCAGTGGCGTGAGCCTGTCGAGAGGGCTCATGACCTCGCGGATGATGTTGGTGGCCACCTGGGTATACCGCGCCGTGGTGTCGAGCTTGGAATGTCCTAGCAAAACCTGAATCACCCGAATGTCGATATTCTGCTCGAGCAGGTGGGTGGCGAAGCTGTGTCTGAGCGTATGCGGCGCCACCCAATTGGGCAGCCCAGACAGCTCGGCAGCCATGTGGCAGACGCGGTTGAGCTGGCGCGTCGTCATCGGGTTGATGCGGTCGCGGCCGGGGAACATCCACACCTGGGGATGCGCGATGCGCCACCAGTCCCGCAGCAGCTCCAACAACTGCGGTGACAGCATGGCGTGACGATCCTTGCGGCCTTTGCCCTGCTCCACCCGGATCATCATGCGTTTGGAATCAACGTCGCACACCTTCAGTGCGACGACCTCCATGGCGCGCAGACCAGCGCCGTAGGCAACGCTGAGCGCCGCCTTGTGCTTGGGCCCGGGCGCGGCCTCCAGCAGCCGCAACACCTCTTCGGGCGAGAGCACGCGTGGCAGCTTGCGTGGCTCGTAGACGAACACGAGACGGCGCGTCGTCTCCGGCCGGTCGAGCGTCACCTTGAAGAAGAACCGAAGCGCGGTCACAGTCGCGTTGACGGTCGGTGGTTGCACACCGGTCTCGGTCAGATGCAGCTGGAACGCGCGCAGCTCTTCCGGGGTCGCCATGTCGGGGGACCGGCCGAGGAAGGTCGTGAGCCTCTTGACGGCACGGATGTACTCGCGTTGCGTATCGGGCACGAACCGGCGCATGTTCATGTCATCGAGCATGCGTTGGCGCAGCGGGCTGATGGGCTTTCTCGCTCATTGGGGGCTCCTGTCTTGAGGTTGGAGTGCTTGAACCCCTCGATCCTCAAGACGGAGCGCCCGCCCGTCACCTGCGCTCGTTCAAATAGTTACTGTGGTAGATGCAATGCGCCCGAACGCGCCGCAGCGCCCTCCCGCGGGAGCGGGTTCGTTCAATGGCCGGCCAGGGAGAAACGACCCATAAAGGGACATCCCCAACGCCTGACAGTGTGATTTCCGGAAATGCCGGTCGGGGCGCGAGCGCGCCAGCGCGACAAGGTCAGTACAAACCAACTTAACTTGCATTGCAAGCCCCTCCAAACCGGGCGATCTGACGCCGTCTCAACGGGAGGAGCAACCCATGACCTCGGGTACAACGACGGATACGACGACGTTCAGCAACTGGCCGCATCGCGTCATCCAGCGCGGCGACCCGGTGCGGCCGCTACCGCCGTACGCCTGTTCGCTCGCGGACCTGACCGTTGAGGTGGGCGACCGCAGCCTCAGCGTCAGCGACTGCATGACCGGGTGCCGCACGGCCGGGGTCCTAATCCTGAAGGGCGGCGAGATCGCGCTGGAGCGCTACGGCATGGAAAGCGGTCCGGGCAGGCGTCGGGAGGGCTATTCGACCACGAAATCGATCGTCGCGACGCTCGTCGGCGCCGCGCTCCACGATGGCGCGATCGGCAGCCTGGACGATTGCGGCGACCTCTATGTGCCGCGGCTGCGCGGCTCGGCCTATGAGGGCGTCACGGTTCGCAATCTCATGCGCATGTGCTCGGGCGTGGCCTGGGACGAGGAAGGCGACGGACGGGCCGACACCGGGCGCCTGGGGCTGGCCTGGGCGAGCCGGCAGCCAGGCAGCATACTCGATCTCGCATGCAGCCTGCCTCGCGCACAGCCGCAAGGCACCGTCTTCAACTATTCGACCGTCGAGAGCAGCGTGCTGGGCGCGGTGGTCGCGGCCGCCACGGAGCGGACGCTGGCCGACTACTGCGCCGAGAAGATCTGGGGGCCTGCCGGCATGGAAGCCAACGCGTACTGGATGCTTGATGCCGACGGCGGTCAGGAGGCGGGCGGATTTGGCGTCAGCGCATGCCTGCGCGATCTCGGCCGTTTCGGCCTGCTGGCTCTGGAGGACGGCGCGGCGTTCGGTGGCCGGCAGGTGCTGCCATCAGGCTGGCGCGATCTCATTGGCCAGCCCGACAGCGCGCCCACCAGCTTCGGCCGGCTCACGCCCGGCTCTCCCATGGGATACGGCTACCACTGGTGGGCCATGCCGCACGGGCCGACCGGCATCCACGCCGGCGCTTTCCTGGCAGCCGGCTCCTTCGGCCAGTACGTCTATGTCCATCCAACCGAGCGGGTGGTCGCCGCCGTCCAGAGTACGTGGCGTCACCATGAAGACCCCGACGCCAACGCCGGGACCTGGGCGCTCCTCGGAGCTGCGCTGCGCGCGCTCCGGCCGGACCCGGCGTAGGCGATGACGAGCGATCAGGGCGATGGCCCTTCAAGGGCCGCATTTGGCACATCACGGAATTCCTCTGCGCGCAAACCTTGGTCGCTATCGGGGCAAGCCGGACATGGAGCAAGCCGAATTCGATTTGGCTGAAGCTGCGAACCAGGAAACGCGTAACCCGGATTAAGCTTCGTAGATTCGGGCGGGTTGGAGGCGAAGCCGTAACCCGCCATCTTGGCAAACGTAACGGCGGATTACGCCTTCGGCTCCAATCCGCCCTACGAGCTACGAGCCGCGATACGGTCTCCTCAATGCCTCAAAATCGCTGGCAAAACGTATTCATCGAGTAGTTGAATTTCGGGCGCGACCATCTGGACGGACTCAAGGGAAGCATTGAAGACAACGATCATGTCAAGCTCGGGGATGATGACAATCTTTTGCGAATTGACGCCCATCGCGGCCGTCCACTCAACGACGCGGCCCTCGATCTGCGATCGACCTCGCCACCACTGAAAACCATATGACAAACGCTCTTGCGCCTTGATTTGCTCCGCCGTCGATTGAGCAATCCAGGACGCAGGAACGATCTGCTTCCCCTCCCAAGCTCCGCGGTTCAGAACGAGCTGGCCGATTTTCGCCCAGTCGCGGGGACGCAGGCTAAGCCCTGTGCTGGACGTCGGAACGCCGTTACCGAGGCGCCCATACCAGTCGATGTCATTGATGCCGAGCGGCACGAAGATATTCTCGCGCGCCAGAATATCGACGGGCTTTCCAGAAACCTTTTGCAGGACGGCTCCGATGAGTTCTGTTTCCGAACTGTTATAGTCAAAGGAAATGCCGGGGGCTCGCGCGAGGTTCAGTTCGAGCGCGTGCCGATAGGGATCGTGATCGCGGCGCGCGATCGGATGCGCGACGGACGCGTTTAGTCCGGCCGACATTGTCAGAAGGTTACGTAGCGTGATGCGATCCTTTCCCTGCGTACGAAGATTTGCATATTCGGGGAAATATGAAAAAATCGGAGCATCCAAATCCCTAATCAGATCGCGATCCATTGCAATTCCGACCAGAAGCGATACCACGCTCTTGGCCATCGAATTGCCGGTATGCTTGGTGGTTGCGTCGAAGGATGGATGGTTCGGGTAGTCAAAGTAACGTTCGTAAACGAGCACGCCATGGCGAACGACAACGATCGAGTCGACGTTGGAAAGCTTGCCATCAATCACCCCTTTTCCCATCGCGCAAAGCAGCGCAGCGTCAAATCCCTGCTGCTCCGGCGAGCTGATGCGCCATCCATCGTGAATGTCCGATGGTCTGCCACAGTCAGGGGTTAGCTCGCCTCCGATTGCGAATTCGACCATGAAAAGAGATAGAGACACAGCAATTGAGACGACAACCAAGCGGACCGCCGCTGCGCACATTTGCATTCCCCAGCCCATCGCCGACCATTCCTCCACTTACGATGATTCAAAGACCGTCACAACGGCGAGCAAAACCGAAAAGCACATTGCGAAGGCGGCTCTGAGATTTGAGGGCATGGTTGAAAATCCGAACGCTGTCTGCCACACATTCCTTCTAATGAAGGGAGTGGACGTTGAAAACTGCAGGGACTGCAACGCTAGTCTTCTTGTTTGCCATCGCACTCTGGCTAGTCGCTTGGGACGCAGGTTTGGCTCAATCTCTGCCGGACGACGAAATGTTCGATCCGGTAAAGGTCATCAACGGGATGCAAATAGCGCCTTCGACCTGTGAGGACATGGAACGTCGCCAGACGGCGGTTTGGGTCAGCGTCGACGGTCGTGGCTACTGTCTGAGATATTATGCCGCCGGCCTCACGCTTAATGGGCCGAATCCTCTCGTTGCGACCTGGATGTCCGGCGATGTCATGGGGGGGTCCCAAGGGTGTCGGTCATCAACAGGGCCTCGGTGTCGCGTCGATGATCGAACAGTCCAAGACCTTATCCGACCGATACGCCGTGCCTTACATTTTTCTCGCTCGACCCGGGACTTACGGCAGCGCTGGCAAGCATTATGACATCAGGCACACACCTCTTGAAGCGAGACTGGTGGCGGCTCAGCTTGATGCGCTGAAGGCTCGCTACCACGTTGATCATTGGGTGCTCGGCGGCCACAGTGGCGGCGGAACGCTTGCCGCCGAATTTCTGGCCCATCGGAACGACATCCAATGCGCGGTTCTGTCCTCACCCGCGGCCGCATATCGCGCGAGGCTCGAGAAGAGAGGGTTTTTGCACCGTCTAAAAACGGAAGTATATTTCGATCCCTATGACTCGATCGGCAAGATACCCGACCAACCCGGGCGGCGGATATTCCTAATAGCCGACCCGCGCGACACCAACATTCCGTTCTCGACCCAAGAGCTCTATTTCGATGGGTTGAAGCGGCGGGGCCTCGATGCCTGGCTCGTGCCACTCAAGATGGCGCCCAAGCCAAAATATCATAGCCTCGTTGACTTTGGAGAAACCGCTACGGGCATGTGTGCGAGTGGCGCGACCACCGATTCGATCCTCAAAAAATTGCACGAGATGCCTCCGCAGTCAGACCGCATATCGAATTGATTGAGGCGGCTGCGATGACCGGTTATGGCACATCACGGAATTCCACTGCACGCAGACCTTGGTCGCTATCGGGGCAAGCCGGACATGGAGCAAGCCGAATTCGATTTGGCTGAAGCTGCGAACCAGGACGAGAAGAAGAAACTCTCTGAGGAGAAGCAATGGTGTTGTTCGGCGAGCCGTCCCATCAACGGTCGTCGTTCCGGCGCGCAAGCCAATGCGCTCTTCGCGCGTTGCTTCTGGGAGCCCGGGTCGGCGCCCGCGGTCGGCGCCGCCAAGCATGGCAGCATCCGGGAATGACGAAGCAATAGGGCGGTCCCGTTCATCCAGTCGGGTCGGTCGAAGGCCGGGACCATCTCGCAATGACGGGGCTGAGCCGCTATTCTGCCCGCTCCATTGCCGGCCATATTCGAAAGGAATGATCGATGCACTATCGCCAGCTCGGCCGCAGCGGCCTGAAGGTCTCGCCGATCTGCCTCGGCACCATGATGTTCGGCGGGCCGACCGACGAGGCGACGTCGACGCGGATCGTCGCCAAGGCGCGCGAGGCCGGAATCAATTTCATCGACACCGCCGACGCCTATTCGAAAGGCGGTTCGGAGCAGGTGGTCGGACGCGCCATCGCCAACAATCGTCCGAACTGGATTCTCGCGACCAAGCTCGCCAACCCGATGGGCGAGGATCCCAATCGCGGCGGGCTGTCGCGGCGCTGGGTGCTAGCCGCCGCGGATGAAAGCCTGAAGCGGCTCGGCACCGACTACATCGACATCTATTATCTGCACAAGGAAGACCATGCGACGCCGCTCGAAGAGACGGTGCGCGCCCTCGGCGACCTGATCCGGCAGGGCAAGGTGCGCTATTTCGGGATCTCGAACTATCGCGCCTGGCGCGTCGCCGAGATCTGCAATATCTGCGATCGCAACGGCATCGATCGTCCGGTGGTGAGCCAGCCCTATTACAACGCGATGAACCGCATGCCGGAGGTCGAGCATTTTCCGGCCTGCGGTTATTACGGACTCGGCATCGTGCCCTATAGCCCGCTGGCGCGCGGCGTGCTCACCGGCAAATACCGTCCCGACGCGCCGCCGGACAAGGACACCCGCGCCGGCCGCAACGACACCAGGATGATGCAGACCGAGTGGCGGCCGGAGTCGCTCAAGCTCGCGCAGGAGATCAAGCGCCACGCCGAGGCACGCGGCATCACCGCCGGCCAGTTCGCGGTCGCCTGGGTCCTGAACTCGTCCTTCGTCTCGGCGGTGATCGCCGGTCCCCGCACCGAAGCGCATTGGGACGACTATATCCGCGCGCTGGACTATCGCTTCACGCCGGAGGATGAGGCGCTGATCGATCACCTTGTCGCATCTGGCCATCCCTCGACGCCCGGCTACAACGATCCGGCCTATCCGATCGAGGGACGGCGGGCGCGGACGGGGAGTTGAGCGATGGGCGCTACCGCAATCGTGCACCAGGATCGCTACGGCCTGCCACTGTCGACCGGCTCGGCCGAGGCCGCCGAGGCCTATCGCGAGGGCGTCGATCTCATGCTCTCGGCATGGCCGGGCGCGGCCGAAGCCTTCGACCGCGCGATCGCGGCCGACCCGGACTTTGCGCTGGCGCACGTCGCCCGCGCGCGGATCCATTCGGCGTATCAGCAGGGCGGGGCGGCGCGGAACGAGGCCGCCGTCGCACGGGAACAGGTGGCGCGCCGCGGATCGATGCGCGAACGCAGCCATGTTGAAAGCCTGGCGCTGGCCGTGGAAGGCAACATTGCGGCGGCGCTGTCGTCCGCACTCAAACATCTCGAAAGCTGGCCGCGCGACGCGGTTGTCCTGTCATTGCCGCTCGGCGCGTTCGGACTGTTTGCGTTCTCCGGAATGGCCGACCACGACCAGGCGCGGCAGGATTTGTGCGAGCGCTACGCGCCGCACTACGGCAGTGACTGGTGGTTCCTCGCCAATTTTGGCTGGTCGCTGACCGAGAACGGCCAGGTCGCACGGGGACGCGCGATGACCGAACGCGCCTTCGACATGCGCCGCGCCAATGCCTATGCCGCGCATGCGCTGCTGCATGCGATGTTCGAGGATGGCACGGTCGCGGATGCCGACGCGCTGGTCACGCAATGGATCGGCAGCTACGCTCCGTCCGGAATCCTCTACGGCCATATCTATTGGCATCAGGCGCTCGGCGCGCTCGAGGTGGGCGATGCGCAAAAAGCGCTGTCGATCTACCAAAATGTCCTGCGGCCCGCGGTCAGCGTGGCGCCGCCGCTCAACGCCATGTCCGACTGCGCCTCGCTGCTGTGGCGGCTGCAGGCCTACGGCTACGCCGTCCCCGCCGGTCTGTGGGCCGATGCGGATGCCTATGCAAAAACCCATTTCCCGAAATCGAGCTTGCCCTTTGTCGAAATGCACATGGCGTTGCTTGCGGCGGCGACCCACGATCAACCCGCGCTCGAGGAGCGGCTTCGCGCCATCGAAGCGCGGCTGCGCGACGGAAAACTGCCGGCGGGACCCGTGGTACCGCAGGTCTCCCGGGCGCTGGCTGCCTTTGCCGGCGAGGATTATGCGGCTTGCGTGACCGGTCTCGAACCGGTGCTCTCCGAGGTCGTGCGCATCGGCGGCAGCCATGCCCAGCGCGAGATCATCGAGGATACCTTCATTGTCGCGCTGATCCGGTCCGGCGACTTGCCCCGGGCGCGGGACCATCTCGACCGCCGCCTGCATCGCCGCCCCTCCCCGCGCGACGGGCGCTGGTACGCGGCGACAGGTGGCTGAACGCCAATTCCGGCGTCGCCGGTCCGCGCGCCGAGGCACGGCGCGACGATCGCTTTACCGCGGGGGACGAAAGCCACGGACCGGGCGACTTGAAAGAAAATCGTGGCTATTCGGGCGCAAAGGGCGCAATGGGGGAGCCGCAGACGTGTCCGCAACCTTGCGAACACTCGGCCATAAGGAACCCCATGCAAATTCTTTCCCCGCGTCACGTCCAGATCGAGGAATCGCTGCGGCTCGGCGTCGAGTCGGGCTGGTATAGCACCAAGGTCAGCGGTACCTTCGTCACCGGGCCTCACGTCACCCAGGCTGATTGCCTTTCGAAAATCGCCGAACTCAATCCTCCGCCGGCCAAGAAGAAGTTCCCGACCGCCCTCACTTGAGGAATATGCCGCCGACCGACACGCCCGCTCAACGAAGGAGCCCCCGGACATGGCGCTGACGCAAAGCCAGTTTCAGGAATACGACTTCAATCGGATGGTCGTGCTGTTCACGATGAAAAACAACGAGGCCACCGTGGCCTGCGCCATCTCCACCGATGCGATGGATCAGCTCGAGGGTTCGTCGCGGACGCCTCCGGCGCAGCGCCAGCAGCAATTTTCCAGGCTGCGCGAGCGCATCGAGCAATGCGCGGCGCGCAAATTCAGCGATGTCGAGCTGGAGGGCAATCCTCCAGGCGTCATCCTGCGCGCGATCGATTTCCGCGCGGCGCTGAAATGATGCGCCGGGCGCCTCAGCCGACCATATAGGCGGCTGCCCCCGTCGCGATCTGTTCGCCAGTGTCGTTGACCAGTTCGGAATGGACCACCGCAACCCGGCCACCCAGCCTGACGACGCGGCCGGTGGCCACGAAATATTGCCCGCGTCCCGGCCGCAAATAGTCGATGCGCAGGTCGATGGTGCCGATGTTCGGAAACGGCCGCGCCACGACCTCCTCACTCTTGCCTGCGGCCAGCGCCAGCGCGATGGCGAGGCCGCCGACCACGTCGAGCGTCGCCGAGATCACGCCGCCGTGCAGGATCTGGCGCGTCGGGTTGCCGACCAGTTCGGGCCGCATGTCGAACCGCAGCCGCGGCGCCTTCGGATCGAGCGAGTCGATCGAAAGGCCCAGCACCCGGTTGAACGGGATCCGCTCTTCGAAGGTCCGCCCGATTTCCGCTGCGATGCTTTCGATGTCGCCCCAGCCGCCCATGGCGATGTATCTCCTCAGCCTTCCGTCTCGAGCCCGGTCGGCATCGGCACGTTCTCGGGCGCGAGTTTGAGACCGGCGGCGAGCGCGACGGTTTCCAGCAGCGCCGAGAAATCCTTCTCCAGGTAGGCGGCGGGATCGGCCTGCAGCGTGGCTGCGCCGACATGGCTTTGCAGCGCCTCCCGTGTCGCCGCCGTCACCGGCATCGCGACATCGCGTTCGCGCGCGGCCTGGAGGCCGAGATCGAGATCCTTGCGCAGGAGCTTCGGCGTGAAGGTCGTGGTCCAGTCGAGATTGACCAGCGCGTTGCTCTTGTACTTCGTGAACGTCGAGCCCATCACGCTGGCGTTCATGAAATCGAGAAAGGCGTGACGCGGAACGCCGGCCTTCTGCGCCAGGATGGTGATCTCGGCGAGGTTCTGGATGACGACGCCGAGGAACACGTTGTGCGCGATCTTGCAGATGCGCGCGAGCTCGCCCTCACCCACATAGGACACGCCCGACGCCGCGATGGTCGAAAGATACGGCGCGATCTGGTCGAACGCCGCCTTCGGCCCCGAGACGACGGAGGAGAGCTTGCCGGCCTTGACGCATTTGCCGTTGCCCGAGACCGGCGCGCTGACGAACTCGCAGCCCAGTTGCTTCAGTCGCGCCCGGATCGCCTCCGACTGCTCGATGCCGATCGAGGAGCAATCGACCAGAATCTTCGGCCGCGGACCGGAGGCGCCGGCGACGAGCCCGCCTGCGCCGAAATAGACCTGCTCGAGATCCTTGCCCGTCGAGACCATCGTGAACACGATGTCCTGCCCCGACAGCTCGCTCGGCTGATCGACGATGGTGCCGCCCTTCTTGGCCAGCGGCTCAGCCTTGGCGCGGGTCCGGTTCCAGATCGCAACCGAATGGCCGGCCTTCAAGAGACGCTCGGCCATCGGGTAGCCCATCCGTCCCATGCCGATCCAGCCCAGCGAATGCGTCGCCATTTTTTTCTCCTTCGAGTTTTCAGCTTGCCGTCATTGCGAAGAGCGCTTGCGACGAAGCAATCCTCTTAGCCCTGTGCACAGACATGGATTGCTTGGCTTGCGCTCGCAATGACGATCTTCAACAGCTCATCGCCTCAATACCGATTGGCGATCGGCAATTCCTCCGCCGGAAACAGGGTGATCACCTGGCAGCCCTTGTCCGTGACCACCACTTCCTCCTCGATGCGCGCGGCCGAAAAGCCATCGCTCGCCGGGCAATAGGTCTCCAGCGCGAACACCATCCCGGTCTTGATCTCCATCGGATTTTCCAGGCTGACCAGCCGCGAAATGATGGGACGCTCGTGCAATGCCAGCCCCAACCCATGGCCGAACTGCAGGCCGAACGCAGCCATTTCGCTTGGAAAGCCGAACTCCTCGGCCTTGGGCCAGACCTTGGCGACCGTGTCGGTCGAAACGCCCGGCTTGATCAGCGCGATCGCCTTGTCGAGCCATTCGCGGCAGGTCTTGTACGCATCATGTTGCACCGGCGTGGCGCGGCCGATGTTGAAGGTACGATAATAACAGGTGCGGTAACCCTGATACGACTGCAGGATGTCGAAGAAGGCCTGGTCGCCGGGCCGCAGGATGCGGTCGGTGAAATTATGCGGGTGCGGGTTACAGCGCTCGCCCGAGATCGCGTTGATGGCCTCGACGTCGTCCGAGCCCATTTCATAGAGCTGCTTGTTGGCGAGCGCGACGATATCGTTCTCGCGTATCCCGGGCTTCAGCGCCTCGTAGATCGAGTGATAGACGCCATCAACCATGGCGGCAGCCTGGTTGAGCAGCATGATTTCGTCGATGTTCTTGATCTCGCGCGCGTCCAGCATGATCTGCTGCCCGTCGACCACCTTCATGCCGGCCTTCTGCAGCTCGAAGAACATCGCGGTCTCCGCGATGTCGAGCCCGACCGGCATGTCGGCGACGCCGGCGCTGCGCAGCAGGCTCATGATTTCTTCGGCATGGGCCTTCATCAACCCGACCGCCGGCGGAACCGTGCCGCGCATGCCGAGCATCCCCGCGCGGCAGTTCTCCGGCACCAGCCAGTCGCAATTGATGCGATGATGAACCGCGGCCGAGCCGAAATCCCAGACGATCGGTTCGCCGTCGCCGGCCAGCAGCGCGAAGCGGCAAAGCTTGTCGCGCTCCCATTCGCCGATCTTGGTGCCCGAGACGTAGCGGATGTTGTTGACGTCGAACAACAAAAGCGCACCGCACCCCGACGCCTGCAGGGCCATGCGCGCGCGCGCAAGCCGGTAGCGGCGCAACCTGTCGAAATCGATCCTGCGCTCGAAGTCGACGGAAATGTGGCCGTGCGAGGGGATCGCGCGATTCCAGCGCCAATGCGGATCGAGATGCTCCGGACTAACGAGATGCGGCCTCAGCGCGTTGGCAGCAGTCATGGCGAATACCCGGCTACGGTTGTGTTATTGCAATCGATTGCAATAAGGCGTTTATTGGATCCCGAAGGCGTGAGTCAAGAACGGACTTTGCACTTTCTTTTAGCGCGGGCTAAAGAAAGCGCCAAGGACGTTGAGATGGAAAGAAACAACCGAACCTTGAGTCGCCGCAGCGCGAAAGTAGCGCCTCAATCGCGTCCCACGATCAAGGATATTGCGCTGCGATGCGGCGTGCATCCGTCCACCGTGTCGCGCGCGCTCAGCCCCTCAACCCATCATCTCGTCGCAGACGATGTGGTGCGGCGAATTCGTGCCACCGCCACTGCACTTGGATACCGACCGAACATCACGGCCGCGGGCTTGCGCACCGGTCGATCCGGCCTGATCGGCGTCCTGACGGCCGACATTGCCGATCCCGGTTTCCCGCCGATTCTCGGCGGTGTGGCGGAAACCCTGAACGCAGCCGGGTATGCGACGATCGTCGTCGATGTCGGACCGCACGGATCGCAGCAGGAACTCGTCGACCAGCTGGTCGCGCGCGGCGTGGACGGTCTCGTGCTCGGAACCGTTACACTTCACGATCCGGTGATCAGACATTGCCTCGATACGTCGATTCCGGTCGTGCTGGTCAGCCGCATCGATGCCGGCCGGCGCCTGCCGTCGGTCGCAACCGACGACGAGGCCGGCATCCGCCTTGCGGTCGAGCATCTGGTCTCGCTCGGCCACCGCCGCATCGGCCATGTTGCCGGCCCCCCGGACGTCTCGACCGGTGCGCTGCGCCGGGCCGGCTTTGAGTCCAGCATGGCGCGCGCCGGGCTTTCGACGCGCGAGGGCATGATCGAGACCGCGGCGGCCTATACGCGCGAGGCTGGCCGGGCGGCCGCGCTTCGCCTGCTGGCGCGCAAGGCGCCCCCGACCGCCATCGTCGCCGCCAATGACTTGCTCGCATTCGGGACCTACGACGCGCTGGCCGCGCGCGGATTGAAATGCCCTGAGGACGTTTCGGTCGTCGGCCACAACGACATGCCCTATGTGGACATGTTGTCACCGCCGCTGACCACGGTGCGCATCGCGCAGCGTGACATGGGCGAGCAGGCGGCGCGGCTGCTGCTCGGACGCATCGCGGATCCGGCGATGCGCGGCACTCATATCGTGCTGAAGCCCGGCCTGATCGTGCGGGGCTCGACCGCCGCGCCGCCGGGACGCTGACACAATCCGACAGCAGCGCAGACGCCGGCGACAAAAAAAGCAGCGCGAGCGGAACGGCCATGACCGACGTTATGGTCGCGTCGGGGGCGATTAAGGGTTTGGTTAATTTTTCCTTGTTATCACTGGCCGATAATTTAGAGGCTTTTGCGGGCGGGGTCCGATGAAATTCTTTTCCAGTAAGGCGCAGAACCATCACGACAATGAAGTCTGGCGGGTGGCGTTCGAGCGCAGCTGCGATGCCATTCTGGTGCTGTCAGGCGCAAAGATCATTGCCTGCAACGAGGCCGCGGTCCGGTATGGCGGCTTCCGCGGCAAGTCCGACCTGCTGTCACGCTCGCCGGCCGACATGGCGCCGGAATTTCAGCCCGATGGCCGCCGCTCGGCTGACATCGCCAAGGAAAAGGTGGCGCAGGCCGCGCGCGACGGTCAGGCCTGCTTCGAATGGATCACGCGGCGCGCCGATGGCGCGATGATGACCGTGCAGGTCACCCTGGTGCCGGCCGAGATCGACGGCCAGCCGGTCGTCTTGAGCTATCGCCGGAACATTTCGGACCTCGTTGCCGCGCGCGAGGAGAAGAAGCGCGCTTTGGCGAGGCTCGCCAGCGAATTCGAGGAGACGGTCGGCAGCATCGCCGGCGCGGTCTCGTCTGCAGCCAAGGAAATGGAAGCAACCGCTTCGTCGCTCACACAGACGGCCGAAAAAGCCGGCCAGCGCGTAGCGGTGGTTGCCACCGCGTCGCAGGCCGCCTCGGTCAATGTCCAGGCGGTCGCCGGCGCCACCGAAGAGCTGTCGAACTCGGTTGCCGAGATCAATCGGCAGGTCGCGACATCGTCGACCATCGCGACAGAGGCGGTCGCTGCCTCGGCACGCACCAATGATCTCGTCAACAGTCTTGCCGAAGCCGCCGCCAAGATCGGCGCGGTGACGGACATGATCAATGCGATCGCGAGCCAGACCAACCTGCTCGCGCTCAATGCCACCATCGAAGCGGCGCGGGCCGGCGACGCCGGGCGAGGCTTTGCGGTGGTTGCCTCGGAAGTCAAAGGTCTCTCCGGCCAGACCGCCAAGGCGACCGAGGAGATCAGCGCGCATATCAGCGCCATGCAGCGCGCGACCGGCGACACCGTCACCGCCATTCAAGGCATCAGCGGAACGATCGGTCAGATCAGCGATATCGCAAAGACCATCGCGGTTGCCGTCGAACAGCAGGGCCAGGCCACCCAGGAGATCGCGCGCTCCGTCAGCCAGGCGGCCGCCGGTACCAGCGAGGTCGCCGGAAACATCAACGCGGTCACTCATACCATCGATGCGACGGGAACGGCCGCCAAGGAAATGTTGGGCGCGGCGGGCCAGCTCTCCAAACAGGCGGCCGTGCTGCGCGACAAGGTCGGCGGGTTCCTGAGCGCGGTGCAGGCCGCGTAGTTGATCCCGCTCGGGCGAAGCCACGCGGCCTAACCGCGCGAGCCACTCCGCGATCCGATGGCACGCGTGCAATCGCCGCCTTCGGCAGCGAGACCCGCGCCCATAAACCCAGCCGCTTGCCGTAGTCTTGATTGATCAAGAAGTGGGCGCAGGCTGACGACCGATGCATCGCCTCGCGCGTGAACCACGTCGCGGCTGGCGACGACCAATGAGGGCGAAACGCGCTGATAGATGGTTTCTAGCCGATTGACCATGATTCTGTGATCCACTTCACTTGCGACGGCCCTGTCGGATAGTAAAATCAGGTGGCCATGAAACAGCACATGATCCTGGGAAAGGACCGGCGAGACGTCGAAGCCCGACGTGACGAATGGCTTTCGGAGAATCCCGCAATCAGGGTGTTGCGCGTGCATCGCCCGAAGCGCGAACCGGAGAGCCTGCTGACGCTGCTCGGAGGACGCGATGTTCCTCGCGTTTCGATTACGGTCGAATATGAAGTTGATACAAATACCGACTAAATGCGATTACAAGCCGCGAAAACCAGCACTATCGCCGCCGCGAGACGCTCCGGAAAAATATCGTCGCGACAGCGACGATGAGGGTCGCCAACAAGGCATCCGAGCGAATGTCCTCGCGGGAAATCCCGCCATAGACGTGCAGGACGTGGCGAAGCACGGCCGCGGTCAATACCGCAGCAAAAGCGATCGCCAGGAAATTCCTGAGCCTGAAACTTCGTGGGTCCACCACCCGACTGTCCCTCTTGAAAGCACTTCCGCAGAAGCGCTTCCCTGAAGCACCCATCCATCCCAAGGTCACTCTTGGCGAAATTGCCGGAGCGATCAAGCGCTTTTCCGTTGCTGCGGCACAGCATTCCGCGGCACCGCCGAGAAGTCGCAAAATGAGCACGAATTTGCTCGCGCAGGAGCGCGTTTGGAACGTCGCCGCAAGCACATTTCGAGTTCCATGCGAGTACCTGCACGAGATGCAACCATGGAGACGATGCGCGCCACACGTTCGGCGGCATCTCCGATGTCTGGGGCCTTCCGGCCGATGGTGACCGGAAACCGGCGGCAGGCTATTCCCGGATCTCGGTCATGAAGATCTTTTGCGCGACTTGCCAGCGGCCCTCGATCTTGAGCAGCGACAACTGATCGATGAAGAAGCGCGGTGGGATGGCGCATTTGAGCTTCACATAGGCCATCGTCGGACTGACGAGATCGATGGTCAGCACCTGATCGTGGCGGGGCAGGCCCTGCTGCTTCGGCGACGGTCTTGCCCGCACCTTGTCCAGCCAGCTGCCACGGGGTGTGATGACCAGTTCGCCCTCGTCCGTGACGCTGGTCAACGCGCTGGTCGGATGAAACACGCTCGCAATCTTGTCAGCATCGCTCTCGTAGAGCCCGTCGAGGTAGCACTGGATCACGCCTTCGATGATCTTGACATCGTCGGTGCCGGTCATCGAGGTCGGGTCCTTCGACATTGGTCTCTCCGAAATCAGGGGTCTGGAATTCGCAAGGCTGCTGCCTCGGGCACGGAAGCGCCTGGAAACAGATGACTTCGCGAGCACAGATATCGCGGCCCCCGGGCGAGGCGCAAACGAATTATATTGAGTGATTGACGCAGAAAATCTGTTGCATGACAGTCCGCCCGCCCGGCAGGAAAACTTCGAGATCAGGGCCTGCGCCTTCAATCGCCTATCTCCGACTGAAGGTGCATCCCGCAATGACGCCGAGAGATATGGGCGAATCCCGGACGCAACAATGTCCCTGCCCGACGAAATGATTTTCCCCAGTGCGCGAAGTCAGCCAGAAACAGTTACGGCGTAAGCCCGCGCCCTGTTTCTCGGATGCGGTTCGAACATGTGGGCACTCATCAACGTTCTATATCTGGAATATTGCCGCGCACGGCTCGCCGAAATCCGGCGCGCGATCCGCTAGCCAATCACCGCGCCTCACAAGCGTGCTGTGGGCCGATCGCCTGATCGACCCCAGTTGCAAGCGTCACCGTTCGCGCCCGATCGAACGGTCCGAGATGACTTCAGGCCGGTTACCCACCCCAGTTCGGATAACGATTCTCATACGAACTCGGCTGGTCATTGTAGTACGGTGTCGGCTGGTATTGAATCGCCGGCCCACGCGGTGCATAGGCAAAACCCGCAGCGGGATCTGACAAGATCAAGCCCTGGTTGGGACGAACAGTGGCGTGCCGCCGGTGTGTGTGATTCACCGTAGCCGCGTTGGCAGCGCCACAGAGGGTGACCAATAGGCTCAAGGCCAAGATAGAACGCATCGTTTTTCTCCAATCGACCTGCTCCGTGCATTACCTAGGGTTCAGGCCGCGTCGCTCCAATGAGGTGCGGCTTCACGATCAGTCACATCGGCGTCACTGCGTGATTCACCGCAAAATGAAGGCGTTGCCGCAGGCTGCCGCGGATGAGGCGCGCAGGATCGTGATCCAGGGCGCGGAGCCGGGGTTGCACCCGAAATTCAGACGCATTGGGAATCGAAACCAAGGACATGGTGACCGATTCAGGACACCCACACGAACTCTGATGTGAATTGAACCTGGATCGGATCAGGTGATCGCCTGCCCGCAGCGCTCGCAGGCCGTCGGATGGCAGGCACGGCACCACGCTTTGCCACAGCAAGGACAGGGAGATTGCCCGGCCGGGTCCGTCATGTGCAGTTGTTCGTCGCAGACCAGGCGCGCGCGCCCGATGCCCAAGCCCCAGTCGCTTGGCGGCGGCTCCATGAGACGGAGCGCTGGGTGCCAGTCGAGACGCATGAGCTTCTCCCCCTTGCGGCGTTTGACCAGCACTTCGAAGCGCTGCACCGGAACAAATAACTCGAGCCCCTGCACCCATTCGACGCCGACGCGCAGCGCGTAATTGTGCCTGAGATCGCCGAGCTTGGCGGCGTATTCCCGCTCGATCGCCGCGATACGGAGCAGCTCTCGCTTGCGGTCATTGTCCGCCCTTTCGCCGGCGCTGCCGGCAAGCGCTGCAAGTTTCCTCTGCGCCACGAGATGCAGATCTCTGTGATACTCATGGATCCGGTTGCGGTCACGGTCGAGACGGCGTCGCATCGTGCGCAGAAACGGCTCCACTTCCAATCGTACGCGATGTCTGAGCAACGGCCGCACCCGCGCATCAAGAACGGCCGCGTCCCACGCGGGTCCCGCCGCCTCGCGGACGTCCGGATCGGGGACCTGCCATTGCTCGTCACCCGCCAGCAGTGCACGCAACCGCACCGTAAAGTCGTCGATGACGGCCCCGGTCCCCTGGTTGAAACCGAGCCAGATCAGCCCTTCGCGCTTCTCGTCGGAAACGGCGGTGTAACGGAACGCCAGCAGCAGGCAACGCGTCCAGGCCGCCTGGACCTCCTGCAAGCGCCACACCGCATTGGGAAAATCGATGGCGTGATCGAGCAGGCGTGCGGGGTCGTGGATACGCGGCGGCGGGCCCGGAAGCACGAACTGGCGCTCGGCCAGGCGCCCCCGGTCGCCGAGAATCGCGCCGAACCGATCGAGCCAATCGCCCTCGAACCCGACGGCCGTCGCTCCCGCGGGAAGTTCGACCCCGAAACCGAGCCGTGCCAATTCGGGCCAGCCCATGGCCGCGCGCAGCGGTTCGGGTGCCAGAACTTCCAGGCCGTCCGGCTCGATCGCCTCGACGGCGGATCCTTCCATCTCCAGCACGTCAGCGACGAAATCGCGCAAGCTCCCCACCGCCGCCTCCCTCATGCCGTTTCAAAATCGTCGCCGAACAGCGCGTCATCCAGCGCCTTGGCGCCCTCATGCTGCGAGCGCGCCGCATCGAGCCGGCGGGCCAGCACATCGAACGCCTCAGCCCGGCCGGCCTCGGTCGCTTCGAGCCACGCATCGAGTGCAAGTTCGGGGAAGTCACGCTCCTCGCCCAAGCCTCCGAGGATGGCGCCGACCTCGCCGACGACCAGCTCAAACATGGAGATCTTCTCCTCGAGCAGCGCCAGCAACTGATCTTCCAGCGTGCCGCGGGTGACGAGGTTGAACACGAAAACCTCGCGGTGCTGGCCGATGCGGTCGATACGGCCAATGCGCTGCTCGATCGCCATCGGATTCCAGGGCACGTCGAAGTTGATGAGCGTATTGCAGAACTGAATATTGCGGCCCTCGCCACCGGATTCGGTGCAGAGCAGGACCGCTACGTTGTCCCGGAAGTCGGCGATAGCCGTATCCTTCTGCGGCCCGCTGAGGCTGCCGTCGAAACGCGCGAAGCGCAAGCCGGCGCGTGAAAGCAGATCGGCCAGGCGGCCGAGCGTCTCCCGCGAATGGACGAACACCAGCTTCTTCTCGTCGGGATTGCGATGCAGCAGGTCGAGCAGCGCCTTCTCCTTGCCGCCGATTTCAATCGCGGCCCAGCGTTCGGCCAGGGTGCGCCACTCCAGATCGCCGGGGCGGCGCGCCGCGAACCGCGCCACCGCGACCGCCGCCGCGGCAGGCGACGATCCGGCCGCGCCCAGCAGATGGTGCAGCGCCAGCCGGTGCCCTCCCGCCCCGGTTCCGGCCGCGAGACGCCGCGCCGCAGTCGCCAGATCGGCATAGGCCTCGACTTCGCCGGGCTGGCCATCGACCGTGATCGTAACGGCGTGACGGCGGGGAAGCTTGAGCGCAACGACGGCGCGGGTGTTGCGGATCATGGCGCCGCGCATCAGTTCCCGCAGGCGCTCGGCATTCGCCGGCTCTCTCGGCTTGCCGGGGGTCATGTACGCGGTGCGAAATTCCTTGAGCGTCCTGAACATGCCGGGCTTCAGGAGCGTCATGATGTTGTAGAGTTCGACGAGGTCGTTCTGCACCGGTGTCGCCGAGAGCAGCAGCAGGAAGCGCTTGTTGAGCGCATCGACGAGCTTCCAGCTCTGGCTCGCGCGGTCGCGAAGATGGTGGGCCTCATCGATGATGATGAGATCGAAAACGCCGCCGAGCAGATGCTCGGCATGCTCCTGACGCCGCGCCGTCGCGATCGATGCGATGATACGCTTCTGCCCCCAGAACGCATTCGGATCGGCGCGCAGCAGCGGATCGTGCGTGGTCGCGAACGCCAGGCCGAACTTGGTCTCCAGTTCCTCCCGCCACTGCCCGACCAGCGAAGCCGGCGTCAGCACCAGCACCCGCTCCGCCATGCCGCGCAAGGCATATTCCTTCAGCACCATCCCCGCCTCGATGGTCTTGCCGAGGCCGACCTCGTCGGCGAGCAGGACGCGACCGCGGAATTGCTTCAATACCTTCCGCACGGTCTCGATCTGATGCCACAATGGCTCGACGCCGGTCAGGTGCGGAAGGCAGAGCAGCTCGTCGAAGCCCTGAGCGAAACCGAGATGAGTAAAGCGCTGGCGCAGCTCCCACCATCGGCCCTCCCGCTCGGGCGCACGTGCAACGGCCTGGAGCATGGGCGAAAGCTCAACCTCGACCGCGAAGGAGATGTCAACCTCGATCCTCGGCAAAGGCTGCAGCGGGGCTGCCGCGCTCGCGGCGGGCGACGGAGCAGCCTGCGGCTTGATCCCGCCGGACGGGCGCGCGGGACGAGACGCGGGCACCGGCTTGGTCTTGCTCTTTGCCGCGGCGGGCTGGCGTCTACGCGATGGCGGACTATCGCGCGCCATGATGGCGTCGATCTGCCCCGCCAACCAGCCCATGCGCTCCATTCCGGCCGGGAAAACTCGCAGCGCCGCGGGCCACTCCGTCAAGCCATCGCGTTCCAGCTGCGCCCGGGCCGCCAACCGCTTGCCGTCCTGGAACAGCGCCAGCGCGTGCAGCAAATGATCGGTCGGCGTCGCGCTATAACGTTTGGAAATCCGCTTGAGAAAAACCAGCGCGCGTTCGGGGCGCGCGTCCAAAAGCGCCGCGGTGGCGGCGAGCGTCAGGACGCTCGGGTCGCCGGGGCACGCGCCAACCGCCCGTTCGGCGAGTTCCAGGAACCCGGAGCGGCGCTTCGGATCGTCGAAATACTGAGAGAACTGCGCAACCCAAGCACCCGCATCGCTCGTCGGTTCGGGAGGAAACAGGGAGAGTTGCGGCGAAGCACGCATGAAAGACCCACAGTCCCGGCGACGGCAGAATCACGACGAAGAAGCTTAGCCACGCAACCGGCAAGATCAAGACACGGCAAGTCGCGAGGCACGTCGCGGACCAACTCAGTTGTGAATTGTCTTGCCGGCATCAATAGCGACCACCGTCGCGCTCGCGTTGCTTGATCCATTCCGATAACGTCCTTGGTGTCGAACCCGAAGGCCCGCGACCCGATTTGCTCGACGTTGCTTTGAGGTTGTTCCGGATCGTCTTCTCCGGGTGTGCGCGCTGAAGCACCGCTGTTTCCGTCTGCAGGACAGCTCTTGAAGTCATGGCCAGTTTCTCCGCGGCCTCCCTTTCGAGACGGAGTTTTCTCAGTCGCTCCATCTTCTGGCGTTCTGCTTCTGCTTCCGCGCTTTGCGGCAAAAGCGTCTTCTGATGTCCCGCCTCCGCCGAGACCAACAGTCCGATGATGGCCCGTTCCCCGAGCGCTTTGCACGCTTCCAGCCGATGAAGTCCCTCGACCAGAACGAAGCGGTCTTCGTCGGACCGAACCAGAATTGGAGATTGTTGTCCGATTTCCAGAATACTCGCCGCGATTTCCTGAACCACTTCAGGTTTGAGAGCTTTCCTCCGCTTCACGGGAACGTAGATCTTATCGATTGGGAAGCTTTCCGGTTTGAGCATAGCTTCTACTCCGTAATGACCGAGCCCCGTCCAAGCACCAGCCGGCACTTACATTGGCTCTGAGAAGCGGAGCCAGCACCCGCGGGGGGAATGGAGACGCCCGGGCACGAAGTCATACAGTAATGATATTCAGTTGCGCACCGCAAGCGTGGCGATCCGATCCCGCATATGGAACAAGGAAGCGCGCTTGGCGCGCCCCGCATGCGTTCTTCGCGATACGCGGAGCGGTTTGCGGCGGTTGGCTCGCTGCGTGGCAATTGAGTGGCACCGTAATCCGATCCCAACGGCGCGGTAAACGGACTCGTCCTGCACCAGGATGGCGACCGCACGGCCGCAACACTGCGCGCGTCCGAACTTCACATCCGGCGACTGCGTCGGAAAATACCAGTTCGATTTCGCTGCGGTGCTCGATGTGATGCTCGAGAGCGATCATCTCGAAACGCAGCTCACGGGGCAGGCGGCCTTCCCGATCTTTCCAAGGGCCAGGGACCGGTTCTTCTACAAAGGTTGCCGACGCGCAACTCGATCTCGAGCGCGACGCGAGCCAAAGGTCGTCGCGGTGGCTCGGTACCGGAACGGACGCGACATGCGGGCACTGCGCATGCCGCCTCGATGCAGCAGCGGAATTGCGCTGCTGTTCGGCCGTGCCGGCGCAATGCACGTATTTTCCCGTAGTCAAATCGTCACGAAATATTAGGCACGCGATGCGCATTGGATGCGAGGCGCTTCATCCGAGATAGTGAATCACGAAGAATATCCGGCGTTCGTCCAACATGATTATCCCCGCGCCAGTAATCGGCTTCTCGATAAGCGGATGTTCACTTCGCGTTATCGTCTTTGGTGAAAAATGCCGCACTGCACGGTGGAGTTGATCGGCATGTTTTCACTTTCGGGGAAGGCCGGCTTGGTGGTTGGCGTTGCCAACGACCGATCGATCGCGTGGGGATGCGCCAGGGCGTTCCACGATGCCGGCGGCGTTCACTACATCGACGGCGGTTATTCCATCACAGGATAATAAAAACATGTTCAATCAACCTACCGAAGATCGCCGCCGCGCAGACGGCACGCCTGGCACCACTGACGGCAGTGATCACCTGCAACGGCTCGCAACAAGCGCGCAGCAGCACGCCTCGACCATCACGTCGCACCATCGCGAGCGTTCGCGCACGACGCTCGAAGCCTTGACGAGCCTGCAGTCCGAGTTCGCTGGGGCCGGCTTCGCGCGGCTGGCCGAGCTCGGACAAGCCTACCTGGTCGATGCGTGGCAGCGCGGCGTGCTCACTGCGGACACGCTGCGCGAGCGCGGCAACATCTTCGAGTCGCACAATGCCGCCGGCGCACCGCCGGTTCTGTGCTTCGACTACGATATCATCGTCGATGGGCGCGATCTCGAGCGGCCCGTCAACTACATGCTGCTGGCGATCCGCCCGCCCGCCGGGGTGGAAATCTTCGAGGGGAAGCGGCCCTACATGATCATTGATCCGCGCGCCGGCCATGGACCCGGCATCGGCGGGTTCAAGGACGACAGCCAGGTCGGAGTCGCGCTGCACGCCGGTCACCCGGTGTACTTCGTCGCCTTTCGGCAGCATCCCGAACCCGGTCAGACGCTCGCCGACGTGATGCGGGCGGAAGCCGGCTTCGTCAGGGAGATCATGCTGCGACACCCCGATTCGCCCAAGCCCGTCGTGGTCGGCAATTGCCAGGGTGGCTGGGCAACCCTGCTGCTGGCTGCCGCCAATCCGGACATTACCGGCCCGATCGTGATCAACGGCGCGCCGGTTGCCGCCTGGTCCGGTACCAATGGCCGCAATCCGATGCGTTACAGTGGTGGCCTGCTTGGCGGCGCGCTGCCGGCGAATCTGATCGCGGACCTCGGTGCCGGCCAGTTTGACGGCGCCCACCTCGTCTCCAACTTCGAGGCGATGAATCCGGGCCGCAACTGGTTTCGGAAATATTACGACCTGTTCGCCGGCGTGGACCATGGCCGCGATAAGTTCCTTGAATTCGAGAAATGGTGGGGCGGCTTCTATTTCCTCAACGAGGCGGAAATCCACTGGATTCTCGAGAACATCTTCGTCGGCAACCGGCTCTCGCGCGGCGAGGCGCGGCTTGAGCGCGGTCACAGCATCGATCTCAAGTCAATCCGCGCGCCGATCATCGTGTTCGCCAGCCACGGCGACGCCATCACGCCGCCGCCGCAGGCACTCAACTGGATCGTCGACGCCTATGTGGATGAGCAGGAGATCAAGATCCGCGGCCAGCGCATCATCTACATGATCCACGAGTCGGTTGGTCATCTCGGCATTTTCGTATCATCCTCCGTCGCCAAGAAGGAGCACACCGAGGTGGCCTCGATCCTCAAGATGGTCGAGGCGCTCCCGCCCGGCCTCTACGAGATGGTGCTCGAGGCCAAGGAGGGCGAAGGCACCCATGCCCGATTCCTCGTCGATCTCAAGGAACGGCACATGACCGACATCCTCGCCATCAACGGCGGCGGCGGACGCGCGGAGGAGGCCGATTTCGGCGCGGTCGCGCGGCTCTCCGAGCTCGCGGTGGAGAGCTACAATCTGTTCGCCCGACCTGTCGTGAAGGCCCTCGTGACCCCGGCGAGCGCCAAGGCCATCCGCGACATGCATCCGCTGCGCCTGCAGCACCGCGCCATGTCGGATCGGACGCCGGGTGCCGACCAGCTTCGCGCGCTCGCCTCGGCCGTCACCAACGATCGTCGTCCGGTTGCCGCGGACAATCCGTTTTCCAGGGCCGAGTCGGTCATGGCCGATCTGGTCGAGCAATGCTTCGATTTCAACCGCGATGTGCGCGATGCCTGTCTCGAGCTCATGTTCTTCGGCATCTACGGTTCGCCGTTCATGCGGTGGGTGGGGCATAACCACAACTTCCAGCCCAGCCACACGCGCAAGGAGGAGCTGCGATATCTCCCGGTGGTCGAGGCCGCGCTGGGCCAGATCTCACGCGGCGGGCTGCCCGAGGCGGTGGTTCGCATGCTGATTCTGCTCGCCGATGCGCGCGGGTCGGTGCGCAGCTCGCGGCTCGAGCGCTCGGCCTATACGCTCAGCAACACGGAGCCGTTCGTCTCGCGCGGCCCCGACTGGCGGGCCCGCATCATCCGCGAGCAGACGCTGATCGTGCAGTTCGACCGCAAGGCCGCAATCTCGACGCTCGTCGATCTGCTGCCCGATCTGGATACGCGCGCCATCGCGATGGGCACCGTCGATTACATCGTCGGCCCGGTCGAGGAGATGGAGGAACACACGTTCCAGGCGATGCAGAACCTGCGGCGCGTGCTCGAGCTGCCGCCGCTTCGAATTCCGGTGGAGCAACAGGAATCGTCGGCAGCCGACCGGTCTGCCATCCAACTCGTAGCAAAGGGAGCCTAGCCATGTGGGGTTTGCGTCACAACCGAACGTTTGATGAAATTGCCATCGGCGACACCGCCGACGTGTCGCGCACGCTGACCGCCAACGATCTTGTGGTGTTCGCCCACGCATCCGGCAATCTCAATCCGATCCACATTGCCGGCGTTGCCAGTTCAATGGGCGGTGGCCAGGACGAGGCGGTCGCGCCCTCGGCGTGGGTCAGCGCGCTGATTTCGTGCGCGCTTGGCATGGAGCTGCCGGGTCCCGGCACGCTCTATCTATCACAGAGCCTCACCTTCCACGAGCGCGTACATCTCGGCGACGTGGTCACGGTCAAGGTACGCGTCATCGCCAAGGACGAGGGCCGGATTGTCCGCCTCGCCACCTCGGTCACCTGCTCCGGCGGGAAGCTTGTCGCCGACGGCGAAGCCAGCGTGATCGCCCCCGCCGAGCGCCGCTTCATGTCGGTCGCCAAGCTGCCGGACATCGTGGTCGAGCGGCATGTTCAATTCGATCGGCTGCTGGCGCGCGCGCGCGCCCTTCCGGCTCTCGCTACCGCCGTGGTCTGTCCGGGTGACGGCAAGTCACTCAAGGGGGCACTGCTCGCGGCCGAGGCAGGCCTGATCGTGCCGGTGCTCGTCGGTCCGCGCGCCGCGACCATGGCGGCGGCACGCGAGATCGATGCCGACCTCGATGGGATCGAGATCATTGACGCCGACGACGATCGTGACGCTGCGCGTCGCGCCGTCGCCATGGTCCACGAGGGCAAGGTCGCGACCCTCATGAAGGGCCACCTGCACTCCGACGTCTTCCTGTCCGCGGTCGTCCGCAAGGATGGCGGGCTGCGCGGCAGCCGGCGCCTGACCCACGTGTTCGTGATCGACCTGCCGGGCCGCGCGGCGCCACTGCTGATCACCGATGCGGCCATCAACATCGCACCGACCCTCGAGGCCAAGGTGGACATCGTCCAGAACGCGATCGATCTTGCCCGCGCCATCGGCATCGAGACTCCGCTGGTCGGGATTCTTGCGGCGATCGAGACCGTCAATCCGGCGATGCAGTCCACGCTCGACGCCGCGGTGCTCTCGAAGATGGCGGAGCGCGGTCAAATCCGCGGCGGCATCGTCGATGGCCCGCTCGCGATGGACAATGCTGTCGACCTCGATGCCGCGAAGGGCAAGGGCATCCGGTCGCTGGTGGCCGGCCGCTCCGACGTACTGGTCGTGCCCAATCTGGAAGCCGGCAACATGCTCGCCAAGGAACTGGCGTTCGTCGGCCATGCGGAGACCGCCGGCATCGTGATGGGAGCGCGGGTGCCCCTGATCCTCAACAGCCGCGCCGACAACGAAAGATCGCGGGTCGCGTCCGCGGCGATCGCAATGCTGGTGGAGAACTGGCAGCGCAACGGCGTCGGCATGTCGCAGCTCGCAGCCGCGGCGGAATAAGGACGATCGTCGATGCGCTACATTCTGACCCTCAACGCCGGATCATCAAGTCTGAAATTCGGCCTGTTCGGCCTGGCGGGCCTGCACCATGAACGCATGCTGGGCGGCCGCATCGAGGCCCGCGGCAACGTCATGAGTTTCCGGGTGAACGACTCGCTGGGCCAAAACCTCGCCGACCGGCAGTTCGCCTCGGATGCGGATTCGTTCGATGCCAATGGTGCGCTCGACGCGCTGCTGGATTGGTTCTCCACCGCCATGCCCAATCTCAACCTCGCCGCCATAGGCCACCGCGTGGTCCATGGCGGAGCCATCTTCTCGATGCCGGTGGTGCTCGACGACGCGGTCATCGCCGAGCTCGAACGCCTGGCACCGCTGGCGCCGTTGCACCAGCCCTTCAACCTCAAGGGCATCGCGGCGGCACGCACGGCATTCCCGGGCGTGCCGCAGATTGCCTGCTTCGACACCGCCTTCCACAGCGAGCATGCGTTCGAGGAGGCGGCGTTCGCTCTGCCCCGCTCCTATTATGGGGAGGGCATCAGGCGCTATGGGTTCCACGGTCTATCCTACGACTACGTCACCCGCCAGCTCGCGCGCATCGCCCCCGAAATTGCCGATGGCAGGATCGTGGTCGCGCATCTCGGCAACGGCGCCTCGCTGTGCGCCGTGCGGGAGCGACGCAGCGTCACCTCGACCATGGGCTTCTCGGCGCTCGACGGTCTGGTGATGGGTACACGCTGCGGCGACATCGACCCGGGCGTGCTGCTCTACCTGATGACCGAGAAGGCAATGGATGCGGCGGCGCTGACGCAGCTGCTCTATCACGAGTCCGGTCTCAAGGGGCTCTCTGGCGTGTCCCACGACATGCGCACCCTGGAGACCTCCGCCGACCCCCATGCGGCCCAGGCCATTGCCTGCTTCGTCGCCCGCATCCGCCGCGAGATCGGCGCCATGACGGCGGCAATGGGCGGCATCGACGCCCTGGTCTTCACCGGCGGCATCGGCGAGAATTCCACCCAGATTCGCGCCGCGGTGACCGCCGATATGGAATGGCTCGGCGTGACGATCGACCCGGAGCGCAACACCAATGAGTCCTTTGAGCTTTCCGCGCAGCAGTCGCGCGTGCGCGTGTTCCGCGTTCCAACCGACGAAGAGACCATGATCGCCCGCTACGTCGTCGGCCTGATGGCCGCCGCCGCCGCCGACCTGTTGCCGCTCGAGCAGGTGCGCTGGATCGCCTGACACCGGGGTGACGCAGGATCGGAACGCAAAGCCCCCTCACGACGCGTGGGCCGCGGCGCGCTCGCGCTCGACGCGCTCGGTCACGTCGCGCGCCATGGCGACCGCGCCGAGCACACTGCCTTCGGCTTCGCCCTTGACGATGCCAAAGGTCATCTCGACGTAGAGTTTGCGTCCGCTCTTGTGCAGCGCGCGGGTCAGCGTCGGGCGGCCTTCAAGCTTCATGACCCCCTTCGTCACGGCCGCATTGAAGCCGCTCCAGTGCGCGGCGCGCAGATGCTCGGGAATGATCAGCTCGAGACTTTGGCCCAGCATCTCCTCCGCGGAGAAGCCGAACAGCACGGCGGACGCGCGATTCCACCGCACGACCACTCCGGAGCGGTCGGCATAGATGACGGCGTCGGCGACCTGATCGAGAATCCTCTCTGCCAATCCGGGTGGGTCTCCCATGGATATCGCCTTTCGATTTTGAGGTTGCGGTGGCACTGCACTTCACTTGGGACGGTCAGCTCGCGGCGCGGCAATTAGGTGCACTGTCATCGCAGTCCAATTGGGCGCAGCGTCACCGTGGTCCCTTGCTCTACCGAGGTACACCATCCGAGCCTTATACCGTCACGCTCTGCTGTATGGTAATGTGCGCTGCCGGTTCGACATTTGGTAGGGCCACCGCATAAGAACGCGATAATTGATCTTTGCAACCGCTTCATCGAGCTGCTCGCCTTTGGTGGCATTGTTCAGGACGGCCAAGAGGTCCGACTGGATTCGCTCCCCTCCGGAATGAAATGCTATCGGAGGGGCAGTAAAGAGGACCCAGACTTCAACAATGAACACATTGAGATTGCGTGGCCAGCCTCCACGGAAGCGACAGCTTAGGACGAAGTCCGCCCCGACGTAGCGCTATTGACAGTGCACTTCATCGGGCACGAGGCTGCGGCCAATGGGCCTCTCGACCTGCCGAAGAAGAACGAACGAGTGCGCAGAGCGATGGCAACCATCGCGCGGCACTTTCGGAGTGGCGGATTACGCCGACCGGGTCGCACCCAACGCGGTTTCGGTGGACTCCAATCCGCCAGGGCTTGTGCCGTGCGATGTCGCTCTCCATGATGTGCGGAGAGTTCGAAAGGCGGCACACTATGAAACGGATGTCCTTGAAGGGCGTCGTGATCGGGAATATCACGGACATCCTATCGACCAACGTCGTGTTGTTTCCGGTAATGATTTACATCGTGGTCTCGTCTGGATTGAGTCCGGACAATGCTGCCGGTTCAGTCGCCAAGATACTCAAGGCAAGCACCTTGTTCTTCGTCTCATCCTGCATTTTGGGCAGTCTCTGTTCTGTGCTGGGTGGCTACATTGCCGCGCGCATTGCGAAACACGATGAACTGCTCAACGGAGGACTCTCGTCGATCCTCTGCGTCGCCAGCGGCGTTTACGGCCTGATAAGCGGCGGGGCGGCCGGCCATCTCTGGACGCATCTTGTCTTTCTTCCGCTAAGCGTCGCGCTGGGCATGCTCGGAGGCTTTCTGCGCGCGAGGCAGAGTATGGCGGCAGTCGGATAGGCGCGGCCGAGTTTGGCGCGGGCTTTATCGGTTGTGAACATCCATTTGATGCATGCGCAGCTGATCGGCTCATGCTCGTCGCCTCCGGTCCCACCTATGTCAGGATGAAGTTGGAATTGGTCAGCGTCCCCGTCAGGTTGACAAGGTGGATCTCGATGTCGTTGGCGCCCATGACGCCGTCACCGTTGACGTCGATCTGCAAGGTGGTCACGCCGCCGACGGTATCGAGACGCGCTTCCGACTGTGGGGCGGCCGCCGTGCCATCGAAGCCGTTGCTGCCGACGAAGGTGATCGGGCCGGTAAGGCCATTGGCGCCGCCAGTCATGTGGTCGAAGATGAAGGCGTCGTGGCCGGCGTCGAAATTGACCACCTGATCGCCGTTCCCGGTCGAGGACTCCGCGGCGCTGGTGAAGCGGAAATTGTCCTGGCCGGCACTTGCCGTGATCGTATCAGTGCCGAGGCCGCCGGTCACCGTGGTCGATCCCGCGGTGTTGGCAATGACGATGTTATCGTTGCCGTTGCCGCCGAACACGTTCTCGATGTTGTTGACGGTAACGCTGTTGAAGCCATCGGCCAGCCTCAGGGTGTCGGTACCGGCACCAAGGTCGACGGTCGAGCCGTTGATCTGCGCCTGCAACGTCAGGGTATCGTCGGAAGCCGTGCCGTTGATGGCCTGGATGTTGTCGGCGGTCACCATATTGTCGCCGGCGGCGAGATTGAGCGTGTTGTTGCCGGCGAGGAGGTTGATGGTGACACCGCTGACGTCGTTCAGCAGTGTCAGCGTGTCATCGGAAATGTCGGTGGGCGCCCCGCCGAAATCGCTGCCGTTGATATTTTCGATGTTGAGCGCACTCAGCGTATTGTCGCCGTGCGCAAGGGTCAGGGTGTCGTTGCCGCCGCCCAGATCGATGGCGATCCCGCTGACGTCGTTGTTGAGCGTGAAGAAATTGTCGAGGTCGTTGCCGTTGAGATGCTCGACGTTCAGCACGCTGAAGCTGGCGAAGGCCGCGGGCGCGCTTGGAGAAATAGTGAGCGTGTCATCGCCCGCGCCCAAATCGAAAATGGGATTATTGGCCAGACTGAACAGCGTATTAGAAAATGTCAACGTGTCGTTCGCTGCGGTACCGTTGACATGCTGGACATCGAACATGTCGACGACGGAATTGGAGCCCGCGGCCAGATTGAGCGTGTTGTCGCCGTCGCCGAGATTGATGGTGACGCCGCTGACGTCGTCCAAAAGTGTCAATGTGTCGTTGATGGGATTGACGCCGCCGAAATCGCCGCTGCTGATGTTTTCAACGTTGGTGACCGCCAGGCTGTTGACGCCGCCGGCAAGGGTGAGAAAATCGTGACCGGCCTGCAGATCGATCGAGATACCGCTGACGTTATTGGCGAGGTTGACGCTATCATCTCCGGCGCTGCCCGTGATGTTCTCGACGCCGGCCAGATTCAAGCCATAGAAACCGGCGCCGGCGAGTTCCAGGGTATCCACTCCTGCACCCAGATTGATCTGGTGACCGAACAGATTCGGGCCGATACTCAGGAAATCGTCGCCGGCGGTGCCGGAAATCGGCGCGGATCCCGCGAAATTGATTCCGGAAATGTCGACCGGGATTCCGGCCGTCCCGGACGTCAGCATCAGGATCGAATCGCTGAATTGCGCGACCTCGACATTGCTGAGCGTATCGGTGCCGTCGGGGCCGGCATTGGAGTCCGCCACCCGGAACTGCCCTGATCCAAGTGACGTGATGGTGTAGGCCGAGCGCGGCCCGGCATAGACCGCGACGTCGCCGCCGCTGCCGCCGTCGATGATGTCGTCGCCGGCACCGCCAGTGATGACGTCGTTGCCACCGCCGCCATTGATGGTGTCGTTGCCGGTGCCGCCACTGAAGTTTTCGTTGGCGCTGCTGCCGGTGATGGTGTCGTTGAAGTTCGAGCCGATGACGCTGTTGACCCCGCCAGTGATGGTGTCGTGCCCCACCGAGGCATCGCCACTCGCCGTGCCGGCGGTGAGATCGACGATCACGCCCGCGGTGGCGTTCCCGAACAGCAGCTGGGTATTGCCGTTACCGGTGATGAGGTCGTCGCCGCCCTGCCCCTGGAAGGAATTGAAGGGACCGAACGCCCCTGCGCTGGTGACGCCGTTGAAGCCGGTCGCATCGTAGGTATCGGCGAAATTGCTGCCGAGGGCGCTGTTGACGCCGACGAAGCTGTCGTTGCCGACCGAGGAATCGCCGATTGCGGTGCCCGCCTGCAGATGGATCACGACCCCGCCGGTCGCGTTGGTGTAGAGGATGCGCGTATTGCCGTTGCCGGTGATGCTGTCATCGCCGGCGAGGCCTTCGAACTGGTTGAAGTTGCCGTTGTTGCCGACGTTGAGCGCGCCGGCAAGACCATAACCGGTCGCCACGAAGCTGTCGGCGAAATTGGTGCCCTGGATGCCCTCGATCGAGCGCAGCGTGTCGGTGCCGATGGAAGCGTCGCCCACCACCGTGCCGGTGGCCAGATTGACGGAGATTCCTCCGGTCGTGAAATAGATGTTGTTGTAGCTCGCGGTGTCGAAGCCACCGCGGCCATCGATGAAGTCATTACCGGCATAACCCGTGAAGGTTTCATTGCCGGCGCTTCCCAGCAGCGTGTCGTCGAAAAAGGAAGCGTTGATCGCGTTGACACCGGTGAAAGTATCATGGCCGACCGAGGCATCGCCGTCCGCGGTTCCGGCCGCGATGTCAACGGTTACGCCGGATGTCGCCGTTTGATAGCTGAGGCGCGTGTTGCCGTTGCCGGTAATGCTGTCATTGCCGCCATTTCCTGTGAACTCGTTGAAGGTCCCGTTCGATCCCGCATTGGTGCTGGCGGCGCCAAATCCGGTGGCGCTGTAGGTGTCTGCAAAGTTGGTGCCGCGCACGGCTTCAACCGAGCGCAAGGTATCCGTTCCGACCGTGGCGTCGCCAATCACGGTACCGGCGGCAAGATTGACCGTGATCCCGGCCGTGGTGGCGGGATCGTTGTTGTAATCGGCGCGGTCGAAGCCTCCACGACCGTCGATCAGATCGTTGCCGCCGCGGCCCTCGAATACTTCGGAGGTTCCGGAAGGATTGGAGCTGCCGAGCAGGGTGTCGCCGAATTGCGACCCGGTCACATTGCCCACGCCGTTGCCGACGAAGGTGTCATGTCCGACCGAGGCGTCGCCGGTTGCGGTCTTGGCGGCGAGGTCGACGGTCACGGCGGCGGTCGCGCTGATATAGGAGACCCTGGTCAGCGGCGCGCCCTGACTATTGACGGTGCCGGTAATGACATCGTCGCCGCCCCTGCCCTCGAACTCGTTGAAGCCGGTCGGCGTGCCGACATTGCCGCTTACTCCGGCAAAGCCGGTGGCATCGTAAGTGTCGACAAAATCGCTTCCGGCGACCCCCTCGATGGCGACCAGCGTGTCGTTGCCGACGCCCGGGCCCGACACGGTGCCGGCGACCATGTTGACGGTAATGCCACCGGTCGCATCGGAATAGACCGCCCGATCAAAGCCGGTGCCGCCGTCGAGCAAATCATTGCCGGCGAGACCCTGCAGCCGATCGTTACCGGCCAGACCCTGGATGACATCGTCGCCGGCGGTGCCGACCAGGGTGTTATTGTTGGCGTCGCCGACGATGGTGGCGCCGGCATTGACCGTGATGGCAATGGCCTTGTCGAAGGTCAGGCCGCCCGAATCGGTGGCGCGCACGATGACCTGCTGGGTCGCGGCCGACAACGAAGCAGCAACGACCAGATTGGAGCCGTTGATCGCAAACTCGCCGCCGGCGTCATCGAGCAACGAGAACGTCGCGCTATCACCGGCGTCCGGATCGATCGCGGCGAGCGCGCCGACGACGGTTCCGGCGGCGCTGCTTTGCGGAAGCGTCGCGTTGGAAATCGAGATATCGGTCGGCGCCTCGTTGACGTTGGTAACCCCGATCACGAAGTTCTTGTCGTAGCTCAGACCGCCGGAATCAGTAACGCTAACGGTCAGCTGCTGCGAGGTTGCGGTCTCATAGTCAAGCGGACCAGCCACGACGAGATTGCCGCCGCTGATCGCGAACAAACCGTTCGCATTGCCGGTCAGACTGAACGTGGCGCTGTCGCCGGCGTCGGGGTCGATCGCCGAGAGCGCGCCGACCACGGTGCCGTTGGCGCTGTTTTCGGCGACCGAATTGCCTGACAGCACGATATTGGTCGGCGCCTCGTTGACGTTGGTGACCCCGATTGTGAAGCTCTTGTCGTAACTCAGCCCGCCGGAATCGATGACGCGAAGCGTGATCTGCTGCGAATTCGCGGTCTCAAAGTCGAGCGGGCCGGCGACGACGAGATTGCCGCCGCTGATCGCGAACAGGCCGTTGGCATCGTTGGCGAGGCTGAAGGTGGCGCTGTCGCCGGCGTCGGGGTCGATCGCCGAGATCGCGCCGATCACGGTGCCGTTGACGCTGTTTTCGGCGACCGAATTGCCTGACAGCACGATATTGGTCGGCGCCTCGTTGACGTTGGTGACCCCGATCGTGAAGCTCTTGTCGTAGCTCAGCCCGCCGGAATCGGTGACGCGAACCGTGACCCGCTGCGAGGTGGCGGTCTCATAATCAAGCGGACCGGCCACGACGAGGTTGGCGCCGCTGATCGCGAACAGGCCGTTGGCATCGTTGGTCAGGCTGAAGGTCGCGGTATCGCCGGCATCCGGGTCGACCGCGGCGAGCAATCCGACCACGGTTCCGTTTGGGCTGTTCTCCGGGACGGAACTGCCGGCAAGGATGATGTCGGTCGGCGCCTGGTCCGGGACGACGAAATTCGCATTGCTCAGCGTTCCCGTAAGGTTCGTCAGCTGGATCTGGATGTCATTGGCATCCATGACGCCGTCGCCATTGACGTCGATCTGCAGCGTGGCCACGCCGCCAAAACTGTCGAGCCGCGCCTCCGACACATGATTGCCGTCGAAGGCGTTGCTGCCGATGAAGTCGATCGGACCGATCAGGCCGTCAGGCCCGCCCGACATGTGATCGAACACCAGCGTGTCGTGGGCGGCGTCGAAATTGACGATCTGATCGCTGTTTCCAATCTGCGAATCCACCGCGCTGGTGAAGCGAATATTGTCCTGACCGGCGCTGGCGACGATGGTGTCGGCACCGAGCCCAGCGGTCACCGTGGTGGAGCCCGACGTATTGGCGATGACGATGTCATCGTTGCTGTTGCCACCGAACACGTTCTCGATGTTCCGCACCGTGACGCTGTTGAAGCCGTCGGCCAGCGTCAAGGCATCGGTGCCATCGCCGAGGTCGATGGTCGGTCCGTTGAGCAGGTTCTGCAGCGTCAGGCTATCGTTGGACGCGGTGCCGTTGATGGCCTGGAGATTGTAGGCGGCTGCGAGCGTATTGGTGCCGGCGGCGAGATTGAGGGTGTTATTGCCGTCGCCGAGATTGATGGTGACGCCACTGACATCGTTGAGCAGCGTCAGCGTGTCGTCGGACGGATTGGTGCCGCCGAAATCGCTGCCATTAATGTTCTCGATGTTGAAGGCGCTGAGCGAATTGCTGCCACGGGCGAGGCTGAGATAGTCGGTGCCGGCGCCGAGATCGACGGCAATCCCGTTGACGTTGTTGTTGAGGGTAAAGAAATTGTCCTCGCTGTCGCCGTTGAGGTGCTGCACGTTCAGGGCGGTCAGGCTGACGCCCTGCTGGTCAACGTTCATCGTGTTGTCGCCGCCGCCAAGATCGATGATCGGGTTGCCGTCGAGCGTGCCGATGGCGTGGGTCACGGTCAGGACATCGTCGCCGGCGGTACCGTTGATGTGCTGGACGCTGAAGATGTCGGTGAACGAGTTGGTTCCCACGGCCAGATTGAGCGTATTGCTGCCATTGGCCAGGTTGACCGAAAGGCCGCTGACGTTATTCAAGAGCGTCAGCGTGTCGTCGGACGAGGTTCCGGCGGCGAAGTCGGTGCCAAAGATGTTCTCGACATTGCTGACGCTCAGCGTGTTGCTGCCGCCGGCCAGGTTCAGATTGTCGGAGCCGGCCCCGAGATCGATCGCCAGACCGTTGGCGTTGTTGACGAGATTGACGAAGTCATTGCCGGCGGTGCCGACGACGTTCTCGACGTTGACGAGATTGAGGTTGTATCCACCGGTTACCCCCAGCATCACGGTATCACTTGATCCGGCGCCGAGATCGATCTGATGACCGGAAAGGCTGAACCCGATTTTCAGGAAGTCGTTGCTGGATCCGGTCAGTGTCGTCAGTGCATTGGTCGGGGGCCCGAAAAACAGTCTGTTGTCGGAGATGTCGACCGGAGTGGCGGCGCTGCCCGAGGCAAGCAGCACCGATGCGTTGCTGAACTGGGCGATCTCGACGTTGGTCAGCGTGTCGGTGCCGTCGCGGCCGGCTACTGAATCCGCAATCTGGGTCTGCCCGGCCCCAGGCGTATTGGTCGAAATCGTGTAGTCGGCTCGAACCCCGCTGAACACGGCGATATCGCCGCCGGCACCGCCATCGATGCTGTCGTTGCCGCCGCCGCCGACAAAGGTGTTGCTGTTGCCGTCGCCGATCAGGGTGTCGGCAAAGGCCGAGCCTGCGGCGCTGTTGACACCGCCGACGATGGTATCCGTTCCAACCGAGGCATCGCCAGTGACGGTGCCGGCCTGGAGATTGACGGTGACCCCGGCGCTGGCGTTGAAATAGGCGACACGGGTATTGCCGTTGCCGATAATGACATCGTTGCCGCCCAGCCCTTCGAACTGGTTGAAGTTGCCGTTGTTGCCGACGTTGAGCGCGCCGGCAAGCCCGTACCCCGTCGCATCGTAGGTATCGGCGAGCACGGTGCCCTGGATACCCTCGATCGAGCGCAGCGTATCGGTGCCGATCGAGGCGTCGCCGGTGACGATGCCCGCTGCAAGACTGACGTTGATCCCGCCGGTCGACAGATAGATGTTATTGTAGCTCACGGTATCGAAGCCGCCGCGGCCATCGATATAGTCGTTGCCGCCAAGACCGAAGAAGGTCTCGTTGCCGGCGCTGCCGAGCAGGGTGTCGGCGAACATCGAGCCCATCGCGGCGTTGACACCGGTGAAGGTGTCGTGGCCGACCGAGGCATCCCCATCGGCGGTTCCCGCGGCGATATCGACGGTCACGCCCGCGGTGGCATTGTTATAGGTGATCCGCGTATTGCCGTTGCCAATGATGGTGTCGTCGCCACCATTGCCGGTGAACTCGTTGAAGGTACCGAACGAGCCGGCGTTGACGCTGTTGCCGGAAAACCCGGTCGCATCATAGACGTCGGCGAAGTTGGTACCACGCACGCCTTCGACCGACAGCAGCGTGTCAGTCCCGACCGTGGCGTCGCCCGTCACGATTCCCGCGGCCAGGTGGACCGCAATACCCGACGTAGTCGTCGGGTCCTGGTTATAGTCGGCACGGTCAAAACCGCCGCGGCCATTGATGGTGTCGTTGCCGGCGAAGCCGGAAAACACTTCGACGCTGCCGAAGGGGTTGTTGCTGCCGAGAAGCGTGTCGTCGTGACCCGAGCCCCAGACCGCGAAGACGCCCGAGCCGACAAAGGTATCATGGCCGACCGAGGCATCGCCGTCGGCGGTTTTCGCGGCCAGATCAACGGTGACGCCAGCGGTGGCGCTGACATAGGACACCCGCGTCAGCGGTGCGCCGAGTGCGTTGACCGAACCGATGATGGTGTCATTGCCGGCACCGCCCTCGAATTCATTGAAACCGATCGGGGTGCCGGGCACGCCGCTTACCCCGGCAAAGCCGGTGGCATCGTACGTATCCGCATAATTGCTGCCGACGACGCCTTCGATGCCGGTCATGGTGTCGGTGCCGACGCCGGCGCCCGACGCCGTGCCGGCGGCGAGATTGATCGTGACACTGCCGGTTGCGTCGCTAAAAACGGCGCGATCGAAACCGGTTCCTCCATCCAACTTGTCGTTGCCGGCGCCGCCGGTCAACCGGTCGTTGCCGGCACTGCCATAAAGGAAGTCGTTGCCGGCGCCGCCGCTGATCTGGTCGTTGCCGTCCAATCCGTCGATCGAGTCGTTGCCGTTGCCGCCGGTTAGAACGTCATTGCCGAGCGTGCCGAGTTGCGCGCCGTCGACATCGCCCACCACGGCATTGGCGACCTGGGTGCCGAGGTCGGTGACGAAGGCTTGCTGTAGCGCTGCGACTTGCGTTGCATTGCCGAAATCCGTCGCGGCCAACTGCTCAGTCGCCGCGCCTTGCGCCACCGCGCCGGCCTGCGCCAGCGAAGTCACATCGGTTGCCGACTGGATGCTGTCATTCGCGGCTGTCACGACGGAAACCACGGTCGTCGCCGCGGCCGCGTCGACACCCGAATTTGCGACAATATCCTGTACCGTCGTCGACGCGCTGAGATCGACCAGCGCGGAGGAGCTGCCGCTCGCGGTCGAAATCGTGTCGGCAATGGCGCTGAAGACCGCGTCGGCGGAGCCGCCGACGGCGGAAATCTGCGCCACCGTGCTCTGAACCTGGATCGCGGCGGACAGAATCGCGGTCGCGGCGCCGTTGCCCGCGACCGCTGCCGGGACCGGGTCGAACGTCGTCAGGTCAACCGAGGGATCGAGACCGAAGGCGGCGGAGACCTGGCTGGCGGCCTGAGCCGCCGAAACGGTGTCGCTGGTCAACGCAGCAATCAGCGTCGTCAATGGCGTGATCACGGTCGATCCTTCGGGCGCGGTCAGCACGCCGCTGAAGTTCACGCCGGTGGAAACGTCGGTGCCGCCGAACATCACCAGCGGGCCGCTGCCGCCGCTGAGCGTGAAGCTGCCATCGGCATGGGTGGTCGAGTGCGCCTCCCCGGCATCGAGAACGCCATTGTGATTGGAGTCGGCGAAGACCGTGGCGCCGGCGATGTAGCCGTCCACGACGCGGCCATTCACTTCGGCGGCGCTCGGCGTCACCGTGACGGTGATGTCTGCCGTCGATGTCGCCTGATGGGAGCCTTCGATCGAACTGGCCTTGACGTGGAGATTGAATGTTCCCGCGGTCGCGGTCCCGCCGGCGGGAAGAATGGCCAGCGTCGGCAGATCGCCGGGGGCAACAACCCAGGTACTGCCGTCATCCAGGACGGTGCCGTGGTTCAGGATGTAGCCTGACGGCAATCCGTCGATCTCGATCGGCGCCAGCGTGCCGGTGCTGTCGATCATTGCAGCCGATATCGACAATGGAATACCGGTGTTGTCGAGTCCGGATGCATTGCCGACCGTCAGGCTGGGCGCATCCTGAACGCCGTGAATGGTGAACGCGACCTGCTGGGTGGTGCCGTCCAGCGCCGTCACCGTGAACGAGTCGACCTTGGTATCGCCGGCGCCGAGATGCTGGGTGGCGCTGTTGGCCACCGAATACGTGTAGGCGCCGTTGCTGGCGATCGCCAGCGAGCCGAGATCTCCGGCAGCGGGGCTCACCATCGTCTGGAACGAGGCCTGGCCCTGGTCGATATCGCTGATCGGGATCGTGCCGGTCGCAGTCAAGGTCGTCGGGCTGGCGTCCTCGGTAACATCATGGACGCTCGGCGTTCCAATAACCGCGGTATCGTTGACGCCATGGATGGTGAAACTGATCTGCTTGGTGGTCCCATCCAGCGAGGTAACCGTGAAGGTGTCGATCTTGCTGTCGCCGGCGCCGAGATACTGGGTGGCACTGTTCGCCACCGAATAGGTAAAGGCCCCAGCACTGGCGAGAACCAGCGTCCCCAGACTCCCGGAAGCCGGCGTCACCGCGGTCTGGAACGCGGCCTGCCCGGCATCGGCGTCGGCAATCGAGATCGAACCTGACGCGGTCAGCGTGGCCGGGCCGGCATCCTCGGTCACGTCGTGGACGCTGGGATCGCCGATCACGGCGGGATGGTTGCTGCCGACGCCGTGGATCGTAAAGCTGACCTGTTTGGTGGTGCCGTCCAGCGCAGTGACCGTGAAGGTATCGACCTTGGAGCCGCCGGCGCCAAGCTGAGCGGCGAGGCTTTCCGCCACGGAATAGGAATAGGACCCGTTGCTGGCGAGGGTCAGCTGACCGAGATTTCCTGCCGCTGATATCACGCCGGTCTTGAACGCCGCCTGGCCCTGATCGGCATCCGAAATCGAGATCGAGCCGGCCGCCGTCAGCGTCACAAGGCTGGGATCGGCGTTGACATCATGAACCGTCGGCGTTCCGATCACGGCAGCATCGTTGACGCCATGGATCGTAAATGTCACCTGCCGGGCGGTACCGTCGAGCGACGTCACCGAGAAACTATCTGTCTTGACGTCGCCGGCACCGAGGAATTGCACCGCGCTGTCCGCGACCGAATAGCTATAGCTGCCGTTCGCCGCGAGCGTCAGGGTGCCGAGGTTGCCCGCTGCCGAGACCACTGTAGTCTTGAAAGCGGCCTGCCCCTGATCGGCATCGGAGATCGACATGGTCCCGACGGCGGTCAGCGTCACGGGGTTCGAATCTTCGGTGACGTCGCGCACGGTCGGTGCGCCGATCACTGCGACATCGTTGGTGCCATGAATCGTGAACGCTATCTGCCTGGTGGTGCCGTCGAGCGAGGTGACGGTGAAGGTGTCGACCTTGGTATCGGATGCGCCGAGATATTGAACCGCCGAATCGGCCACCGCATAGGCGTAACCACCGTTGCTCGCAACAATCAGGCCGCCAAGATTGCCGGCCGCTGAAATCACCGTGGTCTTGAACGACGCCTCGCCCTGATCCGCATCGGTGATCGAGATCGTGCCGATCGCGAACAGCAGCGGATGCGTTGCGTCTTCGGTCACGTCGTGCACGGTCGGCGTGCCGATCACGGCGGCGTCGTTGACGCCGTGGATCGTGAATGTCACCTGCTTGCTGGTGCCGTCGATCGACGTCACCGTGAAGGTGTCGGTCTTGGTAGCGCCGGTACCGAGATATTGCACGGCGCTGTCGGCGACCGCGTAGCTGTATGATCCATTGGTAGCGAGCGTCAGCGTTCCCAGATTTCCGGCCGCGGACATCACCGTGGTCCTGAAAGCAGCCTCGCCCTGATCCGCATCGGTGATCGAGATCGTGCCGGTCGCGGTCAGGAGAGGATGGGTCGCGTCCTCGGTAACGTCATGCACCGTCGGCGCCCCGATCACAGCAGCATCATTGACGCCGTGGATGGTGAAGCTCACCTGCCTGGCGGTGCCGTCGAGCGATGTCACCGTGAAAGTATCTGTCTTGGTGGCACCGGCGCCGAGAAATTGCACCGCACTGTCGGCGACCGCATAGCTGTACGATCCGTTGGCAGCGAGCGTCAGCGTTCCCAGATTGCCGGCAGCGGAGCTTACGGTGGTCCCGAACGCGGCCTCGCCCTGATCAGCATCCGAGATCGAGATCGTGCCGGTAGCGGTTAGAACCGGACGGGTGGTGTCCTCGGTGACGTCACGCACGGTAGGCGTGCCGATGATGGCAGCGTCGTTGATGCCGTGGATGGTAAAACTGACCTGCTTCGTGGTGCCGTCAGCCGAAGTCACGATGAAGCTGTCCACCTTGGTGTCGCCGGCGCCGAGATATTGAACGGCGCTGTCGGCGACCGAATAGCTGTAGGATCCATTGGCAGCGAGTGTCAGTGTCCCCAAATCGCCCGCAGCCGAAATGACGGAAGTCCTGAAGTAGGCCTGACCAGGATTTTGGTCGCTGATCGAAATCGACCCTGCGGCAACCAATCTCTGCAGATTTGCGTCCTCTGTAACGTCACGAACCGTTGGTGTTCCAATGATCGCTGGGATATTTGGCATAGGTATTCCTTCCCCCAAATCGCTTTGCGAATGTTGGCTTCCTACTACGCAAGGACTTTTGATCTGCGTCGGAGCTGGCGCGGTAAACTGATGCGCCTCGATCTAAAATAAATTAGTACGTCAACTGCGCGTTATTTGGCATGCTCTTCTGACTCACGTCAAGCGTGCAGATGAATGCACCACTCGTTGCGCTCATACGAGCGACAACTCTGCGACCGATGCAAAGTCCGCTGTGATTGCCGTTGCCAAGCTTAGGGCGCTTCGAGTTCTGCCGCGCTCAGAAAAGGTGACCACGTCCGATTTTGCTCGCGCCAATATTCAAATCTACGACGCGCGCGGAGTCGACCTGTAGCAATGGGTCTGTGCGCGGTATCTCGTTGGTGCGAAGGGTGCAAAACAAAGGCAAGCGCAGTTAAGGTCGGCTCTCGACAGAATTTCCCGGCGAAAAGGGCGCGGATGCAACTCCGCAACCTGGCCGGTGCCGATGGTGGTTCGGCTCGTGGGCCGACTCGGACATTCAAGAACTTAGGCGAAAGCCGGAAGCGCGCCCTTTCTCAGGATGAGCAGGAAGTTCGCTCAAGTATCGAACAAGTCATCAACCTATGCGGACCGCACCCCGGCGCTTGCGTCGGAGCAACATGCCTCGAAAAGGAGGACTGGGCGAGCCAGATCGGGTGGCAATCGCGACGGTTCGCTACAACGCGTGAGCTATGTCAAACGACCCTGCCCGGGATTTCGCTCGCCTGCCGAAAACCGGGAGAATCCCTTGTCCTGGGCCGCGCTCAAGGATCGGATGCGGGCATTGATGGACAGGCCGTGCTCGAAAGACTGGCGCCAGCCGGAAATCAACGCCGGTATCGCGTCCAACGCGCGCTTGCTTTCCGAAAGCGCGACAGCATCGAATGCGCTGACGATTTTCGCCAGACGATTGGCCTCGTCCATCAAGGCGGCAAGTGGCACCGAGCGATTAACCATTCCCCAGGCTTCCGCGATGCGGCCATCAATCCGTTGGGCCGTCAACACCAGCCAGGCCGCGCGTTTGGCGGTGAGCTGGATCTGGGCCCCGGGCCCCGAGAATTGCGGATAGGCGCCGAAACCAATTTCCGGCATTCCGATTGCCGCCTCATGGGCCGCAACAGCCAGGTCGCAGACGCTGATGAGCGTCGAGCCGCCGCCCAGAGCGAGCCCATTGACGGCGGCGATAATGACCGCGGGATGCTCCCGGATCCCAATCAGCACTTCAATCCAGTCCGAGCGGGGATCGGGCGCGGTCCCTGCCTCGGCGTCCGCGCGTGCTTCCTTCAGATCGACACCTGAACAAAAACTGTCATTACAACCGGTCAATACGATCGCCCGGCATTCGGCACGAAGGGATGTCAACGCGGCAAGAAGCTCGCGACGCGCGGCGCGGTTCAAGGCATTCTTCTTTTCCGGCCGGTTGAGGCCTACGACGGCATAGCCGGGATGGTGTTCGACGGTTACGAGGGATATCATTCAGCGCTCCTTGGTTGGTACCAACGGCCTAGGCGAGATGGCGCGCGAAGAACGCGCGGATACGACCTCGCGCGTCAGCCGCGTCCTTGTCTTTGTAACTCGCCCCGATGACGACACCGAGCACCCCGATCAGACCCTTGTGATGGTCGAGGAAGGAATGACCGGCGTCAGGGTACTCCTTCACATCATGGTCGATCTGGTGTCGCTCGAGCGCGCCGTTCAACCGCGCCGCCGCGCCCTTCAGCGTCCAATCGCGACCGCCGAAGCTCGCGACCATCGGACAGGCGCCGTCGAGGATCGCATCGATATCGTTCGGGACCTGGCCGTAGTTCGGGGCTACCGCCGAAAAGCCGTGGCCGGCTGCCAGCAGAATCGCAAAGCCGCCTGTTGCACAGAAGCCGATGACCCCGGTCTTGCCGGTGCAATCCTGTCGGCCCTCCAGCCACTGCCTGATAGCGTTGACATCGTCGAACGCCGCTCCCTTGCGCGCCGACAGGTCCGCCATCAAGGCGCGGATGCAACGGAGCCGGCCGCCCCAGGAGAACAGGTCCGGCGCCATCGCAAGATACCCTTCCCCGGCCAACCAATCGGCATGACCACGCGTCACGTCGGTCAGGCCGAAGATGTCATGCAGCACGATGACACCGGGCCAGGGGCCATCGCCTTGCGGCGTTGCCAGGTAGCCCTTGAGCCGGTGGTGCGGCGTCGAGATCGTGAGCTCGGTCATATCGTCTCCTATCAGGGTCACCGGCGAACCGTTGAGCAATCCACGCGCCCTCATGCGGCCGCGAAGAAGCGCCACGTCCGGAAGCACCAAAGTGCCAGATGGCGCACACCTCCTCACGCAAAGGCAAAGACGATCTCCTGGGTGCCCGGCGGTATGAAGTCGACGGCATTAGCCGCCCCTTCCTCGCGCCACATCTCGTAAGCGATCTCGCGGACGATTTTCCCATCCTTCATCTCGAAAAGATGGGTCAGGCGCACGGCAAGCTCGGCCCCGACGGGATAGGGAATGTTGGGCATTTCGTTACCCACCACAGTGACGTGGCCGATCTGATCGTCGAACACGAATTGCTCGGTGGCAAACCGACGCAAAGGCACCACGCGACGATAGGCGACGGTGCGGAAGATCGCGCGATAGGCTTCGAGGATCTCGCTCTTGTCGTTCATCACGATGCCGCGTGTGGGCGCTTCCCAGCTAATCGTATCGCCGTAGAGGGCGATTGCTCTTTCGACATGCTCGGGCGTCTCGTTATGGAAATGCGCTTCGACTACCTTCAGATTGCGCGCGATGATTTGCTCACGCGTAAGGGCGCTATCCGGAACGGTCGTGTCCACCACGATCGACCCTTCGATGGTTCGTACAACGCCTGCCATTTATTTCTCCCTATTCCTCGTCACCTGCGATGCGTGCTGTCGACAATCTTGTTGGTGATGCTGCCGATTCCCTCGACCCACGTGGTGAGCAAGGCGCCTGGCTTCATGTAGATTCGCGGATTGCGGCCGACCCCGACACCATCCGGCGTGCCCGTCAGGATGACGTCGCCCGGCCGTAGCGTCACGTGACGAGAGGTGAACGCGATGAGCTCAGGAACGCTGAACACCATATCCGCCGTGGTGCCATGCTGCATCACATCCCCGTCCACAATGGTTTCCAGTTTCAGATTCGTCGTGGAAATGGCATCCGCCGTTACGATGAAGGAGCCGATGGGACAACTCCTATCGACATTCTTTCCAAGCGCCCACTGCCCTGTGCTCAGCGTCGTGGACTGAAGCTGCGCCGCACGAGCGCTTACATCGTTGGCGACGGTGTATCCGAACACGTTTGCCGCAGCGGCCTTTTCGTCAGCATCGATGGTCGTGGCGCCGACGATGGCAGCCAGCTCGACTTCCCAGTCCAACCCGTCCGGTTCAGCGGCCGGTACCGGGATGTCCGCTCCATGAACGACAAGCTCGGAGGCCCATCGCGCGAAAAGGTTCGGAAAAGTCGGCGTCGGGAGTTTCGATTCGACCCCGTGCTTGACGTAGTTGATGGCGGCACAGACGATCTTCGCGTCGCGCGGCACCGGCGGTGCGAGCGTCAGTTCGCCGAGCGTGATCTGGCCTTGTTGCAGTCGCGAGGCCCGCTGCTGCCAGCCAGGCAGATCCTCATAGAACGCGTCAATTGGTGCGAGCGGCGCGACCATGTCGTCGATCGCGACTCCCATCATGCGGTCTTGCGGATCGCGGCCGCCGGGCTTGACATAACCAACAAAGCGCATAGTGCAGTGCTCCAGTAGTGTTACTTCGATGTCGGTGTCCGAACGTCGCTCATGGGTTGCTCCGCGCGAGTTCTAGAAGGCTCGGCACAAACAGATCAGGCGTGATGTCGACGTCGGCAACATCAGGCGGATTGTAGCGACTGAGGTCGGTGATGCCGTGGGCGGCGAGCACCTCATCGTCGACGAAAAAGTTACCTGTCACGGTCCTTGCATCGGACGTAAGGATCAGATGAGCAGCATCCGCCATGATCTCCGGTGAGCGCAGTCGACTGATGTCGAGATGCGACTTGAACTCCGTCATCGCGGCCGTGTCGATGGCCGTTCGCGGCCAAAGCGCGTTGGCAGCAACCCGTCCGCGAAACTCGCCGGCGACGCCGAGCGTCACGAGACTCATGCCGAATTTTGCAATTGAATAGGCGACGTGCGGTGCGAACCAGCGCTCCTCCATGTGGAGCGGCGGCGAGATCGCAAGGATGTGCGGGTTGTCCGCGATGAGGAGATGCGGCAGGCATTTTTGCGTCACCATGAAGGTGCCACGCGTGTTGACGTCATTGACCAGGTCGTAGCGTTTCATGGGTGTGTCGAGAATGCCGGTCAGCCGCACCGCGCTGGCGTTGTTGAGACAGATGTCGATGCCGCCGAACCGGGCCACGGTCGCGGTCACAGCCGCCTCGACCTGCTCCTCCTCGCGGATGTCGCAGATGAGCGGCAGCGCCTGTCCACCGGCTTCCTCGATCTCGCGAGCCGCGGAGTAGATCGTCCCCGGCAACGAAGGATGCGGCTCGGCAGTCTTGGCGGCGATTGCCACGTTGGCTCCGTCGCGTGCTGCGCGAAGCGCAATCGCGAGGCCGATTCCGCGCGAGCCGCCACTGATGAAGATCGTCTTGCCGGACAGCGTCGAGTTCATGGGGGGAGTTTCTCGTTTGCTGAAGGGGTAGAAAGCGCCCCTGCCCTCCTGCGACGGGCCTTCCGATTGTCGGACTCGTCCGTCACATGCCGATCAGGTCGGCTTTGTCGATGATGTTCTTCACCAGTCGGATGGTCGCTGCGTCGATCATCTCGCCGTTGTAGGTCACGGCGCCAAGCCCCTCGGCCTCGGCTTCGCGATAGGCCTTCGTCATCGCACGCGCCGCCTCGACATCGGCCTGCGAAGGCGAAAATGCCCGTATCGCGTGCTCTATCTGCGCCGGATGAATCGCCCATTTGCCCACCATGCCGAGCAACTTCGCACGTCGGCATTCCTCGCTATAGGTTGCTGCGTCCTTGAAATTGCCGAAGGGGCCGTCGACCGCATCGATGCCGGCCGCTCGCGCAGCGATCGTGATCTTGTGCCGCCCGTAGTGCCAGATGTCCCCGGGATACCCATTGGGCCCATACACGGCGCCCAGGTCGATTCCTTGCGACGCCGAAAAATCACCAACCCCGTAGATCAACGCTTCGAGCCGCGGCGAGGATCGGGCGATCTCTTCCACGTTGATCATCGCCTCGACTTCCTCGATCAGGACCTCCAGGCCGATAGGCCTGTTGATCCTGAGCTTCTTCTCGAGCTGACCGAGCAACGTATCCACGAAGAGGACGTCGCTTCCACGCATGACCTTGGGTATCATTAGGACGTCGAGGTGCTGGTGCGCACCTTCGACCACCGTGATGATGTCTTCGAACGCCCATTCGGTGCCGAGATCGTTGATCCGCACACAGCGTGTCTTCCCGCTCCAATCGAGGCTCTTGAGCGCTTCCACGGCCTTCGCCCGCGCCGCCACCTTGGCCTTCGGCGCAACGGCATCCTCCAGATCGAGAAAGACCATGTCGGCCTTGCTTCCGGCTGCCTTCGCCATCATGCGCTCGTTCGACGCCGGCACCGCCAGTTCCACCCGGCGCAGCCGCTTCTTTCGCTCCTGCATCACTGCTCTCTCCTGCAACAACTACCTGACCACGCCGCGCGACCTCAGGTCGCGCAGCCGTTTATCGCCAATGCCGATGCCGGCCAGAACCTCGGCGGCATGCTCCGACAACATCGGCGCTCGTCGTCTGATTGCTCCCGGCGTTTCGGTCATCTTGATCGGCACGCCCGCAACCGCGAACTCGCCTTCGCATCCCGGATGTTCAAGCCCGACGATCATGTCGCGTGCGACGAAATGCGGATCTTGCACGATGTCGGCCACGGTATAGACCGGCGCGAACGGCACGTGCCCGCCGAAGAGCGAGGACAATTCGTGCTTGCTGCGCGACAGCGTAAAGTCTGTAATGGTGTCGTAGACGAGATCCTGATGCCGCCGCCGCGCTTCCTCGGTAGCCAGGCGCGGATCGGATGCCATTTCGGGCTTGCCCATCAGCGCGCACAAACGCCCCCAGAATGCGTCGGTGTGGCAGGCCAACGTCAAGTGACCGTCCTTGCAGGGGATGATGCCGAAGGGTGTCAGGAAGGGGTGCCGGTGCCCCTCGGGCTGCGGCACTTTGTGTTCGTAGGAATGCTGATAGACAATCCGCTCACAGAGGGCGAGCACGCTGTCCACCATGGAGACGTCGACAAACTGTCCCTGGCCGGTCCGTTTCGCCCGATAGACGGCGGCGAGCACGCCGATGGCGCACATCATTGCCGGTACGATGTCGCCAACGCCCGGACCGATCTTGACCGGTTGGGCCGCGCTCGCACCGGTGATGCCCATGAGGCCGCCCATGGCCTGCGAAATCACGTCATAGGCCGGCCAATCAACGTAGGGACTAAGGCCCGTGCGCGGGTCGCCGAAGCCGCGCACCGCTCCATAGACGAGCCGCGGATTGACGTCCCGCAACACTTCATAGGAAAGCCCAAGCCGGTCCATGACGCCCGCTCGGTAGTTCTCTACGAGTACATCCGAGCCCCTGACCAGATCGATCAATATGTCCCGTGCCTCCGGTTTCTTCAGATCGAGACCGACAGAGAGCTTGTTGCGATTGACGCTTTGAAAATAACCCCCGAAGGCACGAAGCTTGTCGTCGGGACGATAGGGCCCCACCGTACGGACGTAGTCGCCGTGGAGCGGCTCGATCTTGATCACCTCGGCGCCCTGATCCGCCAGCAACATCGTCGCGTATGGGCCGGCGAGCATCAGGGTCACATCGATCACCTTGAGACCAGCAAGCGCTCCCTCGGACGCTGTCGCAACCATTACTGCCTCCAGTGCGACCGCTTCTTGACCAGCACCCTCCGATCGCCTTCGAACACCACCCTGTCATCCTGATTGACGCCCCAGTGATGGAAGACGACGACGCCGGCGTCGGCGCGATCGCTGTCCAGCTTCTCGAGCACTTCGGTGAACGCGTAGAGCGTGTCACCATGAAAGACCGGCTCCTTGAAGCGGATGCCGGTCATTGCCAGCTCGGCGAGCGCGTTTTCCGAGGTATCCTGACTGGACATGCCGATGATCAGCGAAGCGGTCACGCCGCCGAACTGGAGCCGCTTCTTGAACATGGTGTCGCGCATGACCACGTCGTCGAAATGGCCGGACGCCGTGTTCATCACCATATTCGTGATCAGAACGTTCTCGGTCGGCTCAATCGTCTTGCCACGCCGATGGCGCAGCACTTCCCCGACCGTGAAATCCTCGAAATAGTTGTTGTTGCTCGTGAGCTCGGCGGTCTTCATCGTTTGCTCCGTCCAAGAAGATGGTCCGAAATGATCCGCAGCTGAATTTCCGAGGTGCCCTCAAAAATCTTCGTCAGGCGGGCATCACGCCAATAGCGCTCCACGGCATGCAGCTTGGTGTAGCCGGCTCCGCCGTGGATCTGAAGTGCCTCGCTCGTGACCCGCTCCGACATCTCGCTTGCGAACAGCTTGGCCATCGACGCTTCCTTGTCGCAACGTCGGCCACTGTCGATCTCGTCGCAGACGTAGTACATCAGCTGGCGAGCAGCCTCGATCTGGCTGGCCATCTCGCCGATCTTGAATCGGATCGCCTGGAACTCCGATATCGGATTGCCGAACTGCACGCGTTCCTTGGCGTACGCGATGGCGTCTTCGAGACCTCCGCGCGCCAGGCCGATTGATCGGGCCGCCGTATGCGCGCGCGGCACTTCGAGCCCGCTCGTCGCGTAGTAGAACGCCTTGCCTTCCTCCCCGATCAGGTTCTCCTTCGGCACGCGAAAATTGTCGAAGGCCAATTCCCACGTCTTGAAGCCGAAATACCCGATCTTGGGAATCGGCGCGCCGTTCACACCGGGCGGCAATTCGCCCCGCTTTTTCGGGATCATGAACATGCTGATGCCGAGATGGCGACGAGTGGGGTCCATTTCGGATGTTCGCGCCATCACCATCAGGTAGTCTGCACCGTCGGCGAACGTGCACCAGTACTTGTTTCCGGTCACCAGAAAGCCGTCACCGTCCTTTCGCGCGCGGCAGGTCAGGCTTGCAATGTCCGATCCGGTACCCGGCTCCGACATCGCGAAGGAGCCGAGCATCTCGCCGCGAGCGATTTTCGGCAGATACATCTTCTTCTGTTCGTCGGTCATGGCGACCCAGCCGATCATGCCGTTGCCGCGAGCAATGATGCTGGCCACGCTCATCCAGGCTCGCGCCAGTTCCTCGGTGATCAGGCAGTATTCGAAGCAGCCTAGCCCCAGGCCACCATACTCCTCCGGCATGATGATTCCGAAATAGCCCATCTCCGCCATCGCGTCGCGCAGCGACATCGGGATGTCTTCCTGCAGCGGATCGAGCTTGTTGGCGATCGGCAGAACCTCGCGCATGGCGAATTCACGGGCAGTTTGCTGGATCAGCCGCCGCTCCTCGGTCATATAGGACATGGTCGATCCCCGGCCGCCGGCCGTCTGTAGACGAGATTGGTGCGCTTGAAGTCGACCACCAGTCGGCCGTGTTGATTGAAGCCCTTGGTGTGCCAGGTGCAGATCGCCTGCTGCGGGTTTTTCGTCGACAGCCGATTGGCAAACACCGTCGACGTGGCGGTCAACGTGTCGCCGGGATAGACCGGCAAATGATAGGTCAGATCGTCGACACCGAGAAAAGCCGCCCCGTTCTCGCTGAGGTCCTCGACCGAGAGGCCGAACACCGTGTTGAAAACAAGCATCGGATTCACTTGTTCGCGGGGATGACCGTGTGCGACAGCGAATTCGCGATTGAAATACAGCGGATTGAAATGGAGCGTGAGCGTGGAGAAGAGCGAGTTGTCGCCTTCGTTGATCGTACGGCCCCAGTGGTGGACGAATTCGCGACCGATCTCGAAATCCTCATACCAATGACCACGCCGCCGCTCTACTGCCCGCTTCCGGAATTCGGCTTCCATCCCTCTTGTCCCCTACCGTTGCCCGTGAACCAGTCGCGACGTCAGATGTTTCAGGTCGGCTTGCCGCTCAAGCGACAAAATGTCGGCGGCAATGTCGGCGGCAGGCCTGACGCCGACGAGCGGGCCAACCAGCAAGTGGAATTTGGCGAGAACTCTCGTCTGCTGCCTGCCGAGGTCCCTCTCGGGCAGACCGGAATCGTAACGACCGTCCAGGACCCGGCCGTCAGCCAACTGCACAGTCACTTCGCTTCGCGTCAAAGGCCAGTCGTGCGCGAACGTCACCTCGACCTTGTCGCGCAGCGCCTGCAGCCCGGGATCTCTTGCTTTGGCATCGCTGAAGTTGGTGACCACGGCTGTGTCGACACCCGCCAGCGCAAGCGCGGCGATCATGCGGAGCGAAAATTTGATCTCCAGGCCGGTGCTCGGGCGAGCAATATTGCAAATCGCGTCCGCACCGGCGTCGTGACGCAACGTAACTTTGACCACGTCGGAGCTGAGAAAACCGTGTTCGGCCTGCAGAGCGCGCAGCGCTTCGATCGCCGCGTGGGTCTGGTGGCAGGACGCATGATACTTGAAGAGGTTGTCGGCGATATGATACTGGCTGCTGCCGCTCGAGAACTGATGCAGCGACCGTACGCTGTCCGCATGTGTGGCGGCGAACCCGTTTGCGCACTCAAGTACATCCGTTCGGCTGTTAAATCCCCGCAAGGCCAGCTCGGCGGCGAGCAGGCCGTTTTCGGCGGCTTTTCCGGCGTGCAGCGACTTGCACATGGTGCCGAACATCGATTTCAACCCGGCCGCTTGCGCACCGGCGATGCCGAGCGCCGTGGCAACAGCGTTGCCGTCAAGGCGGCTGAGATGCGCGCACGCCGCGGCAGCGCCGAAAGTACCGACGGTGCCGGTCGCATGGAAGCCACGCCGATAGTGGCTGGGCGACACCATCGCGCCGATTTCGCATTCTGTCTCGTACCCCGCGACGAATGCCGTAATCAGGTCGCGGCCGCCAGTGCCGCGACTTTCCGCGAGCGCCAATGCGGCCGGCATGACGCCTGCGGTGGGATGACCCATCATCCTGATATTCACGTCATCGTAGTCGAGCGCGTGGGACGCGGCACCATTGACGAGCGCGGCCTGACGTGGAGAGGCCCTTCGACCGCGTCCGATAAGAGTAGCACAGTCGCTCCCGCCCTCGGCAGCAACCTGTTCGGCAAGTATCGCGGCCAAGGGGTCGCGCGCACCCTGCATGGCAACCGCTACCCAGTCCAGGACGCAGTGCTTGGCGATCGTAATGACGTCGGCGGGCAGGTCCTCATACCTTAGAGTTGCGATGCGATGCGCCAGCGCTTGAGTCACGCCCTGCGCGACATCCGGACGACGAAGTTGCTCGTTCATCAAGCGTCCCCCTCTCTCAAGCGCTGCCGGCGCGAGCAACGTCCGAGCGACCGTCATGGTCAATTGTCAGTGGGCGCTGAGACGCAAGGACCCGTTCGCGCGCGGTCGCATTTCTATCGGCCCGGGTGTGGTCGGCAGCAACTGGATCCGCAGCGGCCGCTCGATACTCTGCCTTGAGTTGGCGGCAGAGTTCCGCGGTCGACGGAATATCTTCGATATTCCCCACGCCGTGACCGGCGGTCCATATATCCTTCCAGCGCTTTCGCGTCTCTACAGCCGTTACGATCTTGCCTGGCAGCGTTGTTCGCAGAACATCCAGATCGACTCCGGCAGCAAGCAAGCTCTTCGTCAGCCAGTTTGCAGGGGCACCGTCGACCGAGGCACTGAAGAAGACATCCGTAGCATTCGACGCAACTATCATGCGTTTGTGATCATCCGGCGCCGCCGACTCGGCCGTCGCAATAAACCGGGTCCCCATATAGGCAAAGTCGGCTCCCATAATCTGTGCTGCGAGGACGTCGCGTCCCGTGGTCATTCCGCCAGCCAGAGCAATGGATCCGCTATGGATTCGACGCAGCTCATTCATCAGAGCGAAAGGGTTGATTGTTCCGGTGTGCCCGCCCGCTCCGCCCGCAACCGCGATCACGCCATCGACTCCGGCTTCGAGAGCCTTCTCGGCATGGCGCTTGCTCGCGACGTCGTGGAGCACGAGACCCCCGTAATCGTGGATGCGGGAGATGATGTCGGTTGGGGCTCCTTTCGACGTCAATACGACCGGCACTCGATACTTGATGCATTTCTCCAGATCGTCGGCCATCCGGGCATTGGAAGGATGCACCACCAGGTTGACTGCGAAGGGCGCGATTTTGTTCGCGTTCGCCTCGCCACGGAGGCGCTCCAACCCCTCAACTGTCTCGATCAGCCATTCTTCAAGGATCTCCGAAGTGCGCGTGCTGTGGGCCGGGAAACTGCCCATCAGCCCTTCCGAGCAGGCGGCAAGCGTCATCGCTGGCGTCGAAACCAGAAACATTGGCGCCACGATGAGCGGAATCTCGAGTTGATTGACCAATTCGTCTGCGTTCAAGAGGGCCTCCAACGTTGATCGGCCTGTGGTTCGGCGGGCTCGGAGCGAGTTACTCCCAGCTTGGCGAGGTGCTCGATCGTCGGCTCGTCCAAGCCAAGAACCTCGCGCAGAACCTCTCGCGTGTGCTGACCGAGATCGGGCGCGTCGCAGCTGATGTTCAACCGGGCGCCGTCGAAACTGTATGGCCGTCCCTTGACGATCTCGCCGTTTTCGCGCCAAACCAGTGTTTGCCCGGCAAACGTTCGCTCTCGGATCAAGCAAGCTCCGTCGAGCACCGGTGCAGCAGCCAGGCCCGCAGCCGCGAATTCATCGGCTGCATCAGAGGCTGAACGGACAGCGCACCATGCAGCGACGCTCTCGGCGAGATCCTCATCCCTGCCGACGATCGCGCGGCAGCGTTCAGCGCCCACATTGTCTTCAATTGTGAGCGCTAGCCAACGTCCATCCGAAGCCAGAAAGCAATCCTGCAGGATCATCGCCTCGTCGGCATTGCCCCGCCTGGGTCGATCGGCTCGCTCCGCATCGACCGAAGCAGCAAGGATTTCTTCTCCGATCAGAAAGCTTGTCAGCTCCCGTTGCGAGATGTCGAGCAACGCACCTTTGCCCGTACGCCGCGCCTCGCGAAGCGCGGCTATGATCATGCCCGTGGCAAACAGGGAGGCCACTTGATCGGGATAGTTCACGTGCGGTCCACTGACGACCGGCTTGTCTCCGTCATAGCCTGTGAGCGCGGCGATGCCGCCCATCGCCTCCAAAGTCGATCCAAAAGAGGTGTGAAGCCGATATGGCCCCGTCTCGCCCTGACTGGATATCGATGCGAAAACAATGCGGGGATTCCGGGCTGCCATCGAGGCATAGTCGAGTCCCAGCCTCTCGAGCACGCCACGGCGGAAGTTTTCTACAACCACGTCGGCAGTCGCAATCAAGTCTTGCAAGACCCGCCGGCCTTCCGGGGTCTTCGCGTCGAGCGCGACACCACGCTTATTTCGATTGGTAAAGCGAAATTGAGAGGATCGATTCCACCATTCGGGGGCCGTATTGCGATTGCTTCCCATCGAACGAAACAAGTCCATGAAGTTGGCAGACTCGACCTTGATGACCTCCGCTCCAAGATCCGCCAGCATGGCCGAGGTATTCGCACCGGCGGTTAGCTGGCCAAAATCGACCACACGAATGTTTGCGAGAGGCTTCACGGTACAATCTTTCCCAAAGCTTCGAGGTTCGTATTCAGACGAGACTGTTCCAAAGCACCGGCAATCGCGGCACTCGCGCGCCGCTGACCGACGTATCGGCCAATGACACGATGAATCCACGTGCTTCGTTCTGAGGGTCAGTGATGAGATCGGCCGGAGTGCAGACAGGCCCGAGGGGTACCCCGCGTCGTTGCGCCTCGTCATAAACTTCAGCGCGGGTCCGCACGGCAAACCATGGCTCCAGGTACCGGTATAACTCGCGCATGTGCTTCAGCCGCCCTTCACGCGTGGCGAACTTCTGGTGATGCAAGGCCGAACTATTCACAAGGTCGCGCAAACTTTCGAACTGACTCACGGAGAAAACCACCGCGATCCAGCCGTCGAGGCACCGCACGACTTGAAATTCAGACTGGTCGCCTTGGCGGGTCGGCGGCCTCCCCTCGTCGTCGATGCCCGCGATCGCCTTCCAGTTTACCCACATCGCCGTTTCGATCAGGGAGACTCGGGCCGGCGGCGGACGTCGACCAGCGTCACGTTCGGCGAACAGCGCCATCAGCGCAGTGAATGCAGACAGTCCCGCCGAATATGCGGCCTGATGTCCACCAAGGCGCAGTGGTTTGCGCGCGGGATCGCCTATCATGTCCAACAAGCCACCCAGCGCAAGAACAGTAAACTCCGACAACTCTCCGAGCGCCGGCGTACCTGCCGGCCATCCGGCTACTTCGACCAGTGCGAGGGACCGTCCCGTGAAAGATCCCGTCAGGTCGCTATCTTCCTCCAGCAGGACACCATCGACTCGCGCGCCGAGGAGCGAGTCCACCGCTGTCCTCGCAGTCGCTGAATCGTTCGGCATTGAAAGCGTCGTCTTCCCGGCATTTAGAAACTTGAACAGTGCGCTGCGTTCGCCTTCGGAACCGGCCGGCAGAAAAGGCGGGAGGTGTCGGACTGGATCGCCGCTGAACGGTTCGAGCTTGACAACCTTTGCGCCAAGCTCCGAAGCGATCTTTCCAGCGAAGGAAGTGGCCAGGCGGATGCAGACGGGCGCCTGCGCGTAGCCGACCTCAAGCACGACAGTGCCGCCAAGCGGCTTGATATTTTCCGGCACAGCAGTCGGAGCACTCTCTCTTGTCATGCATGGTCCATGGGTCGGCCAGCTGTGGCGCGGCTGCAAAACAAGACCGTCGCTCTCGATATCGGACGAAGTCACATTGGTCCGAAGCGAGCCGACACTTCTCATCCAGTTCCGCGTTACGCGATCAATCGTCTCCTCGGCTTGACATTAGTGCGTGCGGATCAATTTCATACCCATTGACACCCTTGAGAGACGAACATCACATATGTGATGAGGGGATGAAATCGGAGGTCAAGGTGCCAAAGCTACGCAAACCTGACGCTCAACCGATCAAGTCTGCGATGCGGACGCTCGCTTTACTCGAGCACTTTCGGCGAACGAAAGCTTCTGCCGCCGTGACCGAGATATCCGACGCACTTGGAATTCCGCAATCGAGCACCTCCATGCTGCTGAAGAGCCTCGTCGCGCTCAACTATCTCGAATACGACGCAGAGACACGGCGCTTCCTGCCGAGCTATCGGGTCGCGTTGCTTGGCGACTGGATACAGCGCGCCCGTTTCGGTGATGAGCGTATTACCGACATCATGGAACGACTTCAGGCCGAGATCGGAGAGACAGTCATGCTCGGGCAGCAGGTCGGCGCCGGGTTGCAATACCTCCATGTCGTGACCACCACCCACCGCATTCAATTCACGATCAATATCGGCGAAGTCCGACCGATATCCCGCACGGGGCTTGGACAGGTCCTCCTGAGTTGCAAATCGAACAGTCAGGTCCGCGCGATCGTGCGGCGGAATAACGCCGATGGGTCGCATGTACCTGCGCATTTCCGGGAGACAGCTCTCATTCAGGAAATGGAGGCGATCCGTCAGCGCGGCTACTCCGAAACCGGAGGGCGCACGACCCCGGGTGCCAACACAATTGGCATGTTGGTCCGGTCATCAAGCAAACAGAGTTTGCTCGCGATAGGTATTGGCGGCCCAATTGATCGCATGGAATCGAAGCGACAGCAGATCATCGACGCCTTGCGGCACAGACTCGGAACGACAGCCAGATAACCTGGGCGATGGCGACCGTCTCAATCTTCATCACGGGGTCAAGTGTTCGCGTTCAGGTCCTCGTCCGTCCAAGCACGTCAGGGTTTACAACATTGGTAGGCTTTCCCCGGACGTATGCGACGATCTGGTCGAAAACGTCGGAGAACTGGGTCTCATACTCCTCATGCGTAACGTAGCCGATGTGCGGGGTCGCGAGCAGGTTGGGCAACAACAGGAGCGGATCCGATGGATCGGTCAGCGGCTCCTGCTCATAGACATCGACGGCAGCGAGGCCCGGCCGGCCTGCGCGCAGCGCCGCCACGAGCGCGCCGGGCTCGATGAGCGGTGCGCGGCTGGTATTGACCAACAGCGCGGTTGGCTTCATGCGCGCGAGGTCGGCTGCCGTGACGATATGGCGGGTGGCGTCGACAAGGCGCAAATGGAGCGAGAGCACGTCACTGTGCTCGAAGAACGCTTCCTTGCTGTCGGCGACCGCAAAACCATCCCGGCGCGCGCGCTCGCGAGAGTTTTCGCGGGCCCAAATCATGACATTCATGCCGAAAGTGCGACCGTAGCCTGCGACCTCGTGGGCGATACGACCCCAGCCATAAAGACCTAACGTCTTGCCTCGTAGCGAGCTGCCAACCCCCATCTGCCATCGCCCGGCTTTAAGCGCCGTCGCCTGCTGCGGTATCTGGCGCATCGCGGCGAGAACCAGCGCCCATGTCAGCTCTGCCGTGGCGTAGGAGGGTGTGCCCTTATGGGTGTCGGACGAGACGATGATCCCGAGCCGGGTACAGGCATCGATGTCGATATGTGGCCATACGCTGCGTTGACTGATGAGCTTCAGCTTCGGCAAGCGATCGAGCAAGGGAGCGCGTATCTTGGTGCGCTCCCGGATCAACACGAGGACGTCGGTCTCGGCGAGCCGCTCCGCGAGCCCATCGTCATCTTGCACATGATCGTTCCAGATCGTCACCTTGTGATCAGCAAGCTTGGTGAAGCAAGGAAGCATACGTACGGTGTCGTGATAGTCATCGAGGATGGTCACGTTCATGCAGAGATGGTCCTGGTTGTCTGTGCGGATATGAATCTCCTCTCGAACACCTCGCCAGTGTGTCCGAGCATGACGTTCGCAGATATCACATATGTGATGGTTGTTGTCGATCCCTTGTCCCCCTGTTGCTCTCCGCGCATTGTCGCCCTCGCCGATAAAGGATCCATGGGAGAGGAGGAAATATGTCGTCAAGGTCGAGGATCTTCGTTTGCGCTCCGCTCATGCTTGCTGCCGTGTTTTGCTCGACGGAGTCCGTTGCGCAAAAGAAGTATGACACCGGGGCAAGCGATACGGAAATCAAAATTGGCAATATCATGCCCTACAGCGGGCCGGTTTCTTCCTATTCCGTCATCGGCAAGACCGAAGCCGCGTACTTCAACAAGATCAACGCCGAGGGTGGCATCAACGGCCGCCAGATCAAGTTTATCAGCTATGACGACAGCTATAGTCCGCCAAAGGCGATCGAGCAGGCGCGCAAGCTCGTCGAGAGCGACGAGGTGCTCCTGATCTTCCAGCCTGTAGGCACCCAATCAAATTCGGCCATACAAAAATATATGAACGCCAAGAAGGTGCCGCAGCTCTTCGTCGGCAGTGGCGCCACCAAGTTCGGCGATCCAAAGAGATTCCCATGGACCATGGGTTGGATGCCCAACTATCAGAGTGAAGGACACATCTACGCGAAGTATATTCTGGATCACTTTCCGGACGCCAAAATCGCCGTGTTCTGGCAGAACGACGACTCCGGCAAGGATCAGTTCAAGGGACTGCGCGATGGGCTCGGCGACAAGGCCAGCATGATCATCGCCGACAAGTCTTATGAAGTGACCGATCCGTCGATAGATTCGCAGATCGTGACACTGCGCGATTCCGGTGCCGACACCTTCTTCTCGTTAGCAGCCCCGAAAGGATCTGCGCAGGCCATCAGGAAGGTCGGCGAGATCGGCTGGAAGCCGAGGTTCTTCCTGGCGAATGTGTCGACGTCCGTGGCCAGCGTGCTGAAGCCAGCCGGCTTGCAAAACGCGAAAGACATCATCTCGACTGCGTATCTGAAGGATCCGACCGATCCGGCCTGGAAGGACGATTCGGGCGTACATGCGTGGCGAACCTTCATGGACAAATATTATCCGGAGGGTGATAAATCGGACTGGAATACTCTCTATGGCTATGCCGTGGCGCAGACCATGGTCCAGGTGCTCAAGCAGTGCGGCGATGACCTCACGCGGGAGAACGTCATGAGGCAAGCCGCCAATCTAAAAGACTTCTCAAGCGAGATGCTGCTGCCCGACATCAAGATCAATACGAGCCCGGACGACTTTTTTCCGATCGAACAGATGCAGCTTATGAAATTCGACGGCCAGGCTTGGCAGCGGTTCGGTGACGTCCTCACCGGTGATATTGGCGAGCGCACCGGGCAATAGCGGCGAGACGGCCAAGGACAATTTGCGATCCAACCTGGATCAAACCAAGCGCGGCGCACAAGACAGCATGACCGATCGGACACTACCTCCCCGACTGAGCTCCGGAATCCCTGGCAGCATGGCCTCAGATCAAGCCGTATGCGGCGGCCCTGCGATTTCTCGATCGCGCTATTGCGATCTTGTACAATTCGCTCACGCTCTCTTAGAGTTTAAGAGGTTCGCGCTCTCGGTCCCGATCAAGATCAGAATGCTCGAAAACAAGCTGCTGTGCGGCAGAAGCCCATGGCGGCCGGCATTCCCTTGGAGCATGAACGAAGTCGATCGGATTGCGCATCACGTCCGACCCTGGCCCGGCTGAAGAAAATGCGAGTAAAAGGGGCAATAAACCGAGGAAAATCAAAGCCTGATTTTAGACGTGGTACCCAGGGGCGAGCTGCATCAATCGCGCGATATCAATGACTTAGGAAAGAGTGGGAGTATGGATCCCTCCACACGATCATTACGCTTTCCAGGAAAAGTCTCCCACCAGCGCGCCGAATCCTACTTCCCAGCGTGCGCTCCCGCGCACATCGCGCCAGACAACTGATTAGTTTTCAGTTTTTTCCCCATCCGGC
>Ga0307508_10000263_pt1 | contig 64291 bp, 86 predicted proteins | sample 9_EM_MG_FD_203089 | JGI IMG/M metagenome (GOLD analysis project Ga0307508, IMG submission 203089) | Populus trichocarpa ectomycorrhiza microbial communities from riparian zone in the Pacific Northwest, United States - 9_EM | ecosystem: Host-associated > Plants > Roots > Unclassified | place... | reverse complement strand
ACGAGCAAATCCTCCTCGGAGTCTGGCTAATGAACCCTCCATGCTGACAAACCTCCTGCATCCCCGCTAACCCCATTGAGCCACCAATTCTCCGTTTTCGCCGCTCAGCTACCATTACCCCCCCTCAATAGATACTCTACATAGCACCCGCATTGCACCTAATCTCCGAATACGGGCTCGGTGGGACAAGTCGACAGATGTCCGGCGCAGTCTCATTTTTCTCTCGTCGCAGTGAGAGGGGGGGGGGTTTCTTCTTCTTCTTTTCTTCTGCACTTGCTACATAACTATGATACATACATACATACATACATACATACGTACATACTCTGCACCACGCCCGGCTTCTCCTCTCCCGGTCGCCACCAGGGCTGGATATCAGTACTCGGCTGCAGCGGACAGACGTGGGCCGAACCTCGTTTGGCTGCATATGTATGTATGTATGTAGCCTCCGGGTGCGACGACCCATGTACCTCGTCCCAGTCGCTTGCAATATGTGCCGTACCCGACGGGCTCTAAGCTTCAAGCAGACTTTGATTATTAAGGGTCTGTAGTAGCTACATAGAGCCGAGAAAGTGGGGGAGAATCTACTCTATCATACAAGTATGTGTAGAGAATGTATGTACCTACTTAAGTAGGAAACCAAAAAATTAAAAAATTGAAAAAATTGAAAAAAAATTGAAAGAAAAGATTACGACATCGGACCCGGGTCTTTCAGACATTTTTTTTTTCTCGCTTAGCCATGAAGGTTATGCATTATTAGTGTTATCTATCTATTACTTCCGCACCAAACAGCAATAAATATATGTAGATGTATTGCGGCGCTGCATATCTACTCCACGCACATACATACTTTGTATGTATGAATGCAACAGGACTTCGGAAAAGTGCACTAACAGGTATGTGGCGATGCGGTCATCTCGGGGTGTGCAGTTGTGCTGGGTAGATAGATAGAGTAGATATGTATCTAGAATAGTTGCAGAGGGGAAAAGGGTATCTATCTATGTTGCTTCCGCCGCGAACAGATCGCCGTCTCACAAGCCACACCAGGCTCAGACAGGGCCGTCTAACGACTCGCGGAGGCCGCGGAGCACTGAGTATATGTACCTATATCTATCCAACGATCCAGTGATATCTGCCTCGACGGGCGCGATCAGCGGGGTCTATCACGAGATGTGCAGTGCGCGGGGGGCTGGGCTCCGCGGACTGGAGTTTGGTTTCCCCCTCCGCTTGGCGTGAAGGCTGAGAGACGGGTGGGTAGGCATCTATCTATCTATCAGTGTACCATACTGCAGTAGCTGGTGGCGACATCGGTGGACAGCGGAGAGTTGCGGGATGGGCTGATGTCTGCGATATCTACACATCTACATAGAGTACATAGAATTGTGGCTATTTTCGGTCCAGTTGGGTCGGAAGGGGGGGGGGGGTGGATTGTCGAGAAACTTGTGCATTCTCCTCAGGGCAAAGGACGGTGTTTTTCTATTGGCGTTGAGTAATGGCCGCCCCCGCGCGCTCCGGCACTGCGAGAGTGGCAGAGCTCTCACCGCCAGTGGAACACCCGCTACCGCATTGCCGCTGCATCTGCGGGGACTCCGGTGAAGCTGGAACCGCACTTGGGTACCAGCGGCCCCGTCGGCCGTGTCTGCTGCTGATTCAGCCGCCGTCCGTCGCTTCGCCGCGGGCACTGGATGCAGGACACGTATGTAGGGAGCTTGCGCTCCAGGAGGCGTCGCGAGCAAGTTGTTTCTCTTCTTTCCTTGGCCGTTGGTTGAGTGGTGGGAGAGAGCGATCGGGATCCGGGGCGGTGGTGGTGGTGGTGGTGGTGGTGGTGTTTTTTTTGTTTTTTTTTTTGTTTTCGCGCTGTGGCTGGGCTCGCTGGGCCGGGGACAGTCTATTCCCAGACCTGGCGCGGACGGTCTCCGGACCATGCACGTTCGAGGGGCAAGTCTGCGGATCCAGCGGGCTGACGGCGGGCGCGCACGCTTCGCCCGCCGGACAGTGCTGGAGAATCGGCGGCGAGCCCGGCACATGGAGTAGATAGTTACAGCGTCGTCGCTGCCCGCAACGCACAGAAGGCACTAAGCTATTGGTACGTGCCGTGGAGATATCTGTCGAGTCGACGGACAGTTGCAGCTGCGCGCTTTCCGAGCGTCGTCCTGTGCGCGGGAGGTGGGCAGCGCGAGTGGGGTCGGCGTGCTGACCGGGCAGCGTCCCGAACCCGACTGCGGCACCCGCGGGCCAATCGCAGCGCTCCATCGAGACGCTATGTACCCACGGATTGGCCTCGACGAGGGGCCAGCTCGCTTCCCCCCGAGAAAGTTGTCTGCACCCAGCCACGGCTGAGACCCGTCCTCTCGTGTTCTCTTGCGTCGCCTGAAATACGATCCGATCCACCCCACACCCCCCCCTTTACCTCGCTACAATTCCAGCGCTTTCCCCTCGACCCGTTCGCTCGACCTCTTCACTCGACTTCGCAAGGCCTAATATAACAAGCAGCGCGCGAAAAAAATAATATATCCCGACAGCCATCCAGCCTTCCGCAGCGATCCATCGAATGACGAGCCTCTGGACGTTCGTCGCCGTCGCGGCCTCCGCGGTGGCTGCCCTGCCGTGGGACGGCGCCAGCCCGACCGACCCCGTGGTGGCCGTCGAGTCCTTGGGCTGGACGCCGATTCCCACCCAGCCGCCGTTCTCGCCGTACGGCGGCGAGATGGTGCCGATGCCCGGAAAGCACATCTTCGCCAGAGCCTTCACGGACCAGCTGTGCGGGTACGTCAATGGCAATTCGGGTGAGTTCGAGTGTCGCCGTGCGTTGCTGGGCCCGTGTGTGCTGACGGCGATGGCTCCGCAGAGCGGCCGTGGACCTGCGACTACTCCCTCGCTACTTGCACCACCGGCAGCGGCGTGCTCGGCTGCTGTTATCCCGACTCCACCGGCACCACCTGCGGCTTCCGGACGACGTGCATCGTGAGTTTGTCGATGCGGTCCGGCGATTCTGGGGGGGGGTGTTGGCTAACGGAAGGCGGTTCTAGGGCGCGGCTGAACAATCGTCGTGCGGCGTCTCGTGTTTGTCGAACACGCTCATGCGCAAGTGGTGAGTTCGGCTCCCTCCCCGTGGTGGTCGTGGTGGCGCTGAAAAAGCGTTGTTAGCACCGACTCGACCGCGCCGTTCTGCATCGTGTACACCGACGTCGAAGGCGACCTGAGCGTGTGGGGCTGCACGACGTCCTCGGGCCTGACCGAGTCGATCGTGATCAACGCGCCCATCACGATGTCGAAGGAAACGTCGCTCCAGGTCGTGTCGCGCACGACGTTCATCTCGCCGTCGTTGACGGGCGATGTGGGCGCGTTGGTGCCGTCCGACAGCAACTTGTCGCTGCCAACGATGACCAGCGAGAGCACGAAGTCGAACGTCGGTGCGATTGCCGGCGGCGTTGTCGGCGGCCTTGCCGTGGTCGTGCTCGGCGGCCTCGGCCTGTTCCTGGTCCTGTCGCGCCGCAAGAAGAAGGCCGCCGCGCAGGGCCAGACCGCGTACCAGCCCGGCGTGCCCCCCGCACAGCCCATGATGCAGCAGCCCCCGATGCAGCCGATGCACTCCGGCGGCTATCCCGACCAGAATTGGAACAACCAGGCCTACGTGTCCGCCGCCCAGCCCCAGATGATGCCACAGCAACAGGGCCACGAGATCAAGTACACGGACTCCGAGGTCACCACGCCCGTCAACGGCCCACCGCAGTACGGTGCCCAGCAGCAGCAGTACTACTCGCCGCAGCAGCAGGGCTACTACGCCCAGCAGCCGCAGCAGCCACAGCAGTTGGTGGCCCCCACCGAGCTGCCGGACCGACAATGAGCTGGGACTCTTTTTTTTTCTTCTTTTTCTTCTTTTTTTTCTTTTCATTTTCATTTTTTTTTCTCCCCCTATTGTTTCACGTTGAGGAGAGGTGGATGGGTGGACGGATGGATGGAGTTATGGCCCGGAGGCGATATGAGCATCTTTTTTTTTCTCTCTTTCTATTTATACCTGCTTCCTATTTTTGCTGTCGTTCTGTTCTATCTCTTCGCTTCAACGTACCCAAGCGAAAGGTAGCCCCCCTCCCGGATATTGTTAAATACTTACTTTGTAAGAGAGAAAAATGTTGTAATGTAATCCGCTGTTGGTGCTGGTGGTGATGGAGTGGCCGAGCGCAGTGAAGTTACAGTGGCGGGATTACCTTATCCGTGGCGAGCAGGTACAAACTTTGTTGAGACCGTGTAATTCAAAGATGGGTTAAAGAACAAGAAGAAAGAAAAAAAAGAAGCGTTGTTTCGCACTTGGTGGAAGCGGAAGGATATTTGTAGATTTGTAGATATCAAAAAAATGCATTCTACAAAATCCAGCCAATTTTTTTCAATTTTTTTTCTCCGTGAGACCGTTATAATTACTATCGTCGCATCTACTCTACGTACACACCAGCATTCTATGCCCATTCATGTCTGCACTCTGCTGCAAAAGCTCCCTGCCCTTCAGATCGGTTGCTGGTGTGTTTGTGTGGGAAAACCTGAGAAAACGAAAATATCCAACCCCCCTCACCACCAACCGATCACACATATCTACAAGTCGTGGGTATGTAGTGTGGTTAATTATTGGGGTGGATGTGATGTGGACTGTGGATATATTTGGAAACCAGCATGCGCTAACCAAGCGACCGTGCGGGCAATCACGGGAGCAGAGCACATACATATGACTTATGATACTGAATGTAGACTGTTGGCAGTGTTGGGTCCCACCCCCATTAGTTGCAGCGTATAAGCGCGAGTAAGCACTAAGCGTCATTGGGTTTGCACTAAGCCGGATGCCGTGAAACGAGAGAGTGATAATGAATGCATTCCATTTCCAGTACATACCAGTATTACCCTCCTCCGCCATCCACCTCCTCCGCCATCAATGTGGCGTCGGGTTTCCTCCAGCATCGATGGCTGCTTGCAACCGTGCAGACATACTACATATGTAGGTACATATCTACCAACCTACCTATCCAAAATTTCCTCCGTGATGTGGTATCTAGGTATCGCCTGGTAGATATATATTCTCTATTCAGTTACCTACAATTTCAATGCCTCGACATCCGATGCCCCGCCCCCAAATCTCTCCCAACTCTGTCTCTGTGTATCTCCCTCCACGCCGATTCAATCGGGGTTCAAGTCTGGCGGCTGTGCTGGCCCACTCAACTCCCAAGTACGCAGCGGTTCGAATGCCCTTTGTGTCCGGGAGCATTGTCCTGTTGAACAATTGTCCGTCCATACTTCTCGCAACAAACATTGGTGCCAAAAGGGGGATCAATGCAGGCTCCAGGACGGTGCCCAGATCCGGTGCCCAGATCCGGTGCCCAAATCTGGCTGTCGAGAAGGAGGATTCGCCGGTCCAGATCCACCCTCTTCTCCTTTGTTCTCGGGGCTGACATTGCGCTTTCTTTCTCGGAACTCTCTTGTGATATCCCATCTCGCGCATGGATTTCCTGATGCTAGATACGAGGATCACACGCGCAGCCCATCTCTTGACGGATAGCCTCCCCAGCTGAGACGCCGACGGGTAACAAAGGCTTCGAGGGAGTATCGTCCGCCTTCCAGCGTTTGCAAACTCTCTCGCATGTCCTCCGGTTGATGTTGAGCTCTCCCTTCCTTGTCTCGGACCAGGCCCGTCCTGCATTTTCGCGCAATAATGCAATAATCCGCGCTCGCTCGTCTCGAGTGGTTTCTCTATGGCTGACCCCCCCTCCCCCCCTATCGGTGTGTTCTCACGGCGTCTTCTTTTGCTTCATGGTTTCGTGCAATGGCCGAACGTATTTTCGCGTACCGTAATGAATGACCGAACGTGCGCGTGGCGGGCAGGCGGGCGGGCAGAGGATGGGCAACCGGCGACGATGTCGACGAAGTTCGGTGTCTGTCTCGCTACTCAACTCAACTTCATCGCCCCGTCTACCCGACGCCTATGCTTGGGAGGGGTGGACACCAAATACCCTTCCACCCAGTACATATGCATGCATGCAGATATCCAGAGTGCATGGAGATATTATCTGGCGGTGTGCGCCTTGCGATAGTACTGCGACTGCGACTGCGACGGCGACTGCGAAACGGGCACGACCACCGCCACCGGGTGAGCAGAGAGAGTGCGACGAGAAGCGGTGCTCCGTCTGCTGCGTTCTCCGCGCGTTCCGGATCTCGCCTGACGGAGACCGACGCGGAGAATACATAGTACATACACTGTGAGACTGTCGCCCCCCTCCGCATTGACGGAGACCAACACGGAGAAAATACACTGTGAGACTGCCGCCCCCCTCCGTGTTCCCGGGCCCTGCGACCACCCGTGTGGACATTATTATTGCGAGTGTACATAGCAAGCGAAAAATATCCACCCATCTGCTGCATCGCCCGTCCGCATCTTCGCCATCGTCGGTAGGGCCCTGCAGGGGCGGGGAAAGAACGAACGAACGAACGCCGGTTTCTGGCGTGGAAAGACCCAACCGCCACGCACACATCCGAGGTTCCTGCCATGACGATCCAGCCATGTTGTGGAGGTCGTATCTGCAAAAAAATGATTAGATGTGTATGTAATTCTACAAGACGACGCCCAGCGCCTGCCAACCCGCCTGCGCTATTAGTAGTAGTCTGCTGGCCTGCATGGCCAGGGCCCAGGCAGCAGCCGCCCCAGTCTCGACTGGCTGGCGAGGATCGTGTTACAGCGACCCGGGCAGTGCCCCTTCTTCGCTGTCGCTTTCTGCACGGCTGGAAAAAGCACATATCTTACTCGCTCGCGATAAAGAGTCGACCAATTTCCTCTCCCGCCGGAATTGGAAGAAAAAAAAGAAAAAGAAGAAAAAGAAGAAAAAAAGAAAAAAAAAAAGAGCCTTTTCGTTCCCCCCCCCCCATCTCCCTCTTCTCCCTCTCTCCCTCTGTCGCTTGCTCCTCGGCCTCTGGACGGATTTCGAGTCTCGGAAAAATCATCGCCAACTCCTCCCCCAACCACTCACACTCACGGACACTCACAGCAAAGATGACTCTCGCGCGCTGGACAGCCCTGCTGTCGGCCGTCGCGCTGGCCGCAGCAAAAGTGCAATGGGACGCTCCCACCAGCACTCTGCCGAACGCCGGCCCGTTCGGCTACGGCGTGATGCCGCGCCCGACCGCCGCGCCCGCCTACACCAATGCCCACGCCCTCCGGAAACGCGCGAGTTCGGATCAGTTGTGCGGGTACATCAGCAGTGTTTCGCGTACGTCCGGCCCCTTCCTGTCGAGCAATGTCGTGTTGTTGGATCCCCCCCCGTCGCTGACCGTCTCGTCTCCGTGGCAGTGGCCGAGTTCGAGTGAGATCTCCCTGCTGTCCTCCACCCCCGCTCTCCCCCTGGCCTCCGTTCTGACCCCGGCCGACAACAGGATCACGTGCGCCTCGTCGTTCTCCTGCACCCGACACAGCTCCCTCTCCGTCCTCGGCTGCTGCTATGGCCCGGAGTACTGCGCGTTTGACACGACGTGTCTCGACTCGACCGCGTGCAACTCGCAATGCATGCAGAGCACCGGCTCGCTGACCCTCGTCTGGTCCGTCCCGTCCTCGTCTCCCCCGTGCCCCCGTCACTGACACGAACTGCAGCGCGAGTTCGGCGCGCCCCTACTGCGCGACCTACGCCGGCGAGAACTCGTTGTCGATCCTGATCTGCGCGTCAGCGTCGACCAGCGGCCCGCAGCCGTTCCAAGTGCAAACCCCGAAGCCGCTGCCCAGCACCTCAACGACCAAGGCCGACTCCGCTTCCACGAGGCACGGACCGACCGACTCGCAGACGGTCACCGACGGAATCATCGCCACCTCTTCCTCCACTTCCCTCGACAATCCCAACAGCGGCGGCAACACCAAAGTCGGCGCGATCGCCGGCGGTGTCGCCGGCGGCGCCGCTGTCATCGCCCTCGGCCTACTCGGCTTCTTTCTCATCCGTCGACGCAGCAAGAAGAACGACGCCGCCGCCGCCGCCACCACAACCCAGCAGCAGCAGCAGCACCAGCCTGGCGTCGGCTACTACCCTACAGACAAGACCGGCGTCCAGCAGCAGGCGCCCACGCAGATGTACGCCGGTTACCCCCCGCAACAGCCGCAGTACGCGCCGCACGACCAGTACGCATCGCACGACCAGTACGCGCCCCCGCAGCAACACATGCAGCCGCAACAGCCGCCCCCGATCGAGATGGCGGCGTACGAGCCGAGGGCGTGACGGGGCGACAACGGTCTATCTATTTTTTGGACGTTTTCTTGCGGGGCGAGGGGGCGGAAGCGAGGTTTATCTTACTCTTTTTTGTTTGCCTTTATTCTCCATGTAGCGAGAAGGAGATGTATGACTACATCACATTTTTTTTTCTTCTTCTCTTTCTCGGCTGTATAATGATGAAATCGAATCTGATTAATGGATCGATTGACGGATAGCACCATCCATCCTATCGAGTGGGTAGGGGAAATGTCCTACAGAACGCTGTTCAGCCCCGACGGCTGAAAAAAAAGGCGAAGCCGCAACACCTGACATGTGCATTCGTGGGAGAGGGGCGGGGGCGTGCGAGTGGGGGGTTGATTGTCGACCGTGATGCGAGAAAAAAAAAAGTGGAGACTGTGCATAGATGCCCCAGCTGGCCGTATCGCGTGACTACCCACCCGGGCCTGTTCCTGCAGAGCACAGAGGGGTCCTGTGGCAGCAGCGCTTTTGCCGGTTTTTTTTTCTTTTTCGGTGGTGGTTGGGCGGTGGCTGGGAGGTGGGAGCGGTCCCGCTTGCTAGCGGCGTCAGGTCCGCTCACTCGCTCCACCCGGGCGCCCCAAGATCCAGATGCGGGAGCACCTCTTCAAGGACCGCTCACAGTGAAAACGCCGGCAGAAGATCCTATAGACGGAGGTACGAAAATACACCAGGAGGGGCTAGGATACCTTCAAGACCCGGGACTTCTTCGCGGACGAGAGGTGCAGCCTGGCGGTCCTGGACTTCCTCTCCACCACGGATGCGGGGAGACGCGTACGGGCCCGGCTGAAGAGACGTCCAGAGCGAGGCGTCGGAGCGGGAGCTCAGGGAGCGGGAAGAGAGAGCGGAGGAGAGGGGGGCTGGGCGGGCTGATGTTGAAGGACGACAGCCTTCTTCCTGGCGTTGGCGGAAGAGGAACAGGAGAAGGGCGGAGCCCGTTTCCTTTGTCCTCTCCTTTGGGTTCCTTCTGTCGTCCACCGATGCGCTCTCTATTTTCCGGGACGGAATGGTCCGGAGGACGGGGAGACCACAACGAGCCGCTGCGGACCGATCGGGCTTTTTTTTTTGTTTACACGCAACCTAGCTAGTTCACGGCGATATGTACACTGTCCGTTTCCGGTCTGCAGTCCGCGCCGAAGGCAACTCGTTGCAAGCTCTCCTTTGCGCTCCGCCCAGGCCTGTCCCTAAAGTGATAAAGCGCACCAAGGAAATCGCAAGGGAGATCGCAAAGGAAAAAGGAACACCGCCTCCGCCCGGGTCCTACTGTTTTCCTCACCCCCTGCACCAAGCTCCTCTGCTCTTTCCTCTCCCTCCGCTGGAGTTCCCACTTCGATGCCTCACTCCTGACTCGGTACGTCTTCCTCAGCAGGGACTGGGACCAGCCTCCCCACGTCCATGTTGGAGAGGAAGTTCAAGATCAGCTGGCTGCAGCGCTCGTCGGCGAAGAGGCCCCGGATCGTGAACCGGTCTCTACGTCTCCCTGTCTCTCTTCGCACCTCTGCCCACAGGATTTTCTGCTGGCGTTTCCAGTGCGGGCAGCACTTGAAGAGGTGCTCCCGTGTCTGGGTCCTGTAAGGGCACCACCAGCACTTGGCGGTGGGCTGCTTCTTCGTCCATCCGAGTTATTGGCCAGTGAGGCAGTTGAAAATCTTCGACCTGCGCGGTGCGGCGACCCCCAGAGGGCAGACGGCAACCCCCCCCCCCCCCAGGTCACTGGCACGTATGAAGCGCTCGATCACAGAGGCCAAGTGGCAGGAAGCAAAGGCATAGGCAGTGTCCAGGTTAGCAGGAAGAAATACCGGTGCATCCGATTCCGGGACCCGCGCCAGAAGCCGGACCCAGGCAGAGCAAACGCCAGTAAGCGGCTCGCTGCGGCGTTCTACCAGTTGAAGACGGGCCTCACAGTGAGCGTCCGGCTCCGTATGCTGCCAGCTTTGCCCATTCCTCCGCCATCTACCCCCCGGGCCCCCCCCCCCCCCCCCCCCCCCCTCTCGCGCAGGGCACCAGCGGAGTTCAATTGTAACTTCCGGCCTTCTCCTACGGATGGTCGCGATGTGCCTCCTTGCCCCAAGAGCAGCATATCTCTGGCCAGGACCAGGCTCGTCTGAGCCCATCCTTTGGACCACTGCTTGGGCATCTGTATGGATGGTGATGCGTTTGTGGGCAAGGGGCAGGAGTGCGGCGGTTTCCAGTGCTCGGGCAATGGCTGCATACTCAGCATCGTAGGCTTCCTGTTGGAAATACATGTGCACTTTGTGACCCCTCCGCTGTAGTCCTCTCTTCCAGGTAACAGCATAGCCGACTGCGCCCGAGTCTGTCCGGGAGCCAATCGTGAAAATGGATAGTCCTGGGTCCCTCCACCGTTTGCTTGACAGTTTCTTCATCCTCGGTGGCGGTGGTCGCCCGCGGAGGTATTACCTCCGCCGGTGGAACTGTGGTCTTCACTCCACCTGCGGGGCCTGGGGCCGGTACCATGCACCCAACTCCCTAGCGCTCTATATATAGTAATCAAACAATCAATGATGCACCCCGAGCATGAGGTTCCCAAGACGAACTGGCCGCAGTCCGTAGTCCCGCCCATCGTCCGCGCACTGGTGTGAGCGCATCGAAATGATCCACCTAGATATATCGCCAGCGGGCTGGTCCCAGCCAAACCTCTGGGGTGTTCGGGACAGGCTTGGCGGCGAACGGCGGCTCTCAATGAGGTTTTGGGCTCCGCGTGGGCTACGGAGCCACCGCGGCGCGATCCCCCTCCATCGCGTAGCATCACCATACCCCGCAATGGCCATTCTGTGCATCGACTCTCCGCCTCCGCGTTTAGCACCGCAGCGGCGACGAGACTGCGACAGCACTGGTGTCGGCGTCGGCATCTGCATAGGTCGGCTCGATTGGTTGTGGTCCATAGCTGCAAACCTCACTGCTCAGTATCCCTAGGATCGTAGATACGCCCCCGTTGTTCGTTTAGTTTTGCTGGTGTTCGACCGTGTCTGTCCCCTAGGGTACAAGGAATGCGGTAGAAGCGCATTTGGACTAAACGTGACTCTGAAATGCACTGTCAAATGCGCCTTTAATGCGGCATAATGAAAGCTCCCCCCGACGTGCCGATTCGGCCGACCCATAGCTTCCCCTCCCCCGCAGCTTGCAATCGACCATAAAACAAATGAAACACATGAAGGGCAGCACAAAAAAACAAACAGGTGCTCAACGGTGCAATGAATGCAGAAGGATAAGCTAGCACCTACAAACCGTCGATTGTGTAATCTGTTTAGGCGAGTTTTAACGATTGATCCGTATCAATAAAGTACCAATGCTAAGGGTGACTCACTGAAACACATATCATCGATGCCTTCGGTGATGCTCAGCGCTGTCCGGCGTTGGTGTCTGCTCCGTTCTTCGTGCCTCAGGGCTGTCTGGCGTCAGTGTTTGCTCTGTTCTTCGTACTTCGGTGATGCTCGGCGCTGTCTGGCGCTGGTGTTTGCTCCGTTCTTGGTACTTCGTTAGTGCTCAGCGCTGTGCGGCGTTGGTGTCTGCTCTGCTCTTCGCGCCTCCGTGCTGTCCAGCCTCCGTGCTGCTCAATTATCCTTACCTCCGTGCTGTCTGGCGTTAGTGTTTACTCTGTTTTTCGTACTTTGGTGGTGCTCTGCGCTGTACGGCGTTGGTGTTTGCTCCGTTCTCTACGCCTCGGTGATATCCTCCGTCAGCGTCTGCTCTATTATGCGTGCGTCCGTCTGAGCTGTGCACCGTTCGTCGGCAGGTGTCTACTCCGTTCTTTGTGCTTCGGTGGTATCCGCTGCCAGCATCTGCTCCATTACGCATAGATATCTCAGTGATTTCCACTGCCAGCATCTGCTACTCTGGTCCTTCGTACCTCATTGCTGTCTACCATCGTATTTTCTCCATTCTCTACGGCCCACCGCTGTCCACCGTCAGTGTTTGCTCCATATGGTATCCGTCATGGGCGTCTGCCCCATTGTGCGCTCGTCAGTGCTGAATATTGTCAGTGCTACTTCATTTTTACGTGTCTCGGTGCTATCCACTTCCAACGCTGATCCGTAAGGTGGCCTTAGCGCTGCTCACTGTCAGTGACAGCTTCGTTCCCCGCGCCTCACTGGCCTCATATGCTGTCCACCATTAGAAGCACCTCTCCATCTCTCCGTTCTTCGTGTCTAGCCACTGTCCGTCATCAGTTAGAAGTGGGGAATGCGTACCTCTAATTACCTCACAATGTGGCGTGCCAGGCCTGAGAAGCCGTAAAACTCACTCTGCAAGCATGTTGTAGTAGTGTTCTACACAGACCGGTCCGGAATGGTTTTTGGTAAAGTCGGGTCTGGTCAGGATATATCCAGACCGACCAACCGTAGGTCGGGTCGGCCTGCCGACGTCGGGATACGTCTGCCAGAACAACGTTCATTTGAAGAAAGCTTCACGGCGACGCCGCCGATGCCTTCCCCGTCCACAAACTCTTCTACCGACTCGGTGTCATCGTAGAGCTCGCTCACTCATTACTGCTGGGAGTCAGTCATGGGAGCCCCGGGATCCCCGGGAGTGGGAAGAGGAGCGGAGGACAGAGGCGAGGGGGGGGGGGGGCAATCGCTGTTCCTGCCCACGCCCTCGTTCATAGCTTCCGCGGAAGAGGAGTAAGGGGCGGTCACGCTTTCCTTTGCTATTTCCTTTGTTCTTCTCTTTGGTGCGAATCTTATTTTTTGGGGAGAGGCCTGGGCGGAGGGCAAAGGGGAGATTGCAATGCCGACATCGCGCTGACAGTGGACGGGAACTGGGCAAAATGTACGCCGCCACAGTCTATATAAGCTGAATGCGAGTATGATTAGATAAACAAAAAAAAGGAGTCAACCATGGTACTCTGAGATGGTCGCCCAGCTTAAACATGTAGGATCGGGATCGGTCTACTTATATCCCGACCGACCAACCCTTAGTCGGGATCAGCCTAACTTTATTTACCAGGTTTCCACGCCTGGATTTTTACAACTTCAATCGTTGGCCAGTTTGTCGCAACGCAGAGCAGTCAAGATTTAGAGTTGATATCACCAAGGCAAAGGCCCATTGGAAAGTTCGGACCACAATCACCATGGGTTTATCGCCGGATCCATGGTTGTCACTTGCGATCTTCACGAGTGCTCGTGCGTGAGGATTGTATTCATGGTCTGATTTTTAGACACTAGAGATGGGCATTTCTTGGGGTTGTGGGTTGGTTTCCGGGTAGGCGGAATCGGGTGGCGCATAGTTAGGGATCACCACTGGTACAGTATCTAGTCTTCTCCAGCGCTCACAGACCAAAGGGGGATTTTTTAGTGGTCGGATGTCGCGATCATAGTTCGCCGCGGGAGAGTCCTGGGCTGCACTCTTGGAAGCGCTGCTGGGCGGGGAGACTGGCCACTGGTCGCCCAGGAAGTCTGGTGTTGCCAATGACGCACGAACGTGAGGATCCATCATATGCAGCTCCTGGAGGAACTACTGAAGGCGGTGACTGCGGCTTGTATTTGGTTGAATCATCAATCGCGTGCGACCTATTCAGATCATGGCGCCGTGTCCACGCGTTCGGGATGAACGTCGTCTACCACAACCGCCGGCCAGCGCCGACATCGACGCGCTCTGGGGCATGTGCGACATCGTCCCCCCCCCCCCCCAAACTGAGCTTTCGCCCCCCTCGCCCTGCTCCTCTGGCGGCGGAGATTCTCTCTTATGCGAACCCCCGGGACAATGGCTCCACTGGGGCTCTTCCTTCCATTGCCGGGGGGTGCAGTTCTTTTAATATAAATAAATAAATAACAGATGTTCACCTGTCCGGAACCAGCATATGCAGTTCAGTTCTCGTTTTTTTTCTTGTCCACGGAAGGCACTGTCCTGGTGTCAATCTTTATTATTATTATTATTATTTATTCATCAATCGCGTGCAACATATATACATAGGTCATGGCGATGAACAAACCATCCGGTTCCTGGCCACTGTCCGAACCTCGGCCTCGATCAGTCTGCGGACGGCCCGTCGTAGCTCACTTCTGCCCTCCATCCAGGCCTGTCCTGGAATTTTAATTTACTTCATTCATTACTCGCATTCGACCTGTTTAGATCACGGCGAGCCAGAGAGAAAGCTCTCTGGATTGAAGGGGAGGAAACAAAAATCCATTCCAGGGCTCGAGAAGCCCTAAATGGGGCTGTGGGCGTCAAGGCGTCGTTAGTTCTCACCACCTACCTATGCGCATGAGAGAACTTCTTTCAGGACTTCTAAAGGAATGTCTAGCACAATGTGGCATCTCCTCCTCCAAAACCTCCTGGGTGAGCCTTCAGCCGTCACCCCATGGCAGCTGGTGAGTTTTCATATGACATCCTTAGTTTAAGCGGAATTTCAGCTGACCGTCTTCGACAGGAGTTGGACCTCTCCAGGCGGATGAGATTGCTTTAGATCGTAAGGTAGGTACCTCAAGGCGTCGCCCCTCTAGCTATGCGCATGAACATCACATCACCACATCAGCTATTTTTCCGGAGCGGAGCGAGTTTTAGGGCTTCTCGGGCCCTTGGCCTGTTCTGATATTCAGCAGAGCAGTACATCGGTAGATGATGATTCCGCAGCGAGTGAGAATCAATGACCCCTCCAGAATTTCCGACCGAAAAGAAAGCTGGTTTTGAGCTTCGAAAGCGGCCGGCTTTCGCACAGGGGGGTGTGGTCGGTTCGAGTGTGTGCCTCGCGTAGTCAGCACCAACGGTGATTGGTATTTCTCCGCTTTGCGCGATGTTCGATTGACGAAAAACGGAGCTGGGCGCATCAGCCCCTGGACCGTCGCCGTCGTCCAACCGTCGGCAGTCCCGTCCAACCGCAGAAAGTGCAGCGGCACTCGCTCCGGTCACCCTTTCGCCCGGACGACCACTCCTCGTCTGTGTGTCTTGCCGTCTTCCGCTCGCTGGCAGGAGGCAACCGCTCCTGGCTGTGCTGGAAGGGCGGGCGGGAATGGCCGCGGCGCCCTGTCGTGCGCCGTGTGTTCTCTCGTAAGCTGGGATGGTGGGAATGCCAAACGTCGGTTGTTGGGCTGGTTGTAACTACAGCTCTATCACTGGATTCGCGCTGTGGACCCAAGTTACTTCGCAGCAGATCAGCGCGGTGGCGGGCGGCGGTGGACTGGGAAGAGAAGGCCACCGAGTCGGTACTGGGATGTGGTGCGTGGGGGATGGAATGCCGTGGCGTGAGTTCCAGAAGGGTGCTGGGCAGCGGTGTCGCCCAGCCGGTCGCACTGCGCATGGGATCTGATGACGCCACGAGAGCTGGGTCACTGGAAAAACGGCCGTTGTAAACATTGTGCAAAAAGAACTTTTATCATTCGAACGAAACAGTAAAACAAAAAGGGTACTAAAATAACCCGCTACCTGAAAACTACCGCCATTATTTTTTCTGAAAAGAAAACAGTCATTCGAAAGGGGCCGCCCGAGCGGAGATATACAAAAGGAACTGCAAGTCGAAAAGATCGTCCGGAGAAACCGTAACTTAAAGGACTGCAAGTCGAAGACACTGCAAATCAAAAGATTGTCGACCGAAGAAACCGTAACTCGAAAATCTGCAAGTCGAAACAGATCCGAAAGAACTGTAAAATTAAAAGTGCCGTAAGCCGAAAAGAGCCGTTCGAAAAAGAACAGTTCGAAAAAAAAATCCACGCAAACACCAACCGAGAGGTAGACACCGAAACTCCAGAAGTCTATACCAAACGCCAATCAACTCCAGTGAAAAATCCGAAAAGATCTGAAGAAAGATGACTGGCATGGGGCTCCGATCACGAACGGGCTTTCTTAGCAGAAGGAGAGACAGCAGGAACTGGGGCCGGCCTCTTGCGAGGAGGCGACTTCGGGGATTCGGAAGTCTCGGGGGTAAGTGCGTCTACTAGTGGGGTCTTTGACCCTGTCGGCGTCTTTGCCTTTGTTGAGCTAGAACTGCTCTTGGTTGTCTTCGGGGCTGGCGCCCGGACGGTTCTAGTGGCTCCCTCGAGCGGGGCCACGGGTGAAAATGCCTCCCTCTTGGCAGGGTCGGGATTGGGGTCCTGCTGCGGTAACCTATCAGCATCTGTCGCTCGTTTTGGCCTCCGGATCACTTACCTGACCATCCTCTTCATTGCCAACCGAACCCAGCACCTTCTCGATGGCATCCCAGGCAAAGCCGATACAGGTCCACAGCTGTAAGACGTCTTCTCTCTGGCTGCCCTTCGATCCGGCTGTGCTAACCTTAGGTGCGAGGCCACGGAACTCCTCGAGGATAGCCTCGCAAAGTACTAGATTTTCCGGGGACAGAAAATCGACCGCAGTCTTGATGGACGAACGGCGGTTCCGCACCTGATGAGCGCAACCTGCTGGGATGAACACTGCGTCTCCCGTATTTTGAAAGATACGGTAAGAACGAGCACCTTTCGAGGCAAGTTCTTCGAGCTCATGCTCAGATAGGTAGTAAGAATGCCGGTGAATGGGATCGTCCACGCTGACATTCTTTGCCTTGAGGTATTCCCGCAGGATTGGAGTAGCCGAGCGAGGGAAGATATCCCAAATGGCACCGCACTTGGGAATATTCTTCGCAACAGTCGTGAACTTGGGAGCACCGTCACCACCGTCCTCGTAGAGCATGATGTTCATTGCGTCGGTCAAGTCTAGATGCAGGTTCGTGGTCCCCTTGACATCGTTAATGAGCTTCTCCTTCGCCTCTTTCCCCAAACTCTTTTCGGCTTTGCCCAGTGCTAAAAAGTCGACGGCTGGGTACGCGTTGTACATCTTCGGTCCGAGATCGGGAGCCAACCAATCCTTGGGGAAATGAGACGCCAGGTTCATTGGACCACTCCGGCGAGTGTATGACGGGTACGGAAGCGCATTCTCGAAATCCGCAAACAGCTCAGGGAAGGCCTTGGAAAACTCCGTAGTGGGTGGCCAGTCCTTGAGTTTCAACGATACTGATCCTGTGGACCTAAACGTCGAGAAAAACGTGTCAACTCGTGCGTCATACGACTCGTTGCCGTCACCAGCGCAGTCGTGGAGCTTGCATGGTTCGCTGCCATGCTGATCGATGAAGTACTGAGGATCCCATGGAAGCTGGAACCTCTCCCTTAGACCCGTGAGGACTAATGGCCTTCCTTCGCGCCAAAACCTCTGAAAGTCGTCGAGCGGTAGATCGCTCTCGGTGGTGGTCGGCACGGGAAGATAGTTCTGCCCTCCCGGCGAAGGGGCGGTCACCACCGGAAGTTTCAACTCGGCAACTTGCGGCAGCTTGGAAGCCATTCCCTCGTAGGACGAAAGCTTCTCCAAGGTGTCAGCGAGGGCACCAGGTCTCGCTCTGGTGACGAACATCATGTTGCTGAAAACATGACGGCGTTTCTTGGTGCATGTGTCCATCCGATTGAGCTTGCTGCAGGTAACCTCTCCAGAAGGGGTCCATTCGTCCATGCATCCCAGGCAAAATTCCCGGCCACAGCACCCACACATGTACGAACCCATAAAGATGCTGGTAGCACACATGTCGCAGAACGACCTGGTCTCCGAAACATGCTGGGTTCGCACCAGCGGGCACCCCCCGCACGAAACAGCGTTGGCCTCCTCCAATCCGAGGTGGGCATTTTCATGCCGGACCTCTCTCTCAACATGCTTCTTAAAGAAGGGGGCGATGTATGAAAGAAGGTGCTTGGCCTCCTTGACCGAGAGCGTCAACTCCGGAGCCAGGGTCGGCGTCGGATAGACTCGCCCGCCCCTGGCGATCTCATCGACTATTCCTCCGTTGCTGTCGTGTCGCGGCGGCCGCTTCGACCCCCGTTTGTCGGAGGAAGACGTGGCGTTCCTCGTCTGAAGATGGCTTTGGGCATCTTCCTGGTTCGACCGGAAGCCGTATTCGGAGTAGAGCACGGTCTTCTTCAAGTCCTCCACCTTAAAGACGCGGAAGCCGACGAACCGGCAGCTTCCGGCCGAAGCCGACTTCGCAATGCATGATTGACATCGCTCGTGCGGCTCCGACTGCGGAATGCGCTTACAGGTTCCGACCTGCAACTGACCGAAGGTTTCGTAGTTATCGTCGATGACCGGCTTGTATGCAGCGATGTCTCCCAGCTTGAAGACTCCTCCTGGGGTCTGTGCGGTCTGGGACTTTCCACTTCCCGAAGACTTTCTGGCAGGCGTCTTTCTCAGCATCGTTTGTCTTTGGTTGCGGACGATCATTAGCAATGGTGAGGGGATGGGAGTGGGAGATAGAGTGGAAGGAATTGAGGTGAAGGGAAGAAAGGAGAGAGTGGATAGCGCAGAAATTGAATGAAGATTAAGGGTGGCTTACCAGACAGGCGTACGAGGTATTCTCGTGGGATTGTAACTGTCGGTGGGAGAACGAGACAGAATGTGTAGGAAGTAAGGATGGTTGGGGGATATTCGAGAGAGACGAAAGTTGTTGGGAGCCCCAGTGGGTCGAATCGGGTTGTCGCTTAACTAGGGCTTAGAGACTCAGAAAGGGGATTGAGGCGACTAAGAAGCGAGGGAAGAAGAGGGATGGAGGAAAGAGCGGGATTGAGGAAAAGAAGGATGGAGGAAAGAGCGGGATGGAGGAAAGAAAGGGAGAGCGGACAGTGGGACGCGTTTGGTTAACGTCACGACTTGGCAAGCACGGGAAACCTTAAATCAGACGCGGCTCAACTTTGAAGTCACGCATTGCGCACTAGCTTTTGATCGCTAGCGTTAGATACTGCGGATGGTGCTCTGCTGACAAATATCGATATTGTGCTTGCCGCGGATAGAGTTAGCGTCGTGAACCCCAACCTTTGACAGCGTCGCGGATGTAGATAGATACTCTGCATACAAGTTGAACCAAGAGCGGATTACCGCGGTTGGCTGCTGTCCGCATGGTCAGCAGGTCTGGATCCCACGCAAGGCTGCGTATTTATGGTGCTTGGCTGGAAACATACATAGATACGTACCAAGATACTCTGCATCTAGTCGTACATATCGTCTCGATATATACATATGTTCGTCTGGCCGACCACCAGCATGGGGCTGTTGCCTACTCACGTTACACTGCTTCGCTCCGGGAAACAACCACCGCCCGTCTCGTCGTGCCTCCCTGCCCATCCGTCTCGCAGTTTCTGGGATGGATTTGTCTCCTTCCTCCGTCCCTGCTAGAGGAACCCCGCAGTCTCCACCATCTACCTACCCCTCATTCCCGCCGCCAACTGTGCCTCTTGCACCAGTGGAATAGTCCTCCGTGAGCCAACCATCCGTATCTCCCCCCCCCCGCCGCTCCGACTGACATCTCCCCCCAAGCCACCATCTGCTCGAAGTACCATGCCGGCCTCCACGCTCGCCCTGGGCGTGATCGAGATCTACACGACCTGTCTGCGCGGCTACACGATCGTGACGGCGGCACTGGCGGCGCCCGACGACCAACAGCTGCTGTACCAGCGGATGCGCACGCAGCGCGCGCGACTGACCGTGTGGGGCGAGCACTGGGGGATTGATCCGCACACCGCCGCGGCGTCTGGACGCCATCCGCGCTACGCTAGCGCGGGGAAACTGCAGTCGCACCTCGAGAGCGGCATCCGTATCGGTAACGAGATCCTCGACACCCTGAACTGCATCGCCGACCTCTTCGTCAACGGCCGCGCCCTCCACGACGTCTACGGCCTCGCCAAGATCGCCGAGGCCAATGACAGGTCCGAGCTGAGGGATCCCGATGTCGCCGATATCGCCCTGAACGGAATCAATCGACTCCCGATGTCGAAGCTACGCCTCGACAAGAACCGGCTTGGTGGGTGGTTTCGCCTCCGCGGCTGGATGGGATCTTGCTGATGACGCTCAGCTATTCATTATCTCGGCCGCTGCGATTGGCTCATCCGCGAGCCGTCACGCTTCAGAGTGCTCCTCGATCGTCTCCGCCACCACACGGATGATCTCTACAATCTCTCCCCGCCGCAATCCCGCGAGATGATGGACCGCGCACTAATCGCCGAGCTGCTGGCCGGCCACGGCAGCGTGCAGACGCTGCTGCACATACACAATGCGGCTGCCGACGACGCCGCCGACCGCTCGCCTCCGGCGAAGGGCTTCTTTTCCGAATCCTACTCGACGCTCTCGCAGGCGGCCAAGCTGCGGGCGCGCGCCCACATCGATCCCTTCCTCCGCCGCCGTCTCCTGCGCCCGCCCACGGTCCTCGACCGCAGCGACTTCGTCTTGCACCCAACGACGACGTGGTCCGCCAGCAACTCCGCCTGTCTCGCAACGACCGCACACCTGCCTGAGCGCCTCGTCCTGGTCGAGTTCTCCTCCTACATCGCCGCAAAGCGTCCGCACCGGCGGCTCGAGGACAGCATCCACAGTCTCGCCGAGCTGCTGACGGCGTCGAGCAAGCCGGCCGAATTCCGGCTGCTGTCGTGCGCCGGCTACTTCCACGACGCCACCAACGGCCGCTACGGCTTCGTCTACGACCTGCCGTCGTACCTGCGTCCGTCGTCGCCGGCGTCGCCGCTCTCACTGCGCCGCCCAACCACGCTGCACACGCTGCTGCACGCGCTGCGCGACCCGATAGACCTCGGCGCGCGCTTCACGCTTGCGAAGCAACTGCTGGCGACAATCCACGTGATCCACGCCTGCGGTTTCACGCACAAGAACATCCGGCCCAGCTCGATCCTGTTCCTACCCGCGGAGTCGTCGGATCGCAAGGGGCCGTCCAAATCGCGCCGCGTCGCGCTCGCGAAGCCGTACCTGATGGGCTGGGGTATCAACACCGAGGAGCCCGACAAGGACCACGAGCGCGAGAAGGCCATCTACTCCCACCCAACGCATCTGCGCCACCCGGCCCGCCTCTACATCCCCGCCTTCGACGTCTTCGCCCTCGGCATCGTCCTCCTCGAGATCGGTCTCTGGCAGAGCGCCGACTCCTTCGCCGCCGAGATCACCGACTTCTCGTCCGAGGAGTTCCGCTCCGTCCTCAGGAAACGCGTCGTCCCGGACCTACGGAGCCAGTGCGGCGCCATCTACGAAGGCGTTGTCCAGCAGTGTCTCGGCATATCCGGCGAGGAGGGCAGGATCCCCGAGGAGGAAGAGAAGGAGATGGAGAAAATGCTCGTCTGGGACCTCATGCGGGGGCTGTGGGGCTGCAGTGCGTAGCGGGGAGGGGCGGGGGGTAGATTGTGGTCTGCGATTTTTTTTGGCTTTTTTTTGGGACACCAATCAATGCTTCTTTGCGCAGATCGATGCCGAATACTAGTAGTAAGAATCGTGGCAGACTGGATGGCGTAGGTAGCCGTAGAGGCGAATGTGTCAGCCCAATTCCAGTCAGCGGTGTTGCGAGTAAGTGGTCGAGACACTGCGTACGCACGCAACATATGGACGGTATCGAGTCGGATTGTAGCGTTGCAACGGCAGAATCGACACACGATGGAGACGTCACGGTGAGGGGCCCATGTTTTGTTCGTCGCGCACAATTGCACACCACCAGCGTATTGATTCTTCCCTCCACATTCCCCCCCCAATCTCCCCACATTCCCTACCGGGGTATCATCGCTCATTCGTCGTTCGTACATCGCATCCCATGTCATTACCGTAATACCGCCTCCCTTTCCCGCGCGCTTGGAAGGAAAAGAAAACAAGAAAAAGCCCACAACTCCGTAGGATGTAAAGGAAAAGGGAAAAAAAAAAAAAAAGAAGGCCCATCATTGCCCTCCGCTCACAACGCACGCCAGGCAATGTATGTACATCCCTCCCTCCTTTTTCCTGCTAGTAGCCCGCAGCGGCGCGGACCTGCCAGGCGATCATTCCGAACCACACGAGGCAGAAGCAGGCGATCATCTGCATGGCGAAGGCGGTCTTCCAGAGGTTGCACATGCCCTCCTGCTGGATGCGCGCGAGAGTGTCGATGGTGCGGCCGCCCCAGAAGCCGGCCTGGTACACGTAGCGCACACAGTTGTCGTTGACGCTGCCCATCGGCCCCCACAGCTCGATCGACGACTTGATCAGCCCCGTCAGCCAGAGCACGAACAGTACGAACGCGACCAGCAGGATCGGCAGCGGCAGCAGCAGGTGGATGTGGTACAGCGCAACCACCGTCAACACGAAGATCAACGTCAGGCTCGACACCGCGATCAGGAAGTAGTAGTACCTGTGTCCGTTCAGCCGTCCCGGGTCAGCGAGCGAGTCGAAAGGGCGGCGGGAGGAGAGGGAGGACGGTTGGATACGCACCACGGAACGAGAACCATGAGTCGTCCCTGCACGTAGGAGAAGTACGAGTAGGTCCCCAGGGTGACCGCGGCGCACACGAACAGCAGCGACAGCAGCAGCGACAGCGTCAGCGTCGGCCAGCGGAACGCGCGCACGGTGCGTACGCGCAGAATGCGCTCGCCCGAGGATCCCATACTCGTCGTATGGGTGCCGGTAGACGTGAGGAGCGTTGAGGCAGCTATGGTGGGCAACTGGTGGGAGGAATTGGCGGGGTGGTGTGGTGGTGGTTGCGGAGAGGAGGAGGAGGAGGTGATGCGGCGGTGGTGGTGGTGGGTGGTGGTGGTGGTGGTGGTGGTGGTGGTGGTGGTGCAGTGAGTTGCTAGATGCTGAAACAGAGGCGAGCAACCCCCGCCAAGTACGAGCTGATCGAACAAAACGAGGACACCGCCAAGTCCACCAGCCACACTGACCAAACCAACCTCCTGAGCAACTACCTAGTCCAGATGAATCAGTTGAAGGGAATGGTCGGGGCGACTGGGCTAATATGTAGTGAATTTCAAGGGCTGACGGCTTGGCAGTCAATCACAGCACAAGCCATGCCAGCAGGCCGTGGTGTCCACATCTAGTCCACAGTCCTGACGACCTTAAGGAGCCGCTCGGTGGTCTGATTCCCAGCAACGGTGTCACAATAATGCGACCTTCTGTGATGGCTGCTTTTCCACAGCACATTCGTTTTGCGGCATGGAGATGTCTTGGGTGGTTTAAGGGAGGTTTTCCAAGGGTCAGCAGGCGGTTCAGCTTGGCAATTTCATCGCGTATAACTATGGCCAATTACATAGTGCTGAGCGTCAAACAGGCTCCTTTGTCGTTAGCCATGAGCCTTAGCTACTCTATCTAGTTCGTATCTATCATGCACTTTCGCTTGTTAACGGAATCCTGTCCGTCACAGCGTTCTGACGCTATCGGGGCCGAGACCGACGACACATATGGTATGTATACGGGACTCCAGGCACGCCGAGTTGATCATGGCGTCCTGGCGGGGCTGCACCCATATTACGATGGTCACTAGAAGAAAACACGACTATGTACGGCAAGTTGGATCACCATTCCGCTGGCCACTGAGTCCGCAGGATCCGTCAACTCTGTGCGCAATGGGATGTTTCTTACATCGACTGATACTTGTTTCGGGACAATTAGGGCTCGTTTGGATAGGCTCACTTTTCAGTTCCAGTTTTAGAGCCAAATTCAGTTCCCCGCCGGGACACCGAATACTGTTCAGTTTCAGTTTCCGGAAAACCTTGAGGTGAACAGAGTGTTTGGCAGTTCTCAGTATACTCAGCCATAAGTCTGAATAATAGGCTTCGCCAGAACTTTAATAGTAGACACATTGTAGCCCCGCTTTTTTCTCTTCCCCGTGCCTCAGTGAAGACACCAGCCCAGTACAGAATGGGGAACCGTCGTTTTTTGACAACACCAAAGATCCTCTCGATTGCATTTCGAAGACTGGCATGGCATAAGTTGAAGAGTTCCTTCGGATTCTTGGGGCGTTGATTTGCCCGCGCAGTCTCTTTCAAATGATATCGTACTCCACGATAAGGAGTAAGGATACCAGTACGAAGGCCGTAACCTGCATCAGCAAGATAATATTTCCCGTCGGGAATTACGAACCGACTTTCGATAGGCAGCTCTAATGCGTGGGCCAGAACTCTTGAATCGTGTGCACTGCCTTCGTATCCAGCAAGCACATAACAGAACTGAAGATCAAAGGTACATGCTGCCAGCACATTCTGGCTCGTGTATTGCTTGCGGTTACGATATCGAGGTTGTAGATTCTCCGGAACGTGGACACGAACGTGGGAACCATCAAGGGCTCCAAAACAATCCTTGAAAAACGGAAAGAATTTGGGATTTCGAGCGACGAATCGAGGTGTACATGGAGATGGTAGTCGGACGGTATTGTGGAATAGGTCGAGCAGTGCAGCGAGTACTGCATGGATATGGCCGCGCTTTCCCACAACTGCCATGAACATCGCCACCTGTTCCTCCACTGCTACGTTCCTGGTGTCAGCAAGAAGACCTTCGGCTCGTAGAAGGGTACACAGGGCAAAGAATGTGTCCTTCGGCATTCGCATTATCTCTTGTACGCGGCGGGGGTTTTCGCAGGCAAGGACCTCTTGGACATATTGTCTTCCGGAAAGAGTAGAGGTACGCATCCGAATTTTTTTGGAACGCGTGGTATATACTGCTTCGCCGGCCAGCTGTGCAATGTGTCTCATCAGCTGAGGGGAGAATATATCGTCGTGGTTAGTGACATTTTCATTGTCGGAAGGGGAGTCCATGGTTGAAGTTAAAATGCGGTACTGTGAAGAAACTGACCTCCAGAGGTCAGTTCCCGTTTCATCGCCGGAGCCGCACAGTTTCAGTTTTTTTCTCTCAGTTTTTGTGCTATCCAAACAGGGTTACAGATTTATTTGCTCAGTTTTTCGAAAAACTGACAGTTTTCGCTAAAACTGAGCGTATCCAAACGGGCCCTTACAAGTTTGTCTGCTTTGACGGTGATCTAATGGCGTCGCTGGCAGGCACCGCGATCAACGGTTTGTTGAGGATACGCATCGACCAGTCAACCCGCTTTTGCGTTGGCATTTTCGGCAGGTGGTGTTCGCAAACATGAGGGAGCTGGCGAGCTTTTCGGGTTTGGTTTTCAGCCTGGGTCGGACATCGTGGGTGGGAATTATGAGCGTTCCAAGGGCTGGAGAAAGGATGGATTCCGGGCTAGTTATTTCGTCGCTTAGCTGTGAACCGATATCTAACAAGAAGACAGTTTTGAATCAAGAAAAAAATTCGATTGATTTTATCCCTGTCGGTCTGATCTTGGAGCCTTGATCTACAGTTACTGTGTCCAACACGAAAGTGATCTCGTACACCCCCGTGCAAACTTTGAAAGCGAAGAACCGGTGCCAGCAGCAGTTGCGCAGTTCGGATAGCTACTGGTAAGGCAAACAGCGGGGGACAGCTTTCTCTTTTTTTCTTTCGTTTCTCTTCTCATCGCTGTCCCAACGACACCCGCATTATCCTCGGTGCTCATCCACTCCCCGCGGTCTATTCTACATAGTAACGGAGCAGAGTCGTTGGGTGGAACTTGGAGTCTTGACGGACAGCTCACCGTGCTATCCCTGGCTAGATATGTAGCGGAGATAAATATGTATGTACATACGCATTGCGATTCTTCCTTGTTTTTTTTGTTGGTGTCAATCTGTTCTCCGATGTCTGCGGATTTCTGTTTGCCAAAGTCGGCAGATCGAGTTGAATTGAAGTGGCCATAGCGTTGGACTCAGCGCCTGAATTTGCCACCAGATGGACGCGCGCTTTGCGTGGCCAAGGTGGTGGCCGAGTGGCTTTGTTCGACGAATGCTAGTTCACAGTGTGGACTTGGAGGCATTCAGCATTCCTCTGCTTAGTAACACGTAGCAAGCCCGAGTGAGCTCCGTGCCTTTCGTCAAGTTCGACAGTGATCGAGCGAACAGCACAAGAGGCAGACTGCACAACCGCCCTTCTCCGTGGTCAATCTCACCTCTTCACGTAGATTCTGGTCATACTCTTCAAGTCAATGATATTGTGAAGTGCACCGTGCACTGTCCTTTCTGTCTGGCCGGCACCTGGTGGTTATGTCCATCCACAAATGTGTACAGGCATATACAATATCTCGAACCACTCCATCCGTCCCACCCGCGCGGTGTCATCTGTTCTCTTTCTCCTCTCCCTCAGAACCGATTGATGTCTCTTCCCAGTATCCAATTCAAAAACCTGTGTACCTCGATTAGCAATCTTGCTCACCCTCTGCTGCCACGGGGGCTCACCAGTAAGTTGGGATAAGCAACTTGTTCCGCCAGCTGACGCTCTTGGTGAGGTATGCGGTGCGCCAGAGCAGCCAAGCCATGCGGCCCTTGACGTCCGCACCGCCGCTCTGAGTGATGGCGCGCCAGCCGCCGAGGTACGCCATGATTCCGAGGCTACGGAACTTGAACTCCGGTTGATCATCGACGTCGGCTAGGGATTTCCTCTTCGCGTTCGTATTGGAGGCAGCGGCTCTGTTGAGGGCTCTGGCGAGCCAGTCGGCCTGCTGGTCCGCGACCTGGGCGGTGGCGGGCAGGGACTGGTGGGCAATGGCGCAGCAGTCGCCGAGTGCGAAGATGTCGTCGAGCGGTACAGGATGGCCGTTCCCGCTGCCGTCGCCGTTGCCAATGGGTGCGCCGAGGACACGCAGACGCGTGTCGACCACGAGCTGGCCGCTCTTGGGCGTCTTGAGGATCTCCCATTCCGCAGCTCTCGCGTCGTCGGGGTACGGTTTGAAGGGTCTCCCGAGGGCATTCTTGACAAACGGGTTCGTCGCCAGTCCCGTGCTCCACACCACCGCGCCCACGGGCACGCGGCCTTCCTCCTCGGTGACGACGGCGTCGGGCAGCACTTCCAGCACGTGGTGCGACGTCTGCACGCGGATCCCCTGGCGCGCGAACACGGCCCGCGCGTACTTCTGCAGTTTCTCGTCGAACATGCCTAGGATGGCCGGGGCGACGTCGAAGACCGTGATCCGCGCGGCGTCCCTGACGAGGCCCGGGTAGATCCTGATGAGGTCGTCCTGCAGCAGGTCGTGAAGCTCCGCCGCGAACTCGATACCGGTCGGCCCGCCGCCGACGATCGCGAAGTGCAGCAGCTCCCGCGCGCGCGCTGGGGTGCAGCTGGGAAGACTCGCGTCCTCGAACCGGTCTAGGATCCGACGCCGGATCCGGCGCGCGTCGCCGACGTCCTTCAGGAAGAGGGCGTGCTCCTTGACACCCGGGATGTCGAACGTCTGCGCGTAGCAGCCGACGGCAACCACGAGCTTGTCGTACGGCACGTTGAACTTGTCGCTCCCGCCGCCGCCGCCGCCGTCGACGAGCAGCGATTTGTTCGCCACGTCAACGCTGTCGCCCCACCCCCGCACCACCTCCACCCCCCGAAGCGAGTGTGAGCTCTCCATCGCCGTCCGGAACTCGAGCGTGCCGACGGCGGTGCCTGCCAGCAGCGGCGTGAAGACGAAGTACGTCCGCGGAGTCACGATCACGGGCTGGTAGTACTTCGTGTTGAGGCTACGTGCAAGACCGAAGCCGCCCCAGCCGCTGCCGAGAATCACGACCCGCTCCCGGTCCGTGGGAAGGTGTCAGCGGATGGACGAGGGAAGAGAGTGAGGAGGCGGATACCTTTTCTGGCGGCGTCGAGCTCCTGCAGCGAAAGACGGCGGCGCTGCACCGCGGGGGAAGCAGGCAGAGGCAACCGAGGCCGTGGCAGTCGCGAGAGCAGACGGGACGCCATTGTTGTTGCTTGGAAAGCGACGAGCGTGTATACTGTGGGAGTAAAGAGGATCTTAGCTCAAAAGACACCGGAGAAGAAACGACAACGAGTGAGAGGGTCCGCCGCCGGCACTAGTGCGTGGGCAAATATCCGCACAGCGATAGCCTCAACGCCAACAGCCATGACGGTGCAATGGATTGACCGAGCCCGGCGTCGAGGGCGGGAGAAGAGGCGGGTACTAGCCGCGGCTAGTCCGACAAATAACCGACGTCATCCACGAGAATAGTCGTGATTACTCAAGAACCGGGCGAGCGCCATACTCCAGACGGCTAGTGTTGTAGTAATCAGTGCAGGCGGGACTGAGTTGGAGGGAAACGTGTGGCGTGCTGACGTCGGAGCGGGGGCCGGCACGACTCGGTTCGGGTTCGATCCCTGCTGCGGATCCGGCTGGTGGGAATGGGGACATAGAATACACGGTTCCTACGGTAGTCTACATACACAATGGTGGTGAGGGGGACATACATACATCTGTAGATACTGCACTTGGCGATACACGGGCAGTCAGGGTAACACGCGGGTACGCACAGGCAGGACGACGCTATGCAGAGTAGTGGAACCAACTTCGGCATGTGCTCTGCAGTGCCGTGCATGACCCCTCACTCGGATGACACCGGGAAAAAAGCAATGCGGTGTTGTTCCCGCTGGCCGAAAAGATGCATTTTTGCAGTAGACAGGATTGCACGACGGACCGCTTGCTGCTTCCGATCGAGTGGGGGTCGAAAACAACAACAACACTGCACTGCACTTCCCACAACAAACATCAATCACCCCCGCCAGCTACTTACTCTCCTCTCTCCTCCAACCACTCTCCTCACCCTCACCACCACTGCTCTCCTCTCACAACCCCCCCACCCCTTCTAATCACCCCTCACGATGAAGATGGAGAAGACGGAGACGATGGAGTCCGACAAGCCGCTCGGGCCCGACACGTCCAAGTTCTACACGGCCTCGGATCTGTCGCTGCCGACGTCCTCGCTGGGGAGCGGCTGCTTCGGCTCGCTGACCGCCTGGGTCCAGCGCTTGTTCGCTTTCTCCTCCTCGGCCCCACGCTCGTCCAGCACCTCCAGCTCCTGCAAGTCCTCCATGTGCCGTCTGCCCGCTCCCGCGCCGAGTCTGTTCCCGGAGTGGACTCCCGCGGAGCTGTCGACGCTGATCACACGCTGGACGAACACGTACCCAGGTACCTCACCTCACCTCACCTCACCACCTCGCCAGCCTGGCTCCGACTGACTCCCAAAAGGCCCCCTGACGCACCCGCAGAATGTCGGTATATCGAGCCTGATATCGCTGATCGACAGCGGCTCGGCGACGGCGGCCGACGCGGCGACGCTGCACGCCTCGCTGGTGCACCGGCTGCGCATGGACCACTCGATCGAAATGCTGGCGCGCGAGCTCGGCCTGTTCGCGCACGAGCTCGACATGCCCGCCATCGAGGAGTTCGAGCCGCCCCCAGCCAGCCCGATGTCCGTCGGCGCCCGCAGACTGCTGCAGCTCTGCACCGGCGACTGGGTGGAACGCGTCATGCCCCTGCCCGACGACGGCGTCCGCGTCAGGTACAGGAAACCGAAGTACTGGATCGTCGCCCTCATGGCGAAGGCTGGCTGGTCCCCCGAGGTCGTCGACGTCTGCTTGACCGCGTGGTTCGAGGAGAGGGGCCACGAGATGTTTTAGGCACCGGAAGGAGGGAGCTGGACGGCGGCTGTGGCGATCGTGGCCGACGATGGTAATGGTGGTGGCAATTGCGGCCACGGCTACGACGACGGTCACGGTGGTGGTGGAGATGATGGCGCGGACATGTCTTGAAGGTGTGGATGTAGTGGACGGTTAGGGCGGAAGAATTGTCCGTAATGATAATCTCCATTTCACGAATATACACCGCTTTGGGAAGGGTGTCCACAGTGCGGCTGCTTCTACACGATCGGAACGTAATCCCAACACAGCGAGCGGAACAGTAAACAGGTCTTCATTCGAGATCATCATACAACATCACTCATACACAGAATTACAAACACAAACCGAATGCAACGCTACAGAGAAATAATCACCAGCCCAGCAGTCAGTCCGAGCAGTAAGCACGCAACTACCGTTTTCTTCCTCTTTCCCTTCTCCTTTCCTTCCCCCGCTTGTCCGCTATCCAACAGTCCTACTGCTGCTGGTGCCGCAAGTGCTAACAGCCATAAGAGCGCGCGGAGGGACCATCCGGCCCAGCTCAGCTTCGCCGCTTCTGCAGTGGCGGCGGCGGCGGCGGCGCATGCGGCGGGAGGTATCACGGTGGGTACAGGTGCCGGGTAGAGTAGCGGCGCGAGGAGGATGGCCAGGATCGTTACAATCTGCATCGACGCGGCGTTCTGCGTTGTCCGTGTGGCCAGCGGCGGGGGAGGCTGTTGAGGGGCGTCAGTGGGAGGGAGAGGAGCGTCCGGGGGGAGGCGTGGATAGGTTTCAGCTTGGGAGGCGAGACGGACTTCGGCTGTAGGGTTGACTGAAGGGCTGTCTGTCTCCGTGTGAGGAGAGTGGACGGGAACCGGAGGAGCGGGGGGAGTAGGAGGCGGTGCGGGAACGTGAACGATCGCCGGAGGTGGCGGGGTGGCCGGCTTCGGCGGTCGCCCAAGCGCCATCAGGTCGCTCGTGTCGTCGAGGAAATGAGGCTCTCTTCCTGCCTCTGGATCGTGTTGCTTTAGCCAGCCCCGGTACTCGGCCACGTCCTCTTCGCCGGCAGCGGGGATGGAAAGCGTGTTGTGGTACGACTTTACCGCTTCGTCTATTATCCGTCGAGCTTGTCAGCCATCGCTCGTCTAGCGCATATTGGGGAGGGGGGAGGTGTGCATACTATACTGCCCCAGCTTCCAGGAGATAGTGCCGAGCAGCTGCTGCCGCTGGTCTTCCTGCGGACCGGTCATCGTCCGGCGGCGATCGCGCGGAATGCCGTCGCACTCGGCGTCGAGCCGGTCGAGCATGGTCGACATGTCGTCGATTTCGTCCTGCATGTGGAGGAGGATCCGGTGGTTTAGCGCAGTGAAGCGGCGGTAGATCTGGCGCTCCGGGGCGGCGGCCACCGTCTTTGCGAGGAGGGGGCGACCGGTGTGGAGCGACGGCAGGTCTTGAGGGACGGGAACGGTGGCTAGTGGCGGAGGAGGCGAAGCGGGCGGTGACAATGGCCGGACGTCAACCCATGGCCTCTCTTTCGCTGCTGGTTGCTCACCGGCCGTTGTCTTGGCCTCCGCTGCTGGAAACGCCTCTTCGGCTGAAGACTCGTGGGACTTTTCTGATTTCGAGGCCATGGCTGCATCTTCCGGCTCCAATACGGTTGACTCTGGTTCAGGAACTGGGTTCGGCTCGGGAATTGGGTCCCGCTCAGGAACGGGATCCGGTGGGGCTACAGTTGCTGGCGAAATCGGATCCGGCAATGCTGCAGTGGCTGGTGGAGTTGGATCAGGTAAGGCTACAGTCGCGGAAGGAACTGGATCCGGCAAAACTATAGTCGCCGGTGGAATGGCAACCTCGACCTCGATTTTCTCTGGTTCCTTTCGCGCGGCCACGGCCTCGTCGATCTCCGGTGCGTCTGGCTCGTCATCGTCGGACTCTTCGATCTCAGGTGCGCCTGCTTCGTCGCCACCGTCGGAGTCACCGACGGCGGATGTCTCCGATCCCGAATCCTCGGACTCTTCTTCGGACCCGAGTGTCTCGGACTCATTGTGCCCGGACGGCTCGGGCTCGGGCTCGAACTCGGGTGCGTCGGGTGACTTTTCTTCGGGCTGCGTAAGCTCGAGCTCGATCGTCTCCGATTGCTTGACCTCGGACTGCAGAATCTCGGGTTCCTGTATCTCGGGCTCCAGTGGCTTGGCGTCGGGTTGCTCCGGCTCGGGCTCCGTTGTCTCGGACACGTTCGGCTCGCACTCGTTCGTGGCGGTTTCGTTCGCGGCCTCCTGTCTTTCGGTCCGCTCGGCCTGCAACTGCAGCTGCCTCTGCTCTTCTCGCTGGCTGACCCTGAGCACCTCGGCTTTCCCCCTTTCTTCTTCTCTCTCCTTTTCGCGTTTCTTGTCCCTCTCGGCCTCGGCGTCAACTTCGATCCGGTCCGCGTCCGCGGCGGGACTGCCACTCCTGGTAGTCCAGCCGCTTGCGGTTCCGTCGGTGAAGAAGCCTTCGCTCTCCTCCGTCGCCGTGTCGTCGCCGCGGATCTTGGCCGTCGCGCCGTTGCCCGCGTCGCCGTAGTACTCACTGCTCAGCCCGCCGCTCGACTTCCGCTTCTTGCGCCGTGCGGGGCGCTCCGGAATCAGCGCAACTTCCGAGGGCGCCGTCATGTACATGAACGGATTCGGGTGGTCGACATCGTGGCTCGGCGCCGGGTGTGGGTAGGCCGGGTACGAGTTGTACAACTCGTACGGATCGTACGGAGCATATGCCTGCGGAGGGGGAGGACGAGGGGGAGGGGGAGGAGGACGGGCATAGCCGTAGCCGTGCTCCGGGAAGTACGAGCCGACGGGCGGGGGCGCATATGGATTCGCGCTGGCACTGCGACTGTGGTGATTTCCCCGGGGCGTGGTTGCGTCGATGTCGACGAAGGGCGAAGGCACCTGAGAGAAGGACAGTGGCCGCTTCGAGTGAGGGCGCGCCGCGGGCTGGAACGATGGCAGTATGGGAAAAAACGGGCCCGTGCCGGCGGCGTAGTCCGCCGCGGCCGAGTGAGGGGCGATGTAGCTGCGTCGAGGCGAGGCCGTGCGCTGCGCTCTGTTGGATTGCGCCTGGATCAGGGGGGACTCGTTGAGCCCGGTGTTCAGGGAGAGCTCCGGGGTGGGGGCGTGCGAGCGCTTGGAGAGGTCCGGGGGGTTTGGTGGGGCGGTGGTGATCTCGGAGATGCTTGGGGACGGCGGCCGCGGGGGCGGGTCGGATATGCGGGGGAGGAGCTGTGGAGGTGTCGGGGTCAGGCGCACGGTTGGGGGCGAGGAAGCCGAGTGCAGTGGTGCTGCTGCTGGGGCAGAATCGGGGCTCCTTGGAGTCTGATCTGTGATGCGTGGTGGAGTGGAGTGGCGCTTGGGCGCCGTCGGGGCGGGCACTGCGGGTGTGCTGGGTGAGTGGCGCACCGTGACGATGCTGCTGCCGCCGACCGAGGGGCTGGTGGTCTGGCTGCGGTAGGCGCTGGGGGCCTGGGATTGCTGGGCCTGGTGCAGTTGCTGGGCGGCATGGAGGATGGGCAGCGCGTGAGACGTCGGGATCTCTGGCTCGGCTGATTCGGGCCGCTTCCTCCTCTCCTCGACGGGAGAAGCGGGCGCCGATCTTCGACCGGGTCTGGGGACGAGGGTGCTTTTGCTGTTGGCGATGGCGGGGCCAGGAGCGGGAATCGAGGCTTTGGGCGCAGCGGAAGGAGTCTTGTTCGTGATTGCGGGCTTGGCGATGTCTGGCGGCGATTGGGGCGGCGTGCTTCCAGTGTCGGCGTCTCTCGGGACGTGCGCTGGAGGCGGAGTCGTTTGCCGCCGCTCGCTCTTTGCGGACCGAGGGGGCGAAGGCGGCGCGATGGGCGGCAGTCGCGGCACCGACGCCTCTCGCCGTTTGGGCTCGGCGTAGAAGGACGGCGACGGAGCAGCGGGTATCTCCACGGACACGGGACGGCTGGCACGGTAGCTGCCGGGCGGAGACTCGTGAAGTCCGATGCCGCCGTGCGAACTGTCATCGGCTTCTCGTCTGCGTTCTGTGCGCGCCGTCAGTGTCCGACCAACGGAGCGATGGGGGGAGAATCACGACGCACCGCTCTTGGCCCGCTCTCTCAATTGCCTCCTCTGACGCTTCTCCTCTCGCCGCTCCTCACGCGCCCGCTCCCTCTCGCGCTCCTCCTTGTTCTTCGCCTCACGCTCCCTCTCGAGCCGCTCGAGCCGCTCGCGCTCGCGCTCCCGCTCGGCTCTCTCTCGGTGTCGGCGCTCCTTCCGCAGGATGGCAGCCGAGATCTCCTCGGTGGTGCCGCCGTTCTCCCAGAGGAACAGGTCCCGGTCGCTCGACCTCGCGGTGCCGGCGCTGAGCCGCCTGACGTTCGCGCCGACGGCGTCGCGGGCGATGCTGTGCTCCCTGCTGCCGGCGGTCGTGGTCAAGCGCCGCTTGATCTTCCTCGTGCCGCTGAGCAGCCGCGCGCCGATGCCGGTGGCGTCCGAGCCGTCCGAGTCGGAGCCGTTCTCGCCGCGCAGCGTGTCGTGCGGAGACGCCGGCGGGATCGAGCCCGTCGGCTTGCCGTGTCCGTGTCCGTGTCCGTGGCCGTGGCCGTGGTCGCTCACGTGCTGGTACCGCGAAGCGGCCGTCGCCGTGGCCTGCGACGCGTACTGATAGAGGGACTCGCGGGATCGGTCGGCCTGTTGCGGTCAGCAGTCCGGCCGGCGATGGGGGAGCGGGTGGCGGCGGTCACCATCGCATGTAGATAGGGGGCTTCCTCCGGCAGTGCGTGCGTATGTGCGGCGTGTGTACGGGTGGAATGTCGGTATGCGGGTGGATATATATCTGCGCCGCCAACGGGAAGCTGCTGGTTGTTTACAAAACAGGGTGCCACAGAGCCAAATGCGGTTGTTGTGGACTGTGTCCGGTGTTGGTGCTCCTCTCCCGGTCCGTCTCTTCGTGCCGTGAATGCAAGCTGTGTGTTCGCTGTATCGATCCTGCGACGGACGGATAGCGGAGGGAGGGAGGGAAGGAGCAGGAGGAGAGGAAAGAGGAGGGAGAGGTTGAGGCAGCAAGCCTAGTATGGCGGTCCGTCAGGCCTGGCCCGTTAATGCTGTTAAAAGAGTACGATGCAATACGGGTGCGGCATCGGACGGTCCGCGAAGCTGTACTCCACGTACTGGCAGACGCAAACACGCCCCGTACGGACATCCCATACACACCCCACACGGCAATTACCTGCAATTGCAATCCTGGGGGCCCGCTCATCCACTTGTTGTTCTGCAAATTCCTATTCGCCGCCCCCACACCCCGGCTGCGACGATGACACTGTGCTCTCGACTCGCATTAATTCCGCAAGAGGACAAGATAAACCCACGCGGTATATAGCTACCACAAAACATTCCAAACGTCCTCCGGAAAAGAAATGTGTTCAGGCAAACATGCCCCTTGTGGGTGTCCGTCCATCGCCGTATGTAGACACTCGACGTCGGGCGTTTCACCCCCCTCCACTCTCCTCCGCTTCCGTCAGGCAAACTACATATCGTCCGCTGTGTACATCGTCTAGCAGTCACCGTCGCGGGCGCTAACCAGCTCCACATCCACGACGACCGACCAATAACTGCTCGCGCATGATCTTGCGGAATGTTGATCGCGTCCGTGCCGAGAATAGCGGGCCAATCGTTCGCGCTTCCCCTTCTTCCGGTCCCTGCTGCTGGCTGGAAACAACACCGTCCGCTGACGTCCGTCGTTCCTCGTTCTCGGGTTTCTCTTTTTTTCCATTCGCTGGCTGCTCCACCGCGGACCGCTCGAGCTGAGCCGTCCGTCCGCATTATTCGGCGGATTCACAATCGATACGAGGCGGGGAAAAAGAAAAGAAAGAAGGAAGGAATGCGAAGTACATATCTATCTACTCTACGCACATATGATACACCACCCACCCAGACTCGCAGCACCCCTTCGGTTGATTCGAAGCTGGTGTGCGACCCTCGCCTCCGTTGCGCCACCGCCGACGCGGACCGAACGGGGGAATTGATTCCTTCTGCGCTAGATGCTCTGCGCAGAACTCCCCCTCGACTGGCGGCCACCAAGGCGACGCAAACGGATCCGAGACAGCTAAGTCAACGCTGGCTTCCGTCTCGACAGCTACTGTGTAGGCAACTCGTGGCAGCCGTCCACGGCGATCGCTAGATGCCTCTCCACGTCGCGTGACAGCTCGCCCGCAGCCGGCCATCCGTCCGAGCGAGGACGCCGCGGGTCCTCCGCCGTCCGATAGCGAAAACTGGTTGGACAGCACGCAGGCGAAAGACGACAGGAGAATATGTATCTGGGCTGGTGGAAGCTCACAGCCGGCGGCTACGAATGCACATATGTAGATAGAAGGGCGGGACCCGTACCTCGAGGGCAAGCGAGCGAGGAGTAAGGGGCACGCACGCCGCTATGTATGATATGTACATCGGCGAAACCGTGCGATACTTGCCCCAGTGTCGGGGTTTGTCTCGTCGCAGCTTGTACCAAGGACCGATGTTGTATGTATTGCTGTTGCGTGCGAGAACCGGCCCTGTGGCGCCGGACGGACGGACGGCCGTATCTATCCGGCTGGGACGGCGCGCGGGACTCGGCTGCTCTGGCGGCAGTATTTCCGCAACGTCTGCGGAGCGGCGGAACGGACGTCGCCCGTGGTTGCTTTTTCCGCCATTGCTTTTGCGGCCGCGTGCCGTGGCCGCCATCGATCGAAGGGCAGACACGGCCACGACCCCCACGGCCCATCGCACGCGATCGGGGCGCTGTTGGCCGCCGTCTGCCCGCTTCGCGCACGTCTACTGGCCATCGCCCGCCCGCCCGCCCGCCCGTCACCGATCGAGATCTGCACCCACCGCGCCGGGATCGCGGTCGCGATTGCAATCGGGGGCGGCATCGAGAGTGACATAGCATGATGCTCGCTCCGCCTGGTCGTCCAGTCATTGCGGTATGTATTCGAACGGCGGAAGTAGGGGGCAAACCCCCCACCGAATCCTGCCCGCCCGAGCGGCTCGCCCAGTCCAAAATACCCGGAGAGAGAGTCATGGCATAACATAACAGAAACCCCCAACAGCTATACCTACATACAATGAAAAAAAAGCAAAAAAAGCAACGCCATGTGCTCGTCCATGACCCGCTCCTTTGCGACGACCTTGATGCGGTCGACGAAGTGGTCGACCCGTCTGCATTCATTCTCGGTAGTTCCGAACAGCTTGAGCTCAAAGCGGCTAAAGGAGATTTGCAATGACGAGCTAGAGCGCGGAGTAGGCAAGCACCATCCCCGTGCATCTCTAGCGGGACCGGCGCACTTGATCTCACTGCACGCGCGGTCGTCCTCGCCGAACACGAGCAGCCACTGCACGAGCTCGCGCGCCTGCAACCCTAGCCGGAGCGCGGGTGCGAACTCGCCCGGCCGCGTCCGGACGCGGGCAACGCTTGGCCCCTCGGGCAGAAACGTCACCCGGCCCGGCTTCGCCGCCGCCGCCACCGTCAGCCCGCCCGCCGGCAAAGTCCGTCTCGCCAAGCGTGCCCCACGGCGTGCCGAACGCGAAGGTGCTGATGGGTGTCGACGGTGACGCAGTAGAAGGGGTTGGACAGCGGCACTGGTTGGTGGTGCCGAACGTGGCCGAGTCGACGCCGAACCCGGGGCGAACTCACCGGTGGAAAAACTCGGGATCGCCGTGGATCTGGACCTCGGCCGGACTGATGCGGAGAAGACATCGCCGTCGCGCGCGTGCAAGGTGGGAGAGCTAGTATGGCTAGGGCGGAGGCGTAACCGCACGCGACATCACTCGGGGCGTGGTCTCGGATGAGAGTGGAATGGAGTGGAGTGGTGGTGATGGCATCGGGAAGTCAGCTGCAGATAGTCACAAAAGAAAGGGTGCACGATTGAGCGGTCGAGCAAGGTCGCTTATCGCGTCGTCAGGCCGAAGAAGAATAAAAGGATAGTGTCTCCCCCGAGTTGCTTTTCCCTCGCTGCCGTAGCATGTGTACGCCTACTCCACGGGCAACGGACAGTCTCACGGAAACAGCCGTCTCACGCCTCCTCCCCCCGCGCCAACATGTCAACGAGGAGGCGCTCAACTCGGTCGGCCTGAACCTTGCCGCCGAGGGCGCGCATGACCCTGCCGACGACAAACCCGCGCAGGCCCTTGCGCTTCTTCTCGCTGGCGGCGTTCGGGTCGCGCAGCCGGGCGCGCACGTCCCTGCCCTCGTCCGAGTCGAGCACGCTGCGGATGGCGGCGGCCAGCTGGTCGTCACTCATTTCGGCGACGGCGAGGCTCTCGCGCTGGACGATCGCGGCGGCGGACTCGCGGGGCGCGGCCAGCAGGCGCGGCAGCAGCGCCTTCGCCGTCGCCCCCGTGATCTTGCCAGCGACCAGCAGCGAGATCAGCTCCGCCAGCCGCGGCGCGCCAACGCTATTCTCCGCCCACGCAATCCCGCGTGTCGCCAGCAACCCCCCCAGCTCGTGGATCATCCAGTTCCCGACGACCTTGCCCGTGCTCGCGTCGGCCGGCGAGACGCGCGCCACTACCGCCTTGTAGTAGTCCACCACGGCGCCGCTGCGCCCGTCGTCCCAGAGCAGCAGCGTGCGCGCGTCCTTAGCCGCGAGGCCGTACTTGGACGTCAGCTCGGCGACGACCTGATCGGGCAGCGGCGGGAGCGTGGCCGCGATCTTGTCAATGACGCTGTGCGTGAGCACGACGGCCGGCAGGTCGGGCTCGGGCATGTACCTGTAGTCGACCTCGCCCTCCTTCCCCCGGAGGCGCCTCGTCGCAGCGTGCTCGGCGTCCCAGCCTCGGGTCTCGCCCCGCACCGTGCCACCCGCCGACAGGATTGCGATCTGCCGCGCCGCCTCGGACACGATCGCCTCGGTCACCGTCTTGAACGACGATAGGTTCTTGATCTCGCAGCGCTGGCCGAGCGGAGTCTCGTCGCCGCCGCCGCGCCGCCGGACGGAAACATTGACGTCCGCACGCAGGCCGCCCCACTCCATTCCGAGCACGCAAGCGTCGACCGCCCTCAGCACGGCCTGGATCTTGGCGAGCACCTTCGCCGCCGTGTCGGCCTCGGCCAGCGGGAACGGGTCGGTGATGATCTCGACGAGCGGCGCGCCGACGCGGTTGAGGTCGACGAGCGAGTTCGGCGGTGCCGCGATCGTCTTGCCGGTGTCCTGTTCGATCTGCACCTGCCGGATGTGCACGCGCGTGTCGACGCCGTCAGCGTCCGTCGTCAGCTGCAGCACGCCGCTCCGCGCCAGCGGCTGGTAGAACTGCGTGAGCTGGTACCCCGCCGGCTGATCCCAGTAGAAGTAGTGCTTGCGGTCGAAGCGCGAGATCGGCTGCAGCTTGCAGCCCAGCGCGAGCGCCGCACGCAGCGCCGGCAGCAGGATCTTCGCGTTCAGCGTCGGCTGCGTCCCTGGCAGCGCCGCGTCGATCACGGAGATGTGCGTATTCGGCACCGCGGTCGTCGACATCGCCGCATCTGTCGACGATCAGCCGTCCATCCACACACCTAACAGCGCCACGACCGCCGGATCTCACCGGAAAACAGCTTCCGCTTGGTGTTTAGTTGCGCGTGCACCTCGAGGCCGCAGGTAACCTCCCACGGCGAGGCGGCGGAGACAACGGCGGCGTCCTGTCGTTTCTCCTTGTGTCCGTGGTGCTGGTCCTTGAGCGAGCGTTTCTGCGACTTCTGGAAGTCGCCGGTCGGCGCGGACGAGTAGCAGCGGGCGGACGGCGCGGGGAGGAGGCATCGACGACGGCCGAGAGTTGATAGTGGCCAGCACACGAGAATGCGCGGTAGCGGTGGCGGTGGCATCGCGGTGGGGAGACGTTGTCGTACTTGGTGGGGGTGGGGCGTGGGGTGGATGCAGACAGTGGAAGTGCGGGGAGCACGTGACGGCGGAGCACGATAGTTTTACGCCTAGATATGTGTACATATGATTAGGTATGTACTCCATGTCACAGCTAAGACAGTTTGTGTGACGGCTTGGCGTGCAGATCGGGTAACCGTATCCGACGTGATTCCCCCACCGCCGTTTAATGTAGCGGGGTTAAGACGCCACAGTTTTCACGTTGCCCCTCATGATGGAGAGCAATTGCAAGAACCCAGGACGAATCAAAGAGAAAGAAAAGATTCACTGCAGACGAATTTTTTATCCGAGTTCGAGCGACCAGATAACTACAGTAGGCTAGATACAGTGGTCACCCTCCTGAGAAGGATCAACGAAGGATCTCGTCACACGGCATCCGTCATCTACAACTGTCCCGAGGCCTTAATGGTGATGGTGCCACTGGTGCGGCCGCTCTGGTCGAGCGACTTCTTCTCCATGTTCCTGACGATATCCTGAGAGTCCGCGGAGACCTCGCCGAAGACGACGTGCTTGCCGTCGAGGTGGGGGGTCTTGACGAACTGCATTCCCCCCGATGGCGTCAGTTGACGGGTCAGTGCGAGGGGACGGAAGGGGGGGTAACGAACGGTGATGAAGAACTGCGAGCCGTTGGTATTGGGGCCAGCGTTAGCCATCGACAGCAGGAAGGGCTTGTCGTGGCGCTTTTTGAAGTTCTCGTCCGCAAACTTTTCTCCGTAGATGGACTTTCCACCGGTGCCCTGATCTCCACCGTCAGCGATTGCCCACGCTTCCCCTCGATCATCGTCGCCATCGTAGAGGCTACATACATTACCACGAGTGAAGTCACCACCCTGCGCCATGAACCCGGAGATGACACGGTGGAACTTGGAGCCGGCGTAGCCGAAGCCCCTCTCGCCGGTGCACAGAGCACGGAAGTTCTCGGCGGTTGTGGGGACGATGTCGTTGTAGAGTTTGAACGTGATGCGACCCCAGTCATTGACTGTTGGCAAGCACGGTACGGTTTAGCAGCGGCACTCGATCGAGCGAGTCGCATTGTGCGGGGTGTCGAAGGGCGGCGATGGGTGATGAAGATGACGATTGTGGTGATGGAGACACCGCAATCGATGCCAGCTCCTTCGGCCCCATCCCACCACCAAAACCACGAGGAAAGAGGGGACACGTACCTTTTCCATCGGGGTCGGTGTACGAGATGTCGAAGTAAACCCTGACGTTTTCGGTCATCGTGTGTGTGGAGGATGGGGATTTGCGGGAAATTGGGTGTTGATGGGGAAGCTGAGGATGAAGGTTGGGAGAGGTGGGGAGGGAGGAGGAAGAAAAGGAAGAGAGGAAGCGGGGCGGGGAAAAGTGGGGTAACTAAACCATTCCTGGGCTTTCAGAGCAGCCTCGCCGAGCAGCAGCAGCAGCGAAACCCCAACAACAATAACATCAACGACAACAACAACGACAACAACAACAACAACAACAACAACAACAACAACAACAACAACAACAGCAACAACAGCAACAACTACAACAACAACAACAACATCACCCACAGCTCAACAGCGACAGCCCCCGCACAATCTAACTTACATTGTCTACGTATGCGCGCAAACAAACCTCGTCCCCTGCCCAATCCTTGCGTCTCTGCGAGCTTGGCGGAGCCAACACACGTCGATATAGGCTGTCATCGTCTGCGCCTACGAGTGATGCAGGATGAAGTGTGACTGCGGGCGGGTGGGGGCAGATGTGGCGTCAGCGGAATCTGAATTACACGCGCCGAGACTGCCACCGCACCGCCACAGCTGGGGTGCTGATATGATATGCGGGGCGTCCGACCAATGGTGACCACACGCGTGTCCCCCCTCCCCTGTGCCTTGGCCGTCGATCATCCACACAAACACCAACATGCGTCGGCAGAGTATCATACATATGTCTATCACTGCTGGAACGTCGCAATCGCTCCGTGCGGAAATAGAACTTCAATGCGGAAACCCTTCGCGATATCGTTTCTCTGCTGGAGCCGACGCGGAAAGAAAAGAGCGGTCCGATTGCTCTCCCAGCCAACAGCCCCCTGCTTCAATAGCTGCTCTTCGACAACCGCCTCTTCCACGGCGGGCCTTTTGCATCGGTGCCGGACTGTCGACTTCCCTTGCGTGCTGTTCGGCTGCTTCCGTCGCGGCGGCGTGGCCCCGTTCCTTCTCCTCCGGCTACGCCCTGACCTCGCGGCTCTTGCGGCACTCCTTGCCCTCGCGCCGGCGGTCGACGCGCATCTCGAACGCGTGGCACATCTCCTCGTGCTGGCCGCCGCCCTCGCGCCAGAAGAACTCGCTCCACTCGGTGTGCGTCTCGTCGAACTTGCGGTCGAAGATGCGCCGGTCGGCGCACGCTAAGCGCGTCAACGACGGATAGCTGCGGACGGCGCACTCGGTATCGCTCGGGCGGCACATAGTCGGTGTGGCCCGTGTGCATGTCCGTCGCACGTTGCGCAAGGGTCCTGTCGGCGACGCAGACGTCCGTCTTTACGCCGTCGTGCGAGTACCCGCGCGCGTGCATCCCGCCGAGCGCGAGCGTCTCGAGCGTGCCGCACCGCCGGCTCCAGAAGCGCGAGTGCCCGGCGGCAGGTGGACCTTCGTGGGCGCCATCCGCGGGTGCAGCCTGACCGGTCCGTCGGCTTCATCCAGATCACACCTTCTTCAGAACAACCTGTTCGACATGATGTAGAGGGCGGTACGTACGCAGAGGGAACAGCATTGCGTATGGTACAGACTCACTCTGGAGCGACTGTGTGCAGATGCGACAACGGTTTCCACCGCTCCAGTTCACGGGACCCGATCAGGCAATCGCGAGGCTCTATCTTTTTTTTTGAGTTTAATCATACTCGCATTCAGCCTGTCCAGACTATAGCGGCGTGCCTTTTCTCCGATTCCCGTCTGCTGTCCGCGCGGTGGCGGCACGTTGCAAGCTCCCTTTACCCTCCGCCAAGGGGTAGTTATCCCGAGAAAATAAGATGCGCACCAAAGAGAGGAACAAAGGAAAGAACAAAGGCTGGTAAAACCTCGAGGCAAGCTTCTTGGAACTACCCGAAGCCGTGATGTCGGGCTTCTGTCTGCTCGGCATCCTGTACTCTTTATGGAGGTCCGGGCTCCCGCCCACTGCCTTGCCTCAGCCCACTTCTTCTCCGAAATCTCCCTCTTGAGGTGTGCGAGAGGCCCGGGGAGTGGCACCGTGCGTGCCTCCGCCCGGTCCAAATACCCTCGCTCTTCCGCAGCGAGTTTGGTCCACTCATCTGCCTTCTCATTCCCTACAACCCCCTTTTGCGCCGGGCACCACCTAATCTCGATGGCGATGTCCGGCCGGACCCTCCATAGCACTGCGATATGCTTTCCTGCCTGGAGCGCATACATCTGGCCGGGGCTAGGTTCCTCCGAAACCATCCGTCTGATGGCAGCCTGAGCGTCTGTGAAGATCTTGGCCCTTTCGGGAGGCGTTTGTCTTCTCGAAGCGGGTTCCAGGGCTCTGGCGTGGGCGGCGCATTCCACTTCATAGGCCTCCTGGTTGTTGCCCATGTGGGTCTTGATACCCCCCCCAAGATTGCCCGTTCTTCCAAACCACCGAATACCCAGTGGCTCAATCCTCCATTCGTGACCCGTCCGTGAACATTGTTAGTCTCGGCCTCGTCTTTTCTGCCTCAGCCTTGGCTTCGGCCTCCTCCTCCTGCAGTAGTTCTGCGTCGAGTGTCTGCTGTTCCTCTAGCAAAACTCTGCTCTCCATCCTGCCCGAGTATGCGAGGGCATTCGTGAGTCTCCGCCCAATAGCTGTTGGGGCACCGACCATCTCCCTTGCCTGGCCCCTGCGGTAGTTGAGCAACCGTAGTCCAAGTCGCTGCCTGTTCTTCAGCTGGGCTGCTGCCGGTCTGAGGCCCGATTCCATGGATAGGGCCCCCAGGTTGGTTGTCCAGAAGTAGCCTGTGGTTGTGCGTGCCTCTAGGTTGACCAGAAGTTGCACTCCCGGATTTGGTCGCCCTTCCACCATAGCTCCGACCCAAACATGGCGACTGGCTGGATGCAAGTCGTCATGGCTTTCCTGCAATTTGCCGGCAAGAGGCCAATCCGCCCCGCGAGCCGGCGCAGCCGTGCCATCGCGTTCTTCCCGTTCTTCAGCCGAATAGCGTGGTGATCCTTGAGCATAAGCTAGGAGTCTAGCCAGATTCCGAGCCAACGCAATAGTGGCTCTATCTCTTTCCCGTCGAGGTCGAGGAGTATTCTGGTCGTTCTCGCAGCACTCACCGCAGTTTCCTCTCCCCGCACGGCCTGATTGGCAACACCATCGGCCGTATTGGAGGAAGCAAACGCGTTTGTCACGGTAGTACAAGGATGCGCCCTTTAATACGGTGACCACCTTCATTACGTACGCTTAGTTGCTCGCTAGGCAGAAGACGCTACATCGGATAGGGAAATATGAGTGAGTGATAATGATTCACTTCTGTGGTGGAGAAAGTTGTGACCACACCTCCAACTTCAACCTTCAGCGCATCATCACCGCTGCCCCAGAATCAATCGCCGCCTTCAACCATGCTCTATCAACCTAACCCAGCCTTATTTTCTGACAACTATGGCTCGCGCGTCGTTGTGTGGGACCGCGTACGTTGCGTAAAGAGGGTGACGTCATATTATTTTGTGCGAGCAGTTACACCCAACACCACTGTCGTGGGACCCGTGCACTCTATTCTGATCCCTGCAATGTCTACCTATCGTGTGCTGCAGCGTGAGCTCGACCTCTCAGCTCTCGCCCTACGTCCAAAGACCAATCCCCACGTACACGACCATTTGAAAAAATGTTATCTGAGTCTTCGACGGCATTGACAGCTGGCCGCCGGTCGCTCAAACGGTGGAGCGGGGTCGCTACTGGCGCCTTAACGGACATGGCGTCTCACGATCTCCCTCCCACTCTCCCTCCCCTCCGCAGTATTTATTCAACCCCGCCTCTCCGCTGCATTCCCACGGTTGGAGGATTTTCTCTACCAGTCGAGCACTCGAGCAACAAACTGCGTCTTCTCCCACGGCCACTCACCGCTGAAATACACCCCAGATACTGGGGGGGGCGTTGTGGGAACTTCAAAAAAGAAAGATAACTGCACTCACTCTTTTCAGAGCGCGAGATGGGCACCGCGGCGTCCACTGTGGCCAGCGCCAATGCGTGGCGGCTTCTCGGAACGCTGGGTGGGTCGCTGCCCCGTTGGTTCCTGTGGTTCTAGAGACGAGCGGGCCGGACTGTTTCTTCGTGCTGACCCGAGCCAGACATGTGGGCGACGGTCGGCCAGATGGCGGGCCCGATCGGCACGGCCGTCGCGCTGGTGTGCATCCAGAGGATGCTGCCGCCGCCGGCTGGCGAGAATCCGACCATGCGGCGGATGCGGGAGCAGCTCTCACACGGTGAGGACGGCCGGGGGTCGCGCCCCCGCACGATACTACCTATCACCGAGGAGGAGTTCTGCGCGGCCAAGGTCCGGCTGCAGTACCGCGAGGACCATCTGCACTTCGCCGTCAGCGGCATGCCTGGCTCCGGCAAGTCCTCGCTGGTCAACTCCTTCCGCGGCGTAAAGGGCACCAGCCCCAACGCGGCCCGCGTCGGCGTCGTCGAGACCACGACTATGATCCAGCGATACCCGGATCCTCGCCAGGGCACGCCCTACCACCGCTACGTATGGTACGACGTCCCCGGCGCCGGCACCCTCACGATCCCGAGTCAGCAGTACTTCACCACGCAAGGTCTCTTCATATTCGACTTCGTGATCCTGGTGTACGATGTCGTAAGTCGCCTGTTCCCCGCATGCAACATATGGCCGTGGCCTGACCCTCGCCCAGCGCTTCACCGAGACCGACGCCGATATCCTCAAGAACTGCCGCAAGTTCGATATCCCGGCGTTCATTGTGCGCTCGAAGGCCAACCAACACATCAGGAACATGATGGACGAAGACGATAATCTGACATTCTCTGATGCGCGCGAGAAGTACGTCGAGGACACACGCCAGAACCTGACTTCCAACCTCAAGGAATGTGGGCTCTACGACGCATCGTCGCGCTGCTACATCGTGTCCAACAACTGCATGTACGACCTCGTCAAGAGCTTCGAGGCCAGTGCCGACTCCACCGCGCCGCAGCTGCAAAGCCACCGTGAATTCTACATTGACGAGGAGCAGCTGCTCATCGACCTGCTCAAGGCCGCCGTCGAGCGCCGCTACAAGGAGCCCGCACAGACAACGCCCGCCGCCGCTGCTGCGTAGGGCTCGCACTGGCGTCGCGACATCGTCGGCGCCGCATTGTGGTGGGGTGGTTACAAACTATTCTCGCGTGTGGCGGACGCGTTGGCGGTGTCCGCACTGGCGGCGTTGCCCGGATAGGGTGGTGGTGTCTGCTGAGTTCTTCTTTCTTATCTGTTTCGGGCGGGTGCGTTCTGGTGGGGGTTCTCGGTTTGGGCCTTCGTGGGTTCTTTTCTGCCGCTGGTAGTGCTGCTAACTGCTTCGCATCTCCTCTCCGCCGCTGCTTCTTCCTTCTTTACGTCCCGTGTTTCGCTGTTTCTCTGCTGCTGGTGGTGATGTCGGGTCTATGTGTGCGAGGTGGTTTGTGCGTGCGTGTCTGGTGTGGGGTGATATCTAAGTGCACGTATGGAGCAATGCGGGTTCGGTCCTAGATGATATATACCGGACTGCCTAGCCGGTGGTCTGCCGGGCGTGATATATTATATCCGTTGCTATGGATCATTCAGACTGAGACGGGATTACTTTCGCCGCATGGACGCCGTAGCCCGACGTAGCATTTCTTCTTTCCTTTTCTTTCTCCTAGCCATGGATTGCATGTGGCCCGTCCAGATCGTGCCGGTGTACACGAGTACGACCCCCCATCCAGCCTTTATTGGCGGTGTCCAAGCGCTTCCGTGCATCGGACCTTACCAACCTGACAGAGATGGACGGAGTCACGGAGCAGCACTTGCGTCGGTAGGGGAGGGCAGCAAAAACGAAGGAAAGTTACCTTCCCGCCTGTAGCTAGGAAGCGCATTGCTACCCTCCGCCAGAGTGAACCAACTGTGGCGATAGGCTCCGGTGGTGCCGTGCCCATGTATAAGGGGACACCTGGAAGCTAAAAGGCAGACGAATGGGTGAAGCTGGCGGCGGATAAGCCGGACTCATAGTGTAGTGTAGAGTATTTTGGGCTGGCGAGAGACACACAGTGTTCTCCATAGTCCGGTCCGGACGGGATATTGGCAGTCTCGTCCATGCTCTGGACAGACTGCACACGGATAGTCCGTCCAGTTCGTGATGTGTGGAGGACGGCACTGAGGTAGTCCGTCCAGTCTGTGATGGGGGAGGACGGGGACCGTCCTCATCCACGCTATGGGACGGACGGCAGTAGTATTATGTAATATGTCACGTAGTTGCACTCGGTGGGTGAGGGTTTCCCCGAGTCTTACTCTGGCGGAGACTCACACCACGACCGCAACCAGATAATGCAGCTTCTGCCAAACTCCCGATAGAAATGGCGGCTTTGATGATGAGATAACTCAGATCCAGCTGGGTTCGGGAAATATCACCAATTTCGCGGTGTCTTGGCAGTCGACCGCCGTCGGTCCCAGTCCAGAGGTTGGACGGACGGTGTAAATTGTATTTAGTCCCGTCCGAGATCAAGGACGGACGGAATGGAATAGTCCGTTCCGTCCTAGCTATGAACAAACTGGAGACAGGCAGTCCAGTCCCGTCCGAGGGCCCAGGACGGACGGACTGAACTATGGAGAACACTGGAGGCACAGGCGAAGGCGCCTGCCACCCAGATCGCTCGTCCACCTGAAACGCTCGATCACCGTGTTCAAGTGGGTGGAAGCCAAGGCACGGGCGGAGGTGAAGGCTACAGGAAAGAAATACCGGTACAGTCAGCATCAGAAGCCACGTCAGAAACCGGACTCGGTTCTGGCTACAGCCACCAAGTGGCTCGCTTCAAGGTTTTAAAACTTGAAGACGGCCTCACCGGATAGTATCTTTACTGGACAAAGAAGCGTCCCACTGCCAATGCGGGCGGTGTTGGTACAAGGCCCAGACGAGGGAACACCTCGACAAGAACTGCCCCCACTGGGAGCGCCAGCAGGGGATCCTGCGGGCTAAGGTGCGAGCGGAAACCGGAAGGGGAAAGGAGCGCTTCAAGATTCGGGACCTCTTCGCAGATGAGCGGTGCAAGCAAGTGGTCCTGGGGCTTCCTTTCTACCACAGATGTGGGGAGGTTTGTCCCAAAGCCGGCCGAGGAAGACGCCCAGAGCGAAGTGTCGGAGTGGGAACTCTGGGAGCGGCAAGAGGAGGAAACAGGAGGCTGAGGTTGAGGAACAGCCGCTGTTCCTCCTCACACTCCCCCTTCATGGCCTCTGCGGAAGAGGATTAGGGAGACGGCTTTCTTTTATCCTTCTTTTGTCCTTCCTTTTTTTTTGGTATTTCTTGGTGCGCGTTACAAAACTCTCGGGAGGGCGGAGGGCAAGGGGGAGTAGAGACGAGGTGGGCGGAGGCCGGACGGTGTGTATTGCCATGATCTAGATACTTAGGTCGCATGCGATCAATGAATCGATATAATGAATAAAAAAGTCACCTTCCCGCCAGCGCCATTTCCGTCCGATATCTGATTATTCCGTGCTTACCAGCCTTGCCCAACGTCAACCCTCGCCTTTGGATTCCACTATGGTTATGTGCATAAGTAGGTAGGTACAATGTGCTAGGACAGAGCATGAAGTCGAGCGCACCTCCACTACGAAATATAGGCGCTGGCGGCGGGCACCAAATACCCTTACACCCAAGTTCTTATGTACCTGTTGCGGGGGCTACGGAGAGGGCAGACCTGTCCACTTCCACGCCATCCGCCACCAATTCCGCCGCCTGGATCATATGTCCCGCCCACACGATCACCGCCGGATAAATAGTCATTCCGTGGGGCTATCACTCCGCATCGACGAGATTGCAGTACAAGGTCCGAGTGAGACAGTGAGCACATAGGTCAATAACCCACCGGCGGCGGTCCTTGAATACTGTCCCCGAGTTCTCGCCACACAGGCGACTTCGAAAGTGTGTAGATGGCGTTCAGATATCTGGAGTAGCGCAGTAGCCCAAGGAGTAAATCTCTGCGTTGGATGAATAGCCTGGGCATTCTGCAAGTGAAGGAATTGACGGTGCATATATGTGCCAGATTGTGCTGATAATCTCAACGGCGGGGAGGCTACGTTCCTCCAAATAAATTTATTGTCGGACTCAACAATGTTGGAGGTGATGCAGTTGAACCGAAGACCTGGAAACATGCTTCTTCTACCATAGAGCTCTGGTCGTATTGACATAATCCCAATACAGACACTGTCAGTGGCATCGATTACAGTAACCTCGACGCATCCGAGCTTCACCTATGCATCACTCGTACTCGGAAAGTAAGTCCCAGTGTTCTACAGACGACAAGATCGATTGCACTGTCGGAATCACTCCGTGAAGACCACTCAGCTAGTAGATAATAATAATCATTTATCGCATGCGACCTTACATAGATGTATGGCGGCCTTGAATTCGGTGAACGTTGCAGATTGCTGACCCAGGACTATGACCGATCAGCAAGGTGATGATGATGATATGTAATCATTTATCGCATGCGACCTTATATAGATGTATGGTGGCCTTGAATTCGGTGAACGTTACAGATTGCTGACCCAGGACTATGGCCGATGCGGAGGGCGGCTGACGGGGTGGTCTTGCAGTCAGTTTGCATGACTGTGTTGGTAGTGTGAATTTCGTGTTGTTTGTGGCAGCTGTGCAATCCCGGACCTCACCCTCGCTCGTGATCACGTGCCATATTGACGGATCATGGGATATAATTCGACAAAATAGGGAGGTATTGGAGAAAATATAAGTTTTCAGAGGAATTGGGGCGGGTTCACAAGAAAAGGGTAACGGGGCAAATAGCCGATTCATTCGTGGAGTGTCGTCGCAATGCGGGGCTGCGGCGAGCACGGCGAGCGTGTGGCAGGCGGAGACATGTTCCTGCTGCCGATTCTGGGGTACTGAAGTACCTTGCGGGCATGCGATCAAGATCATCTACGTTATTAGCAGGGGTCCCTGAGAATACATCCACATGGTCTTTCGGAAACCTCCCCCCATCGATCAGAACGTCTCGACCGAGTTGAGGAACAGGCAAGTGGGGGTAGCCTTCCTGGTGTACTAGCACTCGAGCCACATATGACTGCTGTACCACGGGGAAGGCCGGCTGTTCAGAGAAAGCGAAGGGGTGCTATGAGGAGGCCAGGAGGAGCACGACTGGGGTATTAGCAGATGTTCCTCGCCGTGCAAAGACGAGATGTTCCATCTACAAGCGGACTGGTTGCTATGCGCCAAGACGCCGTAAAGCCCACTCTTCGGCCAGGTAGAATACGTTGGTACATAGTTAGTGGGTGCGAATAAAGAGACTTAGCGGCTTGGAATAATTAATAATTATCAAATCGAAATTATTTCCCGTTGAGGGGAGTGTATTTGCTGCTGGGCCCCAAAAAAGCAGTACACAGAGCAGTTTCCTCCAACAGAGATAGAATCTAAAATACGGTACATAGAGTAGATATTGCCTTGATTATCTGCAGGAGCAAGGGAGGTGTTCTCGTATCGCCGCACGGACGACCTCCGCTGCTGCAGTCAAGGGAGTTGGAGTTGGGATGAGATGTAGATAGCGTGTGCATTGAGAAGCATGGCTTAGTTTTTTTTTTTTGTTTATTCATACTCGCATGCGACCTATATAGATCATGGCGGCGTACACTTTTTACCCGGTTTCCCTGTCCGCAGTCTATTTCCCCCTTTTTACGTCAAGCGAGGTTAGCTCCAACACGATTTGGCGAAACCAGTTGAAAGCTAGATAACTACTCTAGATAGATAGATAGTCTAGATACTTGATGCGTCGCCGATCACCGTGATATGTATCCCACCACCCCTAAGCCATGCTTCGTCGCGCGGACTGACGTCCCATTCGAAAAAAGCCTCGCTTGCATACTTAGATATACTTTAGATCTACTCTCCACGCGTCAAACATTCTCGGCTTCATTTTTGTGTGGCATCCCATAAACAAGAGATCGAGATATCAGCAGTTCGGTCCAAATTGCAAAATAAGCGGTACCGAATGGCAAGCAAAGATCCCGAGCTTCCCTGGAACGCTCTACAACCTCGTGGTTGCCTACTCTATGTTATGTAGCCACAACAGTCGCAAATTCCGGTCTTCCATTTCTCTATACCCTCTAACAGGTTCCTCAGATTGAAAGCTAATTATTCTTTTGATTGATTTCTGTGTCTCCGTACTGATGCCCGCATCTCCAACTCGCTTGAGGACCCCTTCCTCTCTCGGCTTGGGTTGTTTCAGTCGTGCTAGTTATCGATGGAACGGAAAAAAAACAAAAGGTGGGATGGCCGGGCGCAGGTCACGTGCGGCCAGTCATGCTCTCGCCCGTAACGGACTGCACAACTCGCGCCCTTCGCCACCGAGATTGCTGGTCAAATTGTTTCACCGCCATCCAGTCATCCGGCCAGCCGTGTTCGAGGTTTGCTCCCGCACGTGCGCTGCCAGCCATGCCATTGGGCGCGCGCCAACAAGCGGAGATGCTCGCTGGTTCCTGGCACCAACCGTAACTCCGGACAGGGGGACACGGCCGTCGCCTGTCGACGAATAAGCTCGTTTGCACGGCGCCACCTCTCCTGCCGCATAGGGCATTGGCTCACTGCATCCAGAAGCGTAAACAATGCCACCAGCCCGAGCGCGCTGCACGGCCTGATACATACGGTGGCTGCGACGACAGCAGTCAGTCCATTTATTAGGTGGCGAGTGGGGGGCTGCTCCACCACCTCCTCCTCCCTTTTTTCTGCTTCTCCTTCGTCATCTCGAATCCGATCACTCAACTCTGGCGATCGTTGCTTGCGGGTGGTTTACGCCTGCGTCCATTCTTTTGCGACAACCAGTGCCAGTGCCAGTGCCAGTGCCAGTGCCAGCATCAGTACGCCGGTGATCCGATTCGATCTGTCCGATCACAGAAAACAAAACTCTACGGAATCACCACGATGCGCTCGTTCGCCCTCCTCCCGCTGCTGTGCGCAGTCGTCGCCGCCGCCGCGGTTGAAGGCCCGCCCGACGCCGCGATAGTGCCCGTCAAAACGGCTGTCGTCGCCCCGCCGCCAAACGATGCGCTCGTCGACTCGGCCGCCGTGTACGCAACGTCCACCACAGCGGCGCCGGGCTATGGCTCGGCGGTCGAGTCTTCGTCGAGTGTGTACCCGCCCGCCACCGTGTACCGGACCGTCTCCGTCTCGGTGAACCACACGACCACGCTCACGGCCGCCGTCGAGCCGACATACCCGCCGGCGTGGCACAGCGCCGGCCCGTCGTCGTACCGCAACTCGACCGCGTACGCCAACACCACGCTCCCTCACTCCCACAGCTACACCAAGTCCAGGACGCTCTCCCACGGCCACGGCCACAGCCACAGCAAGTCCAGGACGCTCTCTCACAGCCACAGCCACAGTCACAGCCACAGTCACAGCGAGTCCAAGCCGACGACCTCGACGTTTTCGACCAGCTACCACAACTCGACCGCCGTCCTCTCCACCACCACGCTCTCCACCTATTCTGCCCCGGCCGAGGAAACGGCCACGGCTACGGCAGCGGCAACCGTCTACCCCGGCGGCCTGAACGACCCCACCCTCGACCCGCCGTGCTACAACGCCAGCTGCGCGAACCCGAGCAGTGACATGAACTTCAAGGTCACCGTCACGCCGGCAACCGTCGACAGCGGTGGCGTGCAGGTCGTGCGCGCGGGCGCGACGTCGCTCCTGCTCGGAGGTATTGTTGTCGTGCTCGCGGCTGCGCTGTAGGCGGTTGCCTTTTGTTTCCTTTTGTCTCGTCACGGGTTACTGTCGTTATAGCGGGCTGGGGGAGTTGGATATCTGTATACATACATAATTTCGTTACATCTAACCTACATATGTACAAACCATAGAAGCTGTCGTCCGTCTCTGTCCGTCTAGTCTCTCTTGCTGTTTTATTCCTTCTCGATAATAGTAATATGTGCAGATTTCGCCGAACCGCAAATGCAGCAAGAGTCGGCAGGTTGCGTGATCCGGGCGGTTCGAAGAGTGGTTGCCTGACGTTGTCGAGGGCGGAGTAAAGAACGGGACCGACAGCGGTGCACGCACGCTCCCGGGTGTGGACGGCTTCCCAGCGGTATGCTGGGCTGTTGGCGCGATTCAACTGCGGGCTTGCGCTACTGATCTTTGAGCGTCGGTCTGGAGGCAGCGAGGCGGCGATGACTCCCGGCCGACTAGTGTTCTCCATACCTAGGCCGGCCCGGTGCGCGGTCCACACCGTCTAGACAGGATAGATATAAGCAGTGCAGTCTGAGCTCCAGACGGACCGCAGAGGAGTAGTCCGTCCCGCTTGGGGAAGAGGGGAACGGCGTCAGTCCATTGTCTTGATAGTGGACTCGACGCGGTCCTGGAGCTCCCACTCCGACACCTCGGTCGACGGCCGTCCACTTTTGCTGTCATGTGACCGGACCACTTAGCAGTCGAACATGCGAGGTACATCCTTTGGAGCAAAGGTAAGCTGCCCGTCGTTTTACTAAAGTGGTACAAAGGTATGTCCCACACCACGATTAAAAAAAGTTTGTCAAGAGCGAAAATGATAAGTGTAGCTGATGGCTGCGGCGCCTGCAGCAGAGTCAGGATTTCAAACTGGTACTTGGTAGATAAGGTGGCGGGTTGAAAATCTTCATCCAATCCAATCGATCAATTTCTATCACCATGTCTCCTTCCCCATCGCCTCCACCCGCTCCAGTCATCAAAGCCATACGCATTAGGCAAGGATTTGACGACTTCAAGTACATCAAGATTGTAATGCAGGACTGGGCGTTGTCGGACCCCGCAAATTTACCCTCTGGTTCCAAAAAATCGGACGAAACACGCAACACTGTTGTCTGGTGTACACGCGAATACCAGATGCCCGTTAAGGCCGGTGAGACATATTCTATGGTAAAGGAGTTACGGCGGTGGTGGCTGAGGAAGAACACAATTGCATGGAGTATTTAGGGCTGGTCGAAAGGAGTACAAATTTTGGGCACAATTATTTACAACGTGTTCTTCCTACAACCATCACTATTAGTAAGGCAACAACACCTGCGATGATCTAAGATGCTGTTGCACATAAGCATGGAGTTCAAACTTCAAATTGGCTACGAAGAATCCAAAAGAAAACTGGCTCTCGGCGATGATCTACGGCAGGGTTCCCAATAACCTGTCCCGTCCGGTTCGAGGTCAGGGCCGAGACGGATTGAATAATATAATCCCAGGAAATATAGGGCTATAAGGGCTAGGCCTCTGGATAGATCATAGGGCCCTGTAGGCTTTTCTGCTTAGCCATACTCGCATTCGGGCTATGTAGACAATGGCGGCACTATCTGTAAAAGGTGGGACTACCCGGATCATAGAAACAGGTCCTAACTATAGTGTGACGAGTGACCGACATGACGATACCAGAAAACTAAATTTTGTGAGTGAGTGAAGCCTCGTGATGCGGGTAAGCCCAAAGAGTTGTGGGTAGGGGTCTCAAAAAACGTTTTCTTCTTTTCTGCTTCTTTTGATCCTACTCGCATGCGACTTATTTAGTTCATGGCGAGCCAGGAAAGGACTCCTGGATTGAAGCAGGGAAAAGGCGATCAATATCTGCCTCTCTGGGCCCGAGAGGCCCTAAAACTCGCCAGGAACTCACGAAGAGACCAATACAAGCCGCAGAAATTCAAGGGGCAGAGCACAACTAGCATCTCTCCTAAAACCCCCATCTGGGAGTAATCTCACCAGCTAATAACCCACCCAAAATCCTTCTCAGCTCAATCTCTTGCTGCAGCCACTGATCTTCAAGCACAAGACACGCCCCTCCCAACAGGCTTCCCAGACCTAGGGAGAGTTTAAGGACTTCCAAAGTCCGGGCCAGACCCAACGTCAGACTGGAGTCATCTGGGCCTGCTGGTTCGGGAAACGAGTGATACCTGATGAAGTATTACCGTCCTATTGGCTTGTGCGTGGAGTGATTGGCCACCGTAACACCGAGTGGAGTGGGATCGTACATATATAGAGGAGCATAGAAAAGGTTATCTAAATTCAGGCACATAAAACATGCTACCATTACACAATCACCACTCCCACTCACCACACACGCTGCAACGAGCCGCCACCGCGCGGACTGCGGACAGGAAACTGGGCAAAATGTACGCCGCCATGATCTGCATAGGTCGAATGCGAATATGATTAAACAAAAAAAAAACTCACCACGCACCGATCGATGTGGCAGCCTGATTTTCTAGGTGTCCTCTACAGCGCTGTCCATTATCCGTCCGAACGATAGCCTAATATGGGCCTATAGTCTAGCCCCGTGACTCCCGTCCCGGGCGAGGTTTTCGTAAGGCTAATCGGTCCAGTCTGGAGAGTGAAAAGCCCGGATAACCTACAAGTAAGTGCCCATACTTGTAGCTGATGACATTAGCGTGCTGCGCTAGTCTATAGTTGTCGCGGCGGGCGTGAGTTGGAACTGAGAATGAGCACAATGCAGTGGGGAATGAGATTGGCTGCAAAGGTATGTCAGAATTTACAGGTAAGAGATAATCAGAATGGAAGTTTACGGAGTTTCGGGCGTTCCGCAGTGTTTTTGCCCTTGGGTTCGTAGGTCCCGCTCTTGTGGAGGGTTGCTTTGATGGGGCTCACCCCGGCTGGTGGCAGGTACTGTACGCCACAACTTGTTTAGCCCATCCGCCGTTACCTCTTGCCTGACCTCGCGATCGTTGACTCGACCAAGCCTCACTGCCTTGTCCTGCTCTGTCCTGCACCCCCGTCCGCCGCGCCTGACTAGCTCTGCCTTGCTGGCCTTATCTTATAGATCACACCTACTTTATCCACCGCCGCTGAGCGGACACTACATATAAGTCAACTTCAGATGACTAGCTGGCCATTTCTTTCCACACAGCATTTACACAGACCGAGTATGAGTATTCACACAACCTGGAGTTTGTTAACCAACGCTCCCCCCCAGATGGCTAACAGTCAAGCAACCGACCCAGTCTCCCCGACAAACCCCGAAATCCTAGACTCAATGGAAAGGCGTCCGGAAGAATCTCTCTTCCAGCAGCTGCCATCCAGCCCGAATGACACTCAATCAGCAATCCCCAGCTCACCGGTAACTATTTACGTCATGGTCTCTGCGATACTCCTACAGCCTCACAGCCACTTAGCCACTCAGACGACGGTCCATGACTCCATTCCGGGTTCTGTAGGGTGTCCCTCATCACCTCACTAGCTCAGAAGCATGTAGTCCTCGCTTCCCTCAGCCCGTCTAACACAGCCCCGTCCCGGGCGACCGCCAGGACGGACTGGACGGAAGATTGACAGCCCGGGTCCTCCAGCTGCTCAGCACGATACTGGAGGTCAAGTACACCTTCTCTATCTGTTCAACCTCGCCTCCGGTATCAAAGGCGATCCCAGACATGGGCTTAAGGCACTCGGTAGCCTCACTGATGTCATCACCAAGGCGGGCGCGTTATCACTGATGGTTACCCCTCCAGGGCCAGGCCCTGGAGGCTGAGGGACACTAGTGGAAGTCTGGACTAGAGCTTCGGGATTAGCTAGTCCATGCAATCTCAGCCTGGGACTAGACTATACGCTAGTGGTGATCCCGACTAGGGCTCTATTCCGTAGCCTAGTCCTTCGGGCTATCTATGGTATATCTATTCCGCCGAACCTTTGCCTTGGACTGGGCTATGCGCTATTCGCCTGGCGGGCAGGACGGACTACCGGGAACCCATTCTGGCCAGGACAGGTCACTGCAGCCAGGCTCCCGACGGCGGCATGTGCATCTGTGAGGGTGGCGATTCCCCGGTTCGTTACATTTATTTGCCTGCCATCCCGAGATCACGGGCAATGGCTGCCAGCGCCCCAGCCGCCGTGTACAAGCCCCACATGCGCCCGGTTTTGTGTACCTCTGCCCTTCTAGCTCTGGTCTCCGTTCCCGAGCCATCGGTGAAGATAACCAACTTGCCTCCTGTCTCGCCACTGCGTCTTCGTGCATGGTGGTGAAACATACCGTATCTGCTCATTCACAAGACAAACGCGTCTAGTAGTTCGAATAAATGATGAGTGGTAATGGGTGACACAATGGTGGCTACGACAGATTTTTCTAACTCCTTCGTTGCCTCTTCAGCTCAAGGCTGTTCCCCAGATACAGTGGTCTCCTTTGATGGCTGTTGTCATCTCCAGTGGCTCCCAGTCATTGTGAGATTTTGGGCGCAATAAATAAAGCACGCAATTTGCCAGCCATCTAATCCCTCCTCCGTGATGTCCTTCCAAGTAATAGAAACTTTAATGCTCGTCTCCCTCAACGCCGTTCTCATATGCATCCACCCAACAATCGCTGTATGTGGTGATGCCTGGCTCAGTGACTGTGATTGCGTGGTGGTGAAAAAATACGGATAAGGGTTGCGGCACTGCCGGCATATGACCTTGTAAATATCTTCCATGTCTATTCGATTTATTGAGGACCCAATAGGAGAGAACTATGTACAGTATTTGTTGTAGCTACAACATAATTATCGGAATGGAGTAGTAATCTTGCATCATTTCAGGGCCGCTGAATAGCTGGGACCTTGCGCTTGCTGGGCGTGTCCGGGGCGTCGAAGATGTCGAGCGAGCGGAAGTGGTGGAGAGTAGGAACGAAAGAGAGACGCGTGGGGTATCTATGCCATCGGGAGACGAATGCTACCGAATTTTATTATTGGATGGCTTGGACTACCGATCGATAGAATCCAGCCAACAAAGGATCCAGTTTTTCACCGCTTCGTACGGCGTTGAAGGTGCTGTCCAGCGCCAGTACCTCGGATGGAGATGGCGGTAGGAATACATAGATGTTGGTGAGTGGGTCTTGCATACCCCGCCGGAATAAAAAAATTCACCCTAATCCGAAAATTTTAACGCTAGTGGGTGCCCGCCCGGGCCCGCCGTAACCCGGCGGTCTTCGGCAGTCCGTCCATATCCTATACCAGGACAGACTAGGGCAGTGGAGACCCTGCCCGGGACGGGACCGTCCCAAAAGACTGCCGGGCCCGGCTGGCCAGGACGGACTATTGCGAGGCCTGGGACAGTGGACACCTCAAACGCACGCAAACATAATGGAACAGACGCTGGCGGAGGACATCACCAAAGCACAAAGAACGGAGTAGACACCAACGCCAGACAGCAGGGGGCATTGCCGAAGCACGAAGCACAGAGAAGACATCGACGCCAGACAGCAGTGAGTATTACCGAAGCACGGAGCACGCAGCAGGCAATGATGCCGGACAGCAGTGAGGCACATGTAAAGGAGAAGACACTGACAGAGGACATCAGCGAAGCACGAACAGCGGAGCAGGCAAGCACAAAGAACGGAGTACACGCCAGACATCCGTCCCACCGGCACCACCCAGCCCACTACTCAGAATTTCTAACAGCAACCTCAGTACCAATGTCTATACCGAAGGCGAAGCACTCGATGGTATCGTCGTTCGCCCCCGAGAATTCGGTTTCCCAGCGACAACTTCTTGTCGATCCCGAACAAAATTAGAACCGACTGCATTGTGGGAGAGAGACTACAAGGGCGACGGCCTCCACCCGGGAGCAGGAGTAGCCCCAGGATCAACGGGCTTTGGCGTCCCAGGTATGTTCTCTAATGCCTTTTCCCTTTGATGGTTCCTCACTGACACTGAAAGTGTAGATCTTGAGGATCCTGTTTGGAAGCGGCGCAAGAAAGCCAGATTGGGGCAGGACACACTAGATCCACTCGAGTAATTCCAATGGACTCCCTGCATAACCATCCCGACTGTCGATGTGACCTCTTATTGGCATGAGGTTGCATGCCAGAAATGGCAGAGACAAGGGGTCGGCAAGAATGGGACTCGAGATGGCAACTATCCCGGCCATGTCCGCTGAGCCAGAGTATGTATTCTCAAGGTAGGGTTCCCTCCTCTTGCATCTCTCTTGCACTCCCAACTGAAAACTTCATGCAGTGGCCGCTACACAATTTCGTCACAGCGAGCTGGTCTTTGCGATGAGGTTATACAGGCGATCGAGTTCTGAAGGTCATGGACATACGAAGAGATGATACATACCAGCACCTCTGAGGTTGCCGTGACTGAGGCTATGCTGGGTGAATTGACGAAGTATCTGGAGGAGATGGAGGCAGGTGGGGGACAATGTGAGCGATATATGAAAACCACAAAGATCGCAGAAAATGACCGAACGATTTCTCCTCTCTACCACCTCTTGTCTGATCACTGTGGCAATAATATTCTTTTTCCATTTCACTTCGAGCTTCCCGGCAGCTAGTCGTCGGTTGTATATCCGTACTACGTAGTTGTGCTATGCCGTGGCTCCGGCAAATACAATTGAAGCAACTGCACACCCACCCAAAGACTGGAGACAGGGACCAGGGTGGGGGGTGAGGAATCGGAGACCGGGGTACGGGAGGGGGCGGGCCCGGCAGTCCTCACTGAAAAATGTCTACGGACGGCCGTCATTTGGCTGCCAAGACTAGCGGCCATGTCCAGTCCCGGGCAGGCTTCAGGATGGATAGGACGGACGACTGAACAGGTTGGAGACATACGAATCTTGGGGGGCGGCGGGGGCCGGTCGAAGCGGGGCGGCGGACAGTGTTTTTTTTTTTGGTTGATCGTTTTTCGCATGCGACCCATCTAGATTTCTGTCCGCAGTCCGCGCGTGGCGGCTCGTTTCAAGCTCCCCTTTGCCCGCCCATTCCTGCCCCAAGAAAGAATAAATGCGCATCAAGGAAAATTACAAAAGAGAGAACAAAAGGGAGGGTGACGAAAAGAAAGAACAAAGGAAAACGTAACCCGTCTCCCTACTCCTCGCCGGCAGATGCGATGAAGGAGGGCGCAGGTACGAACAGCGGCAGTTCCTCCCCGGCGCCCGGCTCCTCCGCAGCACCTAACTCAGCCTCCTGCCACCGCTCCTCTCCCCTTTCTCTCCGTTTCCGGAGCTCCCACTCTGACGCCTCAGATGGCTAACGGCGAGCTCGGGTTTGGGTTTGGGTCTCTCCTCGACTGAAGGCATAGCCCGGCTCAGTGTCGACGAGAGCGATAAGAATAGATGGGCAGTAGAAGGAGAGGAGGTTGATTAAAGAAGAAGGAAAGAGAATCACTTACGTTCGAGGTCTTAGGCTGGCCTACATACCTTCTTCCCTTAATCGAGCAAAGAACATATCCCCTACATTCGTCAACCCCGAGCGAGTAAACAACACGTCGAACGATAATTTTGTTGGGAAAGCAAGAATAATAGCCAACGATGGCTTCGCCGACGAGAGGACGGCGACTAAAAGATCACGACGAGAGAATGTTGGACAATGCGGTGACACTTTGCAGACAGCTGAGTCTTATCGGCAGATCTGAAGTCATCAGCAGTAATTAGCTTGTGGCCAGTGGTAGGCACGGAAAGAAATCCTGGCGTACCTGGTAGAGACAAGATGATTGCGGACAGCCCACTGTCCTCCTCAAGATCGGGTACCAGGATATCGTCAATCAACTGGCTTCCGTGATCATTACCTCCTGGCGTTTTCTTCCTATCCGTTCCCTCCATCTCTGTTCCCTCGGTTCCCATTACCTCCATACTGTTTCCTTGGTTTTTTTTTTCATCCACGATGTGAAACATCTCGCCTCCTCTTTACTGGGCAGTCCCTGCGCGGTGGGAAGTCCTTGTGGGAGGTGGGTCCACTAACAGCACCTCTCGGGAATTTCAGGCTCCCCTTCCTCTTCCACAACTATCTTCCAAGCCCTAATGCCTTCCAGAATCCTTTTACTATCGCCCTACCGGGAAGCGTAGTTTGTGGCTTCGAGTAGATCGATGACACACAGAGGTATTTGAACAGTTTCTCACTCATGGCAACGAGGTGCAGGGGAGGTGCGAATATAGCGACGATGCGGGGATGCTTGAGGACGACGATGAGCTGATAGAATCACGACCCCGGACTGAAGCGGTGATGGCGTGGATGTTGAAGTTTATGCCCCACCGTGGGGCTTTTGAGGTAAAGTATTCGGCACAAGTGCAGAAGTAGTCAGTATACTACTCACGTAAGATTAGCACTGTGTAAACAGATATTTGGAGAGGCTTAGGAGTGAGAAGTTATTTAGAGAGGTAGAGGTGATCGCAAACGAGATGATCACAGCGAGAACAGTCACAGGCGGAACGTAGTCGCAGTGGGAGCGGAGGCAGCAATTCTTATTGTTATTATTGTATGTTGCAACTTGCATGTAGAAGTAAAGAGGAAGAACAAGGACTTGCACCGGACGGCAGCCCCATCGCTCTCCGTTGCTGGACAGCGCCATTCCTAATTGGGCGCCCTTTCAGCTTTAGCCACCTCGGCGTCGCCGAACACGAGGAAAGAGCTCTCCATTTCTGCAGCTGCACGGAACTATTCGCATTGGGCGCTCTCACAGCTCTGGCCTCGTCCAGCTCCAGCTGCCCAACTCCGGCACGTCGGCGCCGCATCGCCCACATGCTCTTACGAGGCAAAGAAGCCCAACTATGTTAGCTGCAATTGGAAAGAATATACTACGTAGAACATGTACCTCGGGACTTGGGTAAGAAGTGCATTGGCGGCCATCCAGAGTCTGAACAAATTGACCGCCGGCGGACCGAGCATCTCGCCGCCGGTAGGCTGAGCAGTCAAGATACCAATAGATAGGAAGTCCGTAGATAGAATGCATGTATAGACACAGAGGTTTAATTTCATACTCCCATGCGACCCAGGTAGATCACGGCGAGGCGCACACTGTTCTGGTTTCCCGTCCGCAATCCGCACGAAGGCGGCGCCTTGAAAGCTCCCCTCTGCCCTCCGCCCAGGCCTGTCCCAGATGGAAGGAGATCACAAAGGAAAGGACAAAAGGAAAGAGCAGAGGAAAACACGACCCTCCCATATTCCTCTCCGGGCTCCATGAATGGGGGCGTGGCGAGAAACGGCGGTTGTTCCTCACCTTGACCACCAGCTCCTCGGTTCCAACCCTCCTCTCCTCTGTGCAGAAGTACTATAGTATTCAACCATCGCTGACATAACCCCACCCGATCGCCTGGTTGTCCATATTTGGTATTAAGCTCGTTCCTAAACGAGGGCGGCGTGCATTAGCCAAAGGGTCATCTCTCCGCACGTATCACCGAACAGATTTGGAGGCATACCATCCTCGGTCGCTAGGCAGGCTTTTGGGCCATGTAAGAGGCGAGACTAGAGGAGATCAGCGACCAGGCTGCCGGAGTGAGAGGAACGGAGCCGGTACACCAGCACGGCACCCATGAAAGAGCCAAAAATTATCATTTTCAGTGGTGAGTGTGGATCCGTTGGCGAATGCTCTAAACCGAGACGGTGGGAGTCAGCTTTGCCACGATAGCACCGAACATGTTGGCTAACCATTCCGTACGGGCCCACGGAATGACGAACCTACAAACTCGGCATGGGTTGACCTGTCGTAGGATCGAAAGTTGCCGCCGATGTTTCCGATCCTCGTCCCCGATTGCCCTTGGCTTCTCGAACGGTCGCTGGTAGGGGGTGGCTGTTGGTTATTGTCGGTTTCTCGCGCGGTCGCCGGCATGGGGTGGTTGGGCGTCGAGCCGACGCCCAAAATACCGATCAACATTTGCCCCCAGAGGCGTGCCCCGGTGTTCGGATCGCCTGGTATACGCTGTGGAAACCACTGTTAGCACGACTGCACTTCGGCGACTCAGGGAAGGCAGTACTGACCGCCGTGCTTGCTCTACCCTGACTCGCGAATTGCGCATCCCTCATCTCGTAACGCAAACAACTCGGAATTTCCGATGCTACTATCTTAATATACATATATCGCAGGCGAAGGAATCACGGAGTGGGGGGTGCAGGGTGTGTGGTTGTGTGAGTGCAAAACGACGAGCATGGAGGTGGCTACAAGTGTTATCTGAAGACCGGCTGAGGGGCGCGGCGGAGCAGATATACATAGGCAGCACAGGCGGGGCAGTGGCCGGTCGAAGAGGGAAAAGCCAGCAACTGCATAGATATGTACCTACGTATGTAGACACGTAGTCAGGTTTGCCCATGCAGGCTCGCGAAATACAGGCAGCATGCCCGCCGCTGGTTCAGGTTCCCTGCTCGGCTCATACTGCCAATGTCGGATGGCGCGGCCAGCTGGCCGCCCTCGCCGCCGTCGGCACAGCTCGTCAGGAGTGTCCGAGTGTGGGTCCCGGGTCGGGATAGCGGCTGCGGCGGATGCCGTTCGCGGTGCGGTGCCAGCTGCGGAAAGCCTTCGAACAAGAACGCCAAGACGGCGAAGAGCGAGATCTTCCCTGTCCTGTTCTCCCTTTTTGCGCCTGAATTACTCCACCCGTTTCACATGTAGTAGGCGGCGGTCAGCCGGCACACCGGTTAGGTGGACGTCGGTACGCCCTGGAACTGTGAAGTCCGTGTCCCGACCAGGCCGTAGTACACGAGGCGTTCTGCTGCATCCTCACAAAATTCGTCCTGCCAAGCTCGATGTGGGGGGCAGCCCACTCCAGCCAGGTGGCACGATGCCCAGATATGCTACTTAAATCTCACTCGCCGCACTTGCACGCAGACCCCACCAGCGGCGAGTGCGATTCTGTGCACAACTACGGTTGAAGACACATCACGGAGTTCCGGACAAGGTGTTGATGCTGCCAACACACGATATCGCCTGAACTGGTTGTGCTACCGAGACCACTCGGCCCCTGTGTAGGCACACTCGTCTGCCGGTCGTCCCGTTGTTCCTTCATCAGTGACTGTTCCAGGAGGCAGTCGTTTGTGTCGGTCCGAGACCGTCTTACCGCTTGTCTTCGCCGATGCGTCCAGGGAGTGCCTGACACTGCACCCGCCGGGTTCATCGGTCAGCACTGCATGTTCGGAGACATGTCGGGTCCGCGTGCGGCTGCCTAGACCAGACGACAGTGACGCTACCCACCGCTTCCAGTTGGCCGCATTGCTCTCCATCTCTCCATAGGCCAGTCCGTCCGTCTTTAGCCTCAGTCGGGACTGGATAGAATCTACCGTATTATCTCATCCACATTTGGAAAGTGGTTGACTCACAACTCACACTGAGGGACCACCACGACATCAGGCTACAGGATGGGGGGGGGCAATGGCCAGGCTACGCCGGCTCACAGGGCAGATTGGACCGTCACCGGCGAATTGCAGGAAGGTCATGGCGGCATGCGTTCAGTCAGTGGCCATGTTCGGATCGGAGCTGTGGTGGAAGGACTAACGTATTATCTCACTTAAGAGGTCCCCTATAAACGCTACGTTATAGGTACTAGCGCGCACAGGCGTGCACTAGTGAGCTTAAGGACTAGCGCAGTATCAAATCGCGCTTGTAAAAAGGTATTGAATTTTCGTGAGCACAGTGCTCCGTCCATCGAACCCATATACTAGTACACGCCCAGAAACACACCACCTACAAATCCAACTACGCCCCGTCTGTGTGCCAACGAAAGTCGCACCCCTGCTGTGGGTGGACACGTCGCGTATCCTGGATTTACTTCGAGTTGCATCAGGCTGATGGCAGACCTTGATCATCTAGTTCGTCGTCTGATGGTGATGAGACTTCTAAGGTGTCGCCGCTGGTACTCATTGTACCTTCGCCTGCAGTAGGTGCTCCTCGAGTCTTCCAGTCCTTCAGAGCAGGCATCAGGTGGGGGGTCAGTAGCCCTTTGTTGGATATTCCGCTGTCAGATGACCCATCGATAGTTAGTGACGCGTTGTAGAGGGGGGGTGTCACGGTCACGTTCCAAAAGGGGGGAGGGGAGGAGATCCAAAACGTGAGAGATGAGGGGGGGGGGTGTTCAATTCAAGAGGAGGCTATCTCTCGGTGCGGTTGTAGGATGAT
>Ga0307508_10000262_pt1 | contig 64313 bp, 74 predicted proteins | sample 9_EM_MG_FD_203089 | JGI IMG/M metagenome (GOLD analysis project Ga0307508, IMG submission 203089) | Populus trichocarpa ectomycorrhiza microbial communities from riparian zone in the Pacific Northwest, United States - 9_EM | ecosystem: Host-associated > Plants > Roots > Unclassified | place... | reverse complement strand
AACAAATTAAAAAAACACAACCCAAATTTGGAAAAATAATAACAAAACCAAACAACCCCCCCCCCCCCCCCCCCCTCCCCAAACCCCCCATCGAATGTTGAGATTCGCTCAGGTCGCTGTCGTATCGTATACCTACATATAGTACCTCATATATGTAGTTGGGCGAAGGTACTGTAGATATTTTTCACGAGGTGAATCTTTTGCTGGGAAAAAAAGAAAAACTAGGATGGTAGTATGTATGTAGAATATGTAGGTCGGTTATCCGGTTCGACGAGGAGTAAGGTTGGTGGAGGTTGGAGTTGGGAGGAGCCAGAAACGCCGAAGAAAAAGAAGAAAAAAAACAACCCCAAATCGAATGTTAATACAAGTAACCCCTCGCCCGCCTGCCAATCCTTTCCCGTTCCATTTTTATACGGAAAAAAAGAAGGAAAAAAAAAGAAAAAAAAAGCAGAACACTGGACACACAACGCCCCACAGAGAAGGAAAACAGGACAAAATTTTTTTGTTGAAGAGAATCCCCCATTCCCGTCTGTATGGATTTTCCCCACCCCCAAAATTAGTAAGTTATATGGTGAAGCCACAGGTAGTGTGGTGCTACCTGAAATATTACGTATGTATATGAATGGCGGGGTTTCGCCTCACCGGAGGCTGCTGGTCGCGAAGTTGAATGGCATCTGACTGTACTGCCGCATCAGGTCGGTCAGTCCGGCATCGTTCTTGGGCGCCTGTTCCGACGCAAACATCGATTCGAAGTTGGAGTCGAATATGCCCGCGCTGTAGTGGCCCGCGGCGGTTGCGGGGCCGCTGGGCTGCACGCTCGCTTCTGGCGGCCGGGTCACAGTGTTGCCCATCGTCAGATCCGAGTCGCCGCGGCTGTCCGGTGTAGGTTGCTGGTCAAGGGGACCCGATGCATCGTCGTCGTTCTCGAGAAGCTCGGCATCATATTCCTGTTCTAGATTATACATCGAGTCAATCTAGGATGCACAGTTCTTTCATAAGATATGAAGAAAATAAAAGGACGGGAAGTACGCGGGGTAGCTTGCCGAGCTCTTCCATGTGTGTTTGGTATGGCGAAGGATAGTGCGAGGAGACAGGGGGGAGCTGTTGAAACTCCTGCTGCTGTGAAGGGGTGCCGCCCTGTTGTGGAGGGAGGGGATATGGTGGTTGCGATGGAGGAGTCGGCATCGTGGTGACCGATGGCGGCGAGTTACGCGACGAGGTCGGAACTGGCCGCATGTCCGGAGTGGCCTTGATGAAAACCGCGTCTAGGGATGGGCTCATCATGGACCGCTTCGGTAACGGAGCTTGTGGTCGTCGGATGACGGGACGGTGCATCTGCTGCAGCGGCGACATCACTGCCTGCACAGGCATTGGTTGGGTCTGAGGAAGGACGGTGGCATGAGGCATCGGCGGTTGCGGCGGCCGGTCATCGTACCGCGAAACAGCCCTTAACTCCGCGGTGACGTCGATCCCCTTTTCCATCAAGATGCGTTCCAGCAACGAGTTCTTATAGCGGAGCATCAACACTTCATCCGCGGCATTACGGGACGACTGCTGCAGCCCCGACAATTGCTCCTCGTGATGCTTGATTGTAGCTTCAAGATGCTTGATATATTCAGTCCTACGTTCCCGAAAAGCTGTATCGATGTGTCAACCAATGTGTCAACCGATGTGTCAAACCAACGATTAGATCACGTTCCCCATGACACATGGTAACTGCAAGATAACAGCTGGGCGTAGGGTGTTGGGTTGGGAGGGGAGGGCAGCCACGTTGGAGTGCAAAAAGATATAAAGGTAACCTACCAGCCTGGGCAGCTCTGTTCCTCATCTTCCGTTCTTCCTGCGTTGCATACACCGGCTTCCTTCCGCCCTTCCTCTTCTGAACGGGCTGGTTGATCTGCTCGGCAGCCGTGGCTTCTGGCGAGGACGCGGGAGACGCGGTCGAGCGAGGCGGGGATGTCTTGATGGCGGCCATGGCGGATTTGCGTTTGCCGGCGGACGACGACGACGACGACAGCGACGGCGGACGGACGCGGACGCGGATAGCTGTGGGAGACTACAATGTTGGGACGGTGGTCGGCGGACGGACGGCAATGACGATGGGAATACTGGGGTGTGGAGGGGGAGGGAGGGGGGGGGGTGGTTGCAGGTTTTTTGTGAAAGCTGCAAAGATTTAAGAGGAGGATTTGGCACCTGCTTAAGAGAGAAGAGGTTGGCTCACGACCGACCGGAGAGGTCGCAATTGCGTGAATCGAGATGAAAGCCGGACAAGGTCAGGTCAATTGCAATTGCAATTGCAGAGGGGTGTGGGTCTTTTGGGGGGGCGGTGTGGTGTGGGCAAGGCAAGAGCAAGGTGCAGACTTCGATGCAGTAACGAGCAGCCGTCCGCCCTGGATCACATCTCTTTTTTTTTTTTCCCCCTTCCTTCTTTTTTCTTTTCCTTTCTTTCTTTTCCTCCTCGTGGATCCTCCGCGGGGTCCTTGGTGGGACCTTACCTGTTGCAGCCTCAAGAGGGCGGTCGAGAGTTGTGGATGGGGAACAGGAATGCAGATAAACGTGTGTTCTGCCCCGCCTCCCCGTCCTCCTCCTCCTCCACCTGCCTCTCACGAGTCACAGCTCCCCTTGCAACGGGGTGGATGCTATTCCGCTTTCACTCCGCTCTGCTCCTGTTTTGTCTTCGGCTTTCCCCAAGAGGCTGCAGAAAAACCAGACAGAGAGAAGAGACGAGAGCGAACGGCCGCCAACCGAGACGCGGGAGAAGTCCGGCAAAGACTTCTTGCGGTGGGGCGCATGTTCCAAGCCTGTTCTGCGTAAGCAGACGTTCAACCGGCCGAGCCAGACGACCTCGCGAGTCGAGAAGCACGACCGCGGACCACGGCGGCGGCAGCCTGTAACTGGTGGTGGCGGACGGTGGAGGGGGTGGTGGCGACGGGGCAGGCAGCGCACGCTCTGCAGAAAGGAAGGGAGAAAAAAACGCGGAGCAGCGAATGGGAGGCACGCTAAGGGCTAGCCCAGCCAACCGACATTCGGGAACCGTCACCCGGAGTCGTCGGCGACCATTCTGGCTGCGTGGTGCGCAAACGGCTGCGAACCCGCCGTGCAGAGTCTCCTCTCCGTCCATCTCCGTCCGCCCCCCGCCCACGCACGCAGCAGATCCCCTCCTGCTGCTGCTCGTCGTCGCCGCCATCGCTCAGCCGCTCACTCGCCCGCCCGCCCTCCATCCGCCCATTCGGTCCGATCCGACCTCGCCCACCCACGGCGACGGGCTCGTGCGTCCCCTTCGTGCCCCGTGCAACTCTCGCCGGCTGGCTTTGGCATGGGTCCCGGCTGCTCGCGCACATCTTCAACGCTCTGCGCCCTCCGCCTGCGACTGACCGGTCCCCACCGCGCGTCACAAGGTCTCTTCTGCGCGTGGCGGTCGGCCTCCTCCGTCCGTGCTGTCGGTGGTTGGCCCCCGTCGGATTCGTCTCTCCCCCCCTGCCCCCTTCGTCGTATGTAGCCGTCCCCCAATCTGCCGTTTCCAACCCCCGGCCACATTAACGAAATGTCCCAGCGCGCTGGGTTCCTCCACCCTTGTCGCAGCCAGTGCAACTCTACAGCAGAGCCTCCCTCCCGTCATCGAGTCGCCCCCCCGGAACTCCTCCGTGCTGGCCGCCGTCAGAGAAGATGTCCGTCGCGGTGGATGTGTCGGCAGGAGGCACATCCATGGACCGCTCCCGCTCGTTCGCCGCTGTGAATCGTCCTTCCTCCTGTCCTCCCAGCAAGAACCGGTACGTACCGCTCGATCCGCTAGCAGAGCGCACTCGACCTCTCGACCTGTTGCGTTGCAAGGTGTGCCAACGACATGGATGCTGGTTCTCGTCCGCGGAGATGCAGCACCCGACGAAGCACACCGCCATCCCTGCCCGCAGGCCACACGCCATCTCCCCACAACTCGAGAGTGCCCACGCTCGCTCCGCATGCGCCTGCGATCAGAGACTTCCGTGTCGCACGACGCTAGCCAGCCACAGGCAGGATTCAGCACAGGAGGGGCGCACTGCAATGCGCGGATCGTCGTGGAAATTGCGTGGAGCGTTGCAGTCTTCCTCCGGTTACCCGGACACGGATATCCACACCGCTCCGCGCAGCCGCCCCCCCGGCGCCCAGCCCGCCGGAAGCAGAGGAGAACCCGCTGTTGCCCCGGTCCAGGGGTCGGACCCCTGTCCGTTGAGGTCATAATCTCGATCCAGCGCAGGTTGCAGGACTCATGACGATTGTCGAGTGGTGCTGGTCACGGGAGCGCATCCGGGATCGGCATTTATACACGGAGGGCTTGGCAGTGGGCGAGTGACACGCACAGCACACAGCCAGCTGAGGCCTCGGTGCAACACCCGCCCCCCCCCGGTCCCCCGCAGCTCGTGGCCGATGGCCATGTCCCACCGTGCACCGCGCCTTGCATATCTGAGGGAGATTTTCAACTTGCATAATTGCTCAGCTGCTGCGTAGGAGGCGAAAGTAAAAACGGAAGAAAAAAATAAATAAGCAATAGGCAATAAGCAATAGGCAATAGGCAATAAAAGCAATAAGCAATAAGCAATAAGCGGCATCGAGCACAGCAAGATTCACGGATATCTTTGAACCGGCAAACCCGATGAGGGAGGTATGCAGTGCGCTTCCGACTCCAATCGCTACATATGTACGCATGGGAAAAAAAGTTGCTTCGGTTACCGATGAAATGGGCTTTGCAGCACAGATGGATCTTCGCGGTAGGCACATCCGCTGAGCTGGGAGTGAAAAATCTGCATGTGTGTGTGTGTGTTTCTCCCGAGTGCTGCGCGCACCGGCTTCCGCGGCAGGCAGTAGGGGAATAATGCAGTATCTAGGGGAACAACCGATGACCCCGCTGCGAGCGAAACAGACACCAGATGTCCAAGCCGCACATCAGCACGTGCGTGCGTTGCTGTTTCTCCGCATCCGTTCGTTTCGTGGGGCTCGCATCTGTCGCTGCGGGTATGATATGATGCCGGCTGCGGCTCTGCTCCGGAGGGTATCTATGGAGATCCTGACATCCGCGGCCGTCGGGAAGCGCAGGCGTTGATCGCAGTACAGGCCACGGCCGAATATTGTTCGCGGCGCATGTGTCGGAACACGGGACGACATCCGCGGGAGAGGGCCACCGTGTATGGGGAGGTTTCAGTTGGGAGGCTGGTGCTGGGGTCCGAACCGCAGGCGGGCTGGGTATATGTAGGAAGGCGGTTTTCCTGCAAGCCGGAGGGCTGACGAGAGAGGGCGCTCTTTGCGGCGGCAGCTGGGGGATGGTCACTAGCCACTGCTTGGCGATGGTCGTGCCGTCGTGACATGACGTGACGGCTGCGAGGACCGCAGCCGTGGACAGAGCAGCTCCCGCGGACGGGCGCTTTACGTGCGGCTGGCCGGTCGGCTGGACGGGCGAACGGACGTGAGCGGGGGACTGTTGCTCGGGAACTCCGGGGAGCGGGAGATCGGCGTGTAGTATGCATGTGCGTGCCGGAAGCGTCTGTCGTCGGTCTCCCGCCTTCCACTTCTCGGGGCGGCGGATTGCGACAAGGCTGTGAGAAGGTGTTCCGGTGTGTGTGCGCGTGTGTGGCCGCCGAGAGCAAAGATGGAGGAGATGGCGAATGTCTGTCCGCCACTCACACACACATCCGGATGCTGCTCGGATCACATCACCCAGTGACTGTCGTACGAAGCCGAAGCCTTGCTTGCATTCCTGGCTTCACTGCTCCGGTCGCGCTGTCTTCTGGGTGGTGCGCCGAGCGTCGGGATCGACAGCTCTGCAGCATCAGATGTAGACTATATGTAGTCGACGGATAGGTCGCTGCATTCGCACGTATGATAAGGGCGATAAGTGTGCATGTATGGCCGAGTGCGCGAGCGAGCTGCGTGCCAACACATCCTGCCATATATACCTTATCCCCCCCCTCCGTCTTTCGTTCTCCTCCGCTTCCACAACAACCCAACACACACACGCACACACAATGGCGCTCCGCAGCAGTCTCACGGAGTATTTTGTTTACACGCGGTTCGTCCTGACGAAGAGATCGATGGTGGCCATTGGTGGCGGCGGGGGCGGTGGCAGCGACGAGGGCGAGGGCTACGAGCTCGGCGAATGGGCCGCCGGGGCGAAGGCAAAGGCAAAGCGGCGGGGGGGCGACGGGAGGAGAGGCGCTGTGGCCGAGGGCCGGTCGAAGGACTGATCGATGCCCCGATGCGATGCGACGCGATGGCGGCTGTAACCTACGGACGTACGTGTGTCCGTATGCACACAATGTGATGTGGCGGCCCCACGCTTCTGCGCGGGTGTTTTTGCTGACCGTGGTGGACGGACAGCAGGCGGCGAGTCGGAGCGAGAGCTCCGACGCGAACGGTTGCGGGAGGTGGTTGCTGCGGACTGCGGCGGGTGGCCGCGGCCCTCTGTTGCGGGGGCCAGGGCGGGATTGGACGAGGACGAGTCCGTTTGCGGGTGGCGGCGGACCGTCCGTCGGTGGCGAGGGGAGGAATTTTTGCCCGCTTTCGGACTGCGGTAGCTCCGCAGGTCGCATCCGCAGTCTCCACCCTGCGGACCACGACTAGGGGCGCGGATTGGCGGGATGGCTGGGCGCGGCGGAGGATTGGGGAACTCGTGGCAGGTTCTGTTGGCTCGCACGGAATGCGGAGAGGATCGAGGCATTGGATGCGTCTGTACGCTGTGAGGAAGACGCCAATGCTGAACTTGTGATATATACGTGTACCAGTGCGGCCAACGAGAGTTGTTGTGTGTGGATGGCACACACGCTGCAGCGCGGAATGCTGTTGGACGCTACTCTACAATTGAGTTCTGGCCCAACGAGGCCGGTTGCAGCCTTGCGGCCGGCCGTCACACACGCGGCCCAGCGTCGTACGGACGCTTTGTGTAGTTACGTAAGTAACTAGTTACTCAAACACCAACTTCCACCTCCTCCACCTTTTTCACTCTGTGGGACCACCTGTTCTCCGCAACTCCAGCTCCGCTCCAAGTCCCTCCTAGTCGGAATGTCTGATTCGTCACCGGAAGTGAGTACTCTGTATGCCTCCCTACCGGCCGAGGATCCGCTGCGCTTGCAGCTGCATACACGCTCGATCCCTGCCCTGGATGAAGCCCGTCGTGTCCGATGTTGATGTCGAATCGCTCTCTGCTCTAGCAACGATACTTCATCGCGAAACCGTCTCCCCTACACACCCAAGTCGAGGGCCCGCTTAGCTCCTCGGCCAACCCGGGATCCAGTGGCAGCACTGTCGGATATCGGAATGGTAAGTGTTGTGGGAGGCAATGCGTCGTTCCACGGGGATGACCGTTGATCTCGACGTTTTCTGCAGGTCGGAAGATGAACATCTCCCAGGCTACGAGTACGCAAAAAAAAAAAAGAAAAAAAAAAGAAGACCTCGCCGACTATGAGTTGTTCGGTTTTGCCCCCCCGGTGTCCGGTTTTGCTAACTCGGTCCACGGCATCAAGCCAATCCAGGAGTCCACGTCGTATCACCGCCGCCTCGGGTCGGTGCCGGCCCGCCCGCCGCACGCAGCGATGTTTCCGCCGCGCCTCGTGGCTCGAGAAACAGACAGGCCCTACCATCCGAGACAGCACAGAGAAGGGGTACGTAACCGTGCTTGCTTTGCTTGGTTCCTGGGATTGTGTCGCTGATTGGTTCCCTGCGATACAGACTCCTCCCATCGGCGACGTGCGAATTCTACCGGGCCCGGAGCCAGGCAATACGACAGATCACCGCAACGAGCACCGAGTCGGAGTCAACATGGTTAGTGAGCTCGAAGAGACAGGAGCAGTAGAGGGTAGGTGCTTGCGACTAATCGCATGTCGTTCCGACAGGGTCCCTGCCCCGTGACGGCCAGCAACCCCAGGCTGGGTCTGGGGGTTTCAGGGCGGCCGGGCTCAGCGACCTGGTCGAAACTCCGGACGTCAACTCAACTCTCAATCCCGGGAGGTTTGATGCTGCGGCCGCGGCGAACAAGGGCCCGCGCGCAAGAAGCAAGGGAAGGAATAGTAAGGCTCCGGAGACCAGGGGTGGAAATAAGGCAAAGTCAACAGCTGGAGGAAACAAGGCTCCGCCCGAAGTCGAAAACATTTTGGACCGATCGCCAACCCCGCCGCTCGACCCTTTTGTGATACAGCAAAGTCAGCAGGACAAGGGAACCTCGCCTAGCTATGTGAGTGCGAGAGAACGGCGACCTGACGGCGGCGAGCCATCGCGCGCTGGTGGTACACGGACAAGAAAATCCATCGAGGAAGCGCTGGGCATCGAGATCAACGAGCCGGGCCAAGCAATCGCCAAAACTTTTGTGCGGCCTGAACCTCCACTGGATCTCCTCGAATACCCAGTGATTTTCAACCCGCGCGTGTCGATGATGGTGTCGATCACGCAACCGCTGTATATCGGAGGTGGCTGTGTGGATGGGCGGCTCAACATCCATATTCGAGGGACCAATCTGGATGATATCCGTCTTGGAAGAGTGAGCATTGATATTGCGGGCGTCGAAGGTAAATTCCATGGCCCATGGGCGGCAGGGGTGTGTGCGGATGCTGACATTGCGTGGCCAGAGCTCTCGTTCACTCGCAAGACGATGTTCATGAGTCTGGCGAGTGAGCTCATCGACGAAGACCACCCGCCCCCAGCAGCCATGCTTGAAGTCCCGGAGGAGGACCAGAAGCTTTTCTGGAAAGTGAAGCCGTCGCGGTCATTCCTACCATTCAAACTGAGGCTGCCCTTGAACGTTGGGCCCCCTCCATTCCACTCGCTGAGAGCAAGAATCAGATATGTTATTCACGGGTAGTTTGTCCGTCTCCAATTTCATTCAGAGAGGCAAGCTAACTTCTACGGACCATTTCGACACAGCACCATAATGATACTAATCAACGGCAACAAATCGATTGTACGGAGCTGCAGAGATATCCGAATCATATCCGCACTCGACCCCGAGACTGCCCTTCTTCCCCTAGAAACCCCGCTCCTGTCGACCGAAGAGCACACCTTGCGGTATGGGGGGCACAACACGCTGAAAGTCACAGCGGGGCTGCATCGTGCCGTGTGGATTGCGGGGACGGCGGCTTACGTCGACGTCAACATCGTCAACAATACCAACCGCCACGTGAAAAAGATCAAGTGCAAGCTACGTCGACACATATTGGCATATAAAAATGTGTGTGGATCTCCATCGCGTCGGGCTGTGGTTACTGACCATCGCGCAGACGGTGGCTTTGGCCGAGAACCAGAATGCTGGACATCTCAGAGTACCCAGTTGGATCGAGCGCAAGACACTATCGCATTCCGAACTCAATATCGGCTCTCGATGGAAAGGCGTCAAGGGCAGCCAGCTGGACGTGATCACTTGTGAAATCGAAATACCCCGGAACCAGTCAACCGTCAAGATGGGACGGTACTTTGAGGTCAAGTACCTGATCGACATTGCAGTCTGTACCCCTGCTGCGTATGTTGAATCGCCTTCGCATTGAACCCACGACTAAAAAGCTCATGAACTGGCACAGGCGCACTGTAAGAGTACAACTGCCAGTAACGATCGTTCACATGGTTGGACTCCAAATGCCATCCACCGGTGAAGACGCGCAGCTAACTGCGGGGCAGAATTCCCTCGACATCGTTCCGAATGACCTCCCAGACGTCGCCGTGGCCATAGCGGATCAATATGGCCGAGAGGCAGCCAAGTCATTCGTTGCTGGTCGGGCCTTTTCTGCACCTCGGGAGCACGTTGCGGCCTCCAAACTGCCGGCACCGCTAGTTCCCAGCATGCAGCCGCAAAAACCGTCAGGGACCGAGCCGAGCGAGGCGCCAAAAGGGACAGAACCAGACTTTGACCTCTCTGCTTTCGCAGAAGGTGGTTTTACGCAGGGGGGAACCATGGCTGGATACCCTACACCGGCCCGTCCGAAGGATTTTTGGGAACAGCAACAGGAGGAGTACGAGGATAAAGCCCGCAAGGAGGCAGCAGCCGCCGCCGCAGCCGCCGAACGGAGAAATCCAAAGGCGATGGGAAGGATGACGGCGAAGGAGATGTTGAAGCAGTTGGAACGCTTAAAGCAAGTCTGAAGATGCTGATGGAGGACAGTGGGCCTGGTGGGTCTGCTCTATTCGAGAGTTGCTTGTACTTACGCCAGGAGTCAGAAACTGTAATACAATAGTGATTTGTGAACGATGAATTACAGTCTACCCCCGTGTGCTTCCCTGATCTCTCTGCCTGCCTACTGCAGCGGGGAATGGGTATCGACTTGGTATCAAGACCAGAGGTTAATCTGGTGTAGAAGTATTACTACGGCGAATCGATTTCATCCTGTTTTTTTTTTTTTTTGCTACCGCCTGTATCTAGATGTCTCAACGCCCTATGTACTCCTCTCCGCGGAGGTCGCGTTCCCGCCGAGTACATATGGGCCCATGCCGGGGAAGTGCGGATGGGGTATTTTGATTAGGCACGTCCCATATTGGCATGGATTGGTGTGCTTAGGGTGATGATGAGGGGTTATCACTCGCAGAATGGCGATTCGGAGACCGAAATTGCGGTCTGGAATTGTCGGGAGTGATATCCTGTGAGTAGCTTGATTAGTGTTCCAGCTTTCTTCGCGCGGGGTCTGAACTAAGTAGGTATGCGGGCAAAGTGCTACAATAGACCTTGAGGGGTTTTTCTGTTTTGTTTTGTCATTAATTGCGTGCGACCCATCTAGATCATGGCGATATACATACCGTTTCCTCAACCTTCTCGTTCCCTGGGATACCTTTGCGAGCAGGGTGCCCAGCGGATCTCAATGGCAAATATCTGGCCCGGCCTTCCGTGGAGCTGCAATATGCTTCCTAGCTTGGATCGCGCAGATCTGTGCTGGTCCTGGATCCTCTGAGGCCATCCGTCTGGTCGCGGCTTGGGTGTCCGTGAAGATTTGTGACTCTCTCCGGGTCCGCCGCCCCCGCTGCTGTTTCCAGTGCCCTTGCGAGGGCGGCGCACTCAGCACCATAGGCTTCCTGGTCAATCCCAGTATGAACGTTGTGTCCCGCCCAGCATGTCCCATTCTGCCATATCACCGCGCAGCCTGCAGCCTGCAGCCTGCAGCCCCGCGGCCAACCTCGCGGCCCATTCGTGAACACAGTGAAATTCGGCCTGGTGCGCTCCGTCTTGGCTTTGGCCTCCCTCCCATCCACTACTACCGTAGCCGCATTGAGCGCCTCCGTAGCTGCTAGCTGCGCCGTGCTTCCCACCCTACCCGACCACCCAATCGCTGCCCCCTAACCTCATTCCAATAGCCGACGCGGCGTCCACGAGCCCCTTGGCCTGTCTCCCTGGGGGCAGGTTAAGAAGTTGCAGCTCAAAAAGCCTCTGCCGGCTCTCCAGTTGGACGGCTGCTGGCCGGAGGCCTGATTCCATCCCGGGGGCACCTTGGTTGGTTGTTGGACCTTGAAACAGAGAGGGAGAGTCTCGTCGATCGCATGCGACCCTATTGGATCATGGCGATATAATGCACAGTCCGTTTCTGTTCGCCCTCCGCCCCCTGCCCCGACCCCGAGCAGCCCATAGGCGACGTGCGGTAACTCCCCCCTGCCCCCTTGGACCTTAAAGGAAGGCATCTGCTAATGGTTCTTCCGATGGTTTGACGAGTGATTTTATGTGGCTCCGTAGAAGTTGATAGCGGGCTTTCCAAGCGCGCTACACGCGGATGGGTTGTCTTCCCGCGTATGAGCGCTGCAAGGTGTGGCATCAAAATTAGATAGATAATCGTTCATATCTAGGGACCTACATACCGCAGCCCGGCATGGCGCGTGCTTATCTATGATCCGTCACGTGCCTCCGTTGAGATACCCGACTGGGAGCGGCGGGGCCCCAGGTGCACTACGAGATAGCGACAGCGAAGCGCACACACAACGACGATTCCCCCCCTCCCCCCCCCCAAACATGCGTTCAATGCAATGAGCCGGAACCATGGTACAACGTCGCTCTCCGCTCCACCTCCACCTCCACCCGCACCTTCACCTGCTGCTGCTGCTGCTGCCGCTGCTGCTGCGGCGGCGGCAGAAGACGCGACGCTCGAGCTCGACGCGCGCACGCTGCTGCTGATCCGGCGGGTCCTGTGCTCGCACTCGCCGCCGACCACGCCGCTGGAGGAGCTTCTGCCCGCGCTCACCAGCAGCACCGAAACCGACGTCGAACTCTACGCTCTCGTCGCCATCGCCGCCAGGGACTACATCTTCTCGTGGTACGCTGCGTTCTCGAACGATAGCACCTTCGTGCTCGAGGTCGTCGCCCTGATCGCACACGTCACCAGGGGGCTGGAGGAGCGCCTCAGGAAGGTCGATCTCGAGGTGCTGCTGCTCGACGAGGTGCCCGCCATCATTGAGGCGCATGTGAGAGGTTTGTGGCTCTAGGAGGAGGAGGAGGACCGGTGGTGGTGGTGGTGGTGGTGATGGTGGTGGTGGTGGGAGGCGGTTAACGTTTGTTTGTGGGGTGCAGACTACAGGATGGCTGTCGAACGGAGTAATACTGTTTACGCGCCGCGGATGAGCCCGCAGCAGATCTTCCGGAGCTATCAACCGCATCCTGCTCTGGCGAACGGTGCGGAGAGCGAGCGGCAGTATCTACAGTTGCTTTCGAACGGGCTACTCGCTGTCCTCCTGCCGAACGAGGACCTGAGCAGCGACTGCGAGCGTTCGCTGTTGAGGGAGATACTGGCGTCGCTGGTTTTCGGGGGTATGCTCGATAAGCTCAGTGAGCCCTTCATGCTCTACGAGATCATCACTACAGTCGTTCGGAAGCTGCGGCCAGATCTCGCGCCGCCCGACCCGCCGCCAGTGGCTTTGTCCCGCCGGAGCTCCGTCAAGCCCGGAGTCGTGCGAATAGAAACACCGCCACCAACAGCCCCGCGTTCGCCTCCTCCGGCGCCCCCCGGGGCCATCGAGCGCACGTTCGTCGCCCTCGCCGGCACCGTGAGCACGATTTACAGCGTCCTCGCCTCGCTGCACCACCTGCTCCTCAACCCTCTGCCTGCCCGCCCAAACCGCCGCGTCCTGATCCGTAGCGCACTCCCGGCCTGTATCTCCACGCTGCTAAACTTCCGGTCCCTCCAGCCCTGGCTGCCCTCCGCCCTCCGACTCCTCACCAAGCCCTTCGAGTCGCGCAGAACCCTGCTCGGAGCGCTCCTCGACGACCTGCTGATCAGCAAGCTCACGCCGCACCTCACCTCGCCGCAGATACTCATCGACATCCTCCGATCCGCGCGGGCCACCCTCTTCCCGGGCAACATGCCCGCACCCCCGAGGAAGAACCCGACCGAGAAGGAGAAGAAGCGGATCCGCACAGTCGCGGAGCACACCCTTCTCGCGGCGTTCCCCGAGGTCGCCACGAAGGTGTGGTGGCGCAGACTGGACAAGAAGGATATGGCGACGCAGGCCGGCAAAAACTGGCTGGACCCGTTCGCGGAGAAGGAAGTAAACAAAGTGCTCATCGTAAGGCTGATCGATCTGGTCGTTGCAAGGCTGCTGCCGGAACTGCTGACTAGCGGTGGCGTGGAGCTGAGGAAGCTGAGGACGGGCGATGGAGATGGTCCGCAGGAGGAGAAGGGGAGGGAGGAAGAGCAGCTGCAGGAGAGAGGGATGATCGTCGTTAAGGCGTAGTGTGTTTACTTTTTTTTTTCCTTCTTTTTTTTTCTCTTTTCCTTTTTTTTCCCCCTCTGATTCACGTAATCTGTCGTTGCATATATACTTCATACCTGCATAGAATGTTGGTGATTGATTTTTTGTCGTACATATGGAGTTGGCGTTTATGTACCTACATTCATCTCGTCCTGCGTGTGGCAGTGTGACAGTGTATTTGTGCGACCACTTGTCAGATTTAGTACCTTTCGGCTTCCCGGGTATCCATAAATTACGAGTTGGAGTATGCAGATAGATAGATAGCGGTCGGGGGGAGTGTGAATGATTAGGTCATTTGTTTCCCATCTCACGCTCATGTGCTCCTCTTCCGAGATCTATACATCGTCATCGTGATCGGTGATGAGTGATCAAGTCCAGTGCATTTCCTCTCCCCCCTCCATATCGATCCCCCCCGATTCCGGACTTGGAAGCCACAGGTTGCTCACCAGTTCCGAAAGGAAAAGGGTTGAGAGGTTGGCGGTGTTCAGTTCAGTTTTTTTATTATTTAATTTTTTGGCCTCCGAATTCTGCTATTCGATCCCGCTGGCGAAGGTGGTGGCCATGAAACGTTACCATCTTACCAGCTTACGGCAGTTAACTATGGCCTTGTGCTCAAGCTGGCGTTCGTCAGATGCACAAACAGATGACGGACAGATGGAGGGTGCGAGGGGGAGTCTTCTGAGGCGTGGCTGCGGTGTGAGTAGACCAGATATGCCAAACGTACATGCGGTGGGAGGTTGGCTAGGCCGAAGCAACTCGTTGAGTAGAGCAGATAATACTCTGCCCTGGTTTAAACTCTGCAGGAGTGGATGAGGCTCTAACTACATAGTTACTACTCTAACCGCCGCCACCGCATATCATAGAGGGAGAGCGTCGCCGCGGCACAGGGTTCCCAGTGAGGGATGACGCTCTGTCGTAACTACTAGTTAGTAAGTAGGCACCAGCTCCAGCTACATATGTAGGGGCTAGATATCGTGATCACGAGCTCCCCGCCTTGCCCCACCTCGGGCCCCCCAAATAACTTATCCCCGCTCACCCCCCGCCCCAAGATGTCAAAGGCCACAAGATAGAGACACTCCAGAGCCCAGAAGGCCAATAGAAGTAACCGATTCCCTTCCGTGAGCCGGTCGAGTAGTGTTCCCACCCCCAGAAAGAGCCGTTAAGACAAGAAAGAAGTAAAAAAAAGAAAAGAAAAAATAAGACCGTGGCCATGCAGGGTCCGGCCGGCTGCCCCTCATCCATACGTGACCGAATCAGCCGACGTGCTGGGACGAGCCGTGAGATAAGTCCTCCTTGTGGGCGGGGGGCAGCTAATGCTCTTATTCCTCCCCCTCCCTCCGCCGCCGCCTCCTCCTCTTCCTTGCCCGTAGAGAGTGTGTCGCAGAAGCGAGTGAGGTCTATTGCTGTTTCTTTACTGACCGCCTTCTTCTACGGAGAGTTGAAGCGGAATCCGGTGGAGAGGAACGAAGGAAGGAGGGATTGAGTGATCATCCTACCGAAAGCTCAGCTCAGCTGCAGGACCGGACCGGACGGCAGCGCCAACCAACCAAACACCGAGCAGTCTGCAGCTCGGAAACGTTGCGTGAGAGGAGAGGAGGGTTGGCTGCGTTCGTCGTTCCTGTTCGTCGTTCCTTTTCGGTCGTGTTCTCCCCCTGCCAGCAAGTAAGCAAGCCACAGCTCTCTCTCCCTCTCTCCATTGAGCATTCCATAAAGCCCGAGCACAATCGCCAAAAGGGCCTCTTTTTTTTTCCTTTGTTTTTCTTTGTCGTCTCGTTCGCAGGAGATGAGGGAAGGAGAGCTTCACGGATCGAACGAACGAAACGAAGCGATGTCGATGCTACCAGCCCAGAGAAACACTTGGGAGGCCGCCTCCGACCGAGATGAGGACCGCAGGAGTAGACGCCAGCGTCTCCTCCACCGAATAACCCGTTTTGCGTCCTCGCCCACGGTGCAGCAGGTGCAGATCGTTCACGCGCACGGTAACGTCAGCTGCGTTGACTTGCTCAACGTCGCCGACTCGAGCTCGGACTCCGGGAGCGAGCTGGAGCTGTTCGTCGATTGCGCCGAGCCCCCAAATCCCACTGCTACAGCTACCTGGGGTGATTTGCCGGAGGAGGTCAAGATGGCTGTCTTCAGCTTCTGCGGGCCTACACAGCTCGTCAAGCTGTCCGCGGTGAGTTACTGAGAGAGCTTCAAGTGTCGGGAGTGGTGCTGATCGATGTCCGGGGACGACAGGTCAACAGGGAATTCCATCGGTTGTGTTATGACGGACAGCTGTGGAACACCATCGATGCCTCCGAGTTCTACAACCGTATCCCCGTTGCTCAGTTGGCGCAATTGATCGTCTCGGCGGGGAATTTCGTGCGGCATCTCAATCTACGGTTTGGCTCCCTCTCCCTCTCCCTCTCCCTCTCCATGGCTACAAATTGAGGAGTTCGGTCCAGTGGGCTGACATCGCGTCCACCGCAGCGGGTGCGTCCAGCTCCAAAAGGACTGGCGAGTCGAAGCGGTAGCCAACGTGTGCCGGAACCTCGTCTCGGCATCGCTGGAAGGCTGCAAGTTCGAGAGGTCGATCGTTCACTTCATCATCATGCGGAACCCGCAGTTGGTGCATGTGAACCTATCCGGCTTGGCGTCGGTGACGAATTCCACCTGCCGCATGCTCGCCCAGAGCTGTCCGCTGGTGCAGAGCCTGAACGTTTCGTTCTGCACCAATGCCGACGCGAGAGGCCTTAAGAGAGTCATCGAGAACTGTAGGCGTCTGAAGGAGCTCAAAGCGTGCGAGCTGCACATCAACGATGCCGGAATGATGCAGGCGCTGTTCAAGAGGAATGCCATGGAGCGGCTACAGCTAGGGGATACCACCGGCGTCACGGACGAACACATCCGTCTCCTGGTCGAGGGCGTTGATCCCGAGATTGACCCGTTCACGGACCGCAGCACTGCTCCTCCCCGGAAGTTGGTGCATTTGGATCTTGGCCGGTGCACGCTTCTCACCGATAATGCACTGAGACATCTCACCGGCAATGTTCCAAATCTGCAGCAGCTGGAGCTCGGTGGAGTTGTTTCCCTCACCGACGCGGGCCTCTCGCAGCTGCTGCCCACACTGCCCAAGCTGGAGCATCTGGATATCGAGGAGTGCGTGGAACTCTCGAATACCACACTGTTTAATATTGCCCGAGGCCCTGCGGCGAAGGCGCTCAAACACCTCCAGATCAGCTACTGCGAAAACATGGGCGACGTCGGGATCAAGGAGCTTCTATGCAAATGCGAGAGCCTGTGGAATCTCGAGATGGACAACAGTATGTCATGGCATAGTCAGCCGTCTACGCGTGAATGCAAGCTTACGTGAAATCCACCAGCCCGAGTGTCAGACTTCACCCTCGCCGAAGCAGCCCGCGTCATCCGCCAACGCCCAGAGCCCACCAATAAGCCTACAACCCCCCGCGCGTACGTAGCTATGCGCCTTGTTGTCTTCGACTGCCCGAACATAACTTGGACCGGTGTGCGCGAGGTTCTCAGCCGCAACACGGAGCACATGGGTTCTAACCCCAGCAAGCCAGGTCTGATCCTCCTTAAGTGCTTCTACGAGTACCAGAAGACGGTGGACGAGCACACCAGGCACGTTCTTAGTCGAGATGTGGAGAAGGCGAACATGCTGGAGGACAGCTGGGCGAAGAATATGATGGCTGCCGAGGAGGCGAGTGCCGCTGCGGGCGGACGGCGCAGGGGCAGGAGGAGGGATAACAATGCCAACGGTGGCTGGGATGGCGATAGGCGCAGGAGCTCACGCGGAGGCGCTTGTGCCATTATGTGACGTGTGCGAACGAACCTGGCTGTCGTGTTGTTTTTGCGACGCTTTGCTTGTTTTACATCGTGCTGCTTGACGATGGTATTTGGGGGAGTGGTTTGGTTTTTGGTTAGGGACGGTGTTTTTTTTTTGGAGTGGTGTTTTCAGCTTTTGTTTCCGGAAGGACGGAGGAGTGGGTTCGCGTTTGATATACCTATTACTGGCTCTTAGATTGGTGTATTGGTCAGTCGGTTTAGCGGTTGGATGTTTGGTCAGCTGGTCAGGTGGGTTTGCGGCGATGACGATGACAATGACGGTGGCTTTTTGTTTAATTTAATCAACTCGTATCCAGCCTATGTAGACTATGGCGGCGACGATGACGGTGGCGACGATGTAAATGGCATGTCTTGCATCATGGCCGAGTCATACACGTGAAGTCACTCGAACGCCCAGACACCCACTCCCTCGACTTTCTCCCTCCTTCTCCCAGCGCCCACCATACCAGGACACTTCGCTATCCCCAACTGTACCATTGGTTTTCCCACTCAACCTCTCCACTCCCCACTCGATCTTTCCACTTCCGATAAGCTCACGGTAAGCATCGGTCGTTCCATCCACCACGAACTAGATGAGTTGAATCTCCTCCCCCATTCTAACGTCCCATACCGTCGGAGAGGGTGGGAAGAATCACAGATAATCCCATTACACATGCCCTCCCCCCCTTCCACATTACCGACACCACCTTTCACGACTATCAACCCAGACACCCTTCCGTTGCCCGTAATGGATTACAACGATGGTCGCCCTAAATTTGTGATCTACAAGTACGACGAAATCCGCGACGGTGTCACGGGCGAGTGCACCGGAACCGTATTAAGATGCGAAATTGACGACCCTGGGTTCGACGACAGAATCAGCATGGCGGTTGCTCCGCTCGTTAGCGAGATCTTGCTCGACGACTGCTGCGAGCAGACACTGATGGCGGAGGATGAGAAGGTGTGGGGGGTGGATGACGAGGGGCTGTGGGTGGCGGGGCATGGGGAGATGAAGCGGGACGAACCCATGCAGGAGAGTGAGAAGAACCAGACGGGGGGATCTGTGGCTCCGATGGCGGTGGCCGCCGCAGACGTGCAGACTGCTGTCTACGTCGAATACAGAACCGGCAAACGGAAGCGCTCACAGGGAGAACGGACTGAGGGCGGTACGGCCGAGAATGGCCGATAACCAGGGACACGGAGAATGGATGGAGGGACAATATGGATGGAGGGATGGTGGTAGGGAGTGAGTGGACGGGTGACTGTCTATGATTCGACAATTTCATTTGTGCGCTTCGGGGCTCGGTTCTAAGATTTCTGCTCTACGCCACTCTACTTATGGAGAAAGGTTCTGTGGTAATCTCGGATAGTTTCGCATCTCAGCTTTAACTTGACTTTGACTTGAATAGATCATCTGACTTTCTTCCTCTTGCCCGTTGTGTCTCTGAACGGACCGTGCCGTGGCGCCTTATCGTACGTACATATAGATATGTACTAGAGCACAAGGTAGTTAGGGCATATACGCTAATCGACCCATATACGACCACATACGGGCATCTGAGCTCTTCTTCCCCCAGCCCCCAACCTCCCTCCTGCTGCTTCGACATCGCTTCTCACAACTCGCAGAGAAGGAGAGGATCTCGATTATTATTCCCCAACCAATTACCGCACACACGAGAGGCTCGAGGGAAAAAAAATACAGCAGCCATGGCTCCGAGTTTAGTCATCGCCGCCTTGGTCACTGGTGTACGTGCTCTGATGGAGAGATATGGACAACGACGACGCCGTTTAAGCTACTAATGTGGTTGCGTGCGCTCGTGTGCAGATGCTCGTGACCGGCGTCGCGAATACCCTCTTGACCAAGTACCAGGACATGCAATGTGTTCGCAACTGCGACGACCCCGATCTGGAGAAGAGACATGTTTTTGAGCAGCCGGTGATGCAGACGTGAGCCCCTCCCGTCCGACGAGCACGGTTGGGCAAGAGCTGATGTGGTATGTGTGTGCGCAGGCTACAGATGTTTATCGGCGAGATGGGTACGCAAACTTCGCTACGGACGGCGGGGTGAGAACGGTGCGCTGATGTGCGTAGGATGCTGGTTGATCGTCGGCTGCTTCTCGCTCCGATCGCTGTACCGCCAGAAACGCCGCGAACACGACGGGTACCAGCCCGTCGGCCCATCCGAGGACGACGAGGAGGAGAGCGCTCTCGCCGCGGGCATGAGCACGGCGCCGAAGGCGGTCTACGAGGACGACCGCATCCCGATCTCCGGACTGAAGGTGTTCCTCCTTGCGATCCCCGCCTGCTGTGACATCGCCGGCACTACCCTGATGAACGTGGGGCTGCTGTTCGTGGCCGCGAGCATCTACCAGATGACGCGTGGCGCCCTGGTGCTGTTCGTTGGGCTGTTCAGCGTTCTGTTCCTGAAGCGCGTGTTGTACCCTTTCCAGTGGTTTGCACTCTTCGTGGTCGTCATCGGTGTGGGCGTCGTTGGGCTCGCCGGCGCGATATTCAAGGACCCGCCGCCGGAGGATCGGATCAAGGCGACGCAGGGCAAGGGGATGGGGGGTCTGTCGCCGGCGGTGAGCACGGTCATCGGTGTGCTCCTGATCGCGTTCGCGCAGGTCTTCACGGCGACGCAATTCGTGGTCGAGGAATGGGTGCTGGAGAAGTACTCGCTCGAGCCGCTCAAGGTCGTCGGCTGGGAGGGGATCTTCGGTTTCGTCGTCACCGTCGTCGGAATGGTGGTCCTTCACTTCACGGTCGGCGTCACGCCCGAGGGACGGAACGGATACTTCGATGCCGTCGAGGGCTGGAGGGAGATCACGTCCTACCCTACCGTGGCTCTCTCATCGCTCGCAATCATGGTCTCCATCGGCGGCTTCAACTTCTTTGGTATCTCGGTTACTAGGACTATCTCCGCCACCGCAAGGAGCATCATCGATACCTGCCGCACCCTGTTCATCTGGATGGTGTCGTTGGCTCTGCACTGGGAGAGCTTCAAGTGGCTGCAGATCGTCGGATTCGCCCTCTTGGTTTACGGCACATTTCTGTTCAACGGTACACAGCTATAGTCTTTGCCCCTCTTCCTCCTAGTATATGTACTGATTGAAGGACCAGAGCTGGTGCAACCACCACTCCGCAGCTGCATCGGCACCCGCAAGGCCAACGACGAGGACGGTTCCGGCACCGATGAGGCGCGCGCAGGGCTGCTGCCGGAAGGACCCATTGAACACGTATAGTGTAGGGGTGGGCAGGCAGGCGGGCGGGCGGGGGTTGGGGTGCGGTGTGGTGATGGTATGACTACGATGTCTTGTGGACTTTGTTTTTTTGTTTGCTTTTTCCCGCTTTGGGTTTTACTGCATTCCGTACGTCTGTCTGGCTTTATACGTAAAGCGCGTTTTCGTCGAGCGATGGCTTAAAATTGGAAAAGTTTCCGTGAGGACTTCCTCCGGATCAATCGATCTACTCCTGCCTTTGTCTACTCTTGCTCAATCGGCAGCCCGAGACGGTGAAAGCAGTTGAAAATACGGGTCGAGGCAAGAGTATATGACACAAGAGTAGATAAGGCAGGAGTGGGTGGCAATACGCGTACATTTGGGGGAGTGGGGCTACGGAGTGCACTGCGGACTTCAGTTTTGCGATCGAGTGTTGCTGGCGATGAGTATCTGCCGCATTTGACGATGGCGCTGACAGGTACTTGTAGAGTACAGAACAAGAATGTACCCTCGCTTTCCACACACACCGCCGCCGGTGGCGCCACAGAAAGAAAAAAAGTTACGCTGCTGTTCCATGCCATTCGACATCCACACTGCTGTGCTGTACTGTCTCTATTCTCTATTTCGAAAGCACGCCGATACTCTTCGCGTCGCCCGCCTTCCCTCCCTCGGGCACTCCCGCGTCGGCGCCGCCGTCCATGCGTCGCAAGTAGGCAGCACGAACTGCCTTCGTCTTGGCGATCTGTTTAACCACGGGGGGTGGTAGAGGTATCAGTCTTGCAAACTTATTGCGGATAGGATAGATAGGATTTTGGGGGTTTCGGGTAAAAGAAAAGGGGGGGGGGGCGATGACGATGACGATGGCACTCGGTATAATACCTCCTTGTGATGGTGAAGGCATTCGTAGTAGTCGTTCTTCTGCGGAGCACAGCGCCAACGGTTCTCATTGCTTGAGCTCGTGTCCGTGGTGTTCGTGACGTAGCAGGAGAGGAAGTCCTGCCAGTACGGATAGCACTACGTCGAGGACCGGTCAGCAGTTGTACACGGTGACGGATGGGTGGGGCGGGGTGGGGTTGAGGATCGCCTGTGGCAGGACGGCCGGAATATGACATGACGGAGCATCTGGTCAGCGGGCGAGATCCTGCAAGTTTGCGTGCCGACTTCAGATCTCGACAGATTACGAGGCGAACCGGACGAGCGCCAGGCCATTCCCGAGCCAATCCAACGTCCCCGTTGTGCGTCCGTTTTCCTACTCCCGCCCAGACATCCCCGTCTCCCCGCTGTCGATTCCGACCCCCGCGAAAACCGAAAACGTACCCTGCCAACACCTGCCGGTCCGTCAGTCAACCTTCGCTATAACCGACGAGCTCTTACGATAAAGTATGAAGACCTACCACCGTTAAGACCGTATCCGGAAGCCATTGTTTGCAATATGTGTGTCTGTGTGTGGTGAATGAGATGGGGGGAGGATTGGGGGAATTGGTTCGGGAGTGACGATGGGTTGCAGTTCTACGGCTTGGCGCGGCGGGAGAACGCTGATGCACACATGTACTCTACATAGGCCTACTTAGTTACAGTCGTGTAGCTGGCAAGTTAAGCCTAATCTAGGTAAAGCATCCAGAAGCAAGAGCAATGCCACTTTGGTATGTATATTCCGAAAGGGTCGGAGTTGCTATTCGATTATTTTCGCTTGCGGAGGAGCAACTCTCTACATTTATGGAGGGTCGCTGCCCTCGGCCATCGCCCCTGGTTGGCCGACTTCCCATGAATGCTCACGTCGCAACTCGGTCCACGGTCAAGAGGAATAGGAGTGCGTGCAGCTCACGGACGGGCGGATGGATGGGCACTCTTTATTGGAGCAGATATGGTAGGTTGCGGGAGCATCGAACAGATCGCATGGTGCCAGGACTCCGGCCGGGCGATGGAAACCGCAACTTACGCTGTGCGGTACTTACACCTCAAGCGCTAAGAGTTGACGGACCTGCTCGCGGTGTACCGTCCGCAGTCAATCCTCTCAGCCGGGCCCGGCATAAACCCCCCCCCCCCCCCCCCCCCCCCCTCCATCTGGGCGAGCAACAGTCTGCTTCTACCTTTCATCGCAGTATACATTGCCACACCCTCTCTCCCGGGAGACGGTCGTCCTCTGCGCTTCTGTGAGCCCGATGGATCCAAAAACCACGCGTGATTGCAGCCACGGTTGTAACCGTTCCGACGCTTGAAACCCGGCCAACCACTATCACCAGATTGGCGATTTCTCCTGTGGGGGATGTTTTCATATCGACAGCAGGGATGTACGGACGGCACAGCATGTACGGCACTCAAGGAGCTTCCAGTAATTCTGCGATACTCTGCCTGCTACTTGCGTCCCTCCACCATGATGACGTGATACCTATCCGGTGAGGGGGGGACGTTCGTCAGCACCCTCCTCCTCTCCCTCCCTCCGTCCGCAAGCAGCAGGGGGACACCTACCCGAACCCAGTCTTGACAGGCTCGGTATTGTAGCTGGGCTTGTCCGTCTTCGAGACGGGAAGCTTGAAGGCGACGTCCTCGAACTCCTTGACCATGGCGCCGCGGATCTGCCAGCCGAGACTGCCGCCCTGGCGCGCTTTGTCCTCCGAGACCTCGCGCGCGACCTTGTCGAATGACTCGCCCGCGGCGAGACGGTCGAGCGCGACCGTGATCTGGCCGTGCTTGGCGCACAGTATGTGCCGGACGTTGATGGATGTGCACGACTTCTGCTTGTCGTCCTTCGCCGAGGAATCTTTAGACGACGAGGAGCCGCCGCCACCGCCGCCGGATTTCTTGTCTTTGCCGCCGCCGGATTTCTTGTCTTTGCCGCCGCCGGATTTCTTGTCTTTGCCGCCGCCGGATTTCTTGTTGTCTTTGCCCATGGTTCGCTTGGCTGGCTGGCTGATGATGATAGTGGTGGTGGTGGTGGTGGTGGTGGTGGTGGAGATGGAGGTGGTGAGCGGGGAAGCTCTTCGCGTTGTCGTCGCTGTGGGAGCTAGGGCTCATATCTCACAGAGACGTCGTTTGCTGTCCCATTCCTGCACGGCGGAAGCACAATGTGTCACTCGCCACGCTACGAATTCCCTGCGTACGATACGATCGACTGATTTCCGTTCCCCTCAAACCCCCAGCAATGCGTCTCGCCATGATCTAGATAGGTCGCATGCGAATAATGAATAAAAAAACCCCAGCAATGCGCGTAGACGATATGTACAAAAACATATACAAAATACACCAAGTAAAGAGCCCGCGTATGGGGGGGGAATTTCAAATGCCCCCACGAGAAGAAACAACCGCAAAAACCGCCTGAATCAATCTACAAAAGCAGAGCTGTCGAAGCTATCTCGAATCGAAGAGCCAAAATTAAGCACACACCACACACAATCCCGCCTCCACCGATCAAACACCTTCCCCTTTCCTTCTGTACAAACCACCATGCCACCAAATCGCTCCTCAGAATGCCTAGACTCCAATACCCCATATCCAATCCAGCTTTCCCAAGCTACGACCCAAACCCGACCCATCCCAATACAGCTCGCCTTCCATCGATTGCTGCACCGAAAACCATAGCTGGTGCCGATGGAAAATCCCGTGAACCCTCCCAGAAGGCTCGCCTAGAAAATATGTCCTGTTTCCTCGCTATCTCCGAGAAGAAAGAAAGCAAACGCCGGAACCAATAGATACGAAAGGAAGAAACCTCTTTGAAACAATGACGATGCCGTAGGGAAAAGAAAAAAGTGGAAATACAGAAAAGGAAGGAGAAGAAGACCCAAAAATGAAGTCTAATGAGGCCCAAGATACGCCATGCAAACAGAATGTGCGACAGGGTACCATCCAGAGCAGCAAAAAGACATCAGAGAATACACAGGTGAAGCAATTAAGAACCCCGAAGTAACCCCTTCTAAAAAAATGTAGAAGCCTGCAAACGAGAAGAAAAGTGGGGGCGGTGGTGGTAATGATGTCAAGGCGTGTCCGTCGAGAAGCCGATGCTGGCGGCAACAGCTTCTATCGGACTGCCACTGCCAACAGGAAGGCCATTCAGTCCAACCTTCTCCAGTAGCTTGCCAACCATGACGTAGTCGTCCTGCTCGACGAATCCAACGGGCTGCTGCCGAAGGAACCTCATGACCACCTCCAGAGCCTTCTTGGCGTCGTCCTTGCTCAGCGCAACCCCGGATGGCGTTCCTGGGCTTCCGCCGCTTGATGGGCCTGTGTGCGATGACGACGGGGTCATGTGCGGGGATGCCAATTGGTTGGGAGCCTCCGGTATGGGCGATGCGAGCGTCGCTGAGCCCTGACCGAAGAGCTTCGGAGTCAATGGCTCGGATGACGGCGGTGGTGAGATGTAGCTCCCGTCCACAGGCATGCACGGAAACGTTTGAGATCGTGGTCTCTGGTGTGTACCGGGCATGCGAGCCTGTTGAGAAGGAAACACTGGGCTCGGCTGGGAAGATTCCGGAGAAAAGAATGGAGATCTCGGCGAAGTTGGTCCTAACAAATCCCCTGCATCGGTAAACGTCCCCAACACAAAGGGACCGGGGCTTCCCGAACCTGAATGCTGGAACGACTTGTAGGAGAGGTCCATCGGTATGTAGGATTGCGGCGAATCGGCGCTGTCCTGGCTCCTGCAGTACTTCATGGCCATGGGCGAATCGCCGTCGCCTTCGTGGCAAGCGATGGAGCTCACTGTCGAACCGTTCCTCGAGTGACCTATCCTGCCCCTCGACATGCCACTCACATCGCTCTCCGACCTCCCCCGCCCATTTGGATGCACGTTGTTTTTGTGTTTGAACTTCTCAAGCCAAGCGGCGCTGTTGGCTTTAAAGTGGCTTTCGGAGATGCCCAAGCTCGTCGCAAAGAACCTAGCCTTTTCGCGAATCATCACGTCCGTCAACGTGATCCCTTGCTTCTTGGTATTTTTTACCCACACCGCTAATGCGCGTTCTATGTCCGGAAATTTGCCTTTGCTCCGTTTGACTGGCGATCTACTGCCATCATCCGGAAATAAGTATTTTTCCTTTTGTCGGAGGACCTTGGATACAGTGCTGTATTTTTTTTTCCAACAGAAGTTAGCTGGGATGTTTCATTTCGTTCGGTGGTCAAAAAAAAATAAGATGATAATCTTCCCCACAACAATCAGTTGTGACGCGGTTGCAATTTTTTACCTTCTTTCAACGCCAAACATCGCTTTTATCAACGCAGCCATTGAGTCAGCCAACTGAGGATAGACAAAGCGCTGACACCCCCACCGCCGCCACACATCAACGCGGGCGGAAGTTGTGCAGTGATAGCAGCGGCGGGGGCGGCAGGACAGGGTAGGACGGAGTGCATTATTCCAGCATACCTCCTATCTCGGTCTGCTTAACGTTCGGGTTTTCCTCGTGGAAAACGCACATTCTCCGACGGTCAGCATCTGTCAGGGTCCGGCGCGGATTTGAAGTCGACTGCGTGGGATTACTGGCGGAGGCCGTTATGGTAGGAGCAGCTGCGAGTTGCAAAGGGGCAATTGGCTGCTGCGGCATACATCCATACTGCGGGTGCTGGCCAGTCGGCATCGACTGTTGTTGGCCCCATTGGTGTGGAAGCCCCAAATAGCTGGAAGCCATCGGGATTGGGGGGTTCTGTAGTCTGAAGGAGTCCGGAGGCACGAAGCCAGAGGTTTCCACACAGCCATAGTGAGCTCCATAGTCTTGCTGGTGCTGGTGGTGGTGGTGGTGGTGCGGCGAGAGCGGGTGATGGCCGTGCTGTTGTTGTAGTTGTTGTTGTTGGTGGTGGTGCTGCTGCTGCGCGTGGTGGTGATGTTGCTGCATATTCCCCAGGTCGACCCATTGCTGGTCAACGTACCCGTCATGTGGGTTCTGCACAGCGTCCATTGCATGCGAGGGAATATGGGGCTATGTAAGGGAAAGGACTGGACTGGTTTGGCTGGCGTGCAATTGGGGGGGGGGGGCGGGTTGAGTTTGATGGCGGGGCCAGCAGCAAGCAAGCACACAGTACAAGCACGGCAAGCACAGCAAGCACAGGCACGCACAGCAAGGGAATGACAACGAGCGACTTGGGTATGAATATGCTGGCTGGCTGGCTGGCTGGCTGGCTGGCTGGCTGAGTAGGGACCGGCGGACAGACGGGGCTTTTTCTGAAGCGCAACGGAAAGGGAGGGTCGGCTGGCGGGAGGCAGCAGCGGGAAGGGGGGACGACACGACAAGACGACGACGGTACGGGCGACGGAGGACGAGGCGAAGGAAGCAAGTTCGCTTTCGCCTCCGTCTGTCCTGGGAAGAAAGAAGGAGAGGCCTTTGTCCGGGGTCGGATTAGGCTGGGATGGGATGGGCAGGATTTTGGCTCCAGGGTGGGTGTTCCAATTTGGCGAGTGAGTTTTTTTTTCCTTTATTTTTTCTAGGTACATGTGTAAATCCGCTCCAGGTGCTGGTATTCGTGGTTTGCCGACCCAGGGGGACGAGGAGTTGTCGCGTTCTGGGCGGCAGAAGAGAGTCAGTCAATTCCTCAGCCATCGCGGCCGGCGAGCAGAGTGGGAATATGTCTGTCCGTTCCCGATACAGTACTGTCTCGGTCTCTCTGCCAGTCGCGGGTGTTTTCCCCATCACATCAGCTAACCTTCCCAAACCGATCAGCAACACGACCCAACCCAACCCAGACCAAAAACACCCGGTCCCAGATTGAGGTTCGGCTCGACAGATTCCGCGGGACTGGAGAAGAGTTGTCTTTGGGAACCGGAACAGGATCGAATCCATTTGCTTTTTTTTTTTTTTGCGGCTGCCGAGAGAACCTCTCAAAGGTCGGAAAAAAAACACCCCTCAAGAAAAACCCCCAGAAATCCAACACGCGAACAAAGGTCGCCAATTAACGGCGATTCCAGAGATCCCTTTTTTCCGCCTCCCCAGACCGAAAGCGGACATGATCCCTATTGCCTGTCCTCCCTGGGCTTGTCAGACAAGGGGCAGCGAGAGTCCACCTCAAGGAATGGGAGTTCGAGGCCGCAAGTACCATACCTAGCCAAATATGTAAAATATCTAAAACGAAATAAATAAATATGGATGTTGGAGCCCCTGGATATCTCTTGATTGTTACAAGGATCTATCGGGGGGTTCTGGAACTTGTACTAGTAGCGGGTGCCCACGCATGCGGTAGGTAACGCGATCTATGTATCAAAACGGGGACAGAACTGTCTCCCTCTCCTCTCCCTCTTGTCCGTAAGGTGTTGCTTCCGCAAAGAAGGGATGTACGGAGATACTCTACATGCAGTCCCACCTCAATGTGTCCTTTCGAAGAACATCCGCAGAGGAGGGAACCTCGCTTAAGTTATGCAATGGTGTCTGCGTATGGGAAGGATGGAAAGGGCGGATGAGATGGGATGGGATGAGCGCCCAGAACCCGGCCCCAGTCTGCAACCGAACCAACACCGAGTTGTTGAGCCCATGCACTCTATTCTAGGCATATTCCAAACCAAGGCAGCAAGCCACTCGGAGCATTCTTCGATGGATAAAGGTACTTTAATAATCTCCATGGAACACGGCTGAGCACCATGTAGCGAGAGAGAGAGAAAACAGGACGAACACAAAAAAGGAAAACCATTGGTAGTGTATATCTTAGGTATAGATCTATATGAAAAAAAAAAATGAAAAAAAAAACCTGATTTCCGCCCCCACTAGACAGATAAAGTGCCAGTGAGAAAATTAAAGTTGGCGCGGTAGATAACGCGCCCCCTGATTCGGCTGATGCAAGCCTCACCTTCTCGAACACTTCTACTTCACTGCAGTCTGCATAAACGCCACAAGCGCTACCAATGGGAGCTGGGCTTTTCATGCACATCTCAGGGTCCTACCGCCGAGTACCATACAGACATGAAGAGCGGCTGAGCGACAGCGACAGCGACGATTCGGATCCTCCGACTTGGCGTGCGGGCCGCTATCATGTCATACCTGTCTGCCCCAATCGTTGGCCGGACAATCAGCCCATTCCCCCATTCCCCTTCAGTCGATTGGGGGGTACGTGGAGACCAGCGCAAGCCAAGCTCGATCAGGTCCACATTGAGATCACGTGGGCAATTGGATGTCGAGTATTGCCTATCTGGGGAGACACGTGGATCACCAGAGGAAGGACAGGTATGCATGGATTGTAACTAGAGTGGCCGTTCAGATGAAAGTTGCGGGATGTCGTTTTCCAGAGTCCCGACAGCGTCCGGCAGATCATTTGCCTGTTTCCTCCCCTTCCCTTCCCAATCCATCCATCTTGAGCGCCCGAAAGTGAAGCAAAATATATTGACAAAATTCGCAAAACAAAAGGAAATCACTTTTTGACGATAGTAACCTGGTGGTAAGAGAAAGGACGAAGGTCAGTCTGTATCCTGGGATCCCCACATGCCACCATCACCGCTTGGAAATACTTACGACGTCTTCATCCTCCAGTAAGTGTGCCAACCCCACCCGTTGGCCCTGGTGCTTTACGCTCCGGCCGTAAACCACAGCGCATTTGAAGGTGTCGATGATGGTCTTGTGGATGGATCTGCACTAGATTGATATTCCGTTGGTTTAGGCAATTGCAAGTCTGGGGTGGACGAAGGATGGAACGAACAAAGTCTTCGACGGTGCAGGCTCCGGACCGCAGGACAACGGGAGATGTGTAATCGGGTAATTGTCCTGTCCCGCGATTAGTTATTGTGTCTTCCACGGATGGAAAAACTCGGCACACCCTTGGGCTTGGTGTAGATGCGCTTGAGGTTCAACTTCTCCCACATCATTTCCAGAAGTTCATCAACATTCCAGCCCTGTTACGCCATCAGTCGGTCATCGTATAAATGGCCACGGAAGAATGAATCCGGATGTACCTTTTCCGACGAGATCGGGACCGAGTTGGGGATTCGGTATAGCAGGTCAAGCTCCTCAATTGTGATGGCGTCGATCTTGTTCAGAGCATAGACGACGGGTATATATCTTCGGCTTTTCTCTTCGATAACATCGATCAGGTCGTCGATGGTGGCATCACACCGGAAAGCGATGTCCGCGGAGATGATCTTGTACTCGCTCATGACAGCACGGATTTCCTAGTTGCCGGTCAGTTCAGCCATCACTTGGCCTCCGAGTATTTCCTCACGTCGTTGTCAAGATGTGTGAGCGGCACTGTGCTCGTGACGGAAACGCCACCCTTGTCCTTTTTCCTGAAAACGATATTCGGTGGCTCTTTGTTTATCCGAATTCCGAATCCCTCCAGCTCCGCTTCAATGACCTTCTTGTCGGTGAGGGGTTTGTTGACATCCAACACGATGAAGATCAAATTACACTGCTTAGCCACGGAAATGACTTGTCGGCCACGTCCTTTTCCGTCCTTTGCACCCTCGATGATACCGGGAAGATCCAGCATTTGGATCTTCGCTCCATTGTAGACGACGCAGCCAGGTACGGTAGTAAGCTGTGCCCCTCTTAGCCTCGTTCTTGCTGCCCTAGGAAGAAAAATGCCGACCTACAGTTGTGAACTCGTAGGCTGCGGCTTCCGAGTGAGTCCCGGTGAGTAGGTTCAAAAGAGTACTCTTTCCAACGGACGGGAATCCTGGACGGCTCAGTATTACGCGACATTCTGATATCAGCTTAGAGAGGTATGTACCGATGAAACCACTAGCAATATTTTAGCATGGACTCCACCGCATAGTACCTAAAGGATCACACATACACACTCGCTACACCAGTTCTGGCAACATCGAAACCGACTGTTCCACGGAATCAGAACCGCCGCATAAGTCCGTAGCAACATTGGGTTCTCCTACCTCCAGCACCACCTCCCCCTCCACTCGATGGCGTGACAAGTTCTTTCCGTAGCTTAGCGAGCTTCGCCTTCAATTGACCCAAATGGCTGTAACCGTCGCATAAGCTCTGGATCTGTATGTCGTGAACGAGGCATCGCGACTCACTAGGAAGTGGCCTTGTTTTTCTGCGTTTTGGCTGTCGGAGGGTCAACACCAGCTGCGCTGTGCACCCGCAATTCGGAACTAGCGTGTACATACCCATCTCATCCTCAATCTGCTTTATTTTTTCCACTGCATACTGTTAGAACGATATCCTCCATTGAGCGCGGTGGTGCGTGTCGCCGCTGGCTTACCGGTAGTCGACATGGTGGTAGCAGGTGATTCTCAACGCCTTCTGTGACAATGTGTATAGGAATCTAGTCGTAAAGCTGTGTTACGTTCCAACGCAGATGCGGTTCGTGAAGTCGTTATTTTTCGTTCGTGTGGTGGTGACGTCGCCGTAGATGTGGGTTCACGTTGGGAAGACTGATAGTTTGTTGGGTGGGGTTCAAAAATTAATGAGCCCTGGTAACGCTAAGAGGCAGGGTAATTGCGGTGTAACCTATTGAGGGTCTGTCGGAGTTCTGCCCGGCACCGAAGCTGACCAGTCATGTGGCTTCATATGTACGGCCGTTGTGGGCTTAGGGGTTAATACATACTTGAGCGATTTCGTAGACTAGAGCAATTTCGCAAGGCGCTTGGGATTATCCACAGCAACCGGGTAAAGTGATCTCTCGCCAACAGGGCAAATTAGCCTCGGGAATGGGAAGCATCTCTAGGGTAGATCGGGAATAGTGCTGCTCATCTCAGGCGGATGAGACGACGTTGAGGCTCAGAAATCTCCTGTATAAAACAGTTTACGAAATCTCTTTTTTTGAAATCCGTGGGCTCGGTGCACTCAAAGGCCCTCCCTCCATGAATCTCCCCAACGACTGCAAAATCCCTCATTGTTGGACTCTCTTTTCCTCTTCCTTCTATATACAAGCATACACCGGCACGGATACAGGCACGTACTTTCCGTTCATAAACCACGGTTTGTTCGGTTTGCCTGTGTTTTGAGGGTTTCGCGGTCTTGCCGGTGAAACGTTCGGACCGTAGTCCAATTGCAGGGAATCAATCCGTGCGTTGGGCACACTAGCCCGTTTTAGGATCTCGCCGCCACATGTGCCATCAGATTAAATAATTAAATAAAATTAAAAATTGTGTACTATGGCAAACCACTGTTCAGGGGCTTCGCTGCCTTCGCCACAATCAATAACGTTTTCAAATGTTCTCGTCTTCTGCCATGATACCGAGTACGTATTGTGGGACTGCCCTCATATGTACGCATCACTGACTTACGTTTGTCAGGATTGCCATCGTACGCATGACTGACATACCCCATATGTACCTATTGCAATACTGCCGTCATACACATCGCTGATCCGCTTGGAAGCTTTGCAGGACTACATAGCCCGACGCGACATCCACAGCGTGCGCGACACGATATCTACTGCGAGTCCGACACGAGCCCGATGCTGCCCAAGCTGGCAACCGCCTGTAGAGAGATGCATTACGACTGGAGAAACCTGACCATTAATCAGCACTCGTTAGACCGGGGTAGGTGAACACAACTCAACGGCAGGGTGCAGTACAAGTTCAACGAACATCGTCTGCGAAAGAGCAAAAGACCAATACAAATGTTGGAAGAAAGGAAGGACGTGTCGAGAATCCCCGAATGACCGCGGTCTGCGTTGAAGATTTCTGTCAGGTTCGGATGAAAATGACGCGTACCTAGTCGTTCCATTGGTAAAAGTGGCACAGAACAAATTGAGATAGAAACAAACAATAGGAACAGTTGTGGCAGTCCTTCCCTTTGCTGTACGTTTTTCATCACACCGAGTGCTTCTCGCCAAGCGTTCTTTGTCTCGCCGAGCACGATTCGCGATCGGTTTTGCCGAGATGCTATTTGTTGCGCTGTGTTTCGCCGAGGATGACATGTTTCACGTCGAAGATGTTGGTTTCACGTCGAAGATGTCGGCTGAACTGTCAGTGCCTCATTAGTCATTACAATCTGGAAAATAGTGTGGCTGTGCCGACGAGTTCCCCGGAGCGTGCTAGCGTGCCCAACGCATTAATCGATTCCAATTGCAGTTGATGGACGGCACTTTCCAATGCAGCATATAAAGCGCCCGGAGGTGCTATAAGTTGCCGCAGCCTGTATGCATGGACACGAGACCATAAAGCCCGGAAGGGTACCTACCTGAGTGTTCGACGGTAGTTATCATGAAGTCCTGCTAAGAGCTTGAGCTATCTCTCGGCCGGCCGTACCATAGCATCGACAAGGGGCAGAGTGAGCGAACCTGGTCTTGCGGCGCATATCATCGGCATGACGGACACACTGGAGCCATCCAATGACAGATGTCATGTGCCGCCGTAACAGTGCGGTGACCTCTCCTCGCCCCACCAGGCTCTTTCTCCGGATGCCCAGTCAGGCTAATCCATGCGTGCCGGTGCTGGTTCTCGGGTCTGAGCATGATATGTACATATATACTAACCCACATATGTGCTAATCCAATCGGCTATCAAAGGCTGCCGAGGATCTCCAGCCCCAGCTTTTAGCGCCAGGCAGCGCCAAAAGCCGTTGAGATATACTCTAGGTACATACCGGTTCATATTCGTCTCTTAATGTAGTATGCAGATCTTCACTTCTATGTCCCTCCTGATTTATCCGCTCCACGAATGCAACTGCCAGGCCCATACGATTTCCAGCTTAAAGCCCAGCTCTCCGCCATCAGGAAATCGTCCACCTCGTCCACCGAAATCCTACCAAAACCCGAACCTTCCTTTTCGTACTTCACAACCACACAACCCGTTAGGCCCACCGAGTTATTAGGATCAACCCCAAAACAACGACCGAAATGCCAGCCCCAAACCTACGATCTTTCACCCACGAGCTCGCCGATGTGTGCACCTTGCCGCTGGGCTCCATCTGCAAGAAACACAGCCCTCCACCCAACATGAACCCCTTCCATGGCCTTGTCAATGACATCAACATAATACTAGGCCCCTCGTCGGGCATCGACAGCTCAGATGTTGACGTGCAAGACCTCAAGCGCGCCATGAACAACTACACATCTGCCGAGCGTGACTGGGAGGAGTACGCTCACGCGGACTACAGTCGCAATTACACCCGGAACTTTGTCGATCGCGGCAATGGGAAAGCGAACCTTTTGATTCTTGTTTGGTCACCCGGAAAGGGCTCCTTGATCCACGATCATGCTGGCGCCCACTGCATCATGAAGGTTCGACCCTTCCGCCGGCGCAATCTCTTATCGGTTCTGACACATCTATGTAGGTGTTGAAAGGTGCTTTGAGGGAGACTCAGTACGAGATGCCACCTGATGGCATTGCCACCCAACCCTTGAAGGTTAGGCAAACCTCGCTCTACAAAAAGGATGAGGTGGCGTACATTTCCGACAATGTAAGAACACAAACCACCACTCTTAATTTCAGCTGCTAACCTCCAGCAGATTGGCCTCCACAAGATGCAGAACGAGAGCTCGGACGACGTGGCTGTATCGTTACACCTCTACACGCCTCCATGGGCGGAAAAACGTACGTACAATTGTGGTCCGATCTGACCCCCTGATAGCGCCCTCGTACTAATAAATTTCCAGATGGCTGCTACTGCTATGATGAACACACCGGCAAGAAGACGAAAGTTGAGATGTCCAACTACTACTCCGTCCACGGATCATTAAGCCGCCCTTGAATTTCGCCGCATAGGATACGTCTGAGACGGAAATACCATAGGCATTAAGCTGCGGCTTGAAGTGTTTTCTATTATTCTTTTTTTTTAGGGTAGGGGTTTTTCTTTTGGGTGCGTGCTTAGTGCTTGATTGGATTGATTGACGGTAGCTGGTGTGACTTGCAGTTGTTATTATTCCTAGGTGTTTGTGGGGTTGACGATTTGGTGAAATTCAATATGATTCCGAATTTTTTAAGCTCTTCCAATTTCCAGCATCTCCGCCGAGTTGAAGTCATTCGACCAAAAAATTCCCGCTAGATGATCGGCACTGATGTCAGGCCAAAGGGAGCTCACCCTATGTTTCATCGCTGAGGGTAATCGGAAGCCTGACTGCTGGTGAGTTCGCACGGTTCTGCCCCAATAGCGAGTTTCCTGGACCGAGTACATAAGAAAGTAAATCCAATAATCCCTTGTCAACTACTAGTGATGCGGCAATTTCTGGAGACCACCATTCAGCTCAAAGTCAACTTTTTGTAAGAGTTACGATTTTCTGGTGTCCGACTCTCGTTTTTTTTGTTCGTTCATTAATCGCATGCGACCTATCTAGATCAATGGCGATATACACACTTTTCCGGTTCCATTTTCTCGTGTCCAAGATGATGTCCAACAAGGGTCTTCGCTCGGGCTCAGTGAACTGCGAGTGGATGACATTTCATGATGTGCTGTGCCACCAACCACAGAGGACACGGTGGAGCAGAGTCAGCATGCGGATAGTAGCCACCGACCACCCCCCCCCCCCCCCCCCCCCCCGGGCACCGTCTCGATTTTTTTCCGCCTGGCGCCCCGCAGGCCGCTGGAAGAGTCGTGTCCTGAGCAGATCAGACCAGATCACCGCCACCGACGCAACGCAATCGTTTCCCGTACGTGGTGTACTCTATTCATGTATTTTTGGCTTCCGGTTTTCCGGGTATGAGATGCTCTGTTCATGTACCGATCGGGGGCAGGAAGAAAGCGGGAAAAGCCATCGATTCGTCAAGAGCGGGCTGGCACGGCCTGATTTCAACCTATGCATTCCTTGCCATGACAAGTAAACCCTGCTGGGATGACATGCACCCCCAACTCCGCTGAGACGTACATACATACTCTGACTTCTTCTTCAAGCTGATCATCCCGTTACCGTACACAGTCCAACTCGATCAACCCTCTAGATCAGCTACCTCTTTCTTTTTCTCGAAAAATATAAAATCCCCGTTCTTCTTTCCATGACCACGACGACTCGACAATAGTCGCAAGTTCGATACCAATCCTACCGTTCTTTAACTCCGCACGCCTCGCAAAACCGACACACACGAGATGTTTCCCAACCCGAACGACCGGCAAGCCGCCGGTCGCGAGAATAAAACGCAGCGACTATTACGGGCAGTGGAGCGCGCGCGCTCCCAATTCCTAGCAAAGTCGCGACCGCAGAGGTAAGGTTGGGGGGGGGGGGGGTTCCTGTCAGCGATTAGAAGAGCTACCCCTCTACCCCGCACGGAACACAGAAGATCTTTTATATATACCGAAACTGACACTCTACAGCAGCGTATGCGGCGCAACCTCGGGTTCTTACCTCGACCGCCTGCCGCTGGAGCTTATCATCACTATCTTCGGCCACACGGAGTGGCGCGACGTGGTGCGATTGCGGATGGTGTGCAGTGCGTTTAAGCACTTGGTGGACACTAATGAGCATGTCATCGTGGGCATGATGATCCGGCTCGGGGGCGCCGATGTGGTACTGCTCACTCAGCTATTCCTCCCGCCGAAGGCAAGGGACCCACTACTGGGCAGGCAACCGAATCTTATGTACCTCTACTCACTGGAGCGACGATATCGAACGTGTAGCGAGCTCGCGTACTGCCTCGCTGCACGGGCGGTGACACCGCTTTTCAGCCGTCTCAGGGAGAGCACGGTATTGTCTAAGAAGGACAAGAGGGATGTGGAGATGCGGAAGGAACAGGCGATTGAACACATTCAGCGACGACTCCTACGGCAGCTCTACTACGTCGAACACTTTTTGATCAATACCCGCCTCTACCTCAGTTCGAACCTCGCCACTGTCGCCAGGGAGAATACACATGCCAACGGCCCACCGACGGCCGCAATGCTGACGCAAATCTACCGCGAGGTGCAGGAATCGATTGTGATGACGTGGTCGGACGAAGCGATCATCAACACGCATCATGCTTTTCACTTCCTCGTCAACACTGTCCGGCTGGCGTTGTCTCCCGAGCCGCCGTATAACACCAACGACGAGATGGTGTCGGTGATGCTACGGTGTACGAGTCCACTGCAAAGGTGCAATGAGTTTTTTATTGCCGATTCCCCCGGCAGCCCGAGCCGCCTGCGTAAAAAGTTTATGCTGGATATGCAGGATGAGAAGGAGAAGGCCGAGCTACTAGCCAGTGTGGTTTTTGGTGGGGAGAGGAAGGTTGGGAAGAGGAGAGCTAGTGGGATGACAAAGGATCCACCGTGGGCTCCGAGGATGGGAGAGGTCTGGTTCGAGGTGGCGAGGAATGAGCTCAAGAAGAGGGGATTGGGGCAACACGCCGCCGACGGCTTGTTCAGATTTCCAGATGTGCAGGGTGAGGTGATGATTGGGTGCCCTGGATGCCAGGTTGTAGCCTGATGACGGATGGGAGTCGCTTTTGTCAGATCTTGCGTTTGTTTTGTTTTAGGAGTTGGATAACACAAGCAGTTGATAATAGGCGCACGCAAAGTGGGTATTCCTCTTACCACGTAAAGCAATAGAATGTAGTATACAGATCCCTAACGCCTGTAGGTAATGAAAGAAATGATCTTTATGGCCACATCCAACTAGAATTCGAAGAAATCGTCGTTTTCGATGCGGTCCTTGGCAGGTTCAAGTTCTGTCTTTTGTTTATCCTTCTTGCTGCCGGATTTCTTCTCCTTCTCTTTCTTCTCTTTCTTCTTTCTGTCTTTCGGTTTCTCTGCATGTACCTTCTCTTTTCCTGGGATTTCCGGCTTCAAGTGCCTTGTCTTTGCCTTCTCCAGCTTCGTCTTCTCTTCCTGCTCCTCCTCTTCCTCAACCATATCCTCTTCCGTCACTGCCGCGTCCATACCCTCCCCACCTTCTTCGTCGCTGGTAGTCCGCCTCCCCAACGTCCCCTTCTCCATCTTCCTCTTGATATCCCTCTTGATCTCATCCCTCTTTTCTCTGACACCGCCCGCATCGCCGGGGTCTTTGAAGAGCGAGATGTACTTGACGCCATCGGGGAAATAGAGCGTGTAGTTCAGCTCGACCTTAGCATCCTCCAATTGCTCGCTCACGTCCGCTCCCGCGGCAAGTTCCTTCTCGAGCTTTTTCACGCGACGGGTGGCTTTCTGCCTCTCTGTTTACCGCCCCGTCAACCGCCGATCGGTTGGGGAGTGGAAGTGGGATTGGAGAGAGAGGGTGGGGAGTTACCGAAAAAGCGAACCATCTGGTATTTCTTCCGGATTTCATAGTCGCGACGACACTTGGCTGCGACGGAGAGCTCGAGCTCGTAGGCCGCGAGGGCGCGCTCGTGGTCGGCGCGTACGGGTGCAGAGAGAGACGGTTGGGTGAGAAGACGCCGTGTGTCGCGGATCTTCTTTTTGAGTGTGGAGACGGACTTGGTGCGCGCGTTATACGAGGTATTCGGTTTATATGCTCCTTTTACATGGCGCTGAGGCGGCATTGCTGCGATTGTGACAATGGAAGCTTTGGCGGGGTGGCGAGTGCAAGTTGCGGCCTGCGATTTTTGAATGGACTAGGGCGCATTCATATTTAGTTCATCATAATGGGTCACTCGCGACGGTCCATCGAGTTGCTCGGTTTTATTTTCCAAAAACTCTGAAAAGACAGTAACGTAACACCTCGTCCTGTTTCCCTCTTTTCCTACGTAGTCCCCTCCCCAGGGATATGGAATCTATCCATCATCAGCACACCATTTCCCAGCTTAGTCTCTACGCAGAAGCTAACCTACATCTTACAGCAGCACTTACAATCGGGAACTGGACACACCCTATGTTTACTGAACCAGTCCTTTGCGTGTCCCGCATGCATTCCGTGATTACAGCTGAGGCAAAAGTTGAACCTACTTTCATTAGTCCTGCCTGTAGCGTTTGCGGGAAACAGGAGACCCACCATCTATCGTAATCTTTCTCAACATCGGAACTCTTCTCTCCTTCGCGGTAATGAATAGTTCCCAGAGTGAGCAGACACACCGCGCAGCGTGGAAGACTCTTTTTGCAGTGCGGACAGACGGTCGGCTTAGCCGCACTAACGCCGCCGATGATACCCGGTGTGGTACTAGCGACTTGCTGCCGTTCCCTTACGGTCATCTTTTTGGGATCCTTCTTGGGCCCAGAGATGGAGCGATCGCAGTTTGCACAACGGACATAAACCTGTCGTTGGGGTGGGGCCATTGTCATCGCACCGTTTCTGTCCTTTGAAGCCTGACCTCTCGCAACATCAAAGCGGGCACGAGCATGGAACAACCGCCAGGAGTTTAGTAGCTGTCTATAGGACTCGATCCAGTATTCTACGCGCGAGTCTTTGAAGTATCGCGGGGAACCGAAGGTTGCGACGAGTGCGGCCGTCTGGACATCGCCCGTGCGGTTAATATATTCCTGCAAGAGCTTTACGGTGTCTTCGGTCACACCGGTGAGGATTATTCCCTCGAGTTCGCCAGAGCGGATTACGGCGGCCGTGGTAGAGTTAAGGTAGTTGGTCAGTTCGTCGTCGTCAAGCCAGCGGAGGGCGATGCCGATTCGTTCGCGGAGAGGCACCCCAAGCTCGTCTAGGACTTCGCGCCAGTCACTATTGGATATATAGGCGAAGATGGCGCGCTGATAGGGGTCACCGAGCTCGTTTGCCATCATGCCGGCGAGTTCCTTCCATGTACCATAGATCCCCGAGGAGGGATCGCGAATGGTAGCGAAGTATCCCGCCACAGCGGTGGACATGAGTTTGAGCGTCCTTCCCCCTCGCTGCAGGGCTTTGATACTGCGCTCGATCTTACCGTAGAACAGGGCCAGACCCGCAGCTTTACTGTGCTCCCCGTTCGCTTCCAATCGCTGTAGTTCCCGCTCTAGCTCATCCGAATCGAAGTAACAACCGGCGATGGCGAGACATAGTCTTCGCTGCTCGGGAAAGTCTGTCTTTCGATCGCTGAATTTCTTCCTGCCATTCCGCTTATTGATCTCCTGGCATGCAGCAGTCCAATCATCCCTCCGTATCTTGCGGTTTGCGTTGGCTCTCGATTCCGGAGTCGGTCCTTTCCCTCCATGCCATACCCCAAGAACCCCAAGAAAGCTTAGGTTCAGCGCCGCGGTCATCATCCCATCGTTGCTGGAACATTCATGCGCGCCATCAAGCCACACCCACATATCCTCCATATAGGAATTGTCCTGTGCAACCAGAGCAGCATTCTTGGCGCAGTTCATGAGGTATCCCGCTTCCACGCGCTTCCGCATCACTACGCAAATGTCGTTCTGCAGAACCTGGCGCGCATCTGGCAGGAAATCCTCTGGTCGTGCAAGGCTATTCGCTCGATTCCGTCGCCCGAAAACCTCCTGACTCTGACCTCTCTGGTCCGGACTCTCTCCGCCGGAGTAATGGTATCTATCCAGATCCTCAAGTTCGGAATTGTTCTTCCGTCTTGGCCGCAGCGTGATCTCCTCTTCCGGCTGCTCAAGCTTGGGCGTAGACATAATCTTGAGGTTATTCTCGCAGGTAATGGCGAATTCGTTTCTACTGCCCCATGCCATACTCGGCGCTGGGCCGGGACACTTGATGATCTCGAGGCTTCCGTCTCCTTTGACCGTAAGGAGCGTCATTCTGCCGCTGCGCGGACCGCCTGCGCCGACACCTTCGCACAGCCAGTCGAAAAATGCTATGCGCTGGCTTGTGTCCCCGGAGCTGGTTCTGTCCATTGGCCGGATATCGTTAATCCGGCTGACGAGCAGCGTCTCTCCGCCATCATTCCTGTACACTGGCGTCCGGGAACCGGACGTAGACGTGCCCCCAAGCCCACCACCACCACTTCCCTTGTCTTCCCTCCCACTACCATACGCCCTCGCCTCGAGAAAACTAGCCGCTGAGTCCCTCCAGCCTAATCGTTTGTGACTCTCCACGATGCCGCTATCACTCCCGATCATCCCAATGGTTGGTGGGTTCTCGATATTCAGAATCTTTGCCGTTTCATAGACCCTGAGCCCACCGTCTTCATTAAGCACCGCGAATGCGCCTTCCCTCGTATTCGAATACCTGAGATGCCAGATCCCTAGATTCTTACTCTCATCCCCGGCGGCTCGTCCGAATTGTAGTGCAGGCTCCGGTGCCTGTGTCGGACTCCCCTTCGCAAAGCGGCGATCCCACACCGTGACCACACCGTCATCGGAGTGTCCCGCATAGTAATTCGGATCCAGGTCCAGCGAGATATTGTAAACACACCTAGAGTTACAGCTCATCGCGGAGGTGCCACTCGCCGCCTCGCGGAGGTCGAAGATGCGAACCCAACGGTACGCTACACCTGCTACAAGGATATGTGGATTGTCTCGAGTGAACTGACACGCGGCGATCGCTTCACTACTCGCGAGCTGCCGGATCGGTCGGTCCGACCCAGACCCCAAACGCTGGTTGATGTCCCAGATGTGGAGGCATGAGTCATTGCGGACTTTGTCGAGGCCACTGGCTAGCATGCATCCGCTGCTGTTGAAGCTGACACTGTTGCAGGAGCGTTGCTGCTTGACGGCGAGCGGGACCGGCGCAGTCGAAGGATCGGAGAGACGGAGTAAGAGCGCTTCGCCGGAGGATTGACCGACAGATACGAGGTCTGCTTTGAATCATTTCATCTTAGCCATGATGAAACTCCACGGTGGACAAATATTAGACCTTGTTCAACGGGAGACCAATCGAAGCACTGGCATCATCCCATTCCACCGTTCAGCCTTGTCCGACCATTCAATCGGCATGCAATTGCAAGAAAGAGCTCACCCGTATGTAGGGAATCTTCGAATGTCTCTTGTACGGCTCGAACTTCTGCACTCCCGATGCTCGTTAGCCCTCTCACTGCTTCCCTGTCTGTTACTCCTCCCGCTAGAAACATACCGAATCCGAAACATCATAGACTGCTAGCTCTTGGTCTCTCGTATTGATCTTTACGAAGCGTTGTGAGTCTGCGGTGGAATGCGGCGACCACCAGCATTGCCAGGTCGCCATGGCTGTTTCGGTGCTGGGGTAGTGTAGTGGAGGAGAGTTGAAGAATTGTACGAATCGCTGGGTTGTCTATGGAGCTACACAGAACGGAGGCATAGTAGAGTGGGTGGGGACGAGAAATTGCGTGTGGTTATCGCACCGGAGGTAGGGCAGAATAGATATCGAAACGCGATAAACAGTGCTGAATCCCGACGCTGATGACATCGCTCGCTAGAGTGGGGGTTAGTTAGTTACATAAGATCAAAACTAACCATCTGTATCTAGTATAGCTTGTGTGTTGTCCCATCAGGAACAGCCCAAGCTTGCGGATCACCAGTACGGCACTCGCTGCCCCGTTTGTGTACTGACATGTGGGCCCGAGAAACTATAAAACTCGCTCAGCATTGGAGGTGTAGCATTGACTTAAGAGAAACGCCCTCCGCGTGTTAAGCTAGCAGCTTCAACTCTCTTTGTGCGAACCGGAGACCGAACACTGTCCCTAGTGCTTAATGCAGCAGTCTTTCGGGGTGCGCTCTCCGCGTACAAAGCTATTGTAGTAGCTTCACATTTAGTTTAAACTTTGAGAAGCCCGAACACTAAGGGTCCTCAAAGTTGGCTGGGTGACCGGGCGGGCTGGGTGGAGAGCGGCTGTGATTGGTTGGGCGATCATCGAAGTTTCTTGCTCACGCTTTCTAGCTAGCTATGGAAACTCGGGCTGGGTGCAAACCCATTACGTCAAGATAACACATGAAAATTTCGGTCTCTATTTCACATGGAACCGCAACATTTCTTTGCCTTACTGCGTTTGATCAAAGACGACACGATCTTTCACAATTCAATGGTCCCGCAGATTCATCCGCATTACCAGCTTGCAGTTTTTCTATTTCGTCTCGGTAAATCTGGTGGTGTTAGTCATGAGGATACCAGCACACTCCTTCATCTTGCAGAGGGTACTATATCGCTCTACAGCAATCGCACACTGTGAGCACTTCACCAATTGAAGTCGAGATTTAGTTATACGGTGGCCGGGTCCAGAAGAACAGAAACAAATCAGTCGACGGGTTGTGGAAAAGTCGAAGGGTATTTTTCAAAATGTGGACTTACTTGATGACACCTACATAGTTAACACTCAAATACAACCCGATGCATGACTATTTCTACTACTTCAAATCGTAAGTATACCTACGGACTCAATGCGACAGTAGTATACGACGAGGCTGGTGATGTGTAGATGCTTAGATTCCCTCTCTGTCTGCGCTACGGAAGTCTATCTATCCAACCACACTAACACAGAATGGCTAGTGCACCGAGTGCCACCCCATGAGTACTCCTGTAGATATCCCTACACACATGCTGACTCCTGGCCCTATCCCTCTCACTTCCTCTACGCCCTCCTCAAAGTAACTGGGTCTACGTTTGCAATAACTAGTCGTTACATTCCTCATTGACGAGCGAATCGCCGCTGGATGCATTAAGCATGCAACCTTGGCTTTCCTACACCCCGGACAGAGCACCGTCATTTGGCATGCACCGAGAATTCCCGATCTCACTTCCGCAACACCCTTTTGCACTCGTTGCCCCATTCGTCTAATAGTAAATTGTGAACAGACATCTATCTCCAACATTATCACTCTGAGGGTAGTTACGAATCCGAAATCAAGGAAGTAGGCCACATAGCTCATGCCATGGCCGGGTCGGCCGATCGCTGAGATGGCGAGACAAAAATTCACACGTCCTCGACCGAGGAGCCTGCTAGCAGTTGGGCTTTTGGGAACACACAAGGCTCCATCGGGCCGCTGCCGGGATCGGTCGCTGCCGATCATTGATGTGGCTATGGTGGGGGCCGCTCGTGTGCTGTGTAGCGAAATCCGGTAAGTTGTGTAATTTGTCATGGTGAAAGCAATAAAAAACGCTTATGAAGTAAATACAATGGTAGGTATCCCGAAACTCCCCAGAAAACGTATGTAATCAATAGTAAAAGCGAAGCCATACACGAGCATATATAGCAAAACAAGCGTGATATGGCCAGCCGAATCAAGATTCGACTTTCTCAGCTGTGACCACCTCTTCCCCTTTTGGCTTAGTGTTTTCCAATTCCTCGATCCTCTGCCTCAATACCAAATTCTCCCTGGTGAGACCACCGACAACCTTCTTCAACTCATCAATCTCCCTTCTCCTACCCTTTTCATCCCTTTCAAGCATCTTCTGCACCTCGCGTCTCCGCTTCTCCTCTTCCTTCTGCCGCTTTTCATTAGCCTTCTCGAGGGCACGACGATACTTCCGCTCCTGCTTCTCGAGGTTCTTCGTGTGTTTCTCGGCAATTTTCTTTTCGCGCTCTGAGCGGCGGTGGTCTTCACGCTTGAGCTTTTCTTCAAGCTTTTGCTTCTCCTTGAGAAACTGCGCAAGAGCACGCTCTTCCGGACTCTGGCCTTCGTGGGTGGCGGATGCCGCTGTCATTGTGGAAGCGACGGAAGTGGGCCGTGAAGAACTCCCCGGGACTTCAGGCCGCGAGGAATCAGCAGTTGCGAAAGTCTTGATGGAGCCTGTTTCGGAAGCACTGTCGTCGAGGTTCAGGTCTGGTGAAGACGCCCGGGAGACAGTAGGGGTGTTGTCGGATGACGAGGGGGTGGGCGGGGTGGGATTGTTCGAGGGACCACTGTAGATAGCGGACTGGGCGAGGGAGGACATTCCAGCCGCCACAGTGCTCAGTGCACCAGCGAAAAGGCCACCCACACTATTCGTAGTATTGCCGTTTTGTTTCTCGGCCTGCTTAGAAACTGGCGACATCTCGGCTTGGGCGTGGTCGGATGAGAGAACTGCTCCTGCTGGCACGCCGCGCTCGATTAGATGGCGTTTGGTGTGAGCCTTCACATCCTCACTCTTGCCAAATTTCTCGCCGTGTTCCATCTCCTGAGTGATAGCATCGAGTGATGCTTCGGGAAAGCCATCGAGGAATGTGGCATGGCGACACCACTTCAGGAATTTATCGGCATCTTTGACGATGCCTACTGGTGTTCCCCTCTCAACCATCCACTTCGGCACGCCTAGTTTGAGTCAATGAGAACTTTCCTTCCATGGAAACGGAATACTCACTACCACCAGGATCCGAGCGAGTGATCATGATCCAGTCGGTCGCAGAGTTCTCCCTAGCCTTTGCGGCCTCCTCTGGAGCCATACCCACAGTTTTCCCGCGAGGACGGCTAGCAGAGCTGGACCCAACCGAGGGAACATCAGGTGTACTCTGGGATCTAGCCAGAACATCATGAATGGAAGGGATCTCTCGAATGAATTCCACAGATTCGTAAGCGCCGCGTACGTATCCCGACCTCTCATCACCTTGGGGGTGATTCAAAACCGGCTTCGATATAAGTGTAAACTGTTTCGTTCTGTCTTTGGCGCTACTCTCGGTGTCGTCCTCCGGATCCGTCGCCGAAGAATGGCGACCTCTCTCGTTTGCCGCAATGGCTACATCCTCCGGATGCGCCGAACTGGATAGGCAGCCCTCCACGAAGTCACGCGGAGCAGAAGGACCGGGGAATTGCGCTGATAACTGGAATATTTCGGCCTTGCCCAGCTCGCAGATCTCGTGGTGGATCCTAAGATCCTTACCAATACCGCGCACTGGTCCCTGTACCACACCTTCCTCGGAGCCGCCTTTCCTGGGCTGCTGGAACTCTTGCTGGAGCCCTGCCTTGAAGCGGCGGAACGGAATATCGGTGTGAATGGAACGTCGTGCGAACCAAGTTCCTTTCCCATCTTTCGCCGAGAGCTTAAAGACGCTGACGCCAATGGGGTTCTCTTTGGCCGACAGCTTGACAGGCTTCCATTCTTCCTGGAGGACTGCCATGTCCGGATTCGATGGTTCGGGAAGTGTTACTGATTCCGGGATACCCGCCGGCGGCGGGAGGGACGATATTAAGAAATGGGCATCCGCAAGCGATGTCGCTAGGTGGAGATTGAGCGATGCCGGGTCCGAAGGGAATTCCGAATGCTCGGTTGGCGACAGAGTCTTGAGAGCTGTATGAACGTCCGTCATGTTGTCGAGACTCAAGGTATGGCGCGTTGATCTTGTGTTGATGTTGGTAGCAAGCCGATATGATTGAATCGGAGAATAGAGAACAAGGGAGACCCCTAAGAGACAAGTAACTACAAGAGAGGAGGTCGAGCTTATGTACTCTCGTGAAATTCCTGGATGACATCCAGATTATTTCCTGTATTGAACGACTATTTCCTGTTTGGAGTTGTAATCAGGACACGGATGACGTTTACCCTACGCCACTACGACATGCGGTTAAGTCCGGCGGCACAGTGTATCTAAGTGCCGAGTGATGAGCCAGAAGGAGCAGCGCAGGATGGCAGCGATCCTGGGATTCCGACAGCCGCGAGTCCTCGGAGCTGACAGAAGAAACGGCTAAAGATGCTGAGTAGGGTGTCGAGGGAATTAGTTAAACTCTAGTTAGTCCGTTCGCTGGGGAAAAGAGTTAAAAACACTCCAGCGAAAGCATCAACTGCTCACACCCAGTGCGAACAGCGCTCCAGATTTTATTTCGAGTGCCTCCACCATCACTTTAATTTATGTATGTGCAAAAATCGAGCGCACTTGCCAAAGAATGGCGCTAGATGACCACCAATGACCGATAGTCAACCCGTAAGGAAGCATGGGATATCGTAGATGTAGCGGTGGTGAGGTCGTCTCCGACGGACGTACTGGAGGTTTGCTTCTCCTCTAGAACTCAAGATATTCCCGTTTGGGCGGCCCGAGTCGGCGGATGGTGAGCCGCACTCCGTGGAAAAGGAAACCTAAGAGCGACTTGTTCTCGCTGCAAGAGGCAATGCGTGATGCGTCGTCGATTCACCGCAATATATGAGACGAGTTTAATGATCGTGAGAAATATAATTTACAACCTATTCGCAAAGCAATTATATATATTCCTACGTCCGTGCGGATGAGGCTATAATCTTGTCTTAGGCTTCAGGTTTGTGGAGGTCATGTCACGTAGAGCAAACCATATTTATCTCTACTGTACTGTTTATGGACATAGGAAAAAGTGGGTTTGTAATATGCATGGTGTTGCTCCAGTTTAGAAGGTCCAGCATGCTTACCTTCCTGAGTGCTGGCGGGGGGCTTAAATGGCCAACCTTCGGGTCGTCTCACACTAATTCGCTTCCTGCGCTTACTAATTGACTAGTTACCAGGCTCCGAGCGCACCTCACTTGCTATTCTATCTATCTACTCGTCTGGATCTCTAGCTCGCGACACCACCACCCAACCTCCCAACCCTACGGTCACATCTCTTTCGTAACCACTCTATCCCATCGTGTTATACTTTTTCTGTCCCCACCTGGCTCTTAAATCGCCGAGTCTAGGTGCCACGGAATACGCCCACGCGAACAGACATGTCGTATGTCAAGAACTTCGCGGCACCCGTCGATCCGCCAGCTACAAATGGGCTGCAGAACAAGAGAGTGGCATATGTGAGTGTCCTCTTCCCACATTTCTCATCTATTGTACTGGGAACGCTCAAAGCTGGAAGAAGTAAGCTCTGACGCTGGACAGTTTTACGATTGTGAGTTTCAATGGCTTCCCGGAGCCTCCGTTAGCAACGATTCGTGATGGGGGCTCTTCCTTCGTGTTGGGGGTGGACTATTGCTGATATGATTCTGTCCCCTCGAACCAGCCGATGTCGGGTATTGCTCCTCTTGTCACGGCTCGCAGCTTTGTTGTATTGATAGTCGCGATACAGTAACTACTCCTATGTCGCCGGGCATCCAATGAAGCCCCACAGAATAAGAATGACCCACAGTCTCATCATGAACTACGGTCTGTACAAGAAGATGGAAATCTACGTAGGTGGCGCACTGTACGGCTGTTCTATATTTGCCTGCTCACAGTCCGCAGAGAGCAAAGCCCGCCACCAAAGCCGAAATGTGCCAATTCCATACAGACGAATACATCGAGTTTCTGTCCAAGGTTACACCGGACAACATGGAAAATTTTGCCAAGGAGCAGGGCAAATACAACGTCGGCGACGATTGCCCCGTCTTCGATGGACTCTTTGAATTTTGTGGGATATCCGGTGGAGGCAGCATGGAGGGTGCTGCGCGGTTGAACCGTGGCAAGTGCGATATTGCGATCAATTGGGCTGGTGGTCTTCACCACGCCAAGAAGAGCGAAGCTTCCGGATTTTGCTACCTGAACGGTACGGTGTTTGCCTCTACGATGGCCCTATGAGATTGACTGACGGGTGTGATTAGATATCGTACTTGGAATCATCGAATTACTTCGGTACAAGCAGCGGGTGCTGTATATCGATATCGATGTTCATCATGGCGACGGTGTCGAGGAGGCTTTCTACACCACGGACCGAGTCATGACCTGTTCCTTCCACAAGTATGGGGAGTACTTTCCCGGTACTGGAGAACTCAGAGATATTGGTGTTGGTGCTGGCAAGTACTATGCCGTCAATTTCCCTCTTAGGGACGGTATCACGGACGAGACCTACAAGTCGGTGTTTGAGCCTGTCATCAACCATGTCATGGAATTCTATCGTCCAGAAGCCGTCGTGCTTCAGTGTGGCGCCGACTCGCTCTCCGGCGACAGGCTTGGTTGTTTCAACTTGAGCATGAAGGGACATGCCAACTGTGTCGAATTCGTCAAGAAGTTCGGCCTTCCAACCCTAGTTCTCGGTGGAGGCGGATACACCATGAGAAACGTCAGTAGAGCGTGGTGTTACGAGACTGGTGTGTTGGTCGGTCAAAAAGTGGGCCCCGATCTGCCTTACAGTGACTTCTACGAGTACTTCGGCCCCGACTACGAGCTGGATGTTCGACCTTCGAACATGGAGAATCTCAACTCCCGCGAATATCTGGAAAAGATCAAGACACAGGTTCTCTCCAACCTGGAGCGCACACGCCATGCACCTTCTGTGCAGATGACAGATGTCGGCAGGGGAACCACCGAGCACCAAGAGGAGCAAGACGCCATCCTGGACGATCTGGACGCAGACACCACTGGGATGGATCAACGCCAGACCCAACGGCAATGGGAACGGCGGATTGACAAGGATAACGAGCTCTCGGATTCTGAGGATGAGGTTATGGGCGACGCCATCGGTGTACGGCGGGAGAATAGCGGGAAGAAGCGACGGAGAAACGAGCGTATCTACAAAGAGACCAACGCCAGTGGCACTGGATCCGGGGCAGCTACTCCACAACCCGGGGGCAGCGCTTCCACCAGTGATGCTGGTGCTCCCGCGGTATCGAAAATCCCAGGCTACAATGGCGAGCACGATGAAGAGCTCGAAGCGCTAGCGCGTCAGCAGGTTGGAGATATCGAAATGGACGATGAACCCGCTAACCCCGAGAAGCGGCTGAAGACCAAATCCGACGACGAGGATATGATGAATGCCGCGCCTACAAGCAAAACCGGCGAGCCGGATAAGCCTGGAGCCGTTAATGATGCTGTTAAAGTCACCGTGGTGGGTTCGGAGCTAAGCGCGGTGGCGGCGGCAGTAGTCACCCCAAGTCTAGATGCCCCGGAAAAGACCTCGAGCCCCAGCATGGCTCCAGCACCTGTTAATACAGGTGTCGATGCGGCGGAGAAATCAGAGGGGAAGCCTTAATGTAGGGCAGTTGATACTTTTTTTTCTTACCACCTGTTCTTTGTTGTGATTTTGATGTAGAGTGGGGTTGGCTATTCTATGTTTCATTGTTCAATTTCCCCTTTCACTGTACTCCGCGTAGCGACTTCATTTACGACGGTCCTGACCAGCTGTTATGCCATGAGATCTATCTAGAGTATAGTTGATAATATTAGGAGCTATTCGATTCAAGGGCAATTATGCGATCTGAAATGTATTGTGAGTTGACATATTGAAGTGCGTACGTATTCGGGATTCTTAGTCATATGCAGTGTTCGGCAATAGAGAGAACATCAATTTATTCCGCATATAGCTGGTGCCAACTTCTTTTTTGTCATTAATCGTATGCGCCCTATCTAGATCATGGCGAATAGCTGGTGCTAGCCTCCATTGTAGTTATTCCTTTCTGGGCTCGAACGAGTGAATTGAGTGATTGAGTGCTGAGATGTGTCACCCAGCTACCAGGATAGATAGATGGAAGGGGATGGACTCGGCTTGGCAAACCTTCATTGTCGCATTCTTTAGTTTGGCGTCCCATCTTCTTGGACCCACCCATCCACGCCCTTCTCTCTTTCTGTTCAAACACGTATCCAACAGAACACACAACACCAACGACTACGACGATAACACCGTGTTCTTTCGAGACCGACAAATTCCACCTTTAGGGCACAATCAGAACACCCACCAACGACCTCACGCGAAAGATTCTGCTTTAGGTGTGGCGACAACACTTTCCCGATCGCGTCGTTCGGAACATCGGCTGACTGCGGGAACCTGTTCAGGAAGATTTTGTGTACTGTTGACTATTTTCTGTTGGTGGCGCGCGCGCGCGGAAAGAGGATTCGCGAAAGAAAAAAAAGTTGATATTACTACTGGGAAAGAAGAGGGCTGTTGCTGTGTGAGACTGAGAGAAGGGGAGAGAAGAAATTGAACCTCAATCGTGTTCTGCCTCCTCTGTGATTCGTTACCTTCCTTCCCCTTCAACAGCCAGGATCCGGAATTTTGTGCGCGATGGCAGACGACGACGAGATCCCCGTGTCCAAAGCGGAGCAAGCATTTTTTGATGCGATGAAGGCGGTACAGGGTGTACAAGACGAGGAATTCCAACGGGAAGAGGTCGGCACCCGGGTGGAGGACGACGACGACGACGATCACGACCCCTCGACTGTCATGACGTCTACGGATGATGCACCCACTACGAATGGACACGACGGAAGCGATCGAGAAAGACCTGCTTCGATGGAGGAGCGAGCTACTGAAGAGGCGGAGGTGAAGGAAGTTTCGTCGGCTGCCCCATCTACGCGGAATTCCGTCGCGCCTTCCGCGACGCCGTCAGCGACTACCACGCCTGCCGCGCCTGCGACCACTGCCACTCCTGATCTTTCCAGTGCTACTCCCGCGCCCGAAGTTTTGGAGAGCGCTCAGGCTCAGTCAGCGCCGAATACCCCGGTGATTCCGCAGGCATCCGAGTTTGGCGCGCCGGTGCAGGCTGCCCAAAGCCAGCAGCCCGCTCAGTCCCAGAAGGCCGTGCACAGCGGAAAGCGAAAGCGTCTGCCGCAGGATTTAGTCGGACAACTGGAGGATAGAATCGCGGAAGATCCCCGAGGCGATCTAGACGCATGGTTATCACTGATTTCGGAGCACAAGCGCAAAGGCAAGTTTGACGATGCGAGAAACGTGTACGAGAGATTCTTTGTTTTATTCCCACAATCGGTTAGTTTGCCATCTCCCCCATTTCTCCCGCGGAGGGTGTGCGGCTGATCTGATCAACGTTCACAGGCCGAGCAATGGATAAGCTTTGTGAGGATGGAACTGGATAACAACGAGTTCCAACGTGTGGAGCAAGTGTTCTCACGGTCTCTCCTCACCGTGCCCAATGTTGAGTTGTGGAGCTTATACCTAGACTACATCCGCCGGCGCAACAACCTTACCAACGACCTGTCTGGTACCGCTAGGAGGACGATCAGTCAGGCTTATGACTTTGTTTTAAATAACATTGGCTGTGACAAGGAAGCCGGGCGCATCTGGCAAGATCAAATTGCATTCGTAAAGAGTGGCCCTGGCATTGTTGGCGGTAGTAACTGGATGGATCAACAGAAGATGGATAGTCTGAGAAAGATCTACCAGAAGGCAGTCACGCAACCAGTTATTGGAGTAGAAGCGATGTGGCGGGAGTATGATGGGTTTGAACACGGACTCAATAAGATAACCGTACGTGGTTCGCCGCGCACACAACAATCGCTCGTCCGTTCGTGCTCATAAGCTGATACCGTGAATTAGGCCAAGAAGTTCCTTCAAGAGCGGTCACCCGCTTTCATGACGGCTCGTGCCTGCCTCGTCGAGCTTACAAATCTCACACGAGGACTGAGGCGCGAGACCCTGCCGCACTTACCACCCTCGCCGGGCTACGAAGGCGATGATGATTGGAATTACCAGGTCGCCCTCTGGAAGAAGTGGATCAAGTGGGAGAAGGACGACCCTGTTGTTCTAGCCAAGGAAGATCCGGTGGCTTTTCGCGGCCGTATCGTTTATGCATACAAGCAAGCCTTGATGGCCCTCCGATTCTGGCCCGAGATGTGGTTTGAAGCGGCAGATTACTGTCTCGAAAACGGTATGGACGTTCAGGGCATCGAGTTTTTGAGGCAGGGCCTGCAGGCCAATCCCGAGAGCACCTTGCTTACGTTTAAGTATGCCGAGCGATTGGAGGCCATCACACCTGCTGAAGACGGAGAGGCGGCTGCGGTGAGGAAGGGACAGCTTGTGAGGAAACCCTATGACGATCTACTCAACACTCTATATGGCCACTACGCCAAGATGCAGGCCCGCGAGAAGGAGGAGATCGAGAAGCTGGGGGAAGAAGCTCAGGCGTATCCGGAAAGTCCAGCTCGGGACGACGACGATGACGACGACGAGCGGCAGGCCCCAGAGCAGAGCTTCAAGGAGCGGAGGATAAACGAAGTCAAGGAGCGAAGTAAGGCGGAGATGCTGAAGCTGAGTAGAGTCATCTCAGCTGTCTGGATCAACTTGATGCGGGCGATGAGACGGATTCAGGGCCATGGAAGGGTCAATGAGCCTCTTGGTGGCAGTCGACAGATCTTTGCAGATGCCAGGAAGAGGGGAAAGATCACGAGCGACGTTTATGTTGCATCCGCACTGATCGAGTACCATTGCTACCGCGATCCTGCCGCCCTGAAGATCTTCGAGCGTGGGATGAAGTTGTTCCCTGAAGATGAAGACTTCGCACTGGAGTATCTGAAGCACCTCGTCAACATCAACGATATCACGAGTAAGCAACGTTCTCTTGCTACCTATCTACCACGTGCTGACAGCCATCAGATGCCAGGGCGATGTTTGAAACCTTTGTTTCGAAGGTTCCAGCCGAGAAGGCCCAGCGGGTGTACCGCTTCTTCTACGAATACGAAGCCCGCTACGGCGATCTCGCGCAGGTCTACAAGCTGCAGAAGAGGATGGCCGAGTTGTACCCTACAGATCAGAAACTCGACCAATTCTCCACCAGATATGCTTATCACGCCGTGGACCCATGCAGGTATCTCCCCACCATCTCGCCCACCCAACAGGCGAAACAGAAGCCTCTCCTTCCTCTTCCCCCAGAGGCGGCCGCCGCCGTCGCCGCCGGCCTCCCCATCCCCCCGCCTCCGATCGCGCAACCTATCCTTGGTACCGGCTTCCACGCCCCGCCGCCACCGCTGTCCATGCCCCCACGCACGGGCTCTCCGAAGCGCGCCGCTGCCGACGACGACGGCGAGTATTCCTCCCGCGCACGAAAGCTCCCGCGTTCGGACTCGCCCGTCCCCACACTCAAGGGTGCCGCTGGTCGGCGACTAAACCAGATCAAGCAGCAGCAGGCCGCGGCCGCCGCGGCCGCAGCAGCAAACCAATCCCAATCCAAGGACATCAACACCAACAATGGTGGAGGTGGAAGCGGAAGGAGGGACTACGCCAATGCACCGGTCCGCCGTGAGAACAACAGCAACAATCCCCCGCCTCTCCCGGAGGCGATCTGGTATCTTTTGAGCATCCTCCCCGGAGCGGATAAGTACCAGGCCGCCCGGTTCAATCCCGAGGCGATGGTTGCGCTGCTGGCGGGTTTGCAATTGCCGCGACCGGAGGATTTGGCCCGCGGTGGTAGCAGCGGCGGTGGCGGATACTATGGTGGTAACTGAGAGACGGTTCGTTGAACGTTTTTGAAATGGGATATTTTGATTTCGTCCTACTACACATACCCCTGTGCCAAGTACTACCTGTCACTGGCCCGATTCTGGATTGAGTTTTTTTTGTCTACGTTGTACTTCTGGTATGAGCTTTTTTTTTTTTCATTTAAAAGGGAATTGGACGGGGCTACTGAATGACCGAGTTATCGAAGTGCGCGGCTACTCTACTGAAAAAAGAAAGTACGGTTACCAAAGTACGATATGGAATTTTTGGAATTTTTTTATATATATTTCTTGTTTTGGTTGGGGGGGGGATGAATCCGATCTTTTTGTTTGAGTGAAAACGCTTGGTAATTGCAGTTTACTGATGGCCTCTCCCCTGGCTGGTTTGGTGACGAATAGCGCCGCCAGCAGTAATTATACGCAGGGCACGTAGAGAGGATGTACCGTGTACGCTCGCCAAACGTGTCGAATCCCAAGACGCTGAGCAGTGTGAGGCTGAGGCTAGCAATATTAGTGCTGCATGGCGCGGGTGATCGTTGGTGATACCGCTCCAACCATAGCAGTACCCATGCATACCCAAACCACTCGTTCTCAGCCAGCCTTGCTCTAAATGATTCCGGCGAGGGCCTCGGATCCATCCCCAGACATGAGCCCATCGCGCTGGTGTGCGTTCCCAGGTTATGCACTGTGCCTACTCTCCTATCATATTGACATCACACTTAGTTATAACTTTATCCGATGAAACATACTATGTATATTGCCAACCTCAGCAACTACGTGGGGGTCGGGGTAGTATCACAGGATTTCTGTGGTACTGGTACGGAAGCACCTTCACACTTGCAGAAATAGATTTTTACTCGTAAACCCGTATCCGTAAAATACGATCTTCTGGATAACCCGTAGGTTGGAAAATGCAGTAAGACGAGAGGTTCGCTTCTGGATAGTAACTGAGAGAATTTAACCAGTTAGCCATGGTACGGTATTGTAACAATTACAGAAGTCACATATAACGTTACAGAATAGAACACGGCTTCAGATAGTGAAGTTGGCTGTCAAGCGGTGGCCAAGCGGATGATTTAGCGGATGGCCATATGTGTGGGCAAGAGGAACCTTCTGAGCAATGTGGGTGAGCAAGCAACAAGGTAAGCCAGCGGACGAGCACATGAGGGAGCGCGAGGGTATGGCGAACGACACTGCTCGAGTTCGCTGCTTTGTTTTTGATACCAAGTTTCCACCATCTAGTTGCAACCTTGGTCGTCTTCGGGTATTTGGCAAGAACTTCTGCTCCCATGTTGGAGTAAAGTAAAAGTTTGAGACGCAGCTTAAGATTCTGAAGGTGTCTGTTCGCATCACCATCTGTGCTGGTGTCAAGATCCTGACTTCCGCACACCCGTCTGGCTCGACAGGCAACGCAGCTCCTCGGCTGCCTACTCCGTAGGGCTTTCGTCGCTGTTCCGGGAAGTCTAGGATGTCCCTCGGCGTAGCCCCACAGTCACTCCTTCCTTGCCGCGGTGGCTAGGGAACCTCTACCGGAATGTCGTGTGGTGCTTCGGCACTTTCGTGTAGCACTCCCGGAAGCTCTGGTCGTCCCGGCGCTGGCGTGGTCTCTCCGAGTATCTCGTCGTCCGGCTGTGCTTCGGCGCGTGGTCTCGCCATCACGCCAGGCGTGATATCTTGTAGTCTCTGGCGACCCCGGATCGCTACTCATGTCTCAGTGTCGTTTGCCGCAGGCTGTTCCGCATCACTTGTCGTGCTCGTCCTATCGGCCCATGTGTTCGGTGGTCTTGAGCGATCTCGGACCACTACTCGTGTCTTGGTACCATTCGTCGCAAATGATTCCGCAAGTAGGCGAACTCTGCCAACGGCAACAACTGGCTCCACTGTCCTGAGGATGGCAACTGGGTTACATATGCCTTCAGAAACGTCTCCAAGGTTGCGTTAGCCTTCTCAGCTTGTCCGTCCGTTTGTGGGTGGTAAGCTGTTGACATCTTTAGCTTAATGCCCAGCTGAGCGCAAAGCGACTTGCCAGAAGGCCGATGCAAACCACGCGTCACAGTCCGAGACAGTTGATACCGGAAGGCCTCAACGGGTCCTTCGCCCAGGATCGCATCGTGTACTTCCCGAATCACATCCGCTCGCAGGCTTTTCGGGATGCACAGCTTTCCGCCGGATTGCTTGCGATACAGAAGGCCATCCTGGAGAAAATAGGACTTTTGCTCATTCTTTTGCCCAACGAGTCTGTCTGGTGTCCGACTTCTTGATGTCCCTGCCAACTGCGGCACCCTCCAGGTGCTTCGAAACTGGCCCGAGAACGATGTCCTGTGCGTATTCCTTCCGGAAGTCATCAAGCCATTCTTCCGAAGCCGAAATCTGCAGCTCCACTAGATTCAAAGGCTCGGAGGTCGACTCAGGGCAACTGTTGGCCGGCTCTGATGACTGGGTATGGCAATCCGACTCAGCGCATCTGCAACGACATTTGCTGCACTGGGGTAATACTTGACCTCGTAGTCTTGCTGCTGGAGCTTGTCGAGATGACACCACTGACAGCTCATCAGCTTATTCTGCCCCAGGATATGCTGCAATGCTGCATGGTCCATATAGATGGTAGTGCGTTTGTGTCCGTGGACGCATTTAGCAGGCCCAATGTTCCAAATTTGTACTGATTGCAAGGAGTTCCTGGTCATAGGCAGGGTATCTCGTTTCCGCCGGGTGAAGTTTCCACAAAAAGTATCCCAAATGGACGTTCCACCATCTTTCCTTCGAAAAGCTGTTTCTGTGCCAGAAGTTAGAACACCCCCCAATGGCGGTATCTGAAGTGTCAGTCCATAGGATATAATCAGCGTCCGGATCCCAGGTTGCCAGTACTGGGGCCGAAACCAAGGCACGTTTAAGGTCCTCAAACTAAGCCCTGTGACTCTCAGTCCACCTATGCTCATCCCTCGACTCCGCAACAAGGTGGTGCAAAAGATGGGCACGATGGGCGAACTTAGGCACGAACTTTCTGTAATAGCCTGCCAACCCAAGGAGATCCCGCAGTGCCGAGGGTGGCTGAGGTGTTTTCCGATCCTGTACCGCATTGACCTTCTCTTCCTCAGTGTGAATTCCATGCCTATCAATCCTGAAACCCACAAAAGAAGTCTCCAGAGCTCTGAGCACACATTTAGCCTCACTGAGATGTAGCGCAGTGATAACAGCACTGCTTCCACATGTACCTTGTGTTCTGCCAGTGTCTTTGAGAAGATCAAGATGTCGTCCAGACGCACAATCACATTTCAGCGGTGGGGATGTAGTGTTTTGTGCGCCATGCGCGTAAGAGCGGCCGGTGCATTGGCCGGACTGAACGGTATGGCATTGTACTCGCAGAAGCTATCTGATACTATGAACGCAGCTTTTGTGGCAGTCATCTGGGTGAACTCAAACTTGGTGATATCCACTCACCAAGTCCGATTTGGCGAAGACTCGTCCTCCATTGAGCTTATCAAGCAGATCTTCAATACAAGGCAATGGACACCGAACCTCGGCCGTGATCTTGTTCAAGCCGGGGTAGTCCACACACATACACATGGCTTTTTCACGAAGATTACTGGTACTGCATAACATGAGCGGGAGTCTGTCACCCATCCATTGGCTAGTAGCGTCTTGATCTACACCTCGAATTCTGCTTTCTCAGGCTGTCATCCGGTATAGCTGGCGATGAGGAATCCTTGCCGTAGGGTCGGTAATAGTCCGGAAGTCGTCCTTCTCCCTGAGGTGGGACACCTGGGTGGCTGAAAGAGGTCATCAAAATCCTGGCGAATTTGAACTTGCTATTTCCCTAAATCGGCTCAAACAGACTCACCCACCCCAAATTCCTCCCCTCTCTTGCGCTCTCGGATGTCGAGCACAAAGATCCTGTCTCCACCCCTTATGGCACGCATCGCTTCTTCCGCGGATATCAAGTTAATAGACAATGCGCGTGCCATCTACCCAGTCCGCAAACTTCCAATTCCAAAACCCATTCAGCATGCACCCTGGTGGAGCCTGGGGCTTCAACATTTTTATATCGATTCAAGCTATACAAGACAGCTTGGCTTACCGCTTCGCCATGCTGGCCGGATGTCAGTGATAGCTGCTGGTGCCAAACACCCGACCCTCGACAGATACAAAGTTTGGGTGGATGGCTGGATTCAAGGTATATCGGGAAGCTATGCCACCACCACCAGCTGGTACACATTGCTCGACCTCAAGGGGGGCATATGACCTTGTTGTTGGAAAGAACTGGCACTCGGCAACACACCACCTAGTGGATCCAAGCAACGCACTCTGGTCGGCTGGCGCAAGTTTGTACCAACATTGTCCTTGGAAGGACTTCGGCCGGTATCGAGAGGTTCTTAACCATTGAGCAGCTGGGAATGTCCGCTCAGCCACAATATCCATCATTCCCGAGAGCACCAACTGTGTATCCTTGAGGACATTCATGAGGCGGAGCTGTTGAGAAATGGCATTTACGGTTGCCTCTGGGAGCTCCTGAAGATACTCCTCCCGCAGAGAGTTTTCATGTGTAATCGTGAGAGATCCCCCAGAATAGTGATGAGCTCTAGCGCCCGCCGGTTGAACCCTAGAGCTTGGGTGCGGTTGGACTTCAGGGTGTGCCGTTATTTCCGGATGGCTGAGATCGCCGACTCCGGAACGAACTGCTTCTCGAGCACTGTCCCAACTGACGCCGTAGTCATAGTCCTTGGGCGCAATCGATGCCACACCTCGTTTTTCGATGCTGTCCTCAACCGCTTGAAGACATTTGTGGCGAGGGACTGCCATAATGTCGATCCCTTGATTGTCGGTACTCACCGTCCAGCAGACTGCGCCGCCCTGCCTAGCGTGGTGTTCGACATCTAGGAACTGGGACACGATTTCCTGGTTCTGCGGTCTGTCGAAATGCGTTGGCCCGTGCGGTTTGATCTTCTGGACAATGAGGTTCTGGCCCTGGTTCGAGTGGCTGTGGACACTCCGACCACTATCACGAATGGCATCACTGAGATCCATGAGCTTACCGGCGCTTATCCATCTCAAACAGCTCGCCGAAACGTCACCTCCACTCGCGTACTTCTTCCGCCGCCCTGAGCTGGTGAGCCTCCCAATCGACAACTTCCTACTGTAACTGAAGGATTTGGTATTCAAGATCCGCCGCTCCAACCATGTTCAAACAAGCAGCCCACATTTCCTTCTCGAGCTGCCAGATCTTGTTTTTGAATGGCAACTCGGGTGTTTCACAGACGGCACAATCACCTAGGTGGTCACCAACAGTCTATTACCCTTGAGAGGGCAGCACTCGCACGACGGCAGCTGGACAGCGGTGTGGCTCCGAATAATTCGCACGAGAGCTGGTCTTGGAAAATACGAATAAATCGCGTGTTTGAAATATAACCAAGAGAGTTGATCCAAGGGAAAACAATACTATATTGTTAAGGCTCAACTTCTGACTGCTCGTTGCTGAAACTTGAAGCTCCATATACCTGTGCCGACTCGCCGGCTGTCTGTCCTCGGGCAGACGCAGAGAAGCGTAACACCTCTGTATTACAAAACAGTACCGCTCCCCTTGTCTGAGGCAGATAGGGTAGATAAGGACGTGGCACTGTTTGGCAGGTGCAGACCCAGAAGACCTCCAATCTGGGTGCTTGCGAATGATGTTCGTTTGCACCCCTCGTATGTACACACGACCACCCCCACGCGCCTGTTCAGCAATCACTACTGGCGGTCTGTGTCACAAGTGCCTTCGGAGACCGCAACCTCATAGTCTAGATGTGTCGCAGCAATCGTAGTATACCGGAGAATTACGTCTCGGTAATCTGATAAGTTGTGATCAAACACCTACATAGGATGTGGCTGAGCCTTATCCTGAGACCCCCACTCATCCTGTCACCCTTAGGGAACTCTCCGTTGCCCCATATGGCTGCTGTTCCGCTTCCCACTTTGAGGTCGCCCGCCAGTGACTCTCACTCACGAAAACCCACTCGGCCTCAATCAGCAGATTGAGAGTGTCACTCACTAGGTAGCTGCTAGTCAGGTGTCACCAGCGCACTGGGGTGTAACACTATCCCCTCCCTCACAAGGGATAGATACATGTAACTAACATCTTTTTCTTAGCGGAACCAGGAAAAAAAAACCCCCCTCCTTTCTTAAGGGAAAACAAAATAATTTCGTCCAATCATAAGACAATCTCCTCGGTGTCTTGCCAGCCGCACAAAAAGCCCGGACCACCACAGCTCGCCAGCAAGACTGACAACAGGTTCCTCCTACCAATCCTCAAGACAACAGGGGGGGGGGGACAAAGGAAAACACACAGGATAGCACTCGCAGGGGGGGGGGGACAAAGGAAAACACACAGGATAGCACTCGCAGGGGGGGGGGCGCGTAAGAACAAACACTAGCATAACGGAAACAACAATATGATCCAATAGGGTCGCACACGATCAATGAAGCATCATCATCATCAACGGAAACAACAATAGAAAGGGGCATGCCAGATGTCGGCTATCCAGATACCAGAGTGGCAAGGGTTGGCGCGCCTGCGCTGGATATGGTTAGCCTCGGCAGAGTAGGACAGGCGGCGCGGCGGCGAACCATAGACCCGGCTATGTATGTATCTATGGCGAGGATGGCGCCGAGGAGCCTGTCGCGCCAGATCCGTGACAGCTGGTTGTCTATGGTGGTGGTGATCCGCTGCGGCTACATACTTGCACCGTGTTGAAGCCCAAATAATATATATCTAGCTGGACAATCCGTAAAGTAAAGTAGCAGTATATAGGTAAGTAAGTACATAAGTATATGACTGTAAAAGTTTTTTTGTAGATCATGTGGACCCTTATTTTATTATTATTATTATTATTATTATTTCAAATTTATCAAACGCATCTTTTCAGCAGGGCGACCAAGAGAGGTTGTTGTCTAATCTAGTAAGAGAGTAAGTGCACAGGTTTGATAAGTGCATAACTGCTTACTTACATGTTTTTTTGTTTTTTTTTTATCTACCGCTTTCTCGACAAGTGGTAGTTATCCACAGTATTCTTGAAACCTCGGTGTTTCTCAGGCAAGCCCCCCGGAGTTCAGGTTACCCTGTCTTCTCGCGATCGCCGCAGTAGTTATCATTGTCCAAGTCCAACTACAGCAACTTAACATTTGTGGTCGATATCATACCTGGAGAGAGAAGAATTTATATTTCAAATAATACCCAAGTAGTTACATACATGTTACTGGATTGAAATTCTGTCCTCTCAAAGACTGCTGGGTGACCGGTAACTAGTGGTAATTTACGTTAGACTCCGATTCCAAGTCGGTGGGGGGGGGAAAATAATAATAAATGATATCTACCAAAGGGGAAAACATTTCTTTATTGCCTCGCCTCGACCGGTAAGGGCCTGTTCTTTTCAGCGTAGATATATATGTATATTCTTCTACGTTGGCGTACGATGAAATATACGTGGTGCTGATGATCTAACTGAGAGTTCATCTTGATATACGCTCGAAAAGGGAAGCCCCTGAAGCGAAAGAAAAAGAAACCACGCGAACGTCCCCCAAATTCACTGGATGGGAAGGAAACAAACCAAAAAGAATAAACCACCCCTTGTAAATGCTGCTCCGAAACTCTCAATACTCCAAGTGCTATATATATTTATAGAAATCGAAAGAAATCAGAAAATAATAATAATCCTGAATGACTAGATAGAGAAAGGACAAAGAAAGAATAAAATAAAAAATTGTGAGTTGCCTTGTCATTCGAAGTCGAAAATCCAAATCCAATCCGATCCGATTTTGGGGGGGCACAAAAAAGCAAAAAGCAATGCGCCTGGAAAACTGGAACCTGGCGAGAAATCGTCTCGAGAAAAAAAAAAAAATACACCCCAACCTGAACAATGCGCAGAGAGAGAGGGAAAACTCGGAAAGGGATGAACGGAAGAGAAACAACGTAACGTCACCTCGGTTTTTCCGAAAGGCGGAAAAAGAAAGAAATATGAGAGAAACCTTATTAAACTGTCCGTGAAACATCACATACATGGGCAGAGGTCGTCATTGCGGTCATAAAATCCAGAGGACAAAAAGCCCCACAAGCAAGTATCTAACATCTCCACCCAGAGCCAACCAAACGATCAGGGTACCTCCCCAATCCGTGAACGTGAAAAAAGAAAAATGTCGGAGATATATATATGCAGATGTGGAAAACACTCCAGGAAAGAGAGAAGAAACCCGCATCGAGAACCTGCTGCACTATGGTCGATACATGCTTTCCATGACCATCATCGCGAATGCCCCCATCTCGCCCCCTTCTCGCAGCAGATCCTCGAACCCCGCCAGTTTTCGCACAGCGAGAAACATCTTCGCCACGTACGAAGTGATGCTCTCCCTCAGCAGGGTTGTCTCGTTGTCCCTGCCGTAGATCCCGGCGTACTCGGCCGCATGTGATACCTGGCTCGGGGACCGTCGTCCGGTGGCCACCGACCCACCCACGCCACCGCCCTCCGAGTCCGACGCGGAGCTCTCGCGGCTCCCCGATTCGTGCCCTAGCGTCGGCATGGAGTTCTCGCGGCTCCCCGATTCGTGCCCTAGCGTCGGCACGGGGCTCTGGCGGGTCACCGGCTCGTTGAAGGGGAAGCCGTTGGTAGCGGCCGCACTGTAGTCGAACGGATAGCTGGGGGAGAGGCCGCGTTCGGATATCGAGTAGGCGAGGCTGTTGCCAACACCACTGTCACGACCGTGGGATCGGGTCGACTCGGGGAGCTCCTCGAAAGCAAATCGGATCAGCCGTATTAACCGCTGTCCGGGCTGCACGTTGTTGGAAGTGTCCAACAGATCATTCGTCAGGTGCAGGCGAATCAGTGTCTTGAGCTGCGTCACACCATACTTATCTGCCATGAGGAACAGCTGGAACTTCTGGTCGTCCAGTTCCTCGTCCTCATCCGGCTCGCTTTCGAACGAGTTATCTCTCGTCGTGCTGGGCGCTTCGGTGAAGGAACTGCTGCTGCTGCTGGCGGGGGAGCTGCTGGCAAAGGAGTTGCTGCTACTGGCAAAGGAGCTGCTGCTGGCGGGGGAGCTGCTGGCAGAGGAGTTGCTGCTACTGGCAAAGGAGCTGCTGCTGGCGGCGGGGCTGGAGCTCTCGACGACTCGAGGCGGGATCGTCGGCGGCGAGCGCAGCGACAGATGGACCGGTGATTGGGGCCTGACGGCAAGCACTGTTCCTGCTCGCGACCCTGCCCGGACGTTGTTTTCGAGGCTCGAGAGGGGGTATTCTCCGGTGTACAGAAATTCCAGGAGCGGTTCGAATATCTTGGGATTGTCGTCGGGAATAGTGATCTTCCCCTCCCTAGCTTCCTTGAATACAGAGCGCAGAGCGCTGCGAAACCAATCGCTCCGCGCCGCAAGGATGGCCTTGTGCGCATACAGGACGACCTCTCTCGGCCCCACAACGATTTCCAGATCCGAGAATTCGGGGTTGTTCAGGAGCTTTTTTAGGTGCTTGCCGACGCTGTCTGCGGCTGTATGTGGTGCCTTCTGCTGGTCCCAGTAGCTTGCTGGATTCGGAGCCGTGCGCGACGTCGAGTGGGCGTTGCCTATTATCGAGGTGCTGCGCAAGCTGGCGGGGATGGTTGGGCTCATGGGCCGTCGGAGTTTCTCCTGCTTCGGGTGATATCTCAGACGGCAGAGGATGTCAATGGTCCGCCTATTGTTCACCACCGGATCCCTCAGCAATATGCTGTTGTCGAGCAGTCCCGGAAATCCCCATGAGAGCTGGTTTTCCCGATACAGCGCGATGGTGGTCTTGTCCTTGAGCTGTCGGGCCTCCGAGTTTAGGATGCAGAACTGCAGAGACCGGATGTCTCGCGTCCACGTCCGCTCCTGTAGTTCGTTGTCGGTCATGACGACGTAGAGGAAGATCCCGTAGACGCGGTTCCCTGCCGCGTCCACGTTCTGCTGGAATAGCATCCGCCACACCCAACCGTCCGGATGACCGAAATTGGGCGAGTAGCTGCAAGGAGGGGGGGGAGGGTTATGCGTCAATTGGATCCTTAACCACGTACGGCTCGGGAGGGCGGCACGGGGCGGGAGGGTACATACGTTTCGAAATCTGCGGACAGGTCGACATTTTTCCATGTATACTGCACCGCAAGAAAGAAAGAAAACGTCAGCTACACACGAGAAGCCACGGGAGGGGGAGAGGAGAAGATAACGTACTGTCCAGGTCACGTATTCCGACGACACCGCATTGATCTCCAGTGTCATCGGCGCCAGAGGGATGTGGATGATTGAAGCTGCCATGGTTTATTCTAGATGTTTGTAGAGCCCACTAGTCATACACGAGTGACAAGCTATTCCCGGCTCTCGACTGCGACAGGGCCGATAAGTTGGGGGTAGGGTAGGTGGAGAGCTGATCGTATTCCGAGAGGTGTGAAGTCTGCAGTAGCTGTGTCGTAGTTCGGGATGTGTTCTGACCGTTGACGAGTCGGAGGGACGGAAGGGCGTACAAAGGCGATGGCTTTCTCTTGCTACTCTCTCTCTTCCCTATCTATCGATTTTATATCAGATCGATTTCCAGATCCAGGGGAAAGCCACCATGAATCGGGAGGGAGGGGGGAAGGATGGGAGTAATATATAAATACCGGTCGGTGAGGACAGGGAATGAAGTCAGCTGTTTGGATGTCAATTGACGGGCGGGTATGGAACGCGGCTCTAAATACCTCCCCCCCCCTTAACCACGTCGACGTCGTACTTGTCGTCGTAGTCGATGTTTCGAATATCTGGCTTTCCCCTGGGGCCCGGCAAGATAAACCCACAATTCGCAGTTGGCGGCTGGTTGGCTAGATCGATCCGTTTCCGAGCCGGTTGTCCTCTGTCTAAAAGGGCGCGCTCTTTTTCTTTTTTCTTTTTTTTTTTTGGGCCGGGGGGGGGGGGGGGGGGGGGAAGAATTCTCAGCTGAGGTTTCAGCTGAGGCTTGCTTCTCCTTCTTTCTTCTTGCTTCTGAGATATCACGAAGCCGGCGTCTCGGAGGAGGACGCTTGCTC
>Ga0307508_10000261_pt1 | contig 64339 bp, 81 predicted proteins | sample 9_EM_MG_FD_203089 | JGI IMG/M metagenome (GOLD analysis project Ga0307508, IMG submission 203089) | Populus trichocarpa ectomycorrhiza microbial communities from riparian zone in the Pacific Northwest, United States - 9_EM | ecosystem: Host-associated > Plants > Roots > Unclassified | place... | reverse complement strand
CGCACCAAACACTACCGCCGAACCCACACACCAGATCTAAGATTATTCCGTTGTGAATTATCGAAAGTAGCCTGATTACCTTTGATTCTCACTGCACTCCGGTTACGAGACAACCCCAGTGTCACACCCTGTGGCTCGTCCTTGTTTCCGCTGCCACAGCCGCGGTCATCCTCCGCGCTTAGGCGCCTTGACCGATCTCCACCATATCGCTCCGGTAGCGATATCCCCGACCGCTGGCCGGTCTAGACCTCTCTCCTTTGTCTCCGTTATGTTACTTGCGCGTCCTTCTCCTGTCATCGTTACGTATGTCGTTTCCTGTTGATTATGCTTGCGCGTCCTTCTCCGTTATCGTTCCGAGTATTGTTTCCCCTTGATTAAGTTGTACATCATTCTTCCTTTTCCCTTACTGTTACTGCTTGCGCGTCGTTTCTCCTGTTGCCGCGAGTAGACTGTTGGCCACGCGGCGGCCGAGTGCGATCATGTGTTTTCCTTGCGTGTAGCGATTCAGTCATGATGAAGTATGGAGGAACTGTGTCAGTCTTGCAGGCAAGCTGTGATTCCACAGAGGGAGGGAAAAGTATAAAGGAAAGGGTGCGGTAGCTAGTCGGGAGATTCTTCTCCACACAATCTATTATCTCTCTCCACCACTCCTACTTCTACCTTCCCGTGAAACTGGCGCTGTGACCGAAACCCCGAACCGAACGACCGTGCTACAGTAAAGACCACCGGGTGGCAGTAGACGAAGACCGCGAAGACCTCAAAGGCTGCACGAAAGACTGGGAGTTAGAGTCTCGCCAGCATAGACAGGGCTACGCCGAGGGACATCCTTAGACTTCACCGAACCAGAGAGGGAAGTACTTGCCCGCACCAGTGAGCTGAACAAACACAGCCCGAGAGCCGAACGAAAAGGAAAGACCTACCGTGTAGGCACGCCGAGGAACTACGTTGCCTGTCGAGCCCAGACAGTGCGAAGAAGTCAGGATCTTGACACCGCCCCACGCCTATATATGCTGACTCTTCTCGCCCCGAAAGAAGAGACATCAGAACGAACATCCTCACCCACACTACCACTTAAAACCCACACACAAAATCTAAGATTATTCCATTGTGAATTATCGAAAGTAGCCTGATTACCTTTGATTCCCCCAACACTCTGGTTACAAGGCCACCCCAGTGTCACACACGCAGGGTCTCCGTTCGAATCTGTCCACGTGAGTATCCGTTTGAATGCTACTTTTGGCGAGGTATCTACTATCCATGGAAAGTACTCTCGTAACTGGCATTCGAACGGAAAATTCAACTATCTACGTAGTATCCATTCGAACGCAACAGCTTGCAAGGTATCAACTATCCACTCAGAGTATCCGTTCGAATGCAACTTTTGGTGAGACGACTACTATCCATGCAAAGTACTCTCACAACTGGCGTTCGAACGTAACATCCACCTATCTCCGTAGAGTATCCGTTTGAACATAACATCTAATGAGATGTCAACTATCCATACAGAGTATCCGTTTGAATGCTACTTTTGGTGAGGCGTCTACTATCCACGCAAAGTACTCTCGCAACAGGCATCCGAATGGAACATCCAACTATTTACGCAGCATATCTGTTCAAACACTACAGCTCACAAGGTGTCAACTATCCACTCAGAGTATCCATTCGAACGCTACATCTGGTGAGGTATCAACTATCCATGCAGAGTACTCTTGCAACTTGTGTTCTAATGCTACTATGTCTGGCAGTGTATTTATTTTTTCACAAAGGTTAGATTTCGCTGACAGTGTGAAATATGTCTATTAACTCAATGAAGTCAGAATGAACTAGATACACAAAAGGACATAACATAGCAGAGATTCCTGAGAAATAATAGAGCAAGAGCATCTTGAATGAACGTAGGAACTGAATCGATTGAGAGAATAGAGCGAGAGAATCCTGAGCAAATCCAGAGTAATTCCAGAGAGTGAATCCGGAGTAAATCCAGCGAGCAAATCCAGTAAGAATCCGGAGCCAATCCATTGAGATCCAGTGCAAGAATCCTGAGCAAATCCAGAGTAATTCCAGAGAGTGAATCTGGAGCAAATTCAGCAAGTAAATCCAGTGAGAATCTGAAGTAAATCTATCGAAATCCAGCAAGCAAATCCCGCAAGAGAATCGGCGAGAGAATCAGCAAGAGAATCAGCAAGAGAATCAACGGGAGAATCCACGAAGAGAATCCACGAGAGAATCAGCGAGTGAATCCAGTGAGAGAATCCGCAAGAGAAACGTTCAGGGAATCAACAAGAGAATCAGCGAGGGAATCCTCGAGAGAAATGGCGAGAGAATCGACAAGAGAATCAGCGAGCCAATCCAGCAAGAGAACCGGCAAGAGAATTGATGAGAGAATCAGCAAGTGAATCCAGCAACATAATCGATGAGAGAATCAGCAAGAGAATCGACAAGAGAAACAGCGAGATAATCGGTGAGAGAACCCATCGAGTGAATCTGACGAGAGATTTCGGCAAGAGAATTCGGCAAGAGAATCCAGCAAGAGAGTCGATGAGAGAATCAGAGAGAGAATCGACAAGATAATAAGTGAGAGAATCTGCAAGAGAAACGGCAAGAGAATCGACGAGAGAATCAGCGAGCAAATCCAGCGATAGAATCGGTGAGAGAATCAATTGACGAGAGGATCCAGCAAGAGAATCAACCAGAGAATCAGCAAGAGAATCAACAAGAGAAACAGCAAGTGAATCCAATAAGAGAATCGACGAGAGAATCAGTGAGTGAATCCAGTAAGAGAATCCCCAAGAGAAACAGCGAGAGAAATAGCAAGAGAAACAGCAAGAGTAACTGCGAGAGAATAGGTGAGAGAATCTGCGAGAGAATCAAGGTGAGAAACAGCAAGATAATCAGCGAGTGAATCCATCAAGCGAATCCAACAAGAGAATTTGGCGAGAGAATTTGGCGAGAGAATCTGAGAGAGAATCAACGCGAGAAACAGCGAGAGAATCAACAAGAGAAACAGCGAGAGAAACAGTGAGAGAAACAGTGAGAGAAACAGGGAGAGAATCAACGAGAGAAACAGAGAGAGAAACAATGAGAGAAGCAGTGAGTGAAACAGTGAGAGCATCGGCAAGAGAAACAGTGAAACAATCTACTGAGAGAATCGAGCTGCAGTTACTAGGGTATCCAACAAGAGATGTCATTTCCGTCTGTGCTGTGATTGATTGTTGTCGGCTTGCCTTACCAATCCGGCTGCAAGAATTGAGTTTTGCTGGACTACTGGATGAGTCACTAGCCAGCAGTGATGGATAACCTTTTATCAACCATCTTCACTTGTTCCTCTTCTTCTTCTTTCTTCTTTACACAACCACATCCAGATTCCCAAGGAACACCAACAATCTGTGCATCAGCAAAAACTAGAAAAATGCTCCTAGTACTCCTGGTGCTTCCGTAAGCTCTATTAAGCTTTATTAAGCTTTATTAAGCTTCTGTAAGAGAGAAGTTATATTTTGCTCCCATAAGGATTTGGTAAAAAATAATCTCTTTTATTTCAACTAAAACACCAAGAAAGGAAATTTTAAATTTATGTCTCACTTGGAAAAATAGTAATATACATCAACTTTTCACTTTTTTGCTGATGTGACACTGGGGTTTATCTCATAACCGGAGTGTAGGGAGAATCAAAGGTAATCAGGCTACTTTTCAATAATTCACAATGGAATAATCTTAGATCTTGTGTGTGGGTTCAGTGGTAGGTTTTTTGTGGAGGCGTGTCAAGGTCTCAGCCTGCTCGTTTTTCTCTTCTAATGAGAAAAACTTCTTTCTTTATCCTTTGAGCCATAGCGTGTGAGTTGATGACTCGGCGTGAGAACTGGTGACTCCGGCGTATTATTCCTCAGAGGTTCTGTCAGACCCTGCTCGGAACGTGGGCAACTTCATTGGTCCTGGCCGGGTCATAGATAAGAGGAGATGAGGTTTTCATGCAGCTGAGTGGGGTGTCTGGTCCAGACTCTTTTCTCATGCACCGTCAGGGTAATGTGGCCTACAACCTCCTCATCTTGAGAAGATAACGATCCCCTCATCTTGAGGCGATCTAGCCCAAGCCCATCCAGTTCCGCTCGTTTGCACTCTGCCCTCTATCCCGGAGTTAATCTCTTGTAGCCGAGCTACGGCCGTAAGCTAAACTCCGTTTCTCTATCTCCCGTCTAGACTCTCTGAATCGTCTCCTGTGATCCTCCTTCAGAAGACATGCCTTTTTTTGAAGACCCATGACCCCATCTCCCACTGTCACTTGCTAACTAGGCTATGGATATTTCTTCAAGTGTAACACTACCTCCCTCCTTCCTTAGCCTCGTCCTGAGCGCTAACCGAGTAGTTTGCTAAGTAGCCCTCCTCTTTTCTGTTTTCTACCTGTCGCAGGTTTTCGTTGCGTCACTGAAGTAGGTATAACGCATGTTTGGTTGTATTGCCATGACTACAGTCCTCCTCCCCTGCAGCCCTCCCAGCCACTGGGTAAGGAACCTTCTTCCCTCAGAAGACCTTTTAACTCGTCAGAATGGCTGGTCCTCAGAGTAAGCCAGTACATACTCTTACTCTCTTGATGAACCTGATGATGTCATGCATTCGTTATGACTTCTTCCCGTACTCAGGTTCCGGGGTCACCCAGGGTCGCAGAGGATCGGCAGAGGCATGGTATCCTTCATGGCTCGTCCGGTATCCCAAAAGTGACTGGGCCTGATCTAGGGCTCTACAGTATAGGTAGGAGTGACCGCGCCGTTCGGGGATCGCGTGACCATCATGCTTGCTCGTGTGCCGGTTCCGTTTCAGGGTAAGGGGCCTATGACTGTACAGGAGCACATGAAGTTCATCAGGTTGTTTCGTGAGTTCCGTCGGGTGCTCGGTCAGTGGCTTCTCAGGGGTGCCTGAGAGATGGGTCTTTGTGTCGGTGTGTTTGTTAGGCTGAAGTCCTCCACCTCTTCAGCCCACTACCGTCAGGTCCTCGGTGGAACTGGTCTAGCCCACGGTGAGCTGGTAGTCCCTCGATGCATCTGGGTTTCGCTGATGAAACTCCCAGAGTTTCTCCAGACTGCCTACCGAAAAGTTGTCATAAGATTCTTCCGTCCAGCCCTTCTGCTCCGGATAGTTGAGCCATTGGACGAGGTAGAGAACTTGCTTGTTGTTTTTTTGTCCTCATTCTGTTGAGGACATAACTTCTTTTATGTCATATTCCTCACTCTGTTCGATGTCATCTGCCTCCCGGAGCACCTTGGACGGGTCCGGTGGGGTCTGGTATTTGCTGGTTCGATAGGGTTCGAGTAGTGATACGTGGAAAACATTGTGGATTTTCCATTTCCAGGGAAGTGTAAGAGGTACTGCAAGTGGGGAAATGATTTTCTCAATCTGGAAGGGGCCATGATTCTTGTAGTCCAGCTTCTTCGTGGGTCTGCAAGTTCTGATGTTGCACCCATTGTGTATGACCAAGTCTCCCACTTCATATGCTGGGGGTTCTTTTCGGGCTGGATCCGCGTATCGGTGCATTCATTCTTGCACGGCTTCCAAGCCTTTTCTGGATTCCTCATGTACGGCTTCCATCCAATGCGCGTAGATTTTGCTGGCCAGGTTTAGTGGTTCTTCTGTCGGTAGGTCGACTATAGCTGGGTGGAACCTGTAATTGGCGTAAAACGGGGACATCTGGTTCCCTACCGTGACAGAATTGTTGTAGGCAAATTCGGCCATTGGTAGGAGTGATACCCAGTTATCCTGTTCCCAGCTGACGAATACTCGGAGGTAGGCTTCGATTGTTTGGTTGATCCACTCTGTTTGTCTGTCTGTTTGCAGATAGAATGCCATTGACATTCGAGGGCGGATTCACAGAATTTCCAAGAACTTTTGCCCTACCTCTGAAGTGAAGCCCAAGTCTTGGTCCGCCACAATGTCAGTGGGAAGGCCATGGAATTTCCATACCTCTTTTGTGAATATCACCACTAGGTCTGATGCCGTTTTTTCTTGGAGTGGAAGGAAATATGCCATCTTGGTGAATCGGTCGATGACCACCCAGAGCTGATCACAACCGTCCGACAGCGGTAATTCCGTGATGAAATCTATTGCTATTGTTTGCCAAGGTGCATATGGCAGTTCTACCAGCGAGGTCAGTCTGTAGGGCTAGTGTCGTGATGCCTTATTATTCTGGCATTCTGGGCAACTTCTGACAAAATCCATGATTCTCTCATTCATTTTGGGCCACCAAAAGTTTCTTCAAATGAGTTCGATCATTTTGTCCTGTCTTATAAGGCCGGTGACCTTTGTGTCGTGTTCAGACTCGAAGACCTGTTGTATCATTCCTTTTGGGATCCAGAGCATGGACTTTCGGTATAGTTCTCCTTTCTGGATTTCCAGGATTCCTTCCTTGGCCTTTCGGTCCTTCGGCAACAGATCCTCCATTGCTGCTTCCTTTTTCACCCTTAGGTAGTCTTCGTCTTGTCCACCTTCCTTTTCAATTCTCTTCAAGAATTCTTCCAACCATCTTTTCAGTGGGAGCCACATTAACCTGGCCGATGAGCATACGAAGGAAATTGTTCTTCTTTCAAAGTGTTTTTCTCGCAAGACTGTTGTTATTGGCTGGTTTTCTATTCCCCCTTTTTCAGGGCGGTACTCCAAATACCTAGAAAGCGTATCTGGTTTCCTGTTTTGCGTCCCTGGTCAGTAGTAGATTCTGAAATCGATGCCGGCCAGTTCCTGTGCCCAGTGCGCTTGTCGACGGTTTAGTACTTTAGTTGTTGTAAAGTACTCCAGGTTTTGGTGATCCAAAAATACCTGGACCTGGTACAGTACTCCTTCGCAATAGCATCTCCAATGCTTAAATGGGTCCACTACTACGAGAAGCCCTTTGTCGTGGATTTCGTAGTTTATCTCTGCTGGGGAGAATTTCCTCGAGTGGAAAGCTACTGGGTGCAGTCGGTTCTCCTCATCGCGTTGTAACAGGACTGCTCCTATAGCGAAGTCGTATGCGTCAGTTTCCAGGATTACTGGTTTTGTTGGATCGAAGTGGGCTAGTACAGGACCCGTGGTGAAGCGTTTCTTTAATTCGTTGAAGGCTGCTTCCGCCTCTACGTTCCAATTCCATTTTTTCATTTTCTTGGTTAGCTCTGTCAGTAGTCTGGCTGTTCGGGAGTAGTCCTTGATGAAGCGTCAATAGAAGTTGGCAAAACCAAGAAGGACTGGGTTTCCGTGAGTGAAGTCGGACACTGCTAGGACAGTATTGCTTCCACCTTGTCCTGATTCATCCAAGTTCCGTCTTGGCCAATGACATAGCCTAGGAATTCTACTTCTTTAGCCTTCCACATGCATTTTTTGGGGGATACTGCCAGCCTGTTTTGTTGTAGACATCCTAACACCTCTTTGACCAGTTGGTCGTGTTCTTCCTCTGTTTTGGCATAAACCAGTATGTCGTCCATGTATGCCAGTACTCCTACATCGAGTACGTTGGACAGGATGTGATTCATCATATCCTGAAATGTTGATGGCATGTTGGTGAGGCCAAAGGGCATTACTTGGAATTCATATAAGCCGTACTGGGTTCTGAAAGCGGTTTTCCATTTGTCTCCTTCCCAGATTCGGATGAGATTGAATCCGTTTTTCAGGTCCATCTTGGTGAACCACTACATGCCCCGTACTTGGTTCTGCAATTCTTGCATTAGTGGGAGCGGGTGTAGGTTTGGGATGGTGACCACGTTTAGGTCTCGATAGTTGACACACAGCCAGAGTCCTCGTCCATTTGGTTTCGCTACAAACAGAATAGGTGATCCTGCCGGTGATGTCGATCTTTTTATCTTTCCTGTTCTTTCCATTTCGCTTAGCTATTCTTGAAGTGTCTGGAGCTCTACTTCAGAGAGTGGATAAATTGGCACCCAAAGCACTGTAGCCCCTTCTTTTAGGTTGATTTTGTAATCATACGGTCGGTGTTCTGGTAGTGCATCTGCTGCCTCTTTTCCTATTATTCCCAGGTATTGCCAGAATTCTGTCAGCACTTGTTCCAGAGGGTCCTTGCTTTGTATTACTGACACATGGCCAATGACCTGGACTTTGGTGTCATGTAGTACCAACTCATCCCACATTAGGGAAAATTGGTTGGTTTCCAACCTGGTGCATTCTTCCAAGCATCGAGCACTGTTGAACCTTACTTCCTCCATTGTCCATGTGCCCTGAGGCGGGTGGTTTGTTATCCTTTGGAAAGGGAGAAATATATCGACACCTTTCTCCATTGGCAATATCTCAAAGCTTTCTTTCGTGAAGTGCTTTCGGTGTTGTAAGCGCGGAGACTCCATATACCACTGTCCAGCGCCTTTAACGATTTCTCCTATAAAGTTTTCCACTTGTATTGGGTGGTCATGTTCTTTCCGGGTGATTCTGAGATGTTCAACCATTTGCTGGTTGATTATAGCTATTGAGCATCCGGTGTCCAATAGTGTTCGTACTGTATGTTCCTTATTGTCCCAATGTAAAATCATCAAAATTATGGGACGGGTGTCGCTGCAGCAAGTCTTTTTTGTCGAGGTTCCTATGCTTGGTTCCTTATTTTTGCGTTTTTTCTTGGGGGTGCTGCAAACTATTTCGTGGCTCTTAGGGTGCGGCTTGCTCTGGCCTTCTAAAAATCCAATTCAGAGTCGTCCCAGAGTTGGGAGGTGCTGGTGTCGATGCCCATGGTTTCAATAGCCACTACCTTCTGCTATTTAGCTATGGGTGGTTCCTCCGGTTTTTCAGATCTCTTCCTTTTGCCCTGGGTTACTACTGATACCGTTCATGGTGCTTTCGGTAGGACGGTTCCCTTAATCGTGTTAAAGGAAAAGCATTGGAATGTTTTGTGGCCATTCCTCCCACATCGTCAACAATTCTCCCTGCTTTCCCATACTCCTCTTGTTCTTTTGGCAGGACCCCTTTGAGCGCCACGTCCTTGGTGGCCCATCCTTCCTTTTTGCCAAAGAATTCGTTTTTTCCTTGGTTCTCGGTTTGAGTTTCTTTCCTTGGTTCCATATGTTGAGTGTCCTTTGATAGGACGTCCTTCTTTTTATCCTCGGTCCAGCTGGGTCTGGCAGTTTCTCGTGCCTTTTCCAGGGCCTTCTTTCATTCGACCTGTAGACCTGCTTGGTAGGTGGCCTGCAGGAAACCTTTGTCGTCCGTAAATTCTCCCAGATAGTGGGAGAATCTCATCTTCAGGATTTCTGAGGTCATTGCCAGATCAATTTTTTCCCCCAGAGCTTCCCCAGTAGCTCTGGCGAAATAGTTGAGGGCTCGGAACTCTGTGAGGTAGGTTCGGATGGACCCCTGATATGGGAGCTACCTGGGTTTCAGCTGCATGTCAGCAGCCTCACGCTTATTGTGGTACTATGTTCTGATTGCTGCCGAGTAGTTGGCCCAGGTGTCGTTCTTCCAGAGTTCTAGGTGCCAGTGAAGGTTCTATACCAGGGCCGTATCCGTTAGTAGAGTTCCGACCCATGCAATTTTCTGTCGATCGACCATTTCTGGGTAGAATCCCAGGTACATAGTGACAGACTCCCACCATTGGTTGAAGGTGGTTGAGTTTTTTCCATCAAATTTCGCTGGATTTTCCATTTTCAACCTGGAGGTAGTAATCCTTGCTTCATTTGCAGGTTGCTTCCGTGTTCATGCTGCTGTGATTCCGGCTCCTACCAGCCTTGCTGTCTCTGCTGGGGTGAGCATGGTTGCCAACTGTCCCTCCGTTGGTCGTTTTGTGTCTGGCGGTGGTTTCCCAGTTGGTAGGTTTCGTTCGTATAGATCTTCATCATCGGTATCTTCACCGCTTGGTGGGGGCGAGGGTGATGGGGATACAGCTGGCCTCCATGGCCTTCAGGGTGGGCCCCCGCCTCCTCCTGTGCCTCCGGCAGATCTTTCGGAAGTTCATAGTCCTGGAATGGCGCTGTCTGTCTTTGCTGGTTCCGTTGTTGCTTTAGAGAAGAGGGGTGTTATCGGTGGAAGGCCCGTTGGCTGTGTTGGTACCAGTTTCGTCGGGGTTTGGGGCAGCGGGATGACTATGGCTACTTTTCAGATTTCTTCTTGAGCCTTGGTCAGTTGCTCCTCCAGTCTGGCCACTCTTTCTTGGTCTTTTTACCGCTGTTGCCCAAGGCTAGCTACTTTCTGTTGGTGGTCAGCGGCCCATTTCTCTACATTACCTTGGAACACTGCCAGGTGTTGATTTCTGGCCACATTGGCTTCTCCCAGAAAGGCTACAGCATCCTTCATTTGCGCCACTTGGGTTGTCTGGTGCAGCCGCTGGACCTCAGCTTCCTGGGTTCGTTCGATGATAACTTCCCAGACTTGTTGGGCAAATTTCTGATATACATTAGGGGCTGTCATGAGATCATTTCTTACCCATGCTTCTGCTATTCTTTCTTTGCTTCCATTCTTTCATAGATGTATTGTGTTCCCTGTGATAGCTTATAGTACACTTTTTCGATCATTTGAATTCGACGGTCCGTTCGGTCTACTGTGTTGCCGCATACATCCATGAGCTGGCGTAGGTCTTGCTTGGCCTGACGTTGCTGGTTGACAATCGCCGGCATCCAATCCACTCAGTTGGCTATTTCCATAACCTCGGTTTGTATTTCTTCATCGTTCTTGATCTGTAGCAGATCCCAGAGAGCCTCCAAGTGGAGTATGTTGAAGTCGGAGGTGGTAGACATTTTTCTCAATATAGGTCCAGAAAGTGTCCTGTGTAGATGGTTTCGTTGTCTTCAAAAGTATATTTGCAGATTTCTCAGAATTCGTATCTGTCAAGGTCGGCACACAGATTATTGATTGCGCAGTTGAACCAGTACTGGGTATACCAGTTCTGTGGTGTGCTATCATTTTTCTCGACTGGTGTGGGGCCAACGATTTTCTCGTCCCATGCGTCGAGGCTAGCTAGTTCACCGATCGAGGAGAATGTGAAGTCGAACGAGTATTGTCTTTTTGGTTCGAGTATATTGGATAGTTCAAGTAAAAAGAGATAATCTTGCTCAAACGAGGGCATCCATTGCCAAGTAGGGTGATTTTGGATCGAAGATTATAGTTTGACACTGTTACGAACCTGGCGTAACAGGCTTTCTGGAGCTACCATGGGCGCTGCCGTAACCCTCACCACTATGTGGCTCATCCTTGTCTCTGCCGCCGTGGCCACAATTATCCTACGCATCTAGACACAACATCCTAGTCCTTGCAAATATCACTCTGGGAGCGATATTCCTCAGAACCCTGACCCGGTTACCGGCCGACCAAGATTGGGTAAAACGTGTGTGTACCTGCCTCGGGTCATTCAGTGTTATGTTTATTGCTTCCCTTGTTGTTTCCTTGGTTGTTCCTTTACCGTTGCATGTCTGCCTCGCTTTTGCCTGTATTATGTTTATTGCATCGCGTGTTGTTTCCTTGGTTGTTCCTTTACCGTTGCGAGTCTACCTTGCGTTTTCTGTTGTGGAGGAAAGAAGGGGCCAAGCAGGATTGTGTGTTTCTGGGGCGCGGCGATGGCGTCATGATGGAAAGCTCTGAGTCAGTCTTGCGGGCAGGACTGTGATTCCACGGTAAAGGAAGAGGTATAAAGGAAGGGCGCGTTAGCTAGTCTGGAGATTCTTTCTCCACGCAATCTATTATCTCTCTCCACAGACCTACCTCTCTACCCGTGACCAGCGCTATGACCACCAAACCCCCACAAGAACAATGAGCCCACACAAAGGCATGTGAGAAGACCATGACGAGACCACGCCGGGCATGACGGATATCACGAGAACAACAAGCCCACGCTAAGGCATATGAGAAGACCGTGATGAGACCACGCCAGGCGTGACGGATACCGCCAGAAGAACGAGCCCACGCAAAGGCATGTGAGAAGACCACGATGAAACCACGCCAGGCGTGACGGATACCGCGAGAACAACGAGCACACGCAAAGGCGTACGAGAAGACCGTGACGAGACCACGCCGGGTGTGACGGATACTACGAGAACAATGAGCCCATGTAAAGGCATGTGAGAAGACTGCGACAAGACCACACCGGGCGTGACGGATACCACGAGGACAACGAGACCACACAAAGGCGTGTGACAAAATGAGCGACGCCCTGAAGAGTCAAGTCTACCTTACCTGTCGAGCAGTACAGAGTAGTCAGGGCAGGATCTTGACAGTAGATTGCGTCTCCAAATCGACACCTGATGTAGCAAGATAACACCCATAGTGGAGTCCCACAACGAAGACTCTGAGGAACCCCTCAACCTCCGAGAATTCAGGGAAGTCCCTGACGACCAGCGGGCCCTGCGCCCTGTGACACCGGAACCACAATCAAGACCACAGACACCCAAGTTACGAGAACAACCTAGAAGAATGGCGGAAGGATCAGGCACAGGGGGAAGTGGACCCCACTTGCTAACTATGGAGATGCTGCAAATACTCTTAGCAGCATACGAGAGACCACCGCAGAATAGTTACCCAAAGCTCTGGGACCCCGAATTGTTCGTAGGAGAAAAAGCAAAATTCAAAACATTTCTGGCTCAGTGTGAGCTGAAGTTTAGAACAGAGGGGAACCAATTCGACGACGATGAGAAGAAGACGGGATATGAATCCTCCTTACTCCGAGGGGTGGTATGGAACTGGGTGGAAACTTTTCTCAACCAGGAAGGAGGAATCAACCTAACATGGGAAGAACTGAAAACCAACATGAGGCATGCTTTCGGCCAAGTATACACCGAGGAAATAGCGTTCGAGAAAATTCAGAAAATCCAGCAGGGAAACCGAACAGCAGCAACCTATTGGGTGGAATTCCAGCGAATCAAAGCAGATCTCCCATACACCAACAATGTGTGCATCGCTCGATTCCGAGATGGATTACACCCAGAAGTAAAAAGGTACTTGGTCATGAGCGAAGTACCGGCCACTGTACTGGTGGACTATGCCACTGCGGCCATCAAAATGGATAGCCGCCTATGCAAACTCGGAGTCATTAGTCGACGACCTGCAGCTAGCCCAGAAGTGCGCTTCCATGTCCCCACAAAAGAACCACTGTCAGTACCTCTGGGGGACCTGATGGACCTAGACGCCACCTGTCGATTCAAGTTCGGATCAAGAATGCCGAACCGGTTTCCCCGACGACTACAAACGGACGAATACTACAATTGTGGGAAAAAGGGGCACTTTGCGAAGGAATGCCCCCAGCCCAAGAAAGCACGAGTTCTATGGAGGAGGCCATACTGGGCAGCGGAAGCCACGTACAAAGAAGATACCATAAGCAATAAAGCAGAAGAAGAACGCGAACCGGCAGGAAACGACAGCCCTCGGGAGCGTACCTAAGCAACAGCCATCCGAGTGAGAAACCCGTTGCAGAATCAGACCCACCCTACAGGATACAAACAACCAGGTACGACCGCGAAGAAAAAATCATGATCAAAGTACGAATTATGGGAACAGATGGAAACGAATACAACACCACATCCCTAGTAGACAGCAGGGCATCTGAGAACTTTGTCGACAAAGCCTATGCCAAATCCAGCGGAATTCCAATGGAGCAAAAAGTGACACCAAGACGGGTTCTGACCGTGGACAGGAGTGAGGTCACTGGCGGGCCGGTAACCCACGACACGTAAGTCCACCTCACAATCAATCATCACGAGGAAGACATCCAGCTACACTGTATCCTGATCGGAAATATGCCGATTATCCTAGAGCTCCTATGGCTCAAGCTCCAGGACCCGGTGATAGAATGGAAGAATCATACTGTGAACTTCCACTCAGACCACGGCGCCGAGAAATGCTTACCTAGCTCACCGAAAGCCAATACAGTCCCGGAAGAAAAGGCCACGGAGCAATACCACAGAAAAACACCCAAAAATTGGGAGATCGGCAAAACAGACCCATGGGAAGTATGCCAGATCGTAATCAACAAAATCAAGGAAACCTCCAAAACCAACAGAAATCCAATCCCACTGGAATATCACGAATTTCTCGAAGTATTCACCGAAAAAGAGCCTACAGCACCTCTACCCCACCGCACCCAGGACCATCATATTCCACTAGAGAAAGGGAAAACGCCCACGTATGAGCCCTTGCAACCCCTGAATGACAAGAAAATGAAGACTCTCAAAGAATACTTGGATATCAATGAAAAACAAGGATGGATCCGCGTCTCCACTTCCCCGGCTGGAGTACTGATCCACTTTGTGAAAAAGAAGGATGGAGGACTATGCTTGTACGTGGATTACCGACAATTGAACGAAATCACGATCAAAGACCAGACGCCACTACCATTGATCGGAGAGTCCCTGGATCAACTATCCAGTGCCACCATCTACACCAAACTCGATATCTGAGACGCCTATTACCACCTGCAAATCGCAGCAGGAGATGAATGGAAAACAGCCTTCTGAACCCGGTACGGACTGTACGAGTACTACGTCATGCATTTCAGGTTGACCAATGTACCAGTGTCATTCCAATGATGGATGAATGAGATTCTGAGCGAATACCTGGATATCTTTTGCATGGCATATCTGGACGATGTCCTCATCTTCTCGCAAAATCTGGAAGACCACCGGAAGCACGTCCGGACAATCTTAAGGTGAGTTGAGGAGGTCGGGCTCACGCTGAAAGCATCCAAATGCCAATTCCATACAAGGGAAACAGAATACTTGGGATATGTCATATCACCAAAGGGACCACGAATGGACGAAGAGAAGATCCGAACAATCAAGGAATGGAAAGAACCAACGAATGTGAAAGGACTCCAGAGCTTCTTAGGGTTCGCCAACTTCTATCAGCGTTTTATGAGAGACTACAGTAAAATCACGACACCCCTATCTTCTCTCACAAGGAAAGAAAAGGCATGGTAATGGGACAACAAACAGCAGGAGGTGTTTGAAACACACAAAGAAGCAATGATCATGGAACCAATACTGCAACACTTCGATCCAGAATGACCTGTCACCATCGAAACAGATGCCTCGGATTACGCCATAGGGGCAATATGTTTATAGCCTGACGAATAGGGAATCTTGCATCTAATAGCATACTACTTAAGGAAACCCAAGAACCCGGAGCACAACTACGATATCCATGACAAGGAGCTACTGGTGATTGTGGACGTACTGCACAAATGGAATACCTACTGTAAGACAACAGGACCCAAAATCACGATTCTGATGGACCACAAGAACCTTGAATATTGGAAAACAAAGAAAGACCTGAACCTACGGCAAGCCCGGTGGGGCAAGCGATTAGCCAACTACGACTTCACAATCAGATATCGACCCGGAAAGTTAGCTGGCAAACTGGACATTCTCTCTAAAGAGTCAGGAGACTCTCTCTGGGAAGGGGATATGAAACATCGGCAGAACCACGGCCCAATCCTGTTGCCTGAAGACGCTTTTGAAGTGCTCCAGGCTAATACAACAGAAACCATCAGCCTTCAGATAGACAAGGAACTCCTGAACGAAATCTGGACCCTAAGTGCCGCAGATAAAGAGATCCAAGAAATCCAGAGGGAAAAGGCGAACGGGACCACCCATGACAGGAAGATCGTGCTAGGGTTATACAAGAAAAACAGCGGGTTGCTAATATACGATGGCCTCATATGGATCCCTGACAACGACACCCTGCGACTTCGCATACTAAGAGACCACCATGATGTGCAAGCCATGGGCCACCTGGGCCACGCAAGAACCCTGGAACTCGTTAGCCGAAATTTCTACTGACCAGGGTAATGGAAGTATGTCCACAGATACGTCGACCACTGTGATACCTGCCATTGCATCAAGCAAATCCGACGTGTGCCATTTGGACTGCTAAAGCCACTTGAACTTCCGCACTGACCATGGAACACGATATCAATGAACTTCATCACAGCACTGCTGATAAGCAATGGGAAAGATACGCTGTGGGTAATAATCGACTGCCTAACCAAAATGGGACATTTTGTCGCATGCCACGGCACCATGAACTCCGAAGACCTGGCAGATCACTTCCTCCGGCAAGTAATTGGACCCCACGGACTACCCAGTGACATTGTATCAGACAGAGGGTCCCTATTCACCTCTGACTTCTGGAAATGAGTGACGAAAGCACTCGGGATATCACGCAACGTCAGTAAAGCCTTCCACCTGCAAACGGACGGACAAATGGAAAGGGCCAATGCCACCCTGGAGCAGTATCTCCAGGCATACTGCAACTATCAACAGGACGACTGGGAAAGACTACTACCAATTGCCGAATTCTGCTACAACAACATATAAACTGGAACCACAAAAATAACCCCCTTCTTCGCCAACTATAGATACCACCTGCGATTTCTGCCAGACCTCAGCACCAGGAATGACGGAACACTGGAAGTATCAGAATATGTTGAGGCATTAAGGAAGCTGCATGAGGACCTCAGAGCAGAAATCAAAGAAGTGCAAATGGCTCAAACGGAGCAGGCCAACAAAACATAACATCCGGACCCGGTATTGAACCCAGGCGACCAGGTCTGGCTGCGACAAAAACACATCCGAACGACACGGCCCTCAAACAAGCTGGACCACAAACAGATAGGCCCGTATACCATCCTCGAGAAGATAGGCTCAAGAGCATATAAGCTAGACCTACCGCCCACGGTCAGAATCCACCCAGTCTTCCACATCAGCCTCCTCGAACCCACAGCCAGTACAGAAGCTACCCCCAGAAACAGCCAGCTGCCACCACCCCCCGTCATCATCCAAGAACAACAAGAGTGGGAAGTGGAGAAAATCCTTGACTCACGAAACCACAGAAACCAGATCCAGTATCGAGTCAAGTGGACCGGTTTCCACAACCCAGACCGCACCTGGTACCCCGCCCGCAACTTCGAAAACTCATCAGACCTTATCCGCCAATTCCATGAGGAATACCCATTGAAACCAGCCCCCCAGAACTAGCAAAATGTCCACCACCACCACTGTCAACACCAATGAAGGCTGGACCTTCCCCGACGACAACCCCGAATTCCCCACCACAACCGAACCTGACAACAGATGGGGTATGCCTCCCACAGTGCCCGCCGGCGCTGTCGGGTACAGATCTGTGACTGTCCTCTCCCACACCCAGATGAACTGCTCAGGGTAACCCACGAACAACATCTCAACCCTGTCAAAGTATGCGCAGACTGGCACCGAGGAAAGCGGGTCTGCCCCGAATGCTGGTTCCTCGTAATCATGGACAATCACCACCTCCGCTGCAGCAAAGCCCCTCCCCGCGAACCCCTGGCCGACCTTACACCCCGTCAGGAGGACCAAGAAGAAATCCCCACCAACCCCGACAAGGCTGCCACTATGGCCGCCGCAAGATAAGAAGAACGACTCATCCTACTGGGAGAAATAGTCACCATGATACACCAAACGACCACCCCGGATGCCCGCTGCATCACGTGGTGCACTGGATGCTCGCCCAGCGCATGAACAAATTCCATGACGCAGACCAACAGCAACTCCAGCGGATGGCAAACACACTGGAAACAATCATCGCCGAGCAACAACGAATCAATGGACGACTCCAAGCCCAGCAGCAGGTTAGCCAACCCATCTGTATCCACCGTACCCTAATCCGCCACCTCCCCAACACGACACCACGTGACCTCACCAGAGCTTCGGTCTGGACGGGGGGCGTACTGTCATGAACCTGGCGCCATAGGTATTCCGGAGCCGCCGTATGTGCAGCCATAACCCTTGCCACTGTGTGGCTTATCCTTGTCCCCGCCGCCGTGGCCACGATTATCCTTCATGCCTAGACGAAACATCCAAGTGCTTGCAAATATCACTGCGGGAGCAATATTCCTTAGAACCCTGACCCAGTCGCTGGCCGACCAAGACCGGGTAAAACATGTGTGTGTCTGCCTCGTGTCATTCAGTGTTATGTTCATTGCTTCCCTTGTTGTTTCCTTGGTTGTTCCTTTACCGTTACGTGTCTACCTCGCTTTCGCCTGTGTTATGTTTATTGCTTCGCTTTTTGTTTCCTTGGTTGTTCCTTTACCATTGCGAGTCTGCCTTGCATTTTCTGTTGCGGAGGAAAGAAGGGGCCGAGCAGGATCGTGTGTTTCTGGGGCACAGTGATGGAGTCATGATGGAAAGCTCTGAGTCAGTCTTGTGGGCAGGACTGTGATTCCATGGTAAAGGAAAAGGTATAAAGGAAGGGCGTGGTAGCTAGTCTGGAGATTCTTTCTCCACGCAATCTATTCTCCTCAACCCCACCCCGACCTTTTCGCCTCGAACTTCTCTCTCCTGCCATCGAACACGCCGAAATCAATCTCAAAACGTTCCTCGAGAGTCTGCCTACAGCGCCATTAGCTGGAAAGTTGATTCTATCTAGTTTGGTTTTCGACCTCCACCACCCAACCCCAACTCAGTGATCACGGACCCTGTGTATCCGCCCATCACCAACACAGTCACAGCCTTCCTCATGCTCCCCTCCGGCCGCGGCCTGGGGTCCAAAGACATTTCTCCAGTTCCTTCTCGTTTTGAAGCTAGAGGCAGTTACGTTCACACATCTGCCAAGTGCCCCTGTGAGGACAGTGACCCTGAATCAGACTCCGAGAACAAAGATAACACTGAAGCAGATACTATGGAGCAGATGGACTTTCAGACCACTGCTACTCAGCATATCACCAGTACCCAGGTACTGGGTGATGCCAATGACAACCCAGGCTACCTTGGGTCCGAATTGCCACCTCCACTCACGCCTGAACATGTAGCCCTCCACACCGATTTCCAGATGATTACCGGATTGGCTATGGACAGGCTCTACGAACGTTTCAACGCAACTCTCGGGAAGACTACCAGCCAGCTACAGGGCCAGATTCTTTCCCTGAATGCCCGAGTCTCCACACTTCAAGGACAGCTACTTGCCTGTCATGCAACCACCCAGCACACCGCAGCGAAAATGATGGCCGACCCTCTCCCAGCCAAGAAGGATCCAAAGCGAAAGACGGAAAAGCCGAATACGAATCAAACTGCATCCAACCCTACCGCGAACAATGGTCCTACATATGCCATGGTAGCAAGTACCATAACTCTCAGCCCCACTCCAGCACTGAGCCATACCGACACCAGGGGATGGACAACTCTTAAGGTTGAGGGAGGGAAAAAGACAACTACACCCAAACTGATCCCCACAATCTACCTGAAGGCCGAACGCGAAGTGTCATGCTACTTTGCCACCGATGAAACCAATACCGCCCCTTCTGAACAAGACCATACCATGAGACAGGCTGCAGTAGATGCCGCACTTTGTCGCGTTAACTCCGCTTTCATTGACACCAAAGATGTTGATGTCCCTCCATTCATCCGTGTACGGGTGACAACACGTAGTGCAATCATCTTCACGACAAGCAACTGTCAAAGTAACATAATCTACGAGGACTATGTTACGATTATCGCTGATGCCCTCTGATACCATGGCAAGTGTGAGAAGGTAGAGATTGGAAAGCGGTTTAGCCAGTTCCTACTTGACGGAGTCCCCACCCACTTTTCCCTGCCCGAAATCTCTGACAGCATTGCTAGAAACTACCACCAACTTGTACAGGTAGACTCTGCGATGGCTAACTCCAGCTGATCGACGCGAAAACAAGACACACTCCACCATCGTCTTAACACTCGCGGGAAATATCAAGAAAGCTGATATCGGTAGCCAGTATCTGGTCATCTGCAACCAAGAATGCCAAGTCGAGGACTACATCGCATACGGCCGGAGTACTCAGTGCCGAAACTGTTAGCGATATGGCCACCCCGCCGCCCTCTGCCGCCAATCTCCACGATGTGCCGTTTGTGCCAGCCCTCACAAGACCAAAGAACATCCCTGCAACCTCCCAGCATGGAAGAAGGGCACTGCATGCACCCACCCTCCAATTCGCTGTGCGAACTGCAATACCCCGCACAATGCTACCGACCCCAACTGCTCCAAGCGGATTAAGGCTCGAACTTTCACCACAGCTACAACGGTAGCCATCCAGGGAGACGCCCCCATGGCGGGAGCAGCTGATTAGATGGCCCTTCTTGCATCCATTGGGTCCGTGCAGCAGGGCTGGACTGTACCCAAGGCCAAGCAATGACTATTTCAGCATTACAGGATTTTGCCCGGAAAAACGAAAACCTCATCTGTCTACTGCAAGAACCATGGATCGACAGACATGGTCACCCACTGACATTACCAGATTTCGATACCTTCTCTCCAACACCCCTGAAGCCCAAATGTGTGACGTATGTTCGTCGCACACCTGGTCTCACCGCAACTACGACTTTCACGGCTTAGGATTCTTTCCTGGGAACCACCATTACCTCAACCCAGAATTCCAAAACTACCACCTTCACCTTGTTCAACTTCTACTCCCCAGGCTGGCCAGAGCCAATTGCCAGACTCCTATCAACCATTCCAGTTCCAAAAGAATGCATCCTGATGGGAGATCTCAATGCACACCATACATGGTGGCAAGGTCCACTTCCTCCGACGGCACAAACATCAGCAGCAACCCTCAGTCTCGCAGAATGGCTTGAATCCAACAACTTTCAACTACATAACGAACCTGGATTGCCTACCCACCACCCTAGAAATGGAAGCACACCGTCAACTATAGACCTCTGTCTCTCTCACGGTGACATTACCAACTCCATCATCTCACTGGCAACGAACCATGATACCACCTCGGACCACAGCTCTATCACAGTCACACTGGCCCTTCCCTCTGCTCTTCCTACTGCCACGGTCCAACATAACTGGGGCAAAGCAAAGTGGCAAACCTTTGAAGAAGATATTTGCTCTACAGTTATCGATCTGTCGAATCTGCAAGGTAAAGAGGACACATTGCCAGCCATCACTAATGTCACAACTATACTCCATGACGCCATCAATGCGGCAGCGCCCTTAGGACATTCAAGAAAGCCTAAAGCACCATGGTGGAATCACAGTTTAACACTTGCAAAATAGTCTGTCAAGAGGGCCGACAGACAGGCTCGACTCAACCCTTCTTCAGTAAACAGAGAAGACAGCCAGAAGAAACACCAACACTTGACGGCCATGATACGGGCAGCCAAGACTGCATACCGTATGAAGCAGCTACAATCCACGAATCCCAAAAACGTTTGGAAAACCATCTGACACCACAATACGTACCACTGCCCGATCCCACTATTGGAAGGTCTGACCGACTTTAAGGCCAAATGTACCTCACTACGGAATGCTCTTTTCCCTGCTGTTAACAACCTACCCTGCCAACCCCTCCCACCCAACTTTCTCACCTCGAAACTCGACATGTATCAACAGACTTATCCAGTGACCACTGGCGAAGTGTCTCTTGCAATCACATATCTGAAGTACAGTACATTGGTCGGTCCTGATGGAATTAGCTACACTATGCTCCGTTACCTTCGCGAATCAGCACCCGAAATCCTTCCCCTCCTCTTTGAGGCTTGCTTGGTTCACACGGTCCACCCACCAGAATGGAAGGTGGCCAACTGTGTCATTATTCCGAAACCAGGCAAATCATACTATGCCCACCCGAAGTCCTACTGGCCTATTCCGCTGCAGTCCTGTTTCGGGAAACTGCTGGAGTCAATTGTGGCCAGAAGACTTACCAGCGCAGCTCTCAGATGTGGCGCCACCCACCCCTTCCAAATGGGTGCACAGCCAGAAAATTCTGCAGTGGATGCACTCCTCCGTACCATTACTCTGATTGCCACTGCCATCAGCAAGAAGAAGACAGCCAAGAACAGTGCACCGTGTCCAGCTGTTCTTACACACGACATCGAAGGGGCCTTCAACCAGGTCCACCCATCAACACTGCAAGAAGTTATACAGCAAAGACATTTGCCAATGTACCTGACCAACTGGATATCAGCCTTCAATATGGATCGAAAAATTGCCTTTGGTTTTAATCAACAGTCTGAAGATCTGCAGCCCTACCAGTGCGGCCTCCCTCAAGGTTCCCCTGTCTCACCTATCCTTTTCCTCATCTTCAGTAATGCTATGCTAGAGAAGCACCATTATCCAACGGACTCTACCGATACATCCTATGTTGACGATGTCTGCATGGTACAGATGTCACACAGCATAGCCGAAGCCAATACCCTACTGGAAGACAGAACCAATCAACACCTCCACCATGGCCTGCACCTTGGACTTACATTCGCACCAAGCAAATCAGAACTCCTCTACTGCCTCCCCCTCAACAGCAAACACAAAAACATCAGTCTCTCCTCCCATCCTCCCCTCAGAGTCATGAATACCACCATCATACCAAAACGTCAGATCAAATATTTGGGTGTTTATATCGACGAATCTCTCAGCTTCCTCTACCACGCATCTATGGCTGCCAGTCAAGGAAACCAGGTACTCGGTAGCTTCAAATTCCTACGACACCGGTCACGAGGTATCCCGGTACATGTTGCACACCACCTGGCATTTATTGCCATACTGCCAGTGATGTTCTGGGCATCTCCGGCATGGTGGAGTGGTACCCCGATGGTAACTTCCACCCTGAAACGCACCTATAATGCGATAGCATGGTGGATTACAGGCCTACCTTACAACACCCGACTTACCAACCTTCTCACACTGGCACACCTTCCCCCAATGGAGGCGTATCTCGACTATCTCTCCCTACGTTTTGCAATTTGAGTCCACTTTCTACCTAGACATCACGCTCTCGGCCGGCCACATCCTGATCAAGCAGCACACAAGCACCTTCCCGGTCTTCACCACCTCTACGACCTTAGCAGATACCTGATCGTTGGAAAACTCGAAGATGCTACGTCCACCTCCACCACTGATGGCATACCGAAAACCACCTCTCCTAACCCTGACAAAACAACATCCCCCCAAGAACTGCACGGAAACTGGATCCGCTCACCTCCTGACCACACCATTGTCATATACACTGATGGCTCTAGGCTTGACAGTGGGGTGACTGGATGTGGTTGGCCAATCTACAATGTTGGGAATCAGCAACTCTTACGAGTCAAAGAAGGAAGCTTTCATCTCGGCAACCGGGCAGAAGTCTATGATGCCGAACTGCATGCCGTGCAGGAAGCGACAACAGCTCTCCTCACCACCACTATCCCCTACTCCACAGCTTTTATTTGCATCGACAACCAGGCTGCAATTGATACACTCCACTTCAACAAAGACAACCATGAATACGCACGCTGCGTTCTGGACTGCAATGTACAACTCCGATCACTTGGCTGGACAGTCAGTATGGTTTGGTGCCCCTCCCACTGCGGCATTATGGGAAACGAATGTGCCGATACACTTGCAAAAATGGGAACGTCCCTTCCAGCCCCATGTCAACACGCCATCACCACAAAAGTTTGGTTGCAGACGCAGGCGCAATCTCAGCTCCTCCAGCGCTGGAAACAGGAACTACCTCTCTCTAACCCATCATTTACCTTCCCGACTCACCTGCACAGCGTTGACTGGGTAGACACACGTGCACTTTGGCGGGTTTTCAGCAATAGATCACCCTCCGACCCACACCCGAACCACACTGCCGACCTGTGTCCATGTGGACAGGACTTGCATATCTCCCACCACCTCCTACGAGACTAAAATACTTCTCGCGCAGCAATGCTCACGGATGCAGCTCTCAACTAGTGGTGACCTGGAATCTCTCACCTTTCTCACGAATCCAGCAAACTGGCTGGGCCTACAAAACTTTTTACGAGCTACTGAACTCAGCCACACTAAAAACATCTCCTACGACAGACAGCCTACACCCTTGGAGGGAGATGGAGCCTCGGACTCGGATTCGCCTGAGCCAGACTTCAGCCCCTTCGAACCATGAAATGATAAATAACGGACAGGATGTTGGGGTGGATAGGTGGTGGTGGAATTTTCCCTTTTACTGTTACTTGCCCAATCTCCCCCTCTCTCCTTGTCCTTTGTCGCACACCACTTGCTATTTCTGTTTTGATTTCTTCACGCGGGTGTGATTTTATGTTTGGCAGATTGGAAAGATGGAAGCCCCATGGGGGTGGTATCGCGAGGTGGAGTGCATATAGGCTGTAGTCCTCAAGTACAATAGAAATAAAAAGCTTAATATCCCCAACCCCCCCCCCCCCCCTCCAGATTTTTCGACCACAACAATCTTCTCCCACCATCGATAAAGCTAGAAACAGTCTCAAAACAATCCCTGAGTGCCTGCCTACAGCATCGTTAGCTGAAAAGCCGAATCTCTCGAATCTCTGTTTCGACCCCCCCCTCGACCCCGCAGTGGTGATCTCGGATTTTTGCGTGCCCAACATCACTACCCCGCCAAAACACCATTATGTCTTCCAACCGTAGCCAGGGATCCCTAGATTCCTTTGTCCGTTCCGGAGCTGACACGATTGCCAAGAATTCTCCCCAGTTCTTCTCCAACACTGGTTCGCTTTCACCAGCCAAGCGTCCTCACGAGGACAGTGACCCTGAGTCCGACTATGATGAAGGAGATGCAGATACCGACAGAATGGACTTTCAACATGTCGAAAATGTCACTCCCACCCAGGCGATCGGAGATGAGGTTGACCACCCCGAGTGTAGCACTCCCCAATTGCCTCCCCCCCTCAGCCCTGAGTATGCTGCCCTACGCTCAGACTTCGAGATAATCACCATGACGGCCATAGAACAACTCTACATCCGGATCACTGCCGATATGGAGAAATCTATGTACGATACTACGATGGCTCTTCGCAAGACAAATGATCAATTGCGTAACCAGATCACCTCGCTGGGTGCGCAGATCACACAACTACAGCAGCAAGTGCTCACATACCAGGGAGCTGTCCACCCGATGCTACCAGTGGTGACACCACCGAAGAAAGACCCCAAGAAGAAGAAGGAGAAACAGAGCACCAGTCCAACTGTGACAGCCGCCCCGGATTACAACAGTTCTACCTATGCAGCTGTAGCCACTGCCACACTAACTCCCCCTGTACCAATGATGACTACCAACACCACAGGGTGGACGACCCTGAAGGTAGCTGGCCAGAAGGATAAGAAGATCGCCACGTCGAAACTCATCCCTACGACCTACCTGCAGGCTGAACGGGAAGTAACATGTTACTACATCCGTGTGGAGGGACCAGACGTGATCAATGCTGAGCAAGACTATACCACACGCCAGATTTCAGCAGATGCAGCACTCCATCGTGTCAATGCTGCAATCATTGAAAACAAAGATGTCTTCGTACCTCCGTTTATCCGTGTACGAGTTACGATGAGCGAAAACATCGTCTTCACAACTGGAAACACCCAGAACAACGTCATCTATGAGGACTACACTACGATCATTGCAGATGCCATCTCCTACTATGGGGAATGTGAGAAGGTGGAGATCGGAAAACGGTTTAGCCAATTCCTGCTGCATGGAGTGCCAACTCACCTTTTCCTGCCTGAAATCTCACAGAGTCTTGCCATGAATTACCCCCAGCTGATCCAAGGGCAGACGCCACAGTGGCTCACCCTGGCTGACCGATGGGAGCACAAGGCAAACTCCACAATTGTTATGACACTTACGGACAAGGTGAAGGAGGTCGATGTTGGCCAACAACACCTCTTCGTCTGCAACCGTCAATGCCAACTGGACAACTATATCACACACAGACGGAGCACCCAGTGCCATAACTGTCAAGCCTACGGCCATCCTGCTGCTCTATGCCAAAATAACTCCTGCTGTGCTGTCTGCGTAGATCTTCACGAGACCAAGGAGCACCTGTGTGCACTACCGATTTGCAAGAAAGGTCCTACCTGCACCCACCCTCCGATCCGCTGCGCCAACTGCGATACGCCTCACAAGACCAGTGACCCCAACTGTCTGGCACATTTTAAACTATGTGATATCACTAAAACAAACACGAATACAGTCAACAAGGGAGACGCCCCCAAGGCGGGAGTGGCCGCATAAATGGCCCTCCTTGCATCCGTTGGGTCCATACAGCTGCTGAACTGTGCGCGAGGCCAAGCAACGACAATCTCAGCATTGCAAGAATTCTCAAGAAAACCAGAAAACCTTATCTGTCTAATACAAGAACCATGGTGCGATAGACATGGCAACCCACCCTCTTTACCAAACTTTGATTTGTCTACTCCAGTACCCACACAACCCAAGTGCACCACATACGTTAGGCGTATGCACGGTCTTACAGCAACAACAACCTTTACATCTGGGAGCTCCTTGCTAGGTACCACAATCACTTCGACACACCACAAGAATACAATGATGTTCACCCTATTCAACGTGTACTCGCCTGGATGACCAGAACCCCTTGCCTCAATCATAAACACCATTCAACTCCCAAAAAACTGCGTCCTCATGGGTGACTTCAATGCACATTATGTGTGGTGGCAAGGTACCCTCCCGCAGAGCACCCGTACCTCTGCTGCTACCCACTCAATAGTCGACTGGCTGGAAAACAACAACTTCCACCTCCACAACAAGCCTGGAATACCTACCCACCACCCACGAAATGGCGGAAACCCCTCTACCATTGATCTGTATTTCTCTCGCGATTTGATCACCCAGACTCTGTAGGCACTGGCCATTGACCACAATACAACCTCGGACCACAGCTCTATCACCATCACCCTATCCCTTCCCTCCTCCCCCCCAACCACCCCCCCATGACGTGCCTGGTACAAGGCGGACTGGAATGCCTTTGCCTCCCACATCCAATCGGCCAGTACGGACCTCACCAACCTCAGCGGAAACGAAGAAACACTCTGTGCCATCGCCAACATTACGGACCTCATTCACCAGGCCACTGACATTGCGGTCCCTTTCAGGGAATCCGGCGAGCGGGATGTGCCCTGGTGGAACCACAGTCTCAACTTGGCCAAGCGAGCAGTCAAACAGGCAGACAGACGTGCGCGCCAGAACCCGACCGATACCAATAGGAAAGATGCTCATCAGAAACGCAGCCACTGGTCAACAATGGTCAGGCAAGCCAAAATCATCTACAGGATCAAGCAATTGCAGTCAACTTCAACCACGACTGTCTGGAGAACAATCCGCCGTTACAATGCATACCAAAAATCCATCCTGCCACTTGAGGGCCATACCGACTTTAGGGATAAATGCAAGTCACTTCGTGATGCAATCATCCCAGCAGTCAATGGCCAACTACGACCACAACTACCAGATAGTTTCCTCATCTCAAAACGAGATATGCAGCACCATACCTGGTCCGTTACCACCCACGAGGTGTAGCTGGCTATCTCCCACCTGAAATATGGTACCTCAGTCGGCCCTGATGGCATCAGCTATACCACCCTCCGCCATGTGTATGAAGCAGTCCCAGGACTTCTTCCACTTCTTTTCGATGCATGCTTCAGACAGGCAGTCCACCCTCCGGAGTGGAAGACTGCTAACTGCATCATCATACCCAAACCCAGCAAGACCACCTACTCCGACCCCAAGTCCTACCGCCCTATCTCCCTCCAGTCATGCTTCGGCAAGCTGCTGGAAGTGATAGTTGCCAAGCGACTTACCCATGCAGTGATATTGTGTGGTGCCACTCACCCATCCTTGATGGGTGGCCAGCTAGACAACTCAGCTGTCGATGCCCTCCTCTGCACCATCACCCTGATTGCAAATGCCATTAGCATAAAGAAGAAATCTTCCTCCGCAATGAATGCCAACCAGAGACCAGCTGTCCTCACACATGATATCGAAGACGCCTTCAACCAAGTACACCCCACAACCCTACAACAAGTTATGACACAGTGCCGAATGCCAATCGTTCTTGTCAAGTGGATAGAGGCATTCAATACTGACAGGCAAATCTCCTTCGGTTTCGATCAGCAAACAGAAGAACCACAGCCCTACCGCTGTGGCTTGCCCCAGGGCTCTCCGGTCTCCCCCATCCTCTTCCTTATTTTTAGCAATGCCATGCTGGAAAAGCCACACTACCCTTCGGATGCTGTAGATATATCATATATTTATGATGTTTACATGGTACAGACCTCTCGGACCATTGCCAGAGCAAATACACTACTAGAAGATGCCAAAACCGAGCTTCTCTACTGCCTTCCTGCTACCAGTAAGAACAAAAACATCAGCCTCTCATCTCACCCACCACTTCGAATCATGAATACCACCATCCTGCCAAAACGCCATATCAAGTACTTGGGCATTGATATCGATGAGTCCCTTACTTTCCTGCACCACGTAGCAATGGCTGCCTCCCGTGGCAGCCAAGTACTTGGCAGCTTCAAGTTCCTTTGCCAAAGGTCACACGGCATTCCTGCTCAAGTGGCGCACCACCTGGCACTGACAGCAATCTTTCCAGCTATGTTCTGGGCTTTCCCGGCGTGGTGGACTGGATGCCCATCCACAACCAATACCCTGAAAACCACATACAATACAGTTGCATGATGGATCACTGGTCTGCCCCTCAACACCAGAATCACAAACCTCATCATACTAACCCACCTCCCTCCCATGGAAGCATACCTCGACTACCTCTCCCTGTGCTTCGCCATCTGTCTTCACCTCCTGCCAGCATGCCATGCAACAGGACCCCCTCACGACCATCCTGATACATGACCGGATTTACCGGGCCTTCACGACCTGTACAATCTCAGCAAGCACCTTGTCATGGGAAAGCTAGAAGATCGTACGACACACCTTCCAATATGTGGCGTCCAGACAGCCACCTCCCCAAACCCTGACAAGATCACCACACCATGATGGCTACACGAGCAATGGCTTCACGCACTTCCTAAACGCACCATTATCATCTACACCAATGGCTCCCAAGTCGATGATGGAGGGACTGGTTGTGGATGGGCCATTTTCCGTAAAAATCCTGGACTCCTCCAACTCAACGAAGGCTACTGCCATCTCGGAAAGAGAGCAGCAGTGTTTGATGCGGAACTCCACACTGTACAAGAAGCCTCCTCCGTACTACTCACTACCGTCCCACATCAGGAAAAAAAAAAAATTGCGTCCTGAGCGTCCGGACGCAGTAGACGGTCTGGACACTTGGGATGCAACCTGCTTAACTCGGACGCAGTTTGCCCTGGCACTGTGCATCCGGACGCAGCTCGCCACAGCACCGTGCGTCCGGACACAGCACACCACAGTATGTGCATACCGGACGGAACGTGTCAGGGCATTTTCCTTCTGAACGCAGCCGTGTCAGGGCATTTTCCTTCTGGACGCAGCCGTGTCAGGGCATTTTCCTTCTGGACACTGCTATGTCAGGGCAAATGGTGTCTGGACGACACGTGTCATGGCACCGCAGTCACGCTGGCTGTCAAGGCACGAAACATCGTAGCAAATACTCTTGTCACATTCGCAAACACCCAGCGGGTTCCAGGCATAGTGACGCAGTCCAGTTCTATTCATTCTATCTAATGTACATCTATATATGCTACTACCACACTTCAGGCAGAAACAAAGGAAAGTTGGCAAATACGACACGGCGTGTTGAGCACAACGCGATGAGCACAACGTGATGAGCACAACACGATGAGCACAACACGATGAGTACAACGCGATCAGTACGACGAGATGAATATGACGCGATGAGCACGATGACTATGAGGAGGATGGCGATGAGCACGCCACCAGCGGCGAGGACTATAGCAAGTAGGATGTGGCGAGTATGATTGCGAGCTTTGTGACATGGTTAGCGTAGCTCTCAGAGTGACAGACAGCGGGAAGTTGTACAATACAACGTGACGAGTACGATGTGAATGAGGGTGCCGGCGGCGAGAACGATACTGGGTAGGACGCGGCAAGTATGATGTCAATGAGGGTGCCGGCGGTAAGGACGATAGCAAGTAGGACGTGGCGAGTATGATTGCAAGTAAGACGCGGTGAGTATGGTTGCGAGCTTTGTGACATGGTTAGCGCAGCAGTCAGAGTGACAGACAGCGGGAAGTTGTACAATACAACATGACGAGTACGATGTCAATGAGGGTGCCGGCAGTGAGAACGATAGCGGGTAGGACGTGGCGAGTATGATGTCAATAAGGGTGCCGGTGGCGAGAACGATAGCGAGTAGGCTGTGGCGAGTATGAGCGTGCGTAAGACGCGGCGAGTATGATGTCAATGAGGGTACCGGCAGCGAGGACGATAGCAAGTAGGACGCGGCGAGTATGATTGCAAGTAAGACGCAGCGAGTATGATGGCGAGCTTTGTGACATGGTTAGCACAGCTCTCGGAGTGACAGACAGTGGGAAGAGGTACAATACAACGTGACGAGTACGATGTCAATGAGGGTGCCTGCGGTGAGAACGATAGGGGGTAGGACATGGCGAGTGTGGGCGAGTAGGATGCAGCAAGTATGAGAGCGAGTAAGACGCGGCGGGTGTGATGGTGCGAAAGGTACAACGAGTAAGATGTCGATTAGAAAAATGTCGACGAGTAGGACAAGGTGAAAGGAGAAGTAAAAAGGGGTCTGTCTATGAGTGATGAGCCGAACCTTGCGAAAGCGCAAGCGTTAGAAGTGGCTTGGCGCTTTCTATTGCCATCGTACTCGTCATGTCTTTCACGCCATCATACTTGCCGTGACTTACTCGCCACGTCCTACTCGCTATCGTCCTCGCCGCTGGCACCCTCATTCACTTCGTACTCCTCACTGTGTATTGTACAACTTCCCGGTGTCTGTCGCTCTGAGAGCTGCACTAACCTTGTCACAAAGCTCGCCATCATACTCGCTGCGTCTTACTTGCAATTATACTCACCACGTCCTACTTGCTATCATCCTCACCGCTGGCACCCTCATTGACATCATACTCGCCGTGTCCTACCCGCTATGGTTCTCGCTGCCGGCACCCTCATTGACATCATACTCGTCACGTTGTATTGTACAACTTCCCGCTATCTGTCACTCCGAGAGCTGTGCTAACCATGTCACAAAGCTCGCCATCATGCTCGCCGCGTCTTACTTGCAATCATACTCACCGTGTCCTACTTGCTATCGTCCTCACCACCGGCACCCTCATTGACATCATACTTGCCACGTCTTATGCGCGCTCATACTCGCCACGGCCTACTTGCTATCGTTCTCGCCGCCAGCACCCTCATTGACATCATACTCGCCGCGTCGTACCCGCTATCGTTCTCGCCGCCGGCACCCTCATGAACCTTGTACTCGTCACGTTGTATTGTACAACTTCCCACTGTCTGTCACTCTGAGAGCTGTGCTAACCATGTCACAAAGCTCGCAATCATACTCGCCATGTCCTACTTGCTATCGTCCTCGCCACCGGCGGTGTGCTCATCGCCATCCTCCTCATAGTCGTTGTGCTCATCGCATTGTGTTCATCTCGTTGTGGTCATCACGTCATGTTCATCGCATTGTGCTCATCGGGTCATGCTCATTGCGTTGTGCTCATTGCGTTGTGCTCATTGCGTTATGCTGAATACGTCGTGTCGTATTTGCCAACTTTCCTTTGTTTCCGCGCGAAGTGTAGTAGTAGCATATATAGATGTACCTTAGATAGAATGAATGGAACTGGACTGAGTCAATATGCCTGAAACCCACTGCGTGTTTGCGAATGCGACAAGAGTATTTGCTACGATATTCCGTGCCTTGACTGACAGCGTGACAGTGGTGCCATGACACGCGTCGTCCGGACGCCATTTGCCCTAACATGGCTGCGCCCAGAAGGAAAATGCTCTGACACGGCTGCGTCCAGAAGGAAAATGCCCTGACACTGCTGTGTCAAGAAGGAAAATGCCCTGACCCAGCTGCGTCCAGAAGGAAAATGCCCTGAAAAGCTCCATCTGATAAGCAGATGCAATGGCGAGCTGCGTCCGGACGCACGGCACCCTGGCATACGGCATCCGAATGCACTGTGCTATGGCGTGCTGCGTCCGAATTCACATTGCCTGTGCGTTTCGCGTTGGGAGCGGTATGTGCCCTGCCAGGGTGCGTCCAGAGCGTCCCGAGCGCCTGGTGCGTCTGGACACAGCCTGTGCGTCCGGATACAGATTTTTTTTCCTGATGCACCCCATGCGGATGTTTATATCTGCATTGATAAGAAGGCAGCAATTGACACCCTCAGCTTCAACAAATCGAACCACGAATACGCCAGACGAGCACTCGCCAACATTGAGCAACTCCACTTGCTCGTATGGAGGATTCGAACAGTATGGTGTCCCTCACACTGCAACATCCCAGGCAACGACCGTACCGATGCTCTGGCAAAGCAAGGTGCAGAGTCCGGCCACACCCCGTGCCAATACGCAACCACTACAAAGACTTCGCTCCTGGCCCAAGCAAGATCCCAGCTCCTCCGCCAGTGGAAAGTGGAACTCCCCCTCTCCACCCCATCGTTCAAATTCCCAGACCACCTCCGCGATGTCGAATGGGAAGAGACACGTGCAGTATGGCATGTCTTATCAAACCGCTCCCCCTCAGACCCACAACCGAATCAACCTGATGACCTGTGCCGCTGCGGGAAGAACATGAACTCTTCACACCACCTCTTGCGTGACTGCACACTGCTTGCGACACATCGAGCCAGATTGCTTGCCTCCACGGTAGGAGACATCCAAGCCTCCAAATTCATCATAAATCCCAACAACCTACCCCCCCTCTGCCAGTTCCTGAAGGAGACCGGCCTGGGGTACACAAAACACCTCTGCTTCGAGTAGACCCCCACCACAGATGACAACGAAAGCAACCACTCGGATTTACCTGAGCCCGATTTGGTGTCTTGGAGCCTTGAAGATCACATCACGACCGCAATGGTCCAGGAAAGGAAGGGGTGGAGGGTGGGGTTCTTCTTCTACTCACCATTTTCTTTGACTGAGTTTCTCCGATGTGTCTTGTGTAACAATTTGCTTCTTGCGTGTCTTGCTTTCAGCAGTAGAGAAAGATGGGAGCTCCATGGGGGTGGTATGGTGTGTAGGAGTGTATATGGGCTGTAGTCCCAAACGCAATAGAAATACATTGAATATTATCTCTCTCCACAGACATACCTCTCTACCTGTGACCGGCGGTGGGACCACCAAACCCCCACAAGAACAACGAGCCCATGTGAAGGCGTGTGAGAAGACCGCGACGAGACCACGCCGGGTGTGATGGACACCGCAAGAACAACGAGCCCACGCAAAGGCGTGTGAGAAGACCGCGACGAGACCAGGCTGGGTGTGACGGATACCGTAAGAACAACGAGCCCACGCAAAGACGTATGAGAAGACCATGATGAGACCACGCCAGGCGTGACGGATACCCTGAGAACAATATCAGGAAAATAATTCTGCGTCCACACTCAGACGCTGCGTCCGGACTCTGCATACGCATCAGAAATGTCTAAACGCTCAGGACGCAACCCGGCAAGGTATTCTCAGTTCGGACAAGGCATGTCAGCGCACATGCCACACCGAACGCAATCCACCCATGCATATGCATACTAGACAGAAGTGGGCTGCGCATTGGCCTTCTGGACGACTAATATCAGGCCAAACGGCGTCCGGATGACACGTGCCACGGCATCTGCCTTCTGGATGAGGAGTGTCAGCGCTTTTACCTTCTCAATATAGTGCATATCTTACAGACACAGAATGTCAAGGCAAATGTCTTCGGGACTATCCACGCCATGGTATCTGCCTTCCAGATGAGGAGTGTCAGGGCATTTGCCTTCTGAACGCAGCGTATGTCTTACAGACACAGAGTGTCAAGGCAGATGTCGTCCGGACGAGGCGTGTCAGGGTATTTGCCTTCTGAATGCAGCGCATGTCTTACAGACACAGAATGTCAAGGCAGATGTAGTCCGGACGAGGAGTGTCAGGGCATTTGCCTTCTGGACGCAGTGCGTGTCTCCAGACGTAGAATGTCAAGGCAAATGTCTTCCAGACAAGGATTGTCAGGGCATTTGCCTTCTGAACACAGCCCGTGTCTTCCGGACGCAGAATGTCAAGGCAAATGTAGACCGGATGACACGTGCCATGGAATCCGCCTTCCGGACGAGGAGTGTCAGGGTATTTGCCTTCTGAAGGCAGCACGTGAATTACAGACGCAGAGTGTCAAGGCAGATGTCATCGGGATGAGGAGTATCAGGGCATTTGCCTTCTGGACGGATGTTACACCCTAAATATTACGGGTCGGACATTCGGATATGGACAGGGCAGGAAGGTATCGGAAACTCATCACACGGTCTTAGGACGGCATACCGAGACCGGGCAGCCGACGCTGGCGGGGCTCAGCTCGGGTCAACCGACTCTGCGGCACCCGAAGGTCCCTGGGCCAAGTACCGGCGCAGACCGGGAAAGCGCAAGCGCTGCCGCGGAGGAGGACAACCTTGGTGGTCATCATAAGGACAAGCAATTGGAAGGAAACGGGAACGCAAGGAGTCGCGAGTCTAGGTTGCGGAATAGGAGCGGGGTTGTTTCCAGAGGAACAACACCATGGGTTGGGAATTGCTGTATTGTCGCAGACGGCTTGAAGGCCTGAGGCGATACAGCTGCACCCCATGGTCGGGAGACACAAGGGATCATGCTTACAACGATTATGAGGCAGGGCACACGCCGCACCAGGGTGGGGACGTCGAGTTGAACAAATACTGGAGCGGAGGCTTGTCCGTAAGCCGATCCTGTAGCGCTGGGTAGCCCCCAGACCAAGTACCGGCTCATGATTCGGGAAAGTGCAAACGCCGCTACTGGACTGCACCTCAGGAACAGTTCGAGAGCCTGTTGGGAGCGATATGGGGCGGAGGTATACCTTGGTACCGGTTGCGGCCGAGAAGGATCAGCTGGTACGGTTGAGGGCTCGTTGCTGCTGGCTCCGGTCAAGTAACAAAATCAACCCCGTACGCAACCCAATCGCATCACCCAATCACGATGAGAGGACTTAATGAGAGGCACCTGCTCTGGCCACTCTCGGGGAGATACGGGAAAAGTACTACTGTCTGACCCAATCGAGAGTTATCCTCTTTACACTGATGAAATCTAGTACCAAGGCGAAGAGTTTTCACGTCGCGGCGAGGGGTAATTTCCCCGCTGCATGTGACCTCGCCGAGCCAAATACTTATACAACTCCTCACCGCGGGCGAAGGAGGAGGAACATGATCAATCGGAATCATCAGCGGAACCATGAACCACAGAACGGTCAATCATCAACGGACCACCTAGCGGTCACGAAGACATCGAGTCAACAACCATCCCGCTACGAGCGATCCTACGAGCGATCCTACGAGCGCTCCTACGAGCGCTCCTACAAGCGCTACAAGCGAGACGACGGTTGATCGGGAAGGAGACGGGAGGATACGCAAGGGGCTCGAGAGCCTAGGCGGGAGATAGGAAGGGTCTGATGGGCAACACGTCGGTCGGCACGGATAGGACCCCCGTTGAGGGTATAATCTCCGAGGCCGTAGCCAAGGGCTGACATGGGGTCGTGACTTGAACCCAGCTATAAGCTGAGGGAGTGGCGCGGTCCGTGATACCATTGGGCGGATCCTATTGTCAGACCGACCAGGATGAGTAGCTTCGGGCTCCGGCCCGCACCCGGGTGGGTCTGGTGTGTGAGCTTATTCCTTACCTTATCTTACCCGTGAGGCAGTTGTCGCGCGAGCCACTTGGCATCTGCCAAAGCGCCGCGAGCGAGCCGTCGGGCAAGATGCCTGGCCCCTCTCGATCCGACCGTTGCGCTGAAGCGCCGTGAGCGAGCCGCTGGGCAAGACGGCAGGCACGTCTCATCGAACCATCCGCCGAAGCGATACACATGCGAGCCGTCAAGCAAGATGCCAGGCCCGTCTGAATCTGGACGATCCGCCGAAGCGCCACAAGTGAGCCGCCGGGCAAGACGCCGGGCTCGTCTCATCGAACCATCCGCCGAAGCGATACACAAGCGAGCCGTCGGGCAAGATGCCGGGCCCGTCTCAATCCGGACGATCTGCCGAAGCGCCACAAGCGAGCCGGCGGGCAAGACGCCGGGCTCGTCTCATCGAACCACCCGCCGAAGCGACACACGAGCGAGCCGTTGGGCAAGCCACCGGGCCCGCCTCGAACCACCCGCCGAAGCGACACGAGCGAGCTGTCGGGCAAGATGCTGGGCCCGCCTCGAACCATCCGCCGAAGCGATACACGAGCGAGCCGTCGGGCAAGGTGCTGGGCCCGTCTCAATCCGGACGATCCGCCGAAGCACCACGAGCGAGCCGTCGGGCAATACGTCGGACCCGTCCCCATCCGAACCATCCGCCAAAGCGATACACCAGCGATCCGTCGAGCAAGCCGTTGCCGCGGAGCCGCGTGCGATCCGGCGCTCAAGCCACAGCCAGCGGGCGCCGCAGATATCGAACTGAACCCCTTAGATTATTCGCTGTGAATCTCTTAACGGTGGGCGAGCTTGGAAGGATTGTCATGGGGGGTGTTATTCCTGTATAATAACTGAACACCGGCGAAGACCACATGCGCCCCATCTCCTTCGTGACTATCGAGAAACCTGACCAGTTCAATAATACCGTCATTCCGACGTTGACCAGACATTCTAGTGTCACAACACAGCACCTGTTTTACAGACGTAGAAAGTCAAGGTAGATGTCGTCCGGACGAGGAGTGTCAGGGCATTTGCCTTCAGAACCCAGCGTATGTCTTACAGACGCAGAATGTCAAGGCAAATGTCTTCCGGACGATACACACCATGGTATCTGCCTTCCAGATGAGGAGTGTCAGGGTGTTTGCCTTCTGAACACAGCGAATGTCTTCCGGACGCAGAGTGTCAAGAATGATGTCGTCCGGACGAGGAGTGTCAGGGCATTTGCCATCTGAACGCAGCGCATGTCTTCCGGACGCAGAATGTCAATGCAAATGTAGACCGGATGACATGTACCATGGCATCCGCCTTCCAGACGAGGAGTGTCAGGGTATTTAGCTTCTGAAGGCAGTGCGTGAATTACAGACGCAGAGTGTCAAGGCAGATGTCATCCGGATGAGGAGTGTCAGGGCATTTGCCTTCTGGACGCAGCACGTGACTTACAGATGCAGAATGTCAAGGTAGATGTCATCCGGACTAGGAGTGTCAGGGCATTAGCCTTCAGAAGCCAGTATATATCTTACAGACGGAGAATGTGAAGGCAAATGTCTTCCGGACAATGCACGCCATGGCATCTGCCTTCTAGACGAGGAGTGTCAGGGTGTTTGCCTTCTGAACACGGCGCATGTCTTCCGGACACAGGGTGTCAAGAATGATGTCGTTCGGACCAGGAGTGTCAGGGCATTTGCCTTCTGGACGCAGCACGTGTCTTACAGACGCAGAATATCAAGGCAAATGTCGTCCGGATGAGGAGTGTCAGGGAATTTGCCTTCTGAACGCAGCGCGTTTCTTACAGACGCAGAGTGTCAAGGCAGATGAGGTCTGGACGAGGAGTGTCAGGGCATTTGCCTTCTGAGCATAGTGAATGTCTTACAGATGCATAATGTCAAGGCAGATGGAGTCCGGACGAGGAGTGTCAGGGCATTTGCCTTCTCAATGCAGCGTGTGTCTTACAGACGCAAAATTTCAAGGCAGATGTCGTCCGGATGAGGACTGTCCGGACACTTACCTTCTGAACACAGCGCATGTCTTACAGACTCTGAATGTCAAGGCAGATGGTGTCCGGACGAGGAGTGTCAGGGCATTTGCCTTCAGAACCCAGCATATGTCTTACAGATACAGAAAGTCAAGCCAAATGTCTTCCGGACAATACGCGCCATGGTATCTACCTTCCAGATGAGGAGTGTCAGCGCATTTACCTTTTGAATGCAGCGTGTTTCTTCCGGACGCAGAGTGTCAAGACAGATGTCATCCGGAGGAGTAGTGTCAGGGCATTTGCCTTCTGGATGCAGTGCGTCTCTCCAGATGCAGAATGTCAAGGCAAATTTCTTCTGGACGACGTACACCATGGCATCTGACTTCCAGACAAGGAATGTCAGGGCATTTGCCTTCTGAACGCAGTGCGTGTCTTCCAGATGCAGATTGTCAAGACAGATGTCGTCCGGCCGAGGAGTGTCAGGGCATTTGCCTTCAGAAGGCAGTGCGTGTCTTCCGGACCCAGAGTGTCAAGACAGATGTCGTCCGGATGAGGAGTATCTGGGCATTTGCCTTCTGGACGTAGTGCATGTCTTACAGACGCAGAATGTCAAGGCAGATGTCATCCGGAGGAGGAGTGTTAGGGTATTTGCCCGCGGAATGCAGCGCGTATCTTACAGACACAGAGTGTCAAGGCAGAGGTCGTCCAGATGAGAAGTGTCAGGGCATTTACCTTCTGAATGTAGTGCATGTCTTCCAGACCCAGAATGTAAAGGTAGATGTCATCCAGACGAGGCGTGTCAGGGCATTTTCCTTCTGTACGCAGTGCGTTTCTCCAGAGGCAGAATTACAAGGCAAATGTCTTCTGGACGACGCTCGCCACGGCATCTGCCTTCCAGACGAGGATCGTAAGAGCATTTACCTTCGGAATGCAGCGCGTGCCTTCCTGAGGCAGAATGTCAATGCAAATGTAGACCGGATGACGCGTGCCACGGCATCCGCCTTCCGGACAAGGAGTGTCAGGGTATTTGCCTTCTCGACACAGCGTGCGTCTTACAGACGCAGAATGTCAAGGCAGATGTCATCTGGACGAGGAGTGTCTGGGCATTTACCTTCTGGACACAGCGCATGTATTACAGACGCAGAGTGACAAGGCAAATGTCGTCCGGACGAGGAGTGACACGGCATTTGCCTTCTGAATGCAGCGCATGTCTTACAGATGCAGAATGTCAAGGCAGATGTCGTCCGGACGAGGAGTATCAGGGCATTAGCATTCAATATGCAGCGCGTGTCTTACAGACGCAGAATGTCAAGGCAAATGTCATCCAGCCAAGGAGTTTCAGGGCATTTGCCTTCTGAACGCAGTGAGTGTCTTACAGATGCAGAATTTCAAGGCAGATGTCGTCTGGACGAGGAGTGTCAGGGCACTTGCCTTCTGAATGCAGCATGTGGCTTACAGACACAGAATGTCAAGGCATATGTCGTCCAGATGAGGAGTGTCAGGGCATTTGCCTTCTGAACGCAGCGCATGTCTTACAGATGCAGAATGTCAAGGCAGATGGCGTCCGGACAAGGAGTGTGAGGGCATTTGCCTTCTGAATGTAGAGCGTGTCTGACAGATGCAGAATTTCAAGGCAGATGTTGTCCCGATGAGGAGTGACAGGGCACTTGCCTTCTGAACGCAGTGCGTGTCTTACAGACACAAAATTTAAAGGCAGATGTCGTCCGGACGAGGAGTGACAGGGCACTTGCCTTTTGAACGCAGCATAAGTTTTACAGACACAGAGTGACAAGGCAGATGTCGTCCAAACGAGGAGTGTCAGGGCATTTACCTTCTAGACGCAGCGCATGTCTTACAGACGCAGAATTTCCAGGCAGATGTCATCCGGACGAGGAGTGTCAGGGCACTTGCCTTCAGAACGCAGTGCATGTCTTACAGACGCAGAATGTCAAGGCAAATGTCTTCAGGACGATGCACACCGCAGTATCTGACTTCCATGTGAGGAGTGTCAGAGTATTTGCCTTCTGAACGCATTGCATGTCTTCCGGATGCATAGTGTCAAGACAGATGTCATCCGAACAAGGAGTGTCAGGGCATTTGCCTTCTGGACTCAGTGTGTGTCTTACAGACACAGTATGTCAAGGCAAATGTCATCCGGACAAGGAGTTTCAGGGCATTTGCCTTCTGAATACAGCAGGTGTCTTACAGACGCAGAGTGTCAAGGCAGATGTCGTCCGGATGAGGAGTGTGAGGGCATTTGCCTTCTGAATGCAGCGCATGTCTTACAGACGCTGAATGTCAAGGCAGATGGTGTCCAGAGGAGTCGTGTCAGGGCATTTGCCTACTGAACGCAGTGCGTGTCTTACAAACTCAGAATTTCAACGCAGATGTTGTCCGGACGAGGAGTGACAGGGCACTTACCTTCTGAACGCAGCGCGTGTCGTACAGACTCAGAATGTCAAGGCAGATGGCGTCCGGACGAGGAGTGTCAGGGAATTTGCCTTCTGGATACAGCATGTGTCTTACAGATGCAGAATGTCTAGGCAGATGTCGTCCGGACAAGGAATGTCAGGGCATTTGCCTTCTGAATGTAGCACGTGTCTTACAGATGCAGAGTGTAAAGGCAAATGACGTCCGGACGAGGAGTGACAGGATATTTGCCTTCTGAACGCAGCGCGTGACTTACAGACGGAGAATGTCAAGGCAGATGTCATCCGGACGAGGAGTGTCAGCGCACTTGCCTTCTGAATGCAGCGCGTGACTTACAGACGGAGAATGTCATGGCAGATGGCGTCCCGACCAGGAGTGTCAGTGCATTTGCCTTCTTGACTCAGCACTTGTCTTACAGAGGCAGAATGTCAAGGTAGATGTCGTCCGGACAAGGAGTGTCAGGGTATTTGCCTTCTGGACACAGCGTGTGTCTTACACATGTGGAATGTCAAGGAAGATGGCCTCCGGACGAGGAGTGTCAGGGTATATGCCTTCTGAATGCAGCGTGTGTCTTACAGTCGCAGAATGTCAAGGCAGAGGTCGTCCGGACGAGGAGTGTCAGGGCACTTGCCTTCTGAATGCAGCGCGTGGCTTACTGATGCAGAATGTCAAGGCAGATGGCGTCTCGATGAGGAGTGTCAGGGTATTTGCCTTCTAGATGCAGCACGTGTCTTACAGACGCAGAATGTCAAGGCAGAGGTCATCCAGACGAGGAGTCAGGGCATTTGCCTTCTCGACGCAGTGTATGTCTTACAGACGCAGAATGTCAAGACAGATGTTGTCCGGACAAGCAGTATCAGGGCATTTGCATTCTGAACACAGCGCATGTCTTACAGACGCAGAATGTCAAGGCAGATGGCATCCGGACGAGGAGTGTCAGGGCATTTACCTTCAGAACGCAGCGCGTGACTTACAGACTCCACAGAAGGTCAAGGTAAATGTCTTGCGGATGATGTACGCCACGACATCTGCCTTCTAGATGAGGAGTGTCAGAGCATTTGCCTTCTGAATGCAGCGCGTGTCTTCCGGATGCAGAGTGTCAAGACCGATGTAGGTCCGATGAGGAGTTTCAGTGCATTTGCCTTCTGGATGCAGCGTGTGTCTCCAGACGCAGAATGTCAAGGCAAATGTCTTCCGGACGACACACGACATGGCATCTGCCCTCCTGATGAGGAGTGTCAGGGCATTTGCCTTCTGAACGCAGCGCATGTCTTCCGGACGCAGAGTGTCAAGACAGATATCGTCCGGACGAGGAGTGTCAGGGCGTTTGCCCCCTGAAGGCAGCAGGTGTCTTCTGGACGCGTAGTGTCAAGACAGATGTCATCTGGACGAGGAGTGTCTGGGCATTTGCCTTGTGGATGCAGCGCTTGTCTTACAGATTTAGAATGTCAAGGCAGATGTTGTCCGGACGAGGAGTGTCAGGGCATTTGCCTTCCTAACGCAGCGCGTGTCTTAGAGATGCAGAGTGTCAAGGCAGATGTCATCCGGACGAAGAGTGTCTGGGCATTTGCGTTCGGAACACAGTGTATGTCTTACAGACCACGAATGTCAAGTCAGATGGCGTCCAGATGAGGAGAGTTAGGGCATTTGCCTTCTGAATGCAGTGTGTGTCTTACAGATGCAGAATTTCAAGGCAGATGTCATCCGGACGAGGAGTGTCAGGGCACTTGCCTTCTGAACGTAGGGCATGTCTTACAGATGCAGAATGTCTAGGCAGATGGCGTCCGGACGAGGAGTGTCAGGGCACTTGCCTTCTGAACGTAGGGCATGTCTTACAGATGCAGAATGTCTAGGCAGATGGCGTCTGGACGAGGAGTGTCAGGGCATTTGCCTTCTGAACGCAGCGCATGTCTTACAGACGCAGAATTTCAAGGCAGATGTCGTCCGGACGAGGAGTGTCAGGGCACTTGCCCTCTGAAGACAGAGCGTGACTTACAGACACAGAATGTCAAGGCAGATGGCGTCCGGATGAGGAGTGTCAGTGCATTTGCCTTCTTGACGCAGTGCTTGTCTTACAGAGGCAGAATGTCAAGGTAGACGTCATCCGGAGGAGTGTCAGAGCATTTGCCTTCTGGACGTAGCGCGTGTCTTCCAGATGCAGAATGTTAAGTCAGATGGCGTCCGGACGAGGAGTGTCAGGGCACTTGCCTTCTGGATGCAGCGTGTGTCTTACAGATGCAGAATGTCAAGGCAGATGTCGTCCGGACAAGGAGTGTCAGGGCATTTGCCTTCTGAATGTAGCACGTGTCTTATAGACGGAGAGTGTAAAGGTAAATGACGTCCGGATGAGGAGTGTCAGGGCATTTGCCTTGTGGATGCAGCGCTTGCCTTACAGACGCAGAATTTCAAGGCAGATGTCGTCTGGACGATGAGTGTCAGGGCACTTGCCTTCTGAACGCAGCGCGTGACTTACAGACGCAGAATGTCAAGGCAGATGGCGTCCGGACGAGGAGTGTCTGGGCATTTGCCTTCTTGACACAGTGCTTGTCTTACAGAGGCAGAATGTCAAGGTAGATGTCATCCAGACAAGGAGTGTCAGGGTATTTGCCTTCTGGACGCAGCGCATGTCTGACAGACGCAGAATGTCTAGGCAGATGGCGTCCGGACGAGAAGTGTCAGGGCATTTGCCTTCTGAACGCAGCGCTTGCCTTACAGACGCAGAATTTCAAGGCAGATGTCGTCCGGACGAGGAGTGTCAGGGCACTTGCCCTCTGAAGACAGCGCGTGACTTACAGACGCAGAATGTCAAGGCAGATGGCGTCCGGACGAGGAGTGTCAGTGCATTTGCCTTCTTGACACAGTGCTTGTCTTACAGAGGCAGAATGTCAAGGTAGACGTCATCCGGAGGAGTGTCAGAGTATTTGCCTTCTGGACGTAGCGCGTGTCTTCCAGACGCAGAATGTTAAGTCAGATGGCGTCCGGACAAGGAGTGTCAGGGCACTTACCTTCGGGATGCAGCGCGTGTCTTACAGATGCAGTATTTCAAGGCAGATGTTGTCCAGATGAGGAGTGTCAAGGCACTTGCCTGCTGAACGCAGTGCATGGCTTACAGACGCAGAATATCAAGGCAGATGGCGTCTGGACGAGGAGTGTCAGGGCATTTGCCTTCTGGATGCAGCACGTGTCTTACAGATGCAGAATGTCAAGGCAGATGTCGTCTGGATGAGGAGTCAGAGCATTTGCCTTCTTGACATAGCGCATGTCTTACAGACGCAGAATGTCAAGGCAGATGTTGTCCTGACAAGGAGTATCAGGGCGTTTGCCTTCTGGACACAGCGCATATCTTACAGACGCAGAATGTCAAGGCCGATGGCGTCCGGACGAGGAGTGTCAGGGCATTTACTTTCAGAACGCAGCGCATGATTTACAGGCACAGAGCGTTAAGGCAAATGTCTTCCGGATGATGCACGCCACGGCATCTGCCTTCCTGATGAGGAGTGTCAGAGCATTTGCCTTCTGAATGCAGCGCGTGTCTTCCAGATGCAGAGTGTCAAGTCAGATGTATTCCGGACGAGGAGTTTCAGTGCATTTGCCTTCTGGATACAGTGCGTGTCTCCAGACGCAGAATGTCAAGGCAAATATCTTCCTGACAACACACGACACAGCATCTGCCTTCCAGACGAGGAGTGTCAGGGCATTTGCATTCTGAACGCAGCGCGTGTCTTCCGGACTCCAAGTTTCAAGACAGATATCGTCCGAATGAGGAGTGTCAGGGCATTTGCCTACTGAAGGCATCGTGTGTCTTCCGGATGCAGAGTGTCAAGACAGATGTCGTCTGGACAAGGAGTGTCTGGGCATTTGCCTTTTGGATGCAGCACTTTTCTTACAGATGCAGAATGTCAAGGCAGATGTTGTCCGGACGAGGGGTGTCAGGGCATATGCCTTCCTAACGCAGCGCGTGTCTTACAGACACCGAGTGTCAAGGCAGATGTCATCCGGACAAAGAGTGTCAGGGGATTTGCGTTCTGAATGCAGCGCATGTCTTACAGACCCCGAATGTCAAGGCTGATGGCGCCCGGAGGAGGAGAGTTAGGACATTTGCCTTCTGAATGCAGCGTGTGTCTTACAGATGCAGAATTTCAAGACAGATGTCATCTGGACGAGCAGTGTCAGGGCACTTGCCTTCTGAACGTAGGGCATGTCTTACAGATGCAGAATGTCTAGGCAGATGGCGTCTGGACGAGGAGTGTCAGGTCATTTGCCTTCTGAACGTAGCGCATGTCTTACAGACACAGAATGTCAAGGCAGATGGCGTCCGAACGAGCAGGGTCCGGGCATTTGCCTTCTGAATGCAGTGCATGTCTTCCGGATGCAGAGTGTCTAGACACATGCTGTCCGGACAAGGAGTGTCAGGGCATTTGTCTTCTGAATGCTGCGCATTTCTTACAGATGCAGAATTTCAAGGCAGATGTCTTCCGTATGAGGAGTGTCAGAGCATTTGCCTTCTGACCCTAGTGCATTTCTTAATGACTTAGAATGTCTAGGCAGATGGCGTCTGGACAAGGAGTGTCAGGGCATTTGCCTTCGGAACGCAGCGCATGTCTTACAGACGCAGAATGTCTAGGCAGATAGCGTCCAGACTAGGAGTGTCAGGGCATTTGCCTTCTGAACGCAGCGCGTGTCTTCCAGATGCAGAGTGTCAAGACAGATGTCGTCCGGATGAGGAGTGTCAGGGTATTTGCCTTCTGAACGCAGCGTGTATGCTAAGAATGACGAATGTCATCTTAAATGTTATCTGGACGACACGTGACCTAGCATATGCCTTATGGACGAAGAGTGTCAGCGTATTTAGCTTGTGGGCGCAGTGTATACCTTACGGACACAAAATGTAATGGAGAATGGCATCTGGACGACGCCAGCCATGGCAGCAAGCATCCAGACGCAGCTGTCACGGCACTGAAAATCGCACGAAGTCTGACATCACATCCGCATTCTAGGACCCAAGCGGCTGGCGGTTCTAGGGTTAGCGAATCAATCCAGTTGTATTCATTATATCTAACATACAGCTATATATGCTACCTGACAGAGCACTCAGTGCGAGCACATAGTGTCGCATCCATCATCGTGTCCAAAGCTGCATCCATCATCACGTTTATCGACTGCAAGTATCACCACCTGCATACGCTGTTCTTAATGTGCTTACCACCGCTCTACAAGTGTCAACAGTTGGAAGTTGGTGTGTAAGACGCGACAAGTACGTTGGCACACATCATGATGTTGCAATCGCAGCTCTCTGAGTGTCAGAAATAGTGAGAAGTTGTGCGATACGACCGGACACGTGCGATGGCGGGTAAGACGCTATGGGCACGATGTCGATGAGGACGATGGTGGTCAGGACCTGGCGGTGAGTACGACCAAGAGTAAGCTGCGACAAGTACGTTAGCAAGCTTCGTGAGGTTGTTAGTGCAGCTGTCAGTTTGTCATTAACCGTGCGAAGTTGTGCCATACGATGCAACGAGTATAATGCCAAGTAAGATATGACTGGTACTACGTTGATGAGGATGGTGGGCACGACTCTGACGGTGACGACGACAGCGAGGAAGATGCGATGAGTATGTTGGCGACCTTCGTGACATTGTCAGCGCAGCTCTCAGTTTGTCAGAAACTCTGGGAAGTTGTGCCATACGACAAGACGTGTATGATGACAAGATAAGGCGAGTATGATGTCGATAGGGACGATGGCGGTCAGGGCCTAGTGGCAAGTACGACCGCGTGTAAGATGCGACAAGTACATTAGCAAGCTTCATAAGGTTGTTAGCGCAGCTATCAGTTTGTCAAAAACCATGGGAAGTTGTGCCATACGACGTGACGAGTATAAAGACAAGTATGATATGACGGATACTACGTTGATGAGGATGGCGGGCATGTTCCTGGTGGCAACTACGATAGCGAGTAAGTTGCAATGAGGAGTATGTTGGTGATCTTCGTGACGTTGTTAGCGCAGCTCTCAGAGTGTCAGAAACAGCAGGACATACAACGAGACCAGTATGATGACAAGATACAGCGAGCTAGGTGTCAATGAGGAGAATGGTAGTCGTACCCTGGTGGCGAGTACGATCGCGAGTAAGATGCAACGGGTATAATGTCAATGAGGAGGATGGCAGGCAGTATCCCGGTGGCAAGTATGACAGTAAGTAAGATACGACGAGTATGTGGGCAAGCTTTGTGACATTGTTAGTGCAGCTCTCAAAGTGTCAGAAACAGCAGGACATACGACGAGATGAGTATGATGACAAGATACGGCAAGCAGGGTGTTGATGAGGAGAATGGTGGTCGTACCCTGGAGGTGAGTACAATCGCGAGTAAGACGCGACGGGTATGATGTCAATGAGGAGGATGGCGGGCAGGACACTGGCGGCGAGTCTGACAGCGAGTAAGATACACCGAATATGTTGGCGAGCTTCATGAGGTTGTAAGCGTAGCTCTCAGTTTGTCAGAAACCGTGGAAAGTTGTACCATACGACGAGATGCGTAAGATGACAAGTAAGTCATGGCGAGTACGATGTCGATGAGGAGGATGGTCAGGACCCTGACGGCAAGTACGATGGTGAGTAAGACATGATGGGTATGATGTCGATAAGGAGGATAGCAGTCAGGATCCTGGTGGTGACTACGACAGCAAGTAACATGTGATGAGTATGTTGGTAAGCTCTATGACATTGTTAGCACAGCACTCAGAGTGTCAGAAACCAGGACATACGACAAGACGAGTATGATGACAAGATACGGCGAGCAGGGTGTCGATGAGGAGAATGGTACCCTGGCAGAGACTACGATGGCGTATAAGATGCGACGTGTATAAGGTCGATGAGGAGGATGGCGGGCACCAGCCTGGCGGCGACTACGATAGCGAGTAAGATGCGATGAGGAGTATGTTGGCGATCTTCTTGACGTTGTTAGCACAGCTCTCAGACTGCCAGAATGTGACACTGGGGTTGTATTGCAACCGGAGTATAAAGAGAATCAAGGTAATCAGGCTACTTTCGATAATTCACAGCGGAATAATCTCAGATCTTGTGTGTGGGTTTCGGTGGTAGTGTTTGGTGAGGATGTTCGTGCTGGTTTCCCTCCGTCGGGGTGGAAAACCTTCATCTTATATCTGTGTGAAGCCATTGTGAGAAATGGTGACTGGACTTGGATTCCCCCGAGGCGCATGGACCTCGTGGGCTACTCATTGGTCATGGCAGGGTGTAGATGCGGGGAGATGAGGTTTCAAGCAAGCGGGCGGAGTGCTTTCCTACCGGACTCTCTTCCGTGCGCCATCAGCAGGCGACGTGACATCCCCTCCTTTCGGGGGAGGGATCATAGCCCAAGTCCGGCGGTCAGTGCGCCATCAGCAGGCGACGTGGCATCCCCTCCTTTTGGGGGAGGGGTCATAGCCCAAGCGTCTCGCCGTTTGCAATCTTCCCCTCATCTCCGGAGATATGTTTCTTAGGTCCGTCTCGGCCGTAAGCTCATCTCCGGACCTTATCTCCCTCCTAGACTGTCTGAGTGCATTCCGTCATCCTTACGTACCCTTCTCTAGCTCTAGCTACGTACTCGAGATATTTCAGGTGTAACACCACCTTCCCTCTCCCTTAGCCTCGTCCCGAGCGCTAACGCTCTTTCTCTATCTAGGTAGCCCATCTCTTTCTGGATGTGTATCTTTCTTAGGGTGACTTTTTCGTAAATGTGGTTACTGTGACTTGTGGTACCACCTACCGTGACTGTAGTCCTCCTCCCCTACAGCCCTCCCAGTCACCGGATCAGAACATGACTCTGTAATCCGTCGGAATGACTGGGCCCTCAGAGTAGGCCGGTACGTACTCTTACTGTCTTCATGGAACTTGATCACGTCGCGCATTCGCTATGACTGCTTCCTGTACTTGAGTTCCAGGGTCGACCAAGGTCGGAGAGGATCGGCAGAGGCATAGTATCCTTCGTAGCTAGTCCGGTATCCTGAAAGTGACTGGGCCTGATCTAGGGCTCTACAGTGTCGGTAGGAGTGACCGCGTCTTATTCGGGGATCCCGTGACCGTCATGGTTGCTCGGTCGCCGGTTCCTTTTCGGGGTAAGGATAATATGACCGTACAGGAGCACATCAAGTTCATCGGGTCGTTTCGGTTTTTCCATCGGACGCTCGGTCAGCGGTTTCTCGTGGTTGCCCAAGAAGCGGGTCTTTGTGTCGGTTTGTAATGCTTTGGTACTGAAGTCCACTGCCCCTTCAGCCCACTACCGCCAGGTCCTCGGTGGAACTGGTCTAGCCCTCGGTGAGCTGGTAGTCCCGTGGCGTGTTTGGATTTCGTCAGTGAAACTCCTGGAGTTTCTCCAAGCTGCTTACTGAAAAGTTGTCGAATGGTTCTTCTGTCCAGTCCTTGCGTTCCGGATAGTCGAGCCATTTGACAAGGTATAAGATTCGCTTGTTATTTCCCCGGCCGTGCTCGGCCGAGGACATAACTTCTTCGATGTCGTATTCCTCCGACTGCTCAATGTCGTCGGCCTCCCGTACTACCTTGAGGGGGTCCGGTGGTGCTCGGTGTTCGCTGGTTTAGTAGGGTTCGAGCAGCGATACGTGAAAGCCATTGTGGATCTTCCATTGCTGGGGCAGCGTGAGGTGGACGGCGAGCGGGGAAACGATTTTCTCGATCTGGAATGGACCATGATTCTTGTGGTCCAGTTTCCTCGATGGGCAGCACGTTTTGATGTTGCGGCCATTGAGCATTACCAAGTCTCCTACTTGGTATGCCGGGGGTTCTTTTCCCGTCGGATCGGTGTACCAGCGCATTCGCTCCTGTGCATCTTCCAGCCCTTTCTGGGACTCGTCATGCACAGTGTGCATCCAGTGGGCGTAGACCTGGCTTGCCGGGTTGAGGGGTTCCGTTGACGCGGGGTTCATGGCTGCCAGGTGAAAGCCATAATTAGTGTAGAACGGAGACATACCATTTCCCATGGTGGTCCAGTTGTTGTAGGCGAACTCGGCCATCGGTAGCAGGCATACCCAGTCGTTTTGTTCCTTGCTAACGAACGCTCGGAGGTAGGCTTCGATCGTTTGGTTGAGCCATTTCGTTTGTCCGTCGGTCTGTGGATGAAACGCTGTTGACATTCGAGGTCGAATTCCTGTGAGTCGTAGGAACTCCTTCCACGTTTCCAAGGTCAACCTGGAGTCACGGTCTGACACGATATCAGTGGGGAGGCTGTGATACTTCCATACTTCCCGGGCAAAGATGACGGCTAGGTTGGCGGCCGTCTTTCCTTCCTTCCTTAGTGGAAGGAAGTGCGTCATCTTGGTGAATCGGTCAATAATCACCCATAGTTGGTCGCATTTGTCCGAGATTTGGAGTTCCGTGATGAAGTCCATTGCTATGGATTGCTATGGGGCGTAAGGCAATTCTCTCAGGGAGGATAGCCCATAGGGTTGGTGTCGGGACGCCTTGTTCTGTTGGCATTTGGGGTAGCTTCTGACAAAGTTGATGATTCGTTCGTTCATCTTTGGCCACCAGAAGTTTTGTCGGATTAGTTCGATGGTTTTGTCCTGCCCCATGTGTCCGGTCACCTTCGTGTTGTGTTCTGATTCTATAATCCTTTGTACAAGTCCCTTTGGCACCCAGAGCAGGTTTCGTCGGTACAGTAGGTTGTTTTCGTAACTTAGTTCCTTGAGCTTTCGGTCCTTCGGCAACAGTTCCTCTGCCGCTGCTTCCTGTTTTCTTGCCTGTTCATAGGCTTCATCCTTCTTCCCCTCTTCTCTGATGTCTGCCAGGAATTCCTCCGTCCACTTTCTTTCCAGGAGTGATGATAGCTGTGCCGAGGAACAGACGAATGATCGCATTAAACGATCCTCGAAGTTATTTTTTCCTAAAACCATCGTGATCGGCTGGTTTTCTACCCCCCCCTTTTCATGGCGGTACTCCGAATGCCTTGACAACGCATCTGGCTTCCCATTTTGCACACCTGGTCGGTAATAAATTCTGAAATTGATACCAGCTAGCTCCTACGCCCATTGTGCTTGGCGCCGATTCAAGACTTTGGTTGTTGTGAAGTATTCCAAGTTTTGATGGTCGGAATACACCTGGACTTGGTGCGTTGCTCCTTCACAATAGCGCCTCCAATGTTTGAAGGCGTCCACTATTGCTAAGAGTTCCTTGTCGTGGATTTCGTAATTGATTTCCGCAGGCTGAAACTTCCTTGAGTGGAATGCGACCAGGTGTAGTCGATTTTCCTCGTCCTTTTGTGATAGGACTGCTCCCAACGCGAAGTCCGAGATGTCGGTCTCGATAATGACTGGTCGTTGGGCATCGAAGTGGGCCAGAATTGGTGCCGTCGTGAATTGTTTTTTTAGCTCGTTAAAGGCTTTTCCTGCCTCGGGGCTCCATGACCATTTTTCTATCTTCCTTGTTAATTCCGTCAGGGGTCGTGCTATTCTCGAGTAGTCCTTAATAAATCGTCGGTAGAAATTAGCACCTTAGGAAGGACTGGGTCTCGCTCAGAGATTTGGGTTCCTCCCAACTCAGTACTGGTTCCACTTTTTCCTGAAACATTGCGATTCCATTACTCCCAATGACATAGCCCAGGAATTCTACTTCCTGAGTTTTCCAGATGCACTTTTCCGGGAAGACTGCTAATCCATGGGTCTGCAGTCTTTCCAAGACTTCCTTGACCAGGCTGTCATGTTCTTTTTCGGTTTTGGTGTAGATTAATATGTCGTCCATGTATGCCAAAACTCCGACGTCCAGTAGATCCGATAAGATGTGATTCATCATGTCTTGGAAGGTGGATGGGGCATTGGTTAGGCCGAAGGGCATTACTTGGAATTCGAACAATCCATATCGGGTTCTGAATGCTATCTTCCATTCATCCCTTTCTTTGATTCGGATGAGATGGAATCCATATTTCAGGTCTAGCTTTGTGAACCACTGCACTCCTTGGATCCAGTCCTGTAGTTCCTGCTTGAGTGGTAGTGGGTATCGGTTCGGGATTGTTATTTTGTTCAGCGCTCGGTCGTCCACACACAGGCGTAGCCCTCTTCTATGTGGCTTTGGGACGAAGAGTATCGGAGATCCGGCAGGGGATGTCGAGCGTTTGATCTTTCCTGTATGCTCCATCTCTTTCAGACATTCCCGAAGTGTTCGGAGTTCTTCTTCCGATAGCGGGTAGGTAGGTCCCCAAGGTGCTGTTTCTCCTTCCTTGAGGTTGATCTTGCAGTCGTAGGGTCGATGCTGGGGAAGGGCGTCCGCCGCCTCCTTTCCCATTATTCCCAGGTACTGCCGGAATTCCATACTGACTCGTTCTCTTACGTCTTCTTCGACAGCTGATACATAACCGATAATTTGTGCTTGGGGGTTTTTTGCCACTTCTTCCTCCCACGACAGGAAGAACTCGCTGGTTTCAAACCGAGTGCAGCTGGCCAGGCACCGAGCCCTATTGAACCTAATCTCTTGGTTTGTCCAGGCACCTTGTGGTGGATGTGTCGTTATCCAGTCAAAAGGGAGGAAAGCGTCGATTTCTGGTTCCATCGGTGAGATTTCAAATTTCTCCCTGGAGTAATGTTTTCGATGTTGGAGGAGCATAGGTTCTGTATAAAATTGTCCTTCTCCTTTGACACTTTCCCTGGTGTAATTCTCTATGCTGTGAGGTCGCTGATGCACTTTCTTCCGAATCCCGAGCTTCTCCACTGTCTGCTGGTTGAGGAGCGCCACACAGCAACCGGTATCCAGTAGTACCTGGATCCGTTGTTCTTTTCCCTTTATGTGTAGTATCATGGTGATAATTGGGCGGGTGCCGCTGTGGACTGTTCTTTTCTTTGACGAGGTTCGAGTGCTTGGTTCCTCGTTTCTTCGCTTCTTAGATAGTCTGCATATTATCATCGAGGTCCTGGGCTGCAGCTGTTCCCGACCTCTTAAAAATCCGAGTTCGGATTCCTCCCACAACGGTGCTACAGCATCCGTTTCCATGGTCTCTACTGCCGCAACTTTTTGTTGTTTGGTTGCGGGGGCCTCCTCCCCCTTCTCGTCTTCCCTTCCTCGTTTTTGCCCGGCTGCCGCTGCTTTCCAAGGGGCTGTTGGTAGCGGGGTACCTTGCAATGTGTTGAACGAGAAGCATTCGAATGTCCTGTGTCCAGGTCGTCCGCATTGAAAGCAATCATCGTGATTTTGGAAGTATGTTTCTTGTTCCTTCTGCGGAACTCGCTTCAGGGCTTCTTCTTTTGAGGCCCAGTGGTTCTTTGCTCCCCACCATTCCCGGGCTTTTTCTGAGCGTTGATCCGGTTTCTTCTTACTCGGGTCGGCCTTTTTCCCTGCGTCCTTTCATCTATCGTCCTTTTTACTCGTAGCGTGTGTCATCGTATCTTACTCCCTATCGTACTCGACGCCGGCATCCTCAACGCCATCCTCCTCAATAACATAGTGCTCGCCGTGTCTTACTTGCCATCGTACTCACAGCCGGGTCCTGACCGCCATTCTGATCAGCAACATTGTACTTGTTGTATGGCACAACCTCATGCAATTTCCAACACTCTGAGAAACTACGCTAATGTCGTAAACATCAGGAAAAAAAATCTGCGTCCAGACGCACAGGCTGCGTCCGGACGAACCAGGTGCTCGGGACGCTCTGGACACACGCTGGCAGGGCACATACCGCACCCAATGCGAAACGCACAGGCAATGTGAATTCGGACCCAGCTTGCCATGGCACCGTGCATTCAGACGCCGTATGACAGGGCGCTGTGTGTCCGGACGCAGCTCGCCATGGCATCTGCTTACCGGACGGAGCATGTTAGGGCATTTTCCTTCTGGACGCAGCCGTGTCAGGGCATTTTCCTTCTGGACGCAGCCGTGTCAGGGCAAATGGCGTCCGGACGACACGTGTCATGGCACCACGGTCACGCTGTCTGTCAAGGCACGGAACATCGTAGCAAATACACTTGTCGCATTCGCAAACACGCAGCGGGTTCCAGGCATAGTGACTCAGTCCAGTTCTATTCATTCTATCTAATGTACATCTATATATGCTACTACCACACTTCACGCGGAAACAAAGGAAAGTTGGCAAATACGACACGACACGTGGAGCACAACGCGATGAGCACGACGCGATGAGCATGACGCGATCAGCACGACAACTATGAGGAGGATGGCGATGAGTACGCAGCCGGCAGCGAGGACAATAGCAAGTAGGACGCGGCAAGTATGATTGCAAGCTTTGTGACATGGTTAGCGCAGCTCTCAGAGTGACAGACAGCGGGAAGTTGAACAATACAACGTGACAAGTACAATGTGAATAAGGGTGGCGGCGGCGAGAACGATAGTGGGTAGGATGCGGTGAGTATGATGTCAATGAGAGTGCCGGCGGCGAGAATGATAGCGGGTAGGACGCGGTGAGTATGATGTCAATGAGGGTGCCAGCGGCGAGAACGATAGCGGATAGGACACGGCAAGTGTGGCAGTGAGTAGGATGCGGCGGGTAAGGGAGCGAGTAAGACGTGACGATTATGTGGCGAGCTTTGTGACATGGTTAGCGCAGCTCTCAGTGTGACAGAGACACCAGGAAGTTGTACAATACACAGTGAGGAGTACGATTTCAATGAGGGTGCCAGCGGTGAGGATGATAACGAGTAGGACGTGGCGAGTAAGTTACGGCGACTATGATGGCGTGAAAGACGCGATGAGTATGATAGCAATAGAAAGTGCCAAGCTACTACTAACGCTTGCGCTTTCGCAAGGTTCGGCTCGCTCATCACTCATAGATAGACCCCTTTTTTCTTCTCCTTTCACCTTGTCCTACTCGTCGACATTTTCCTAATCGACATCTTACTCGTTGCGCCTTTCTCGCCATCATAGTAGCCGCGTCTTACTCGCACTCATACTTGCTGCGTCCTACTCGCCCACACTCGCCGCGTCCTACCCGCTATCGTTCTCGCCGCCGGCACCCTCATTGACATCATACTCGCCGCGTCCTACCCGCTATCGTTCTCGCCGCCGGCACCCTCATTGACATCATACTCACCGTGTCCTACCCGCTATCGTTCTCGCTGCCGGCACCCTCATTGACATTGTACTCGTCACGTTGTATTGTACAACTTCGCGCTGTCTGTCACTCTGAGTGCTGCACTAACCATGTCACAAAGCTCTCAATCATACTTGCCGTGTCCTACTTGCTGTCGTCCTCACTGCCGGCACCCTCATTTACATCATACTCGCCGCGTCCTACCCACTATCGTTCTTGCCGCCAGCACCCTCATTGACATCGTACTCGTCACATTGTATTGTACAACTTCCCGCTGTCTGTCACTCTGAGAGCTGTGCTAACCATGTCACAAAGCTCGCCATCATACTCGCCACGTCTTACTTGCAATCATACTTGCCGCATCCTACTTGCTATCGTCCTCGCCGCCAGCACCCTTATTGACATCATACTCGCCGCGTCTTATGCACGCTCATACTCGCCGTGGCCTACTCGCTATCGTTCTTGCCACCAGCACCCTCATTGACATCATACTCGCCGCGTCCTACCCGCTATCGATCTCGCCGCCGGCACCCTCATTGACATCATGCTCGTCACATTGTATTGTACAACTTCCCGCTATCTGTCACTCTGAGAGCTGCGCTAACCATGTCACAAAGCTCGCAATCATACTCGCCACGTCTTACTTGCAATCATACTCACCGCGTCCTACTTGCTATCGTCCTCGCCACCAGCACCCTCATTGACATCATACTTGCCGCGTCTTACGCGCGCTCATACTCACCGTGGCCTACTCGCTATTGTTCTTGCCACCAGCACCCTGATTGACATCATACTCGCCGCGTCCTACCCGCTATCGTTCTCGCCGCTGCCTCATTGACATCGTACTCATCACGTTGTATTGTACAACTTCCCGCTTTCTGTCACTCTGAGAGCTGAGCTAACCATGTCACAAAGCTCGCAATCATATTCGCTGCGTCCTACTTATTGTCCTCGGTTGTTTTTCAGTGGAAATTGTAAAATCTTCCTCACCCCCTGAAACCCACAAACGATGTTTCCAGAGTACCAAACACGCATTTGGACTCGCTCAGACGCAGACGTACGTTCCGTAGAGCCTGTAGCACGTCCTCCACATGCACCTTGTGTTCTGCCAACGTCTTTGAAAAGATCAAGACGTCATCCAGATACACTATTGCATTTCGCCGGTGGGGATGCAGTATCTTGTGCATCATACGCATAAATGCGGCTGGGGCGTTTGTCAGACCGAAAGGGATGACCTTGTATTCATAAAAGCCATCTGGCGCTATAAACGCCATCTTGTGGCAGTCATCCGGGTGTACCCGTACTTGGTATTCCACCTTGCGGTAGATCCGTTCTAGGCATGGCTTCCTCATGTGGCTCCAGTTGGACTACGACACAACCTCCGTGGTTGGTCGTGCCTGTATGGTTGCCCCCTAGGTCCTCGCTGGAGCTAAGTTCTTGGCCGAACCTTACGGCCAAGAGGTCCTTATCTCCAGACCTTATCTCCTGCCTAGACTCTCTCAGACGTGACTGTTGTCGTGAGCCCTGCTTATGTCGTGCGACTTGCATGATTCCTTATCTCATGCCAAATGCAGCGGCTACAGAGTTCGGCTTTGTGCCCAGTTACAATGATATAGTGTTAAGGAACAGCTTGTGCTCGTGTACAACACCGTAGTCTTTGCGTATACTGAGGTTGCCTAGTTCTGCCGAACTGCTCTCGGCCCGAGAGTCCAGATATTCCTGAGACTTCCATACCACGTGACTATATTTCCGCCTGTTACCCTTTTTAGGGTGTAACACATACGTAACAGAGTGGTCATGGTGGTAGCATCCAGGTGCAACTGTCCAGGCACGTTACATTGTAGCGAAGACTATCTAACACACATTTGGTTCCAGACATTGTGACTCACACCAGTTCTATTCATTACATCTAATGTACATCTATATACCAAACTTAGCCTACCCTGTGCAAGCACCCAGCGTCACCATAGATAGCATTGCTCTACGTGACAGAACAAAAGGCAGTTTGCCAGATGAGACACAATACAATGAGAATGACATCAATGAAGTGAATACCAATGAGGATGCGGACAGCAAGGACAATAACGAGTAAGACACAAGGAATACGATGTCAATGAGGATAGTGGTGTTGATGCCAGTGGCAAGTACGATAGCATATAAGACACAGCGCAAAGACCCCCGAGCTTCGTAAGATTGTTAGTGCAGCTCTCAGGGTGACAGGCAGTGGGAGGTTGTACAATACGATGCAACTAGTACGATGTCCATGAGGATGGCAGTGAGGATACTAGCAGCATGGAAGATAGTAACTAAAATTCGATGGGTACAATATCGATGAAGATGATGGTGAGGTGTATACCAGCAGTATGGGTGATATCAAGCAAGTTACGAGGAGTGGGCTGGTTGCGTATATGATTAAAGTAGACAAAAAAAGGGGTGGAATTACGTTGCATGCGAAATCACTTGCAACGCTCAAAACCTTTGAATTTTACTCCCATAGTCATCGATGCCACAGAACCCGCCAATTCAATTTGGGCAATTTTTCCCTATCGTATCGATTAATGGATGCTGCTGTTCTGATTCAACTACTTCTGCTGGGAGAATCTGTACAAAATACAACACTCCAAATCCTTCAATCATTCAAGACTTAAGTATCATTATTTTGAAAAGCAGGGGCAAGTAGGCACAAACTTTCAGTCCGACTGAATCGATACAATAGGGAATAATTGTGCGAATATAAACGGCGGGTTCTGGGGTATAGACGACTATGGGAGTGGAATTCACAGGTTTCTAGCATTGCGAGTGAAATCTCATGCAACTTGCAAGGTGGCAAGCGTGCTCGCTTACCACAGCTCGGCTCCCTTAATACTGCTCAGCTATGACGGCACAGGCAGCAATTCCACCCCTTTGTCTTCTGCGTTCATCATACATACGACCAGCACATACCTCGCATCTTACATCCTTGTTGTCATTCACGCTGCCTGCATCCACCTCACCACCATGCTCATCGACATTGTACTCGTCGCGTCGTATTGTACAACCTCTCGCTGTCTGTCCCTCTGAGAGCTGCGCTAACCTCACGAAGCTCGTCGATCTTTGCGCCGCGTCTTATATGCTATCGTACTTGCCGCTGGCATCCACACCGCTATCCTCATTGACATCGTACTCATCGCGTCTTACTCGTTATTGTCCTTGCGGTCCGCATCCTCATTGGTGTCCACATCAGGAAAAAAAAAATTTGTGTCCAGAGCGTCCGGATGCACAGACGGTCGAGACACTCTGGACGCAACCTGCTTAACTCGGACGCCGCTTGCCATGGCACCGTGTCTCCCGACGCAGCACGCCACGGCACTGTGCATTCAGACGCAGCGGCCACGGCATACGCGTCTAGATGAGTAGCGTCAGGGCATTTCCCTTCTGGACGCAGCGCGTGAAGGCAAATGTCATCCGAACGACGCGTGCCACGGCATCTGCCTTCTGGACGAGGAGTGTCAGGGCATTTCCCTTCCAGACGAGGAGTGTCACGGCATTTGCCTACTAGACGCAGAGTGTCAAGGCAAATTTCTTCCGGACGCAGAGTGTCAAGGCAAATGTCGTCCGGACGACGCGTGCCACGGCATCTGCCTTCCGGACGAGAAGTGTCAGGGCATTTCCCTTCTGGACGCAGAGTGTCAAGGCAAATGTCATCCGAACGACGCGTGCCACGGCATCCGCCTTCCGGACGAGGAGTGTCAGGGCATTTGCCTTCTGGATGCAGCGCATGTCTTACAGACGCAGAGTGTCAAGGCAAATGGGATCCAGACGAGGCTTACGATGGCGCACCACACAGGTAATAGAGCGGTCACGGTGGTAGCATACGCGACTGTCAGGGAACGGTACATTGCAGCGAAGACTATCAAACACGCATTTGGTTCCAGGCATTGTGACTCAAACCAGTTCTATTCATTACATCTAATGTACATCTATACACCACGTCACCGTAGATGGCATCGCTCTGCGTGACAGTAACAAAGGCAGTTTGCCGGATGAGACACGACGCAATGAGAACATCAATGAAGTGGATACCAATGAGGATGCCGGCCGCAAGGACAATAACGAGTAAGACCGGACGAGTACGATGTCAATGAGGATGGCGGTGAGGATGCCAGCGGCGTAGATGATAGCAAGTAAGACGTGGCGAGAAGATCTACGAGCTTCGTGAGATTGTTTGCGCAGCTCTCTGAGCGACAGACAGTGGGAAGTTGTACAATACGACGCGACGAGTACGATGTCAATGAGGACAGCGGTGAGGAGGATGCCGCCGGCAAGGACGATAGCAAGTAAGACGCGGCGAGACGATCGACGAGCTTCGTGAGATTGTTAGCGCAGCTCTGAAAGGGACAGACAGTGGGAAGTTGTACAATACGACGCGACGAGTACGATGTCAATGAGGATGGCGGTGAGGAGGATGCTGCCGGCAAGGACGATAGCAAGTAAGACGCGGCGAGACGATCGACGAGCTTCATGAGATTGTTTGCGCAGCTCTCAGAGCGACAGACAGTAGGAAGTTGTACAATACGACGCGACGAGTACGATGTCAATGAGGATGGCGGTGAGGATGCCCGCAGTGTGGATCATAGCAAGTAAGAGGCGGCGAGAAGATCGACGAGCTTCGTGAGATTGTTTGCGCAGCTCTCAGAGCGACAGACAGTAGGAAGTTGTACAATACGACGCGACTAATACGATGTCGATGAGGACGGCGGTGAGGAGGATGCCGGCGGCAAGGAAGATAGCAAGTAAGATGGGAAGTACTACATGCAAAGCTCCAAATCCGTATATCCTTCAAGATTTCAGTATCACTGCCTTGAAAAGCAGGAGCCAGTATGCACAAACGTTCGGTCAGACTGAATTGATACGATAGGGATTTATTGTGCGAATATAAACGGCGGGGGCCGGGGTATCGACGACGATGATGATGATGATGATGATTCATTAATCGTGTGCGACCCTATTGGATCATGACGATATTTATATACAGTCCTTTTCCTGTTCCGTCCGCTGCGACCTCGATCAGTCCACCAGCGGCTCGGAGCAACTCCCCCTGCCCCCGCCTGGCCTGTCCTGAAAGAAAGAGAGAAAGAAGGAGAGAAAGAAAGAGCACCCCCAATTTTCCTAACCTGGCCTCGCTGCTTCCCCTGGCCCCACCCTGCTTCCCACCCTCGTGGTGCGCAGGAATCCTAGGACCGCCCCGGTGCACCGTTCGTCTGCTAGCAGGTCCCGGACCGTAAACCGATCCTTGCCTCTTCCCGTTTTCTTTCGAACTTCCGCCCACAGGGTCTTTTGCTGTGATCTCCACTTCTTGCAGTGCTTGAGCAGGTGCTCCTGGGTCTGCGTCTTGTACTGGCACCACCCGCATGCCGCCGTATCCGAATTCTTCGTCCATTCCAAGTACTGTGCTGGGTGGCAGTGCCCTTTCCTGAGCTGATGAAACCGTTCTGCCAGTCTTTTTGGGCCTTCTGCTACCACTGCCTGTTGTCTCATTTTTCCCGGCATCTTGTATTTCCTTCTCTTGATCCTCTTCTCTGACCATTCCCGTGCCTCCGTCCACTTCTTCTCCCCCGCTTCTCGTCTGAGGTTGGCTATGGACCTCGGGAGGGGCATGCGTCTCTTTCCATAGCGGTCACTGAATTCCAGCCACTCAACTCCTCGCTCCCCTGGTTCTTCTGCCGCTAGCTTTGCCACCCTGTCTGCCCTTTAGTTTCCTTCCACCCCCTCATGTGCGGGGCACCACCGCAGCTCGATCTTCGTATCTGGTCTTGCCCTTCTGAGCTGCGCAATCCATTTTCTCGCTCCCAGGGCATACTGTTGGCCTGGCCCCGGCTCGTCTGAGGTGACTCTTGCCAGTGCCGCCTGCGCATCCGAGAAGATGGTGACCCTTTCTGGCGGTTGCCTTCTTCTTGATGCCACTTCTAACGCTCTTTCTAGTGCCCCACACTCTGCATCGAAGGCTTCCTGATTGAAGCCCATATGGGCCTTGATGCCCGCCCACCCTTTTCCTCTCCTCTTCTTCCATACCACTGCATATCCCACTGCCCCCGACTCCACCCTTGACCCATCCACAAAGATGGTCAGGCCATCTGTCACGAATCTGGCGCGACAGGCATAGGTGCCGCCGCGAGAGCCGCCGCCACGGCCACGATTATCCTACGCGCCTAGAAGCATCACCCCGGTCCCCGCGATATCGCTCCGGTAGCGATATCCCTCAACGCCTCCACCCGACCGCCGGCCGGTCTAGCCGTTCTCCTTGTCTCCGCCGCCACGGCCACGATTATCCTATGCGCCTAGAAGCATCACCCCGGTCCCCGCGATATCGCTCCGGTAGCGATATCCCTCGAAGCCTTAACCTGACCGCCGGCCGGTCTAGGTCCATTCTCCATTGTCTCCGCCGCAACAGCCGCGGTCATCGTCCGCACCTAGGCACCTCGCCCGATCATATCGCTCCGGTAGCGATATCCCTCAACGCCTCCACCCGACCGCCTGCCGGTCCAGGTCCTTCTCCTTTGTCTCCGTTATGTTGATTATACTTGCGCGTCCTTTCTCTGTTTCCTTACTGCTTGCATGTCTGCCTTGCTTACTTGCACGCCTTTTCTCCTGACGTTCCGGTTAGAGTGTATGACTCAACCCACGAGTGCTATCTTGTGTTCCCGTTATCTGTTTCTCTTATATTACTGTTTGCGTGTCTGCCTTGATTTCCTCTGTGTTATGTTTATTGCTTACCTGTTGTTTCCCTGGTTGTTCCTTACTGTTGCGTGTCTGCCTCGCTTTACACTGTGTTGTGTTTATTGCTTACCTCGTTGTTCCCTACTGTTTGCGTGTCTGCCTCGCTTTACACTGTGTTGTGTTTATTGCTTACCATGTTGTGCTTGTCGTTTCCTTACTGTTTGCGTGTCTGCCTTGCTTTACCTGTTGCGGAAGAACGAAGGGGGCCGAGTAGGATCGTGTGTTTCCTTGGGCGCGACGATTGAGTCAGGATGTTGTATGGAGGAACTGTGTCAGTCTTGCGGGCGAGGCTGTGATTCCACAGTGGAGGAAAAGGTATAAAGGAAGGGCGCGGTAGCTAGTCTGGAGATTCTTTCTCCACGCAATCTATTATCTCTTTCCACAGACCTACCTCTCTACCCGTAACCGGCGCTGCGACCACCAACCCAACGATACGAACAACGAGCCCACGCAAGGCGTGTGAGAACAACGAGCCCACGCAAGGCGTGTGAGAAGAACGACAAGATCACGCAGAGCGTGTGAGTACGGACGCGACGAAGAGTATGCCGGGCGTGACGGATACCACGAAGAACAACGAGCCCACACTAGGCGTGTGAGAACAACGAGCCACGCAAGGCGTGTGAGAAGAACGACAAGATCACGCAGAGCGTGTGAGTACGGATGCGACGAAGAGCACGCCGGGCGTGACGGATACCGCGAAGAACAACGAGCCCACGCTAGGCGTGTGAGAACAACGAGCCACGCAAGGCGTGTGAGAAGAACGACAAGATCACGCAGAGCGTGTGAGTACGGACGCGACGAAGAGCACGCCAGGCGTGACAGATACCGCGAGACTACGAGCGGCGCGTGAGTACGCCGGAGGTGTGAATACACCGGAAGTGTGAGTACACCGGATGTGCGAGTACACCGGAAGTGTGAGTACGCCGGAAGTGTGAGTACGCTGGAAGTGAGAGTAGGAGCGCCTGCCCCGAAGAACGAAGTCTACGTTGCCTGTCGAGCCGAACGGAGTAGTCGAGGCAGGATCTTGACACCATCTCTCTCCTGTTCTGCGGCCCTTCTGGCTTCCTCTCGTCCTTCCACTATCACCTCTGCCTCAAGCTTGCTGGTCTTGGCTGGCATTATGATCCTTTCCACCCTCCCTGCATATCCCACTGCCGAACGTAGCCTCACTCCCAGCTCCGACTCTGCTCCTACCACCTTTTTTGCCTCGCTCCCTTGCGGTAGGGTGAGCAGCCGCGTTGCAAATCGTCTTTGTCTGTTCTCTAGCTGGGCTGTTGCTGGTCTCATACTTGCTTCAGCCATGAGTGCTCCCAGGTTGGTAGTTCGGAAGCACCCCGTCACCTCCCTTGCCTGTTGGCTGACCAGTTTCTGTAACTCCTCTTCCGCCCCCCTCATTCCTCTCTTTTTCCCCCCCTTCCACCATAGCTCACTTCCGTACATTGCCACCGCCTGCACACATGCTATCATCACCTTTCTGCAGTTTGCCGATGTAAGGCCCATCTGGCCCATGAGCCTCCGCAGCCTCACCATAGCCTTTCTCGCCTTTTTTGCCATTGTCTTTTGGTGCTCCTTCAGTGTTAGATGCGAGTCCAGCCAGATCCCCAGCCACCGTGTTGCTTCCTTGTGAAGCTGATCGCTCTCCCTCCTACTTCGATCACTGCTGTCGGCTCTCGCCTCTTCCGTGAAAAGAGCATCGCCTCGCTCTTGTGGTGGTCGAAGGTGACTCCATTCTTGTCCGCCCATTCCCCTGCCACCTCCCCCGCCCTTGATAGCCTTTCAGCTACCTCCTCCTCTGTCGCCCCGTCCGCCCACCACGCTATGTCGTCGGCGAACGATAGGGCCTTTACCCCCTCGCACCTTCTTTCCACCTCCTCGAAGATTCCGGACAGGTAGGTAATGAAGAGGATCGGGGCCACTGGGGAGCCCTGGGGAATGTCTGTCTGCACCTCATGTGCCTCTCCTTCCTTCCCATCCAGCACCAATCTCACTCTTCTTTCCGTCATGAAGCTCAGCGTCCATCTGACCAGGTCCGCCTCTACCCCCAGAGCCTCCATTCTTGCTGCCAGCAGCCGCTTGCTGGTGTTGTTGAAGGCTGACTGGACGTCCATCAGCAGTGCTCCTGCCACCTTCTTTCGCTTCCATGCCTGTTGTGTCCGATTCATCAAAACCGCCACTGCATCCACTGTTGCCCTTCTCTTTCTGCATCCATACTGTCCTTCATGTAGTCCCTCGCTCCTTTCCAGGTGGTCTCCAATGAGGTGCGCTGCCGTCCTTTCCACTAGCTTGCCCATGACATCCAGCAACGAAATGACTCTGCATGCCTGGATTTGTAAGTAGTCTGGCTTGTTTGCCTTCGGGATCACAATTCCTTTAGCTGTTTTCCATAGCCTTGGGTGGTGTCCCTGCCTTATGGCCGCTCTGACGAGTCCGACGAAGTACTCCTGCCCCCAGGTCCAGAATACTTTCAGGATGCCTGCACCGATCCGGTCCTCCCCAGAGGCCGTGTTGCTTGCTGCTCGCCCCAGCATCATTCCCACCAGCTCCGTCCCTATCGCCTTGTATGCTTCTCCTCCCTCTGGTGGCACCACCTCCTCATCCTCTCCTGGCACTTTCGGGAAGTGAACTCTTATCAGCCCTTGCTCCCTCTCCTCATGCCCTTCCAGACTCTTTCCATCTTCCCCCCGTAGTGTCGCCCCTGTTTTCTCTAACCTTGCGTTCGTGTACCTTGTTGCTACCCATACCTCGTTCCCTTTGGCTTTTTGTAGAAACGAGTTCCAGCACTTCCTCTTTGCCCTTCTTATTTCTCTTCTCTGTTTGCTTTTCGCTTTCCTCGCCGCTTCCCAATCTCTCTTCCGCCTGACCCTTCCAAGTTTCTTTCGTAGCTCCCGTAAGTCGTCCGTCCACCACCGCTTTGACCTTGTACACCACCTTCTCTGCTTCCCATGCTGGTCCAGGGTCTTGGTCATCGCGTTTCTCAGTGCTTCCGCTATCTGAGGGGTATCGACGACTATGGGAGAGGAATTCACAGGTTTCGAGCATTGCGAGTGATTTCGCATGCAACTTGTAAGGTGCCAAGCATTTGCTAGCGCCAGCGCTTTCTAGATACCCCTCCTTTCATCATACGCGCCACCATCGCACTCGTCCCATCTTACTTGCTATCTTCCCACTGTCTGTCACTCTGAGAGCTGCGCAAACAATCTCACGAAGCTCGTCGATCGTCTCACCGCGTCTTACTTCTATCGTCCTTGCCACCGGCATCCTCCTCACCGCCATCCTCATTGACATCGTACTCGTCGCGTCGTATTGTACAACTTCCCACTGTCTGTCCCTTTCAGAGCTGCGCTAACAATCTCCAAGCTCGTCGATTGTCTCGCCGCGTCTTACTTGCTATCGTCCTTGCCGGCGGCATCCTCCTCACCGCCGTCCTCATTGACATCGTACTCGTCGCGTCGTATTGTACAACTTCCTACTGTCTGTCGCTCTGAGAGCTGCGCAAACAATCTCACGAAGCTCGTCGATCGTCTCGCCGCGTCGTACTTGCTATCGTCCTTGCCGGCGGCATCCTCCTCACCGCCGTCCTCATTGACATCGTACTCGTCGCGTCGTATTGTACAACTTCCTACTGTCTGTCGCTCTGAGAGCTGCGCAAACAATCTCACGA
>Ga0307508_10000260_pt1 | contig 64378 bp, 91 predicted proteins | sample 9_EM_MG_FD_203089 | JGI IMG/M metagenome (GOLD analysis project Ga0307508, IMG submission 203089) | Populus trichocarpa ectomycorrhiza microbial communities from riparian zone in the Pacific Northwest, United States - 9_EM | ecosystem: Host-associated > Plants > Roots > Unclassified | place... | reverse complement strand
CAAAAATTATTTTAGTGTTTGTTCAAAACTAACAAGTATTGAGAATTCAAGTGATTCCTTAGAAAGGTAACCATACTCAGAGAAAACCTGAAAAAAAAACAAAAAAAAAACAAAACAAAACAAAAAGAAAACAAAAATGGAACAAAAGCAGACTCGTAGCGAGGGATTTGGATGGAAACAAACACACAGAAACCCCTCCTACATCTCCCTCCGGATAAAAGTAGGCAGTATATGGGAATTGATAGCACACAGATTTATTCGTACACGTCGTCGTCGTTCTTGCAACTGCAGTCGACAATGCAGCAGTAATTACGTGTTTCATTGTCTGAATCCCTGCGTTGCAAGACGCACCATCAACGCGGGTGGTGTGCTATCGCGCTGAGCTCCCGGGCGCGACGAGCGATGGCCGGAATCTTCTTGAGAATGGAGTGACTGAGTTGTTGGTTCTGATGAGCGGACATTTCGGCAGTGCTCATGTACAACTGTTCCAGTCTCTGGACGACTACGACCATGATTCTATTGCAGATCTCGTGGATCTCAGGATCCTAAATCCACAATTAGCCAAGGCCCATTTGGAAAGCGTTGAATTCCGACTTGCCATGGGATCGAGAACTGCCAAGACACCTTCGAGCCAACTCAAACGCTCCATCACTTTTTGCTCAAACTTGACGCTGACTGCCGCAGAAACAGAGAGCAGAACAAGCTGGCTGAGATTGGGGAGGAAGTCGTATCGGTAGCGGACCATAACCTCGTCGAAAAGCTCAGCCTGGCGTTCCTTGGATTGCAACCACTGCGAAAACATGATAAGCGTGGTAACTCTAGCAGCCTGACCAATACTTTAAAGTACCTTTATAGTTCCGTCTTCATACTTCCCACTTCTCAGCAGTTCTTCAATCTCTTCAGCTTCGAGCTGCTCGGCAGACTTCTCGGGTTCGATGGCTTGCCCGCCGAGCTCGTAGTACTCCACCTGGGCTTGTCGGACCTGCTCTTGAAATTCGGCCTGGTTCTTAGCCATGTTGTTCATGGTCTCGACCATCTGTTGGACGGTCGCCATGAGCTGGTCGATCTTCCTCGAGTCGTTCCTGTGCATCTGTTCCATCGCAAAAATGGTCTCATTGTGTTTCCTCTCGGCCTCGGCAATAACCTTCTGAGCGGTGTCAACGGTCAACTTCTGGATAGCGGGAACTATTGTAGAGTGAATGCAGTGGGTGAGTTCGCGCTCGACAACTTGAGTCAGAGGACGTGACATGCTCTCAGAAACCCTGTTCAACAGTTCCGGCTGTGCCAGGCACTGGCTCACAGCGTTAGGAACAGTCGCGCGGAGTTCCTGCGGCAGTGAGGCTGCCAAGGACCTGGTCAGAGTCTCTCCCAGAGCACGGCCGACCGAAGTCGCAGTGACGTCCGAAATTGCTGGCACGACATGTTCCTGAATATTGGTCACGACAATACGCGAGATGACTTGCTCGACATTCTCTGTCAGACTGCTGGAAAGAAGACGTAGGATAGTGGCCTGCTTAGCATCGCCGTCGGCTTGCTGGCTCTTCATGTCGTTGTCAATACGACGGTCTATTCCATAATTAGCTACGAATTATCTTGATCTCACACTCAATACTTACAGAGCTGCTCCAATTCGGCGTTGATCACCCTCGAGAACTCGGCAGAGACCGTCTGTTCAATTCGCTTGACCTCACGATCGAGGAATCCGGAGGAAACACCAAGCTCCTGTTCGACGCTCTGAGCAGCGGGGGCAGTAGCAGCTGGTGCCTTAGACTTAGCGCTCGCTGCCTTCTCCGCCTGAGGCTCGTCAGTACCAGACGTGGTTGCTGCGGACTCGCTTGCGCTTGCCTTGTCCTTCTTTTTCTTCTTCCCGGCGCTGTTGGCAACGGATTTGTCCTCTACGTCAGGTTTTTCTGCTGCTCTTGCAGCTGGGCTGACACTTCGCGACTTCGTTCCACTAGGCTTGGGCTTGAGGGCTTGGGCGGGGGCTTCGGCGATCTCGCTCTTCTCGTCTCGCTCAGGCGGAGGGGGCGGTGGTAGGCTGCTCATAACACAGACGCCCTTTGCAATTGCATCGACCGAGTTCTTGACTCTGCTGTCCATATCCCAGCCCAGATCTTCCTTGTATACGCTCAAAGTTGTCATTCCCTTGCTATGAGCGATGTAGAGTTCGAAGAGCACTGGGTTGTCATCCTGCGGTTCGCTCTCGTAATCCAGTATGTCCAGGCTCATCAGTTGACCTTTAGGAGCAAACGAATACTCGCGGAGTCCACTGAGAATCGCGGTTGCGTCGGGCTTTGGAATCGTGGACGATTTGTCGGCCAAACCCCTGATGTACTGAGCCTGCGACATAGGAGGGAGGTTGTACTTCGGCGCCGAGAGGTGAATGAAATAGATCGAGTTTCTCGTTGGGTTACCTACGACGATGATTCCCGATAGTGGGTGGTACGCAACGGAGCACAATGCATCAGTGTCGCTTTCCTGGGGGAAATTGATCTCCTGTACCGGCCGCCCCAAGGCAAGATCCCATAGCTGGAAAGTGTGGTTCTGCTTCATTCCGACGATGACGTATCTCAGGGCCAAACACTTCAAGTATGGGCGGAACTTATCCAGGAACATGACCGAAGTGGCACGGTAAGTTTCGCCCGCAGCAACCGCAGAGAACACGAGATTTGGCGTAGAAAGAAACATTGGCGGTTCCGGAGTTTGGGCGATATCGTAAGCGTCGCTCTCGGTAAAGTTGAGCAGGTCCAACACGTCCCAGAGTTTCAATTTGCCGGCCTTATCGATAGATATGATTACTGAGTCGTCGTCGGAAAATGCAAAATCTTTGGAGGCTTTCCCGGTATCGATAGTACGGGCGTGATCCGCTAGATATTTCTTCGACGCTACCACGTTACCCTTGCGTCCCTCGGCATATGCCCTCGCTGTGGGGGCGTGGATGATGCTAATGGTTTTGCCACGTCCAATGGCGAAGGCGTCGAGGTGACGCGACGTCTTTCGAGCACGCGACTTTAACACCCCATTGCTCTGCCCTTGCTCTTCGCTCGGTGGAAACACGAACATGCTGTCCCATTTACCGCCATCGAAATCAGCCTGTAAATCGAACCAGACGACAGCACCAGATACACCTGTGGCGAGCACTTTCTCGCTTTTCCCTATTGTGACATTGAAAGTTCGGTCGGTGCTATCCTTCATCAGAACCTTGTCAATTCCATCGTACTGCCTGAGAATTCGGATACCGCCACGACCATTGCTCTTAGCAAGGGCATAGGCTATGTATTGATGAGATGCGGCGATCAGATTCCTGTCTAGTTGATCGAAGGTACGGGCCATCCGGGCAACATCGGAAATCTTAGACGACGGATACTTGGGCCGCTTGATGGCGGTAGGGTTGATTGTGATGGACGAAAAGGGCTTCATTGGAAAGTTGTAAACTTCGATGATCTGTGTTTCGGGAGCAGACTCGTATCCGTCCTCTTCTCCTTCAACGTGCTCTTGCACCGGCGCTTTTGTCTCGGCAGGTGCGGGCAAAGTGTCGTTCTCCTGTTGTTGAACTTCGGCAGCGGTATCATTGACCCCTTCGTATTGCTGTGACGGCTCAAGCTGAGGATCTTCGTTGCGGCTCTCCTCTGCTGGCTCCTGCGAAGAAACATACTCTTCCGCGTGCTGAGCAAGTTGCTCCATCAGCTGTTGCTCGCGTTCTTTCACCTGGTCTAGAGTAGAGGCTTCCTTGGCAGCCTCGGCCTCGGCCTCAACCGGCGCAAGTGGGGGGGAAGCCGTAGTCGATCCCGGCAAGGGAAAATCTTCGGCTCTCATCTCGCTGGTTCCCAACGTGCTCTTCCTGGTAGCTAGGGGACCTGGCGTTCCACTCTTTGGAGCCTTGTTCCGTGGGCTCGTAGCCGAGAGCTGCTCGAAAGGATTAACGTAGGTAAACAGACCCTTACTAGGTGTATGGCTGGGCGGAGGACCTTCGGCGGGAAGAGAGGGTAAGCCGTGAGATGGGCCTGCTGACGTGTAATTTGGCGGCGGCGGTGGCATGGAGGATACGCTCGACGACGACCTCAAGAGTGGCTGCTCGCCACGATTATGCTCTGCAGTCGATGCCACCTCTTGATTTGGAGTTGCCGGAGAAGGTCCCAACTCCTCCTGTGCTGGCTTCGTGCGCCCCAAATGCTGGAAAACCAAGTCCTGCGATTTGACTGGAGCCTTGTTCTGAGGGACGGACTCCGCAGTCGCACTACGCTGCTGGAGCAAATGGATGGGCGTCCTCTGGTGTACAGGGCTCGAGCTTGCCGAAGAGGCGATGTTCTCTCTGCTTGCGTTATTGAACAGCGTCGCGACGAGGTCTGAAGCTGAAATCGATCTATTATGGGGAATCTGCGGTTGCGCAATCGGGGGCGGCGAATTGACAGCAGGACGGGGAGGAGTTGGGCCTCTCTGTCCCTGCGGAGGAAACGCCTGTTCAGACAAGGGAGAGTCCGATAACGGCACTGCCTGGGAGAACTTCAGAAGCGACAAGAGACTGTTCCTGTTGTCACCAGCGCCGCCCGCCGATGACAACATGGGCATGTTGTATGGTGGCTGGGATGAGGAAGAAATTGCAGGAGAATGATTCGACGGAATAGCCTGCTGCGGCGGTGGCTGGTAAAACCCAGGGTAGCCGTTCTCGTTGCTGGACGGGAATCCTGGTGTCGAGGAGTGAGGCTGTGGCATCGAAGGGGCGTATGAAAGAGGCTCTTGATACTGCTGGTGTTGGGGGTAAGGGAAGGGGTGGAAAGGCGACTGCTGGGCCGGCTCCATGTGCAGTGTCTGAGGAGGGTATGAGGAATGCTGCTGCTGCTGCTGCTGCTGGGGCGGCGGCTGCTGTTGCTGTTGCGAAAGCGGAGATTGTTGCATTTGATGCGGACTCTGGGTGGCCTGCTTCCGGAGGTTCGCAAACAGATTCTCTATCCCGGGGTCTGCCATTCTCGTTGCTGTGTGGAGAATACACGGCTGCGGAAGAATTTTCAGCGGCAGACTTCGGGAGATGATGCAAACTAGATTTGCAACGGGATGACTTACGATGTAAGCGGGCGGGCGGCAATCAGTGGGCGATGCGGAGCAAAGGAAAGAGAATGGGATGCGATGCTAAAGCGTGAGAGTGGTGGGGGATGTAAGGATGTGGGGATAGCGGGGGGATTAGATGTGATGTAGAGACGCGAAGGTTGGTTGTTGAGGGGACAGCGATGGAGTAGATGGGGGGAGCTATGGTTTGATGTGTTGTCGACGTGAGCAAGTTGCCGGTTGTTTGCAGGAGCTCGATGGGGTTTAGTCCGGCTTTTTCTTCTGCGGCAATGGGTTGACGGCAGGACGGGCGACTCACCGCCATGGGCCATAGGCGACGCAGTTCCATGAAGACTGGCCGCTTCCAGAACCAGGCGGTATGGCTGGGCGCAAAGCGTAACCGCTGTGTGGTATATTCCTATGGCATAGCTGCGCGTCTATTCGGGGGCTGTAGTTTCCTTCATTAAAAGGCGGTACGTGTAATTTGCAGTTCATCCGGATACAGGCCGACTTCACTGCGGCCTGTCCGTTGTTTGTTGTGGTTGTCTTGGTAGGGTAAATGCTTAACGATAGGGACAGTCCAAGAGCCGGATAATTCGGCAAACCCCTTATGTAGAAGCCATTCTACCTCCAGCAATTCTCACTCGGTTGCAACCTTGATGCAGCTCAGCGCTTCTGCGAGGAAGGCAGTGCAGGGAAGAGGAGCGAAGGCAGGAGACCGAGGAGCTGAGCGCTGAGGTTGGGGCACGACCGCCGTTCCTCCCCACGCTCTCCTTCACGGCCTCTGCGGAGAGAAGTAGGGAGTCTGGGGGCGACTTTCTTTTGTCTTTCCTTTGTGGTCCCCTTGGTGCGCTCTTACTTTCGGGCCGGGAGGGCAAAGGGAGCTAGGTTGCATGCGATTAACGACAAAAAAAAAAAAAAAAAAGTGAGGCAGCAGCCGCGCAGGAAAGTTTTTTTTTTTGTTCTATATCCGTTCATTCGCCGTAGTCTACAAGGCTGTAACTATACATGAATCCAATCTCTCGGGAGGCAGCAGCCAAACCAACATAGACCATACACCCACCGAGTTACCCTTTTGAGCAGTTCGATGTCGCAGTAACGTGATGGAAATGTTGGCAGCTAGTTATGTACACTGCAGGATGGATTTCGTCAAAGTTCTCTCAGCTTGGAGGCTCGAAGTCCTTACTTTGAAACGGTTAGGGCACCGCCATAGTTGTGTCGTGGAGTTATTACTTCACCGTCTGGAGAGGTGTCCAAGGTATTAACTGGCTTGCGTACGCCGATGCGAAAGAGGGGACATAGTCGGTCGAGCTCTCTGGAGGACGCATAGGTGAGTACGTACTCTTTGCTAACAACTTACGTCTAGTCGTTATTTTACAAGTAAGTCACGACCTTTGGCCACATAAGCGACGCAGGTGTTCGCGAGTGGGATGGCTCTTTAAATTGGAAACGGAATCTACGAGTGGTTATCCGTGTCGCGTTCGTCCTTAACTAAGTACCGTGCTCGTGATTGCCGGCATTGGTCTTTCTTTGTCAGTTTTGTGTATCCATTGTCCAGTCTGGCTTTCAGTCGTCCTCGTCGCTTCTACATACATACATACAATCTCAGAAAGCAATCATGTCATAGTTCGTTCATATGCAGCACTGTCTCGCCGAATAACTCCAATACTCGCTCACAGTAACTACATAGTAGTGTTAGATGGATTAAGAAGTTACTTGACGCCAAGACGAGTGAAATGGTCATGAATTCTCAAGACAAACACAGGCAGAGAAAATAAGCGAACCTCACAGAATGCTCTGTCTGTTCGCGACTGCCGTGGCGTAGAACTATTCTCTACCCAGACAAGTACATAGTTTAGCGCGTCCTATATTCCGGCCATAAAACAATGTTTTAATCGGTGTGGCTTTTTCGAAAAAAGAGAATCGAGAAAAAATTGCGGAAGAGAAATACAGCAGCAAAAAATGGGGTGTGTCCATGAAACACAATGTTTTGTTCGATGTGGCTTTTGACGAGTGATATCCTTCGCGCCATCTGTTTCTTCTCTTTCTCCTCCCCCCAACCCACCCCAAGTTTCCGATGTCCGGCCTCGACACCCACCCCTCATCATCCGACGCAAGAAGACTGGGGGACTAGCCATGGTGCCTGATCGGACAATTGCATGTACTTGAACATTATTTTTGGCATCAAACCGTTCAGACTTCGCGGCGTTTACTTTTACGGCGGTGCCATTAAAGGAGACGATGAGGAGGCACTAGAAGGGGTAATGCAGAACAGTTTGATCACGGAGGGATGCTGCCAGTCACACAGTCTCCGATACGTGTCGAGCATCGAATTAGAGCATAGCGTATCGAGTGGTGGCGGCCAGCTGCAGGTTGGGGTATGCGGCGTCTATTGTGGCGGTGAGTGCTTGTGTTTGGGTGAATGTCTATAGGTTAGCTAACTCGACAATAGGTCCCACCCAGGTGACTGGTGAGCCGTGGATCCATCGGATATTCTCACGCGATGTGTCTGGTCAGGAGGACGTGTGGGGATACGTGGAAGGGATGGGATATGCGTGATCACCGGTATGGCCCCCATATACGATGCGGCGCATATCTTCCCACTAGAGAAGGGGAATCTCTGGAGATACAGCAGGTGCATTACGAACATGGAGGATGCTGCTGGAGCCTCGAAGACCAACTCAGTATAGCACGGGTTTCTGCTGCGAACAGACGTCCACATACTTCGGTGGTATTTCAGTTGAGTGTACTTGCGAACATGAGGGAGTGGGAGAGCCAGTGTTCGAGAACGATTTTGCGGGCAAGACATGGTTAACCGGATCCAAAAAGGGCCATATGCGAAAGGAGGGATTTGAGATGGCGGTTGCGGTGAGATTGAGAGGATTTGCATAGGGCAGTTAAGTCACAAACGCAATTAATAGGATCGATGGCGTTTGTCGTTAGGAATATGAGTTTGTATGAGCTTATGGCGTATATTCCGTCGATCACAGGCACTACGAGCAAGTATAAGCTACATGCAGCTCTCAAATTTAGAAGTAAAATCACATACTGAAGCGTGACTGCAAAGCCATAACTACTTAGGTAAGTAGTTCTCCAACTACCTGAAGTAATCTAAGACGAGAAAACCCATCGAACGAGCCAGACAAAACATTGGTCCGTGCTGCGGGTTCAGGTGGTCATATGCAGTAAGTATAGCAGACTGGCCTGTACCTGATTTCCGGCATGTTGGCAGCGCTCCTACCAATAGCCCTGTTGCTGATGATGATTCATTAATCGCATGCGACCCTATTGGATCATGGCGATATTATATACAGTCCATTCCTGTTCACCGTCCGCCGCGACCTCGCGCAGTCCGCCGGCGGCCCATGGCAACTCCCCCTGCCCCCGCCTGGCCTAAGACACATAATAAGAAATCGAGACCAAAGAGATTGAGTAGGATAAAGGACAGATAAATGAGAGATCGAAAATAAGGAAAGGACAGTTTCACGCCCGCTTGCCCGCCTCCTGCCCTCGCTCTGCTTCCCCAGCTCCTCTCTCCGCTACTTCTTCGCCCTCGCCCGGCTTCGGTGGTACTGCGCGCGGTCCCACCCTACTTCCCACCTTTGTGGTGCGCAGGAGGTCTAGGACTGCTCTGGTGCACCGCTCATCCGCAAGCAAACAGCCCTGTTGCATGCTGATGGCGAACAGCGTTATCTGGCCCGGGTGAATCATGATATAGCACTCGTGCATCTCCCGTGGGTCCCTGATTGATTGATCGATTGATTGATTGATTCTCCGTATTGTGGGTCCGCGAAGGTTCCTTTGTTCGGTATCTCAACAATGGACGTAAGAGGGATATTCTGCGCCTTTTATGTGGCATTTAAAGTCACTTCATCTCTTCGGATGGGCGAAACTTATCAACACAAACCACCATCATCATCACCACCATGCATATGCGCCGCTTCCTGGCCTCCGCGGCCGCCCTACCGATCAAATCCAATCGGTATCTATCGTCTAACCGTACTCTACCGACCGGTCGCCAGATACGTGGAATGACTCAACGTTACCGATATCCGCAGATCGAGCATGTTTGTCAACAGCCGCAGAGTCTGCCGGTCGAGCTGCGCCCTTATCAGGGGGAATGCATCACCGAGTTGCTGGAGGCCATCAACGGAGGCTGGATGCGGGTGCTCGTAAACCTCCCAAGAGGCAGCGGGAAATCGGTCTCTGGAACCCCCACTCAAGAATGGCTACAGTTGCTGATAAGAGCAGATCATCGCGGCACTGCTGATTTCGCACATGAAGCACCCTACGCGGCGACAAGCAACGCAAACACTGGTCCTCACGTCCAACATCGAGCGTACGTGGAAGATATACGAACATTGCTCCCAGGCCTATCCTTCCGTGACGATCGCCGTGATTCCGGGACGATATGATGCGGGACCAGCAGACATCACGATCGCATCGGTGAGATCGCTCGCCAATAAGGAGATGCTGAAAAAATTCGATCCCAGTGCACACAAACTGGTGATGATCGACGAGGCAAACTATGCGGTCGCCGCGCAGCACCAGGCCGTGTTGGATCACTTCGGCGTCCTGAATATGCACGAGGGGAGTCTGGGGCAGAACCCGGTATTGGTGGGCTTCACCGCTACCATGGGACGTTCGGATGGACAGTCGCTTGGGAAGGTTTTCGATCATATCGCATTTCACAGGTAAACTCGCGGAGGGAATTCTATGGGGGGAGGGGGGAGGGGGGGGCTAACGAAGCTACAGAACGTACCGCTATCTGGTCGAACGTGGATGGCTATGTCCACTCGAGTTCGCATTGAACGACATCTATATCTCAGGCCTCAGTCCCGAAAAACAAATCGAAAAGACAGTAGATAAGTGGCTGGAGTGTGCCACGGACCGAAAATCCACTATTGTGTTCTGCAGCGACCGCGATAAACGCAACGATACGGCGAGAAGATTCCAACATGTGGGCGTCGACGCCAGGCAGTACCTTCCGGACGCGCAGTCATCGCAGCGTACGGCCGTGATGGATGCGTTCAAAGCCGGGAAATTTCCAGTGCTCGTCACTTGCCCCAGAGCCACCAGCGCCTTCGACATCCCAAGGGTGGACTGCATCGTCCTTCCTTACCGCACGATTTACACAGACTTTCTCAGGCAGATGGTGGAGCACGGCACCCTCCTGTGCCCCGGCAAGGTCGATTGTCTCGTTATCGACATGCACAGCCACATGAACGCCATCGATTTACCCGAACTATATGGGCAGGACGTCAGCAGCCCCGAAGTGCCGCAATCGGTATTGGCGTCGAGGCTATCGTTGTGCAAGTTCTTGCGCAAGCGCTAGTGCCGGCGGTAACCCCCTCGCCCGTTGCGTCTTCTTCTCTGTCTTCTGTAGATCCTTCTGCAATATACACACTCGTTACTTTCCAAGTACCAACAATCGACGCCCTCTCTTCCGTACAACCATTTGTTTTGGCCTTTCTGGCATCCTGTTCGCTAGCGGCTTCTGCGTTGGCAATTTGCTTTGGTTGTTGCAGGTATGAGATGGAGACCCGAAAGTGATCGTCTTGCAGTACGCAATGAAATGTTTACCAAGGTCAGAACTTACATACTCGCGTGCTTGACGCTCCTTCGTCTTCCCTTCCTTTTCGTTTCCCCCTATGCCCTGCCCATCTATTTCCCGGAAACCCGGATTGAGCCAGCTTCTTCTGTTTGCAGCGGGTAGGTGAAAGATACAGCTGGTTTCCATTAGTTGTTTCCGGTCCTGTTGAGGCAATCCCACCCCCCAATACGAAGGATGTCACGACACATCTGCCATTACCTAAGTTCATTCCCCCACTGCCGCGCCGCGCCTACCGGCCCAAATTCAAGACACTCACCCGACAGCTCGTACGTCCAGCATGCTGCTCGAGGGCGTCGCATCGATGCTCGCAATTACATACGGCGGTGAGAGCCACATGCCGTGCAGAACTACCAGTTTACTCGAGCGGCACCACAAAAGGTTGGCGCCGTACTCGCTAACACGCTGGTCATTGAGATCACTAGCCCTCGCGGCTTCCAGATTGCAGTGACAAGTGGTGGTTCATGTGCGGTCACTCGGAACACTCTCGATCACCTGAAGTCGATGGCAGCTTGAAGAGAGTGCCACATCAAGCGCATGGCCTCGGAAGAACCTGGACCTGGCCAGATGTACGCGATCCGGGCTGGGAAACATATCGCCACGCTACGGAGAACATCACCATCGAAATACGGTGGTGCCCCGCGCACAGAAGGGTCCCAGGCAACGAGAAGGCCGACGGATGAGCAGGGCTCACAGCGGAGGAGCCAGACTCGCGAGGGGTGGAATGGATGCGATATTCGGATCGGTACGGTTCGCGGCCAATGCCCCTACCTAGGTCTCTTGCACACCTCAAGCGGGAGATCTCGGAGAAGAAGTGAACCGAAGCCAAGTGCTGGGCTGTAGGACGAGTCTCCGGTAAGAAGTACAAGCTGCCAGCCAAGCACGACCAGATGGAACGGTGGCTGCCAGCTCCAAGAGGCTGCCTCTAGGATCTATCAGCTAAAGACGGGTCACTGCCTCACTGGTCAGTACCTTAAATGGACGAGGAATCAGCCCACAGTCAAGTTCTGGTGGTGCCCATACAGAAACCGCGAGGAGGTCCGGTATCCCAAAACGATCCTTCCCCCTCACAGTCTCCTCCCGAACCTTAGCCCACGGTTCCTTCTGCCGGGACTTCCAGCGGGGGTAGTTTTTTGAAGACGTGCTCCCGTGTCTTGATGCTAGGTGCAGCCAGGCAGTACTGAACTTCCTCTCCATCACCGGGGTGGGGAGTCGGGTCCCAGTCCCGGCTGAGGAAGACGCGCAAAGTGAGGCATCCAAGTGGGAACTCCGGAGCGGAGAAAGGGGAGAGGAGCGGAGGCAAGAGGTTGGGGGCTGGGCGCCGGCGGTGAGGGATCTTTTTTCCTCCCCAGCTCCTTCATGGCCTCGGCGGGAGAGGAGTATGGAGCCTCGGGACTCCCGGGGGCGGGCCACTTTCCTCATGTATTTTCCTCTGTCTGACTTTTGCTAGTACTTCCTTGGCGCGCTCTACCAATTTTGGGACAGGCCTGGGCGGAGGGCAAAGGGGAGCTTGCAACGGGCCGCTTGCAGACTGATCGAGGTCGGGGCGGACGGCGGCCAGGAAACGGACAGTTTGTTCTCGCCATGATCTAGCTAGGTCGCATGCGAGTAATGAATGAATAAATAAAGGATTGAAGGGAGTGCCACATCTCGTCACCATGATCTAGATATTTGCACGCGATTAATGGCAAAATAAAAAAAGAGTGTCACACCCAAATGTAACATTCAGGACAGGCCGACCCTATTTTCCACTATCACTACATAAGTGTCTAGCTCATACCTGCGTAGCTTGTCTTTCCAAGGGATCACGTTTGTTGTCATCCAATCCATCTCCCCTCTTGCGATTTGCTTTAGCATGGCCGCCCGCGCGGTGGTACTTGATCAAGTCGGCTGGTATCCAGCGATATCCCCCCGGAGGAATCGCGCCGGGAAACATTGTGCGAGCACGTATGTAGCCATCCGCCAGCTTGACAGCGGTCTTGGCGGTTTTGACGCCTTTAGCGATGCTATACGAGGGTTTGGACTGGTGACTTCCAACGAACGCGACGTCGAAGCACCTGGGCGTAGCCGAGTTGGGAGAGATAGCGACGAAGCCGTCGCAGCCCACTGGGAGATAGCGCACGGGATGCGAATGCGACCGCCCCGACCTCCAGCCTGGTGGCAGAGAGGTGTCGTGCTTGGTATCCGCGTGAAGGTCGGGCCCCAAGCCAAACAAGGCCGGAGTCGGTGCGATGCCCGCTTCCACGCGGCCGCAGATGGAGATCACCAGGCAGTCCCGCTTCCCCGGGTGCAGACGTAGTCCACGGCCAATCATCTGCACTAGAAGGTTGCTGTTGTTGATGGGACGCGTGAGCAACACGCAATCGATATTGGGGATGTCGGAGCCCTCGGTGAAGATTCCCTTGTTGACGAGCACCGGGTACTTCCCCTCCTTGAAGTCGTGCAAACGAGCTTTGCGGTCGTCGGGCGATGTTTTGCTAGTGATCAGCCGCGCATCGACGCCGTGGGATCTGAACATCTCGGTGATTCCGTCCGCGTGGGCGATGCTGACAGCGAAAACAATGGTGGATCTCCGACGATTCTGTGCGAGGGAGATCCAGCTGGAGACGATGAACTTATTTGTTTCGTCCGGCATGCCACCGCTGCCCACCTGTGTGAGGTCGGCGGTAGTGTGGACCGTGGCGAACTTGACCGGACACAGCCAGCCGAGCTTCATCAAGTCGACGGAGTCCCTGTGCGCACCATTGTCAGCCCCCGATGCTGCTTTTCCGCGGTTCCTTTACTCGTCTCGGAACACATGCTACGCACTTGTGGAAAACAACACGATCCAGGACCGTAGTAAGCGCCAGTCCGTCGGAACGAGACATTGTAGCGCTGACTCCGATCACGACTGGCTTCATCTCGCCGCCCCTTTCCTCCACGTCCAGAACGCCAAAGTACTCCAGCGTTCTGAGATAGCTGTTTGAGACGGCATGGTGTGCTTCGTCGATCAGTATTTGCTTGAACGTGCTCGAATCATACTTCGGAAGCCTCCCCCGCCTAGCGATGGAGTTGACGGACGCAACGGTGATATCCGCCGTGCCGGTCGCCACGTATCTGCTCCCCATCTCGATGTCGATCGTTGCGTTCGGATACTGAGCACGAGCGTGATTGAAGGCTTGGAGGACAAGCTCGACGCGGTGGGCGAGGATCAGGGTACGTGTTGCATGCCGCGGACGAGAGTGATGCTGCACCAACTCGATCAGACGGGTGAAGATGATCTGGCCGGGCTGTCAGCCTGCGTCTACGCCACGACACGCGGAAAGGCGGCGGACGGTTTTGCCGCCGCCTGTGGCGAGCGAAATCGCCAACCGCCGATGTCCCAGTTTGATGTTTTTGAGCACCGCGGCGATGCATTCCTCCTGGTACGGACGAAGCGGCGGTGCACGACAGACAGCAGCAGTTTCGTGACGGACTTGGAGATGGAAATGGAGACGTGGGGGATTTGGGCGAAGAGCCGGTATGGCCATGAGGGATAGGCCTCCGTGCAGGACGCGCAACATGTGTGGCATGTGCCGGGAAGTAGTGAGTGGTTGGTCGGTCCCCACGCGCAGAGTAGTTACAGTACTTGCATGTCTAGTGTACCTACGTAGATCAAGCATTTGAGCAATCGGCTGCGCAACACGGACAACTCCCGGCTTCTGGGAAACCACCCACGGGCTGTGTACATACAACACTACAAATGTGGGGGGGGTGATGAGTCTGACAGTGATCTTGCGAAGTTTATTCGAATACGAAGATGTATGGGACCGCTCTGCGGAAGAAAACGGCCGAGAACGCACTGGCTGCTTCATTGGATGGGATACATGAGCGGGGAGTGCTCGGCACTGATTGGCAGCTGCGAGAGCTGTACGTGACGGCTGTAGTTCACGCAGCTGATGTTCAAGTGCTTATCATCAGTTGGATGCGATTTTCACGACTGTCACTCGGGTCATACATAGTGCTGAAAGCCAGTCGCTTGGCAGCAGCGTGTACGGACGGCGGAGTGCAGCGGACGAATCTAGGCCCCTGGCCGCGGACCACTGGGATCATTTCATTTCCGTTTGGATACATATATACCGATGATGCGCACACAACAGTCCTGCGATTCGCGTTCCGGGATCAGCTATGGGTTTGATGAGTGGCTTTTCAGCCAACGGCGGGCGTCCACGGCGGTAAAGCGATCGCTGACTGCGGCTGCCGGGTACGCATCGACTTGGGCCTACGAAGGCAGCCTAGGACGGTGAAGGTTGTCCAGGACTACGAAGGCAGCCTAGGACTATGGAGGCTACATACCTGTGGATTGCAAGTAACTCGAGCGGCTGCAGCAGCTTCATGGTCGAAGTCTGGAAGCCCTGAGCCCTAACCTATCTAACAGCCGACATACTAACTACTCTAGCTGCCATGGGGCTAGCTCTGATTCCTCGACTTGGCTGCGACTTACCAGCAAAACGGGGATCAGCCTGCTCGCCAGAGATGGGCAGATGCAGCAAGGAAGACCTTCTCACAGCGCATACATACGGCCTTTGTTTTTGTTTTTCTTTACCCATTAATCGCATGCGACCTATCTAGATCATAAACAGCGCATACGGCCGTTCAGCCGCTGCGCCTGCGCAACTCTCCTAGTAGCGTGGCGACGTCGATACGGGAAATGTGCGGCTCGCGCACAAATAGGCATGGATACAACATCTACGACTGCCGCTTCTTGCATCGTCTTGGGCTGATTTCAGGCGCCAGCACGGAGCGGCTTCAGGTCCAAGACACCAAGCCACGTCCTCCGTGTCCGCGATTTCTCCCGGTCTGCTTCGCGCGTGGAGAAAAGTGAGCCGTTCGGGTCGGGGGTCCCCTTCTGGGCGATGCTCGGCAGCGTTGTCGGCGGCCAACTCCCAATTGCGCCTTTCACCGGCCAAAGAAATGCTCATCCATCGGGATACATATGCATGCGGATGAGCCCCCCATGCTAGCGTGGCAAGGTCGTCTGTTGTTCGAAAGTCACCCTCGCGAAGCGGTCTGCGCATACATACTCTAGCACTTGGAGGAGCACACTCTCCACGGAAGATACGGAACCTTGCTTTGCGTCCACTCCTGGAATGCTGCCCATTCGCCGGAGGGCCCTCGTGCGGTGAGGTATGTGCCATCACGATACACGACCTACTTGGATATGTACTGAGGTGATGCAGAGAGGGTTAACGGTTCTCAGGTCGGCAACCAACAGCAATTCGAGATTCTGCGTCTATGGCCACCCAGGCGGTGGACGTGCGCATTATTCCCCGATGCAGCCCACGCAGTGCTGGAGTGGTTGAGGCTGCAAGAGCTACATCCTTTGATTGGGCACTGGTCGGTGGCACAACGTGAAGGACATATACTTCGAATATTTACCGAACTGCATGGCCGGATGCCGATCTGTCGCTGCTGGGTCCCCAGTGAGGCCAATGGGATGACTGCGGTTCGTGGTGTTCGTGGTGTCCTCTGTAGTTTTCCGGAACGAAATTGAGCGGAGGGAGGCGGGGCAGGAGGCGAGATGAGTCCTGCTGTCTGGATACCAAGTATGTATTCAGTCGACCAACATAATTTGACATTACGCCCGGACGATCTCGGGCACTTACTGTTTGTGCTGGTTCTGCCGAACCGTGAGCTGAGGGACTTCGGGCTCCCGTACATGAAGCTTTACCGCGTGAGGATTATCACCGGTGCGGGATCGGTTCGGTTCGAGATATAAGTTGCGGTGTACGAATGCATGCCCATATACGGTGGAGCTGCATCGATCCGGGCAAGGTCCTGCTGCCTCTACATTGTCTCCCGTTGCCCCCCGTTGCCTTCCTTTGGATCCAGTTGCCTCCCTTTGGGTCCGATTGCCCGTCAAGCTCCGCTTCTCCGCTGAGCCACGCCTCGCAGAGCTCGGAGTGAGCCCGGGACTTACCCGTCAATGATGCTCCCAGGTTCGTTGTTTAAGCCGGACAAATGTACGGGACTTTTGGCGCCACCGTCGCTCGTTATATCTCGACATCCGAGATACGTGGCCACGACGGTCGGTCTCAAGCTGGAGTATATGTACTGAATACGTACCAGTGAACGGCTCATTGCTGAGTGTGAGCAAAAACCAGTCAGTGGAGGCGCGCATGACTCTGCTTTACACCCCGCCGCACCCACCTGGCCAGATCGTTCTGGATGCTCTGTTTAAGCTTTCACAGTTCTGGGTCCCATATCGCTCTGCCTGACGCCAATCAGACTCCCTTTTCCCCAACGCATCTTACTTAGTTCGGCGTCTACCTGTTTACTGCCTTTCCAGTGGTGCATAACTACCGGAAGCCACCCTGCACCATGGGCCCTCCGTTCGGTATCACCATCGGCTATCCACTGGTGAATACGATGTGGACTGACGTTGCACCCTGCGGAAGGCGCACATGTAGACGGAAGAGCTACATCCCCACCCCTCCCCTGTTTCCGGCGTGTTTTCTTCCACACACCCCTTCGAGGTGCTCGTGGATCAAATATCCGACGTAGCAAAAGGCTGGTGAGACGCCAGCTACAATCGGTCGGTGGCCCTCTTCGGTCCCACCTCTAGAGGCCCATAGCGCCAAAGGACGTTGGCAGGCAGTCCTATGCCAGCCTCAGCGGAGGTATACAGGGGCGAGTGACAACCAGTGCATGTAATCCCGTAGAGATTAGCCATGGTCGTCTGTTTCGTCACCACAGCCTTCACGCGAGATGTTGCAGTCCAGACGGGTTTTTTGTCACGCATGTGCTTTACTCCTTTGCTATCAGAGCGCCCATGTCCACTCATTCGAAATCCTTAGATTCCTTCGCGCCTAAAGGTCTAGCTTGGATCCATTGCCGCTGCTAGCCAGCAGTGCGAGGCACATCGAGCTAAGGCGGACTCCCGCCCTCAGAGACGCCGTGGGTGTCTGGGCGTGTAAGTCGACGCTGTGGACATCACTGTGCTTGCCAGACGGCAGTATGCAATCGTGCGTCGGAGCGTGTTCCGGCCAGAACATGCTGGATGTCTGACTACCGTGTCCCCACATATCCCTCTCGACGTCGACGGGTCGCACCAACGCAGCGGTCCCCACAAGCCTGACCGCAGCGTTGAGATGATCGCTCGGGGTTTCCCATCCGCGAGCCCGTGGATCGGGTCCTGTGGTGGTTGGTGTCGGGCAAGGTGAACTATCAAGACTCCAAAACCGAGCTCTTCAGGAGGATGGTGCGGGGGACCTGGTAGGAAACTGTCTCACGATCTGCTCCAGGCCGGATTGGAAGCTGGTGACGGCTCCTAAGCTCGATCTGGGGGCGCACCTTGGCTAGAACACCTGAGTTCCCGCCCCGCCGCCAGCCCCACGAAAGGGAGAGCTCACGTACGTCGGGCACGGTTTCGTGCGATCTTGCGGCCCACTATTTCCCAGCTTACCGCGTGCCGGGCACCGACCACTTCTCATGTTGGGCACCGGCGCACACTGGTGCGGATGTGCGAACTACTGCGGTTCCATCCATCACCACGGAGGACCGGATGTCTGGTTAAAGGTTGAGATGTGATATCAGGTTTTCGATCAGCAGGACGACAGACGGTAGGTATGTAACAGCAGCAGCAGCGGTTCCCTTTCCCAGAGACATGGTCTTTTCCATATCCATCATTGGCGGAGGAGAATCCCACTCCAACCATGCTTGCCGGCTACACGCGCGGAGGCATATCCTCCGTTTGCACGCAGTCTCTCCAAGACGATTGCCCACCAACCCCGACCCCAAACTGCGTCCTCTGGGGCGTCTGGCACCCTCCCCTAAGACATCGAGCCTTGTAATCGCTGCGAGGCTTGCACCCAACCATCACCCACGGAAGGAACATCGTCTGGTGTTACTTCAACTTTAGCTTTTTTTGTGCACTTTGTCGGTCAGTTGAATCAGAGATAGGCGGATAGGTGGGGACGGTGAGACTGCACGGAAAGCGGCGTGCATACGGGGGCGGAGCGCCGCCCTCCCTCTTGCACTCTGTGCGTGCGTGCGTCTAGCCATCGCTCGTCTCGTGCGATGGGGGGAGAGGGTGAAGGTGAGGGGCGTGGGGTAGAAAGGATATAATGGGGACTCGACGCCCTGTGCGCTCCAGATAGTTGGTTTCCCGCCGCCCGGCCAAGTCGATTCGCATACCTACTGTTTCGATCCGCACTTCCCGACCGACGATAGCTAGCCCCAAAGCCTTGCCCCCACTACCCTACCTCTTTTCGAGCAACCATCTTACTTGCACGCGCCGCCGCCGCCGTGATGGGTTTCCGATCAGCCCTGCAAGCCGCCCGCGTTGTGCCGCCTCCTATTCCGGAATGGCTCCATCCGCCTATGGCGCTTCCGCCAATCTACGGCGGCCAGGGAGGCGCTGTGGGAGCGTGCGCTCCGCACCCTCCGCACCCTCCACAACACCAAGCGGCAATAGCTCCCTCCGAGCCCGGAGACCGATATGCTATGCGCACCGAGTAGAGTAGATCCTCCGCTGTTCGCCCCTGGGTGGGTCTCCGTCCTCCCTCCCTCCCTCTCTCGTCGTATGCCGTCTCCCGAGTCTGACGAACCAAAGGAAGTAGCAATTGCAAGACACTGTTCGGGCGCGAAGAGCAGCGGTTGTTGTTCGGTTATGTTCTGGTGTTGTGGTGCGTGCGGACAGGTGCGTTGACGAGCGGAGGTGAAGGTAGAGGTTGTGGAGGAGGAGGGAGGAGGAGCCGGAGGAGCCGGAGCCGGAGAACTGAGTGTCCTCGGGGATTAGCCAGAGGTATCCGGACGCATCTGGAGCTAGAATCAGCATGGAATAAATGAATGCACCAAGTACCACCGATTGCCCGTCCGAAGATCTGTGCAATCGTCTCCAAGATGTGCAGTCACTTCCCATGAGCGACCGGACCTCCGGAAAGCCGCATGCCAGCCCTTCCCAACAGAATTGCTTTTCGCACTCTTTCTTTTCTTATTCCTCTCCCTCAAGTATCGAGTGATAAATGATGAGCCTCGCCACGCTCTATGGCCCAACAAGAAGCAATCATGCTAGGCAGCAGCATCGGACGGCTGTATCTGAGTTCTTTGCTGCATCGAACCTGCGCGATTCGCCTGTTGTACATCTTCGGGTACCGCCCCGTGATTCCTAACTAGTCCCCTAAGTTTTTCTTTTGCTAAGTGCAGTCCTTGTATATGTAGATGTCTCCTGCCGATTAGAGAGAAAGCCCTATTTCGACGTAGAGCCTTATTGCGAGCCAATCACAGCCAGAAGATTTGAGCTTTGAGGCGTCGCAATCTGGGTTCTGATTCCTTCTGAACCGTGAGGGATGGCATCTAGTTCTACCCCACATCGAAAGACGGGGAATGCGAGAGATCTATGGCATATCTCAACCATCTCCCGAGATCGAATTAACTTGTATTTTCTTGGCTGTTTCATTTTGTCGGGAAGTGGGAGAGAGACGCTCGATTTGGACTATCTATAATCTATTGCGTAGAGAACTGTGGATCAGCAACTACATAATCGTTTCGCATCCCGAGACAACGCAACACGGACACATCGACGCGACGGCCTCCATGAATCGCCCACATCAATTATACTTCTTCGGATGGCTACATTTCGACAACACCCAGTGCTTCACCCATTTTCACCTTTTGTCCTGGCCCCACACAGAACCTAAAACCTCCCTGTCCTGGCGGACCGTCTGGACTGGCCGCTGCTGCCGGTGCCTCAAAAACCAAAACAATAGTGCTACCCAATTGAAAGCCTCCAACCTCACTTCCTTTGGTGATGGGTTGGCCGCCCAGCAATGCGGATGCGCCCTTGTACGTGGCCTCGGCGAATCCGTTCTTCGGGGTTGCCTCGGTCGGGTCCTTGGTGAAGCTGTTGGTCCGTAACTCACGATCGAAGTTAATTATGATGCTGCCTACGTTGGTCGCGCCGACGGCAGTCATCGAGAACATTCCGTGTCGCCATCGCCCAAGCAACACCACACGCTCGTTGAGGACGAAAAGATCCCTTAGTCGTGACTGCAGCCAAGGCGATACCGAGTAGAGCTCTCCTGCAAAGTGTCGCCGCTGTTCGACAACCCAAGAGGCGGGAGAATGGAAGCGGTGGTAATCGCCGGGGGCGAGATAGATGACGCAGAAGAAGAGACGCTTTTGCGGGGCGGTGAACCAGCTTGTACCGGAGGGCTTAGCGACCTCTGTGCCAACCTCGAGTGTGGCGCTGGTAGAGGCGGGAAAGGATGCGTCGTGGGTGTCCGGGGCTGGCTTCGAGGAAGGTTTCCCAGAAAGCAGCGAGGGAAGAGTGTAGGAAATGCCGTTGACGTTGGCAAATTCTTCATCCGAATTGTACACGGTTGTATTGGGGTCGTTGTCACCACCCTTTCCGTAGCGTGCAGTTGTGGTCTCCCTGGGCCCAACACCCTTGCCCTCCAGCTTCTTTTTTATGAGAGCGGCCACATTTGGAGATTCACCCTCGCTGTGGATCGGTCCGCCCTGTGTACCGAGCAGCGCGTCCAGAGAATATGTCATTCCCTTCACTTGCTCCACCTCACCGCCAGCTCGAACTTCACCGAACTGCAGGACCTTGCCATCCGCAGGGGAGACCACCGAGTTAGACCTTGAGTCGATCGGACGACTTCCAGGTTTGAGCTGACGGTAGAAGAATTCGGCGAGGTTCCTGTAGTGGTCGAGGGGCTCCGCTACTTCTTCGAGGTTGACGCCGAAAAACCATGCGTACAGCTTGAAACCTGGTGCACGGAGGACTCTGGGAAGTGGAATTTCGTTGAAGCAGCCCCAGTAGTACGAGAGGGCTTTGAGTGGGAGTGTGGAGAGAATTTGAACTTGCCTGTACCACAGTAAGTGCCGTAATGGCAGCGAACAGCCAAGGTAAGAGGAAAATACCATGAGCCCATGGGTCGAATCTGCTTCTCGTGCACCGGCCGTTCCTCGCCACCATCCGCATCCTCACTGCGCGAATGGTTCTTCCGTATTTGCGTGAAGCCTACAACAGCAATGCCGACACCGACCGGAATGGCGTACCATTCCGTCTTCGTGTTTCGGAGTGCCTCGGTTAGCCTGTTGGAGAAGGATTGTCGGTGATGCTTCTGGCTGCCATGAAGCTTCTGGCGTAAAACAAGGGGAAGCGGGGCGCGGGGCTGTGTCGGGAGCCGTAGAACGGAGGGAGATGGCAGTTTGGGGGACCGCCACATTGCGCCTACGGCAGGCCTAGGAAGAGGCATCGTGAACGACAAATTGACGAATGGAGCGATCGCCAGTTCCAGTGTTCTGGGTACGGTTTCAATGACGTCTGATTACCAGCTGGTAGCATGAAGGATCTAATCGCGATAATCGGAGAACCGACCCAGATGATTTCACGCAACAAGTCCTAATTACCCTCGATCCAGAGTGCAGCAACACCACATCAACTTCGCGTTTCCACGATCTACCAGCGACTCACTGAACACGTAATACCCGGTTGCACCTACGTCCACCCCACCTCAGCCAATTCAAATCCTTCACCCCCTTTTCCTCTGGGACTGCGCGTCGTGCGCCGTGTCTTCTCACCATGTCGGGCGGTTCAAACATGTTCCTCTACTCGCTGTCGATTCTGCAGCCCTCCGCCGTTACGCAGGCAATCTTGGGTTCGTTCAGTGGGAAAAAACAACAAGAAATAGTTGTCGCCCAGGGCTCGCGACTATCGCTTTTCCGACCAGACGCCACGCAGGGGAAGGTCCACGAAGTGTTGACGCACGATGTCTTCGGAATCATCAGGTGCATGGCGGCCTTCAGACTGGCAGGGAGTTCAAAAGGTATGTTTTGAATCCATCCCGACTTCTTGAACCCTGATTCCACGGCAGTTTAGTGATTTTTGCAAGTGGTCTAAGGTCAGCAAGATCGCGTTTGCCGTAACTGCGGCTCGGGGAGACTGGTTTGCCACCAGGAGCGTTTGCTAACGCGATGATCTTCAGACTACATCATTGTCGGTACGGACTCGGGACGTATCACGATCCTCGAATACCAGCCCCAAGTCAACAGATTCCATCGCCTCCATCTGGAGACCTTCGGCAAGTCGGGTGTGCGGCGCGTTATCCCCGGACAGTATCTTGCCTGCGATCCGAAAGGCAGAGCCTGTTTGATCGCGTCGGTGGAAAAGAATAAGCTTGTCTATGTGCTCAACCGAAACGCTCAGGCGGAGCTTACAATATCGAGTCCTCTGGAAGCTCACAAACCTCACTGTTTGGTGTTTTCGTTGACAGCATTGGACGTTGGTTACGAGAATCCGGTCTTCGCTGCACTGGAAGTGGAATACGGCGAGTCGGATCAGGATTCAACGGGGCAGGCGTACGATGAGATTGAGAAAATGTTGGTGTACTATGAGCTAGATTTGGGATTGAATCACGTCATCCGAAAATGGTCGGACCCCGTGGACAGGAGTGCGAACATGCTGTTCCAGGTTCCCGGAGGTACTGACGGTCCGTCCGGAGTCTTGGTGTGCGCGGAGGATTGCATCTACTACAGACATGTGGGCCGGCTGGCATCGCGAGTGCCAATTCCGAGGAGGAGGGGAGCCACCGAAGATCCACACCGGAAACGAACCATTGTGTCGGGTGTCATGCACAAGATGAGAGGCGCCTTTTTCTTCCTCTTGCAGACGGAGGACGGCGACCTTTTCAAGGTAACGCTAGACTACGACGACGAGATCGGGGTGTCGCGAATCAGGATCAAATATTTCGACACCGTACCGGTGGCCACGAGTTTGCTCATTCTCAAAAGCGGATTTCTGTTTGTGGCCTCGGAAACGGGCAACCAGTATGTATCAGCTATCTGGACCATGAGGATTGGTGCTAACCAGACGCATCGCAGTAATTTCTACCAGTTTGAGAAGTTGGGCGATGATGACGAGGAGGCGGAATTCAACAGCGAAGATTTCTCGCCTGACCCCTCCGACTCATACCAACCGTGTTATTTTCAAATCCGTGCCCCCGAAAATCTTTCTTTGGTGGAATCCATGCACAGCATGAACCCCCTGCTCGACTGCAAGGTGGCGAATTTGACGGACGAAGATGCGCCTCAAATCTACACGGTGTGCGGCGGTGGGGCGCGTTCGACCTTCCGGATTTTGAAGCACGGGTTGGAGACAACGGAGATCGTGGCTTCGGAACTTCCGGGTGTGCCGAGTGCCGTTTGGACTACAAAATTGACAAGCGGTGATGAGTTTGATGCTTACATCATTCTTTCTTTTAACAACGGAACGCTGGTATTGAGTATCGGAGAAACAGTCGAGGAAGTGACTGACACTGGCTTTTTGTCATCGGCGCCTACCCTTGCGGTCCAACAGCTCGGTGACGACGGACTCCTCCAAGTCCACCCCAAGGGTATCCGACATATCCGTGCCGACCGAAGAGTTAACGAGTGGCCTGCTCCGCAACATAGATCTATTGTGGCGGCGACGACCAACTCCCGTCAGGTCGCGGTGGCACTTTCCAGCGGTGAAATCGTATACTTCGAGATGGACTCGGATGGCCAGCTCGCTGAGTACGAGGAGAAGAAAGAAATGGCTGGCACCGTAACATGCCTGTCGCTAGGCGAAGTGCCGGAGGGGAGGTTGCGGTCGTCATTCTTGGCTGTTGGATGTGACGATTCGACCGTCCGTATCTTGTCATTGGATCCGGATTCCACGTTGGAGTCGAAATCGGTGCAGGCTCTGACATCTGCTCCTTCGGCGCTATGCATCATGTCGATGCCGGATTCTGCCTCCGAAGTGTCCAAGACCTCAACGTTATATCTCCACATTGGATTGTACAGTGGTGTTTACCTGCGAACCGTCCTTGACACTATCACTGGTGAACTTACCGATACCCGAACCCGATTTCTTGGACCAAAGCCGGTCAAAATCTCACCGGTAGTGGTGCAAGGCCAACCAGCAGTATTGGCCCTGAGTTCTCGCCCGTGGTTGGGCTACAATGACAGCCGAGGACAGTACATGCTCACGCCACTCACCTATCCGGCATTGGAATGGGGCTGGACCTTCAGTAGCGAACAGTGTCCGGAGGGAATGGTCGGGATTCAGGGTCAGAACTTGCGGATCTTCGCGGTCGAGAGACTCACCGACAACCTTCAGCAAGAGACTATTCCCCTCTCCTACACTCCCCGCAAAATGGTCAAGCACCCGGATCAACCTTACTTTTACACGGTTGAAGCGGATCCCAACACTCTCTCCGTCGCCACAAAGCAGAGTTTGGTTGAGCAGGCGAATGGCGCCCTGAACGGTGACAGAGCTGCATTCGACCTTCCGGCGGAAGATTTCGGTTACTCGCGGGGAGAAGGACATTGGGCGTCGTGTATCTCCGTTATTGATCCGTTGAACAAAGAGGTCACCCAAAAGATTGAGATGACGGAGAATGAGGCAGCGTACAGTATCGCTATCGTCTCGTTCGCTTCCCAGGACGACCAAACCTTCCTTGTGGTCGGTACCGGGAAGAATTCCAATGTCATCCCACGGAACTCTCAGTGCGGATTCATTCACATCTATCGATTCATCAACGATGGCGCAGGACTGGAGTTTGTCCACAGGACCAAAACCGACGAGCCAGCGCTTGCGCTGCTAGGATTTCAGGGACGTCTCCTCGCTGGTACCGGAAAGAGTCTTAAGATCTACGACCTCGGAATGCGACAGCTCCTTCGAAAGGCACAGGCTGACATCGCCGCCAACCTGGTCGTCGGCCTCCAAACTCAGGGTTCGAGAATCATCATCTCGGACATCCAGGAGTCGGTTACATATGCGGTATACAAGTACCAAGACAACAAAATCATCCCCTTCGCCGACGATATGGTTTCTCGCTGGACTACCACGACGCACATGCTCGACTACGAATCTGTCGCTGGTGGTGACAAATTTGGCAACTTCTGGATCCTGCGATGCCCGAAGAAAGCCTCGGAGGAATCCGACGAAGACCCCGCCGGCGGTCACCTTCTCCACGAACGCTCCTACCTGCAGGGTACTCCGAACCGACTCGAGCTCATGGCTCACTTCTTCACACAAGACATTCCGACGAGTGTGCAGAAGGCGCAACTGGTTGCCGGAGGCCGCGAGGCGATCGTGTGGACTGGCCTCCAGGGTACAATCGGACTCATGGTGCCGTTCGTCAGCAAGGAGGATGTCGACTTTTTCCAGACTCTTGAGCAGCACATGAGGACAGATGACGCGCCCCTTGCCGGTAGGGACCATCTCATCTACCGTGGATACTATGTTCCGGTTAAGGGCGTCGTGGATGGAGATCTTTGTGAGCGCTTTTCTCTACTGCCTAGGGACCGGAAAGCGACAATCGCGGGAGAGCTGGATAGAACGGTGCGGGATGTGGAGCGCAAGATTGCGGACATGCGCAGTAGGGTCGCATACTAGGTGTGGCTCTTCGGGTTGGAGGACGGGAGGGGATGTATCTTCTGTAATAGCGAATTTTTGGCCACGTGGTTAGTTTTGTTGGTGCTTATGATTACATCGGAAAGCACGGTGTGACATCCTAGTAGAATCATATACCAGACATGAAAATGGACGATGCTTCTCTGTGGAGATCACGTTCCTTGGGAAGCTCGGCTGTTTCCCAAGCATGCGACCGACAATCGAAATCCACTCCAAAGAAAAGCGCTGCAGTTTCTGATGTTCAAAAAGGGTCGGTTTTTTTTTTGCCTAATTCTCGAAGGCCTTGATTGACTCGCGCATATGAGTCTCACCAACTATGCCACATCCGACAATTTACGCGAGCCTCTCTTCGTCGTAGTGTTCTCCACCCTGTCGGCAGCGACATCAGCTTGGTGCTGCTTGCTGCCATCAACGCCCCGAGCCAACCAACATTTCGTCGAAGTCACAACGAGGGAAGAAATAATATCCCCGAAAGGAACAACCAAACGATCGAGCGAAGGTCATCGCACTCCCACGTCCGCCGCGCCCTCATCGAGCGAACCTTTGTGTCAGACGCACCGCCACTACCCACAACCACGGCCACAACAATCAACCACGTCCACAACTGCACCCCTTTACCCCATCCATATCTGCATACGTCGTCACATCCGCCATCGATCAGAACCGGCCGACCCCCCCTCACCGCTCGCCATGTTCTGTCTCCGCAGGTTCGTAATGTAAATGCATGATTTTTATTTATGCAGCCCGCATCACGCAACGAACTAACTTGGCGGGCTATCGTAGCTGGCTCCCGCTTCTGTTCATCCCGACGTCCGCATCGCCTGCTTTCATAATCCTCTTCCTGATCTCGACGTACCTCTTCCATCGCCCTTGGTATATGCTCACCCTCCTGCATCCCACCTTCCACCCCCAGCCTCGCTGCTTTGCGTCGTCCGCAACTACTGACGCGGAATAGCATCTATTGCTCGCTGATCATGCTCACGCTCTTCTCGTCGAGCTGCTACTGGTCTGACCGGTGCTTCCTCGACTCCAACGGCGGCCGCTGGTTCGAGCCCCGTCTATACTCCCTATCGGCTGACGGTGCGCCCTGGACCGGGATCGGCCTGGGCTGGCTACGGAACATGGTCGGGAGACGCGAGTGGCGGCTGCCATGCGTTGATGTCAACGTTAGGTTATAGCCTGGGAAGTTGAAACGGTAGGGAAGTAGCAAGAATCAGGAATGGCGTTGTGGGTTGGTTTTGTTTCACCTTTTTTCTTGTGCTCTGCTTCTATTAGGCTTCTTTGCATTTGGCTGTTGGGGCTGGGGCTGGGGCTGGTCGGATAAGATGCGAGTGCGGCTTGCGTAATATTTCATCTTGTAATCTGGCTTTGTTTCACTATTGTTGCATGGATGCGGGTGTTTGTCATCGGCATGTGGACATACAATCAGGAGGGATGCGAGATCTTGCTCTATGATGGATTTGGCGGAGAGATAGAAGCCTTGAGGGCAAAGTTGTGTGTTTCAAGCTGTAAATTTCTATCACGAATAACGCTTAGTGAATTCAACTCATATATTATCACTCGTAAGAAAGATCGTAGAAGTATCTACGTGTATTATTGTGTTGGGAGCTACAACGGGCCACCTGCGATCCGAAGATTGGACAAGTGTGTACATCGCGCGATTAATGACAAAAGAAAATAAAAAGACCTATTATCATGTCGGTAATTCCATAGAGCTTGCACCACAGCCGCAGAGCCGCACGGCGACACCAACAAATCCCTTGTCAAGTTTCCCCGGCCGTCTCCAGTTGTGGAATGACGTCGGGCTTTGGTCTTAACAACCCCACATACAGCACTTCTAGGGAAATACAATTGACGTCGATCTTCAGCAATACACCATGTGGAGACCACCGTCTTCCCGCGCATCGCTTCGCACCGGAAAGTCTTCTGCACGGGTACTCTTCTACTCCTATGGGACGTCCACACGCATACCCCCTCCCACGCCACCACCACCCACGACATTCCCGAATACCTACTTCCTCCCGTCCACCCCACGCAGCAACAACAGCAGCAGCAGCAGCAGCAAAAATGGTCCCAGCTCCAGCTCCTCGACCTCATCGTCCCCAGAAGAAGACGACCGCACGATCCGGCTTGGCCGGACGATCCGCATCCTGCAAGAACGCATGCCAACACTCCTGCACTCCCCGTTACCGACCGAAATCCTCAGCCCATCGATCTCGCTGCACCTCTTCCCGAGCACGCACCCACATTTACCGGTTGTGCGGGGCCGGGTCGCCTATATCGCGGCATTGTGGACGGCTCCGATAGCGTGGCGGCGCTTGCCGGGACGCAACACCACACTCGAAGTCGTCAGCGAGCGCATGCTGGCCGGCGAAGTGCTGCGCATCAGGTGGAAGGGTGAGGGTGAGTTCGAGGGCGTCTTCGAGTTCGAGTTCGACGAGCTCGGAAGGGTCAAACGACACGTCATTGAGAATTGCGAGAAGGACGACGGTGGCGAGAACCTTGCCGGCGTCATCACCGTAACTGAGTGGCTGCTGGGGAAGGCCCGGGGCCAGACGAGCGGCGGCGGCGGGTTGGCGTGGCAGTATGAGAGGGTTAAGCATGGGAAACGGTAGTGGGTGCATTGCATTTTCGTTCTCAGAGGCGTTACGGGAATTGGTTGAGTTCAATTTACTCTTGTTTTATTGGCCTTCGGCTTGTTTTCGTATCATTGGCAGCGGGGGGTTTGTGCGATGTAAATACATACATACTAGGACTATGATGTACGAGCATACATCAATCCTCATCAATAGGCTCGGCAGCTGTCGCTGGGGGGGGGAGGAATTTCTCTTCATTCCTCTTAGATACTGGTGACTTCAGGGCTTCCTCATTGCAGTATAAGCCTCATGAGATCACGGACAAACACACCGCTTCCTGTCTTGTCTAGCCAACCATCAAACTCCCCAAGTTCAAAAGCCAGCCCACCCGTGTCTCGCTCCGGCCGGTTCTAATTGTAGCGTTCCTAGCTTAGGTACTGTATAGTCAAGGGGAGGGTAAAAAAAACGTGGTTTTCCCGCTGTACGCATATCAAAACGGGTATTTTTCACGTCGTGATACGATAGAAATATGCATTTAGCGGGAAAACTACCTCTTCTTTTTACCTTATACAGTAGCCATATTTGCCTCGTCACTTCATAATATCAAAACCTTGATAGTATATCCATTGCATCATCCATATCACTTGTGTATACCAATGCCACAGCATTCGACCTACATACATATGGCGGCTGGAGGCCCGAGAAGCACTAAACTTCGCTCTGCTTGGGAACAGCAGCTGAAGAGGAGATGCGATGCTCATGAGCATCGCTGTGTCGTGGGTCAGGCCATGCCTTGAGGTACCATCGAATCAAAAGCAGAATTCACCCGCCTGGAGAGGTTTTAGCTGTCTAGGACATCAGATTAAATTCCACGTGACCTAGAAAATCATAAAAACTCCCCATTAGTTATCTAAAAAGACAGATAAAAACTCGCCAACTGTCCTACATATGTAAGATGACGGATGGAAACTCAACCAGGGAATTTTCGAGCCAAAAATACTCATCATACTGGGAAGCCAAAGAAGTTCTGAGAGGAGATCTTGATGCTCATGAGCACAGGTATAATGTGGTGAGACCTACCGACGCCTTGAGGTACATAGCTCCTTTTAGGGTTTCTTGGGCCAGAGGCAGATGCTAATCTTGCCCTCTCCTCCTCAATCCAGAGGCTTTCTTTCCGACCTCAACAAGTTCCCAGACGAGTATTGAATCAAAATATAATAATATGATGGCGGCTAGACGTCGATGCTGCAGCCGACACGTGCATTCACCTCAATCGTTCACAGTTCCGAGTATGAAAGTACCGCCTATGTAAACCCCCTTAACCCAGAAACCTTTTCGTCGATGTCGAGGTGCCCCTCACGGCCTCTGTTCTCCAATTTCAAGATCTCCACCACCCCCGCTTCTTCTTCCGGCGCCACCAGTAGGTTGGGTGATGAACTATGGTTTTGGTCGCGCGACCAGCCGTGTACACTGTAAGCAGTAACTACATACAAAAACATGCGAGTCATGTCGCTTTTGTCTTAACGGACTGGAGCCACAACTGGGTTACTTGTTTACTCTTAAAATCTACCGGTTTGCAGATGGGGTCAAGGTCTGGTGCCTAAAATCCGACCTGAAACGATTCTCAGATCTTGCAGGTTAACTTTACTCGCGGTATGTATGAGGCATGTATAAGGCGGACGGAATGTAGGATAATTTTGCTAATCTTGTACCACGATTCACTACAGCTAACGAGAGGCCGCAGAGCCCGATGGAACACAACGTGATATGTAGGTTCGTCACTAACGATTGCCAAGCGCAGTCCGCGGCTGGAATGTTCTATATACGAGGACTCCTCCTTTGAAACGCCGGAAGGGCTCGGATCGGAAACGACGAGGTGATATCTACGGGTTGGCAAGATTCCTCTTGTTGTCCGTCCCAGCGGATCGGTACACCTTGGCCACCTCTGCCCATTTTAACGGGTCAAGGCCGTTCCATTGGAAGAGGTCTTCGTTGAAATTTGGTTATCGGCAGTTCTGGAAAAGCTTGTCCACTCGGGTTTTTTTGTGGCTGGAGATTTAGCATGGGAGTTAAGCGCCAGACTACGTACAAAGCCCCGCCTTCCGTTCTTGCAGAATAGATAACCTCCTATTTTGGTGCCGTATTTAAACTGGCTGTCAAAGGTGGAAAACACCAGTGAAAAACATGTGGCTTTGTAAACGTTTGGGATATTCCGAATAAACATGCTAAATCTATGGACTCTTTGTAGGAGTCTATTCGGTTTTATATGTACTCCTTGGTAGTCGGTGACTCGGCGGGCAGTTGTCGACCAAAATATGTGTGTTTCTAAAAGCTTCTATTGGAAGTGACAGACTCGCGGAGGAGGAATTGACAGTTTAATAGTAGGGAGAATTCAAATTGCTTTACAGGTCAGTTGAGTCTCCTTACTTGCAACGCATGTAATTCATGATAAACAAAACTCCTCGAGCAGGCGCACTGTTCCGAGGGTAGAGGAAGATACAGCTTGACCTACGGAAAGGAGCAATGGACGTTCGGTTACTGGCTGGGCTGACTTCTAGCCAACTTTTTTTTATTTAGTCATTAATCGCGCGCGACCTATAGAGATCATGGAGATATGCACATTGTCCGGTTCTAGTCTGCAGTCTGCCCCGACCTTGATCAGTTCGCAGGCGGCTCGTTGCAAACTCCCCTTTGCCCTCAGCCCAGGCCTGACAAAAAAAGATAGGAGCGCACCAGGGAATTACAAAGGAAAGCCGCCCCCAACTCCTATACTCTTCCACTGATGTCATTAAGGAGAGTGGAGAGGAAGTCCAGCCGCCTGGCTGCTCCTCGCATCGGCAAAAAATTCCAGATCTGAAACCGGCCTTTCCCTCCCAGTCACCTCCCGAACACTTCCTCACGGAGTCTTCTGTTGGGTCTCCCAGTAGGGGCAATTCTTGGAAACATGTTGCCGCGTTTGTGTCCTGTGCGGGCACCGCAGGACTGAGTGGTGGGCCGACTCTTCGTTCCATTTCAGGGGCACTGGCCAGTGAGGCAGTGACCCGGTTTCAGCTGGTAGGACCTAGACGAGCCTCTTGGGATTACTAGCCACCGTTCCGTCCGGCCTGAAGCCGATGGCGCTGAGCACGCCAAATAGGTCACGTTATAAACAAGTGATATTCTGTGGATGGATTGCACTCATCACACCTCACTCGCTCGGAAACCTGGATCCTGCAGCTGGGTAGTCTACTACGAGATTAGGTGGGGAACTACAACGGCTGATCGAGGTCGGGGTCCAGACAGTAGACGGGAACCGGACAGTGTGTACATCTCCATGATCTAGCGCGATTAATGGCAAAATAAAATCCACACGATTATGCCCTTGGTGCGGGTTCTAGGTGTCCGTGTGCTTGGGAATCCGGGGCTGTCAGCGGCAACTCTGGTGGGATATGGTACTGGCTATCTCCAGATATCTAGTCACCAGACCAGTGGCAACAGAATTCTCCATCTTCTCCCCTGCTAGCGGCTGATCACATGCCGATTCGACTTCAATGCGGAATCACTCCACGACGATCTGCGCTCACACCACGCGATAGCAATTGACGTCACTCCATGGGGATCACTCCATATTAAGGATCGGTTTTCGCATTCATTCACTTTACATATCTTCACATACGAAAGACACAGTGCGAGCACCCACAATGTCAGGCTCACATAGTACCCCACTCGGCGCCGGAAAGGACAGCCACTCCTACAACATCGACGCGGTTAGCAACCAAGGACAATTCCACGCTAGAAAGCCTCGGGGCCATCCTCTGATGACGGGCGGTGTAGGTGCAGCCCCGTTTTTTGCTTCGGATCGAGATCTGACTTTCCTCGCAGCACCAACCGGGACAGATGGCGTCCCCCACGGACTCTGTTCCAACCTTCCACGCGAAGACCCTGTCGCCCGGTAGTGCGCCCCCAGAGCGCACGTTCCAACCTAACGCGGTTGAGAACACGGTTGGCGACTCGGTCTTCCCGACCGGCATCGAGGGCATGCCTGGCTCAACCTCCGGCGATGTTCACACCGGCCTGGGCCACCCGGGCTCAGGAATGACGAGCACCGAGCACGACGGCCAGCACGGTAGGGCGCGGCAGCGCCTCGGATTGGCGAAGCATGCGGCTAGCAACGTAGCGCATGCGAGTGAGGAGTTGGGCGGCGCGAATCCGAGGGTCGATAGTAGGCAGAGGGGACTGGATAACGAGCAGCCGCGGGGAAATCATAGGGGCAGTAAGGGAGAGCGCGTGGCGGAAGATCAGCCGTCGAGTACGGCTTAGGGAGTGTGAGGGCTTGTGTGATCGCGGGGGAGATCATCCCGAATGTTGATCGGTTTGTTTGGTGTGTACTCGAGCTCTTGGCCATCTTATCGATTTAAATCTTCTCGTGAATGTATATTTCATCGGTTAAGCCGTGACGATTACGGTGAAGCAGTATATCCGACGGGTGTTTGGCGTAGGTATCATATCTGATATGGATAATAATATCTTGTGGGGTTGACAATGGATTCATGAGCCCCCGGGAAACGAATGGAGAAAGGTAGAGCTACAATCGACTCTTGTGCCTGTATCACTAGCGGATGCTGGCGACGAGACTGCCAGAGAAGCCTTATATAAAACTTCAGCATACAATCTAAATGTGCTTTGTATTTGTTTCTGCGTAGCAGTTGAAACAATTGTTGAATATTACCGCAAATCTCATACCACAATTTATCGGCAAGCCAGGATACAAGTGAGTCAGCCTACAGGGCAGTCTGTGTTGTTCGTGGGGTAGGGGTGATATACTGTGCTGGGGCGGCGAGACACATCCTCCTGGCTTCATGCTATTACATGTATACTTTATCCACATCGCATCATCGTGCCTGCTCGCGGTGGTATGGTTTTTCCCAAACACCACCCCCCCGTGAAAACCCATCTGTGAGTACTTGTTGCCGAAGTACTGGATTCTCGGAACATTTGATCCCAATTGATACATTCATCAAAGCCGGTCCGTCCCACAATATATGCAACCGAGGAGTAGGGAGTCTGGAGGCGGCTTCCTTTTGTCTTTCCTTCGGTGCACTACATTCCTCTCGGGATAGGCCCGTGCGGAGGGCAAAGGGGAGCTACAACGGGCCATCTGCAGTCCGACCGAGGTTGGGGTCGGACAGTGGACGGGAGCCAGACAACATGTACATCGCCATGATCTAAACAGGTCGCACGCGATTAATGAACAAAAAACCAATAAATGCAATCCCAATCCAGGAGTTCCGTTCAGGGGTTTGACATGCTTATCTAGCATAGAAGTGGCCAAAAGAAACGCTATTAAAGGTCTCCCTCCTTCCATTCCCTCCTCCATTCACCCCATCTTTCAACTCCACAGGTCTCATCGTTCCACACACTACCGAGGCGCTTCTTCGCATTCTGCATCTCTATTAAGCATGTAACTGGTTAAGGGGAAAGCTGCTAAAGCTCTAAATTCCTTCCTACTCGCCTTCTTCCTACTATGCTTACCTCCATCAGCTTCCCTCTAGTATATACCTAGATTTCATCGCCACAGAAGTGGCTGCTCACATCATCCTCCATCCTCCATCCACCAATTCTTTTCCAACCTCTCTACGCATCTTTCTGCCTTTTCCATCACGCCTGCTGCCACGTCGAATGGCTTCGATCAACCAACCAGAAGAGAATGCAAGGTCTTAAAGGACCCATCCATCGGTCTTCTCTACCTCCTTCACCGCCTTCTACACCGCCTTGAATTTCGAAGGGAAACTGGTTTCTCCCTAGCCACAGGTATAAAATTTCCATCTCACTTCCAGAAGGCCCAGTGCTAATCATTACAGGCTTATCGGCCGTTTGAGAGTTCGAGGGCCATTCGACAGGCACCACACAGCATCAACACGACATAGACTGACGTCCTCCATCCACCCTCTTTGCTGTCCGAGGTTTATCGTATTCACACCCTCTTGGGTCAAAGGAGGTTGCCGGAGAGCAGCCCTGTTTCGTGAGACCGTTGAGCGTGCAGAGAGTTTGATGGATAGCATCTCTATCATCCGACGTCTCGATTGGAAATCAGGGCCTGGAGGTGGCTCGGCTTTGAGCACGAGATGCAGCCAGGGGCGATAGGCTGGAGAAGCGTTTCGATACAATGATTAATGAGGTGGGGGGACGTTTCAATGCACAATCTGAAGTGCTCGGGGTTCTCACTACCCGATGGTAGGCAGCTACACCGTCTTTGAAGAGCTTACTGGAATCAAGCTAACCCGCCTCCTAAACACGACTCTCTACCTCCGGGCATTCTCTAAGCATGCTGTTTGGATCAATCCGTCGGGCAGTAGGGGATGCGGATGTGGAGGGGGAGGTTCAATGTTCTTTCGAGCCGTATTGATCATCCGAGATGATTGCCATGAAGACAGAAGAGAGCGAATATGTGCCGAATCTCGAATGGGACTACTCTGTGAATTGTCGATTTGGGGCTCTTCTCGTTCAGAGTGTTTGGTTGATTGATTAGATGCGAAGCTGCCTGATGTGTTCCTGTCCATGGTGGAGGCAGTTGCTTTCCCTCCTCTTTCTCTCGTGTCTCTCTTCATTTTTACCATCTGCAACGCACAATACAACAGCTAGTACATTTACCTCAACCCCATCTTTCGAAACTGCATTTGAAACTCCAATACAACCTCCGGCATGGCCTACATAGCGTCAGCGAACCCAATCCATCTCTATCAGATTGCGATCAAATTCCACCCCCATCGACGACATCCATCTTACCCAGGTCCTCGGGCTGAAGTGGAAACCAACGACGACAACCCCCTCGCCTCCAAGGTGAACAGAGGACACTGGGGCGGCTTGCCTTATATTATGCGACGATGTGCGAGTGATGAAGCCGATCAGTATTGCGATGGGAGTTCTAGTGTCGTCTAAATACCTGTAGGTGAATGGGCATACATCTAAGTACTTCCTGGTGGCGGCTAGTGCATTGTTCCACCCAACACGGTTCTAATCGAGTACTTACATCATACACAGTTGGCGTGTTGGGTATAACTACCATCAGTCGCGGTGAGGTGTATACTGGTCATAACTTCTCACCCGACATCGTCGACTCTGAGCATTAGTATGTATATCTGCTACTTGCAGCCATACCCTGTCCCCGGCCGAGGAGGACATACAGAGTGAGGTGTCGGGGTGGGAACTCTGGGAGCGGAGGGGACGGGAAGAGGAAAGAAGGGCGGAGACCGAGGAGTTGGGTGCTGGAGGTGAAGAACAACTGCTGTTCCTCTGTAATTTCCTTGCTGCGCTTTTACTTTCTTGGGGCTGGGTGGAGGGCAAAGGGGAGCTTGCAATACGCCAGATAGTTTGTACATCGCGATGATCTACCCATGTATGTATAGTTATAGGTCGGATGCGACCAGTGAATAAACCAAACAAAAGCAGCTATCCTGTCCTTCGATTACATAGTTTTTTTACCAGTATATTGCCAAGCGACACAGCCCACCCCAAACGAAACCCGGCGCATCATAACCTAACCAACCGCGCTCCGATCCCAGACCAGCCAGCTCATGATCTCCGTCGCGATCGTCGGCTGACAACATTAGGACAACCGCGAATGCGCGTCGTTTTTCTCGCAACCCCCAATGATTGCAGCAATGGATCTCACGTCCTCCCCGCCCCAGAGCTCGCTCCCCCCGCCGCGCACTGGAAGTGGTCCCCGTACCCGAACTTTCGAGGCGACCAATGTTACCGATTGCTCGGTTGCCAGTTATACCACGTGCTGACTATGGCAAGGCTTGCCAGGGCGAACGCCAAACTTTCACACCTACCATGCGACACCGCTGGCATGTCTTTTTCCCTCCGCAGGGCTGCAGAAGAGGCCTCGCGTAACGTGGGATGGCCATGGCGGCGGCAAGCCTCCCGCTCGTATGTATAGGCGTCTCCTGACTCGTATGAACTTCCGGCCAGCGAGATGCGGTGTGACGGGCATGGGAAAATGTGTGGTGGATGTAAGTGAACTGGACGTGGGCTTAGTCGCTGCAAGTCTCATGGTCTGGAGGAGAAAGAAAGAAAGAAAAATCCTGCGTCGTGTGGATGGATGGATGCGGTGTGCGTGCATTAAGCCATGGATAAGTCCGGCCAAGGCAGCCAGCGAGCTGCTGCCTGGCTCGACGTTGGGTACTTACATCCCCAACGCGCTGTGCCGTACACTGCTGTGCAGTATCATACATAACCCCCATCCACTATCCATCCCCTCATCTTCCTCCCCTCATCTTTCTCCCCCTCATCTTCCTCCCCCTCATCTTCCTCGCCCTCATCTTCCTCCCCGTCATCTTCCTTCCTCTCATCTTCCTCCCCTCATCTTCCTCTTCCTCATCTTCCTCCCCCTCATCTTCCTCCCCTCATCTTCCTCCCACTTCATTTGCCTCACCCGACCCCGGGCCTACTCATCGTCCGTATCGTTTTTACCATCGACATCGCGAGATACTGAAAACTATGCCGCTGAATATCGTTCTCCGCAGCGACGACGAGGATAGCGACTTCGAAAATTCCGCGTCCGATTATGAAATTATAAGACAGCCGTCGCGGCCGAGCTCGTGGGAGACGTATCGTGGCGATCCGAACGACGATGGCTGCGACTCCGAGGATGATTACGTGGCGCCGCGACAGCATGCCCATCCGGGACACTCGGGACAGCACCCTCATTCCCATCCTCACCAACACCCCAATCCGCATGGTCCGCATCCCCACGGACCTCCTCACCATCCGCAACAGCACCCCCACGGACCTCATCCGGGACAGCACCCTCACCCGGGGCAGCACCCTCACCCGGGGCAGCACCCTCACCCGGGACAGCACCCCCACCCGCAACAGCATCCCCATCCACAACAGCACCCGAAGTCACACCACAGCAGGCGCTCGACGGCTATCGATGAGGAGCGCAAGCTTAGGCGAGAGGAGGAGGAGCTGAAGGAAATGTTGCGGAAAATGAGGGAACAAAAAGGAGGGGTAAGCGATTGCGGGGGCGAGGAGAGGGGGGACCGAGCTGGGGTTGGCGAGGAAGCGGAGGCTGACGACGTTAGGTCGATTCTCCCGGCTCGCGCGCGCAGTATTCAGAAGGCGGCGGCGGCGGCAGTGACTTCCAGGACAGACACTCGCCGGTGTTGGCGTCGTACTCATCTTATTCCACCGCCGACGGTCGCCGCGCAAAGGTTTACAACAACCCGCCCGGTGCACCGCGCTATGTCGGCAGCAACCATGTAAGTCTGATAGAAGCGCATTCCTGTATGGTTGGCGAAAACTCATACTTGTTGTTAGGCTTCCCAAGCGTCGGCTTTGGCGAGCGAGGTTGAACGACTCCGTCTGCAGGAAGCCCGTATAGCCGAGGACCTCGCAAGAGCACATCAGAGTCGCTCGGCGATGCACGATGGCCGGCAGACACAGGCGATGCAAGAGCAGCGGCAAGCAGCGGCCATGCACGAAGCGCAACAGGCTCAGGCGATGCAGGATGCGATCCAAGACGGTCGTCCGAAGGGACGCGAGGGTCGCCCTCCGCCTGGACCATCCCGCCATAGCAGTAGGAGTGGACCAGGTGGCAGCGGGGGCAGGGTGAGTTCTCGGAATCTCTGTCCTTTGTTAGCCCTATCTAACTACGAAGCAGCCTCCGCCAAGAGTCAGCCATGGTGCGAGCTACGGTCGGGGCCCTCCGGTGCCACCGGGCCCGAGAGGCGCCCCGCCCATGGACACATACACGATGGACTCTGATCCTGAAGAATTCCACGACGGCCCGCAGTATGCGATACACGCACCACCACCGCGTGGCCCGCCGTCACCACCTCCGCCTTCATCCCGCCACGGGGGACCATACACCGAACCCCCACACGACCGCCCAAGTAACCGTCGCGATTTCCCCGGTGATCGACCCGCTCCCGTTCGATACGTCAGCGCCGGCACCCACGGCAGTGATGATGAGGATTACCATCCGGGACCCCGCGGAGCTCCCCCGCCGCCCCGTGGCGCCCCACCACCCCGTGGCGCGCCGCCACCCCGCAGAGCTCCTCCACCTCGAGGGGCTCCTCCACCGGGACCTGGATATCCCTTCGATCCTCGTGGGCCACCTCCGCCGCCAGCCAGGGACGACCCAGCTTGGAGCGAACAAGCTTTCCGCTCGCCAGCACCCCTCCCGACGCCACTGAAGCTCATAGACCCCACCGGGCGTGTTGTTTCTTTTCCTTTCGCACAGTGCAAAAAGTTCAATGTAAGACTTCAAGATACAACTTCCCCACCTCATCTCTCGGTTAGAATGCTAACGCAATAATATTCCCGTAGGACATGCAAGAGCTCATCAAGGGTGCTTGCGGCTATCTCGACAAGATTGGACCCGCCGTGATGTCTGGCATGTACGAACTTCTCGAGGCCGACGGCAGGAGGGTTAGGCCGGAAGAGTGGCAAGACCTGGTGACGCCCGGATGGGAGCTGACTTTGAATGTCATCTCGCCACCGCCGCCACCGCCTCGGATGCCCGAGTTTACGCTCGAAGGACATCGCGTTAGGGAAGAACGGAGTGCCTATTATAGATAAAGAACACTCGTGGCATGGTAAACGTTGGGCTTGGGGGGGTGCTGGAGATATTACAGTCTTTTGGTTTTGGGCATCGTACTGTTGTGCTCTTTTTTTTGAATTTTTTGCTCCCAACTGCTGCCTATAGCAAACTCCTTCTTTGCCGTTTTGGGATACGCAATAGCTGTTACTACTCGCATCTGTGAAATTGAGGTTCCCGTGCAAAGACATACCGTGGGAACTCTCACTCGACAACGCACGGCTTCGGGCTGGCTTCCGCACTGTGGTCAAAACGGCCAAGCAAGCAATCTGAGATTGTGATTGTCGTCTTGCTTGATGCATCACGAAAGAGTAGAATAGCAAGCGCTAGCTGGATTTATATACACAGGTGTCTCAGTAACCCTCCCTGACTAAGCTCCAGCGCTCACCTTCGACACCAGTCTCGTGCGATTCCCGGCCACCGAGGTCTCTCACGACTCTGATACTGCCCTGCCAACCCACCGCCTTCGCATCCCTCACCTTCTTCAGACGCTTCAGCGTCTCTACCCTTTCCTCTGCGGCGGGGGCCGAAGCTGCGGCCCACGAGCTGCCACCCTCCTGCTCTCCATCGAAGAAACTGAACTCTCCGTCCAAGACGCTGCCGCCGGCATCCTGCGTGACCATCTCCAGCTCCAACACCTGCAAGCAATCCCCCTCATTCTCCGTCGTGTTCGCGACGAAGCGTACTAGTGTCTCGGCCTGGCGCTTCTCCATCCACTCGGGCACGGCGCAGAGCACGAGCGTGGTGAGCCGCGGCAGCAACCGGCGGCGCAGGCCGTTGGGGGCGGTGACGACGCCGTGGGGGGCGCGGAGCGTGCGCAAGACGCGGCTAGCGTAGACGTGCAGGGGCGGAACGAGCCCGGCGGGGTCGCCGAGGGGCGTCCCGAGGTCGAGCGTCACCAGCCGCGCGGCCATGATCAGTTTGATCGCGCCGGCGACGGTGAGGGAGTTATCGGCGATGCGCAGACGCGTCAGTCCGGCTTCTTCCATCACGAACGAGGAGAGGTACCCCGGCGGCGCGAAGGAGTAGTCCAGTAGCAGCTGCGCCGAGGAGTCCGTGAGCGAGTTCCCGCGCACGTCGAGCGAGCGGACGCCGAGTCCCAGACGCTTGGCGGCGGGCCGCCAGACCTCGTCCGTCAGGTCTAGATCCCGCAGCGAGAGCGCGCGCACCGACGAGGGGATGCATCGAAGCACCGCTGGGCTGCCGGCCCCGCCGCAGCCCGAGAGGTCGAGCGCTTGCAGCCGCGGGAGCTTCCGCAGCAGCTCGCAGAGCCCACCCGCAGTCGAGTTGCAGCTCGCCGGCGCGGATAGACGCAGGAGTCCCTCGTGGGGCTGCGGCAGCGCTTGAACAGAGAGCAGAGCTGCGTCGTCGAAGAACGGGAAGTCGCGCACGCGCAGCTCGCGCAGCCTGGGGAACCGCACGAGGATGTCGTGCAGCCACCTGGGAGGGAGGACGGTGTATATCGACGGCCGCACCGCTTCGAGGGACAGCGTGCGGGTGTGCTGGACCGGACCGCGCAGCGCTGAAACGGCGCGGACGAAGAGAAGGAAGCTGTCTGTGGAGCACGCAAACGTCAGGCATCTACGGACATGCAGGACTCCGGGCACGCAAAAAGAAACCCACCCAGCTCGCTGCGCTCTCCCATCCCCCAATACCGGTGCGGCGCATCCCAGAGGACGGGCGCCAACGCTGCGCTCCAGGCTCTGCAGACAAGAGCCGCCGAGAACACGTCCTCCCGCCGGATGCACGCGCCGAACAGCGGCACGGGATCGCGCACCGTGGCGACAGCCGCCTCGTACGTCGGGAGACGGTCGGTTTCTGGATCGGCGGGGGGGCGCGCGTAGTAGACCATCTCTGTCGGCGGCGGTGTTTCTTTCCATCGAGACTGAGGGGCGGGGTTGGTGTTTAGCGGTGCACCGAGGCCGGTGGTCGCTGGTGGGGGCTGTGCTGCATGCACCGGGGGAGTGATAAGTCATGTGCTTTGATGTCGCCGACCGAGCAAACAACCACCATGTCAGTAGCCGCAGGAAAACAACGCGTTGTCGCACGTCTGGGGTTGGTCCGGGTCGTCGGCAGATCGGGACAATCACGGTGAACGGTGGTTCGGATGGAAACACTCCGTCCGGGCAATATTTCACGGCGAGGGCCGCCGACCGCCACCGGCTTGCGCTGGCTGGCGGGCATCGGCGGGGATACGGTCTTCTCGTCGCATGTAGTTGCTCACTACCGCTCACAACTCTGGTCTAGCCCTCTCTCACTCCCACAACTGAGCAGACAACACCACTCACCCACCACCCACTCACCCTCTCACCACACTCTGTCCTCTTCTCTTTGCCGTCCTCCCCCCACCAGCGGTGGGCTCGCACCAAATCTCCAGCGTAAGTTTGATGACCCGTGATCGCTCGGCAAGTAAGCGGCCCCGCTAACGTTCGCACAGCCACGATGCCGCTCGCCACGGCCGGAGGAGGCGACGCCACAGCACCGCGCCCCCGCAGGCCGACAGAGAGACCCACCGCGTCCGCGCTCGATTGGGCTGAAGGCGTGGTTCTGCAGTACCGGTCGCTGCGTGCTCACCAGCTGCGCTTCATCGTGCGGTCCGTCCGTCGCGAGCGCCGGCGGACGCGCGACGACCTGCCGTCAGGGTTCGGCCGCTCCCACGAAGACGTCAGGTGGTTCTTCGCCGGAGAGGAGGATATCGTCTATCGCACCTTCACCAACGCCACCGAGTCTGCCCTGCCCCCCATGGCTGAGTGGGATGAGGAGGCGGTTGCCACTTTCCCAGAGATTGCTGACCCTCATCGTCCGAGAAGAACCCCGACCCTTAAGAGGTCTAGGAGGCGGAGTTTCTCACCGCTCCCCCCGCGGAAGAAGAGTAAGAGACTGCAGCAGGCGGTGGCTGCAGACGTTTCCGAAGAAGAGACCGATGCCATGGACGTAGGCGAGGTGGGGATGAGCCAATCGTTCTTCTTCATCGACGGAACGAGTGCTGATGGAAAAATCTCGATGTGTAGCCCGAAGACTAGGTAGCTCACAGGCAACACGGCATGCGAGGCTTCTGAGGACTAGTCGGTCGGTAATGGCGTCGTCGTTTCATTCCTCCTATTACTGCTGTTGTTGCATTTCCGCTTGATTTCCTTCCAGAGCTATGCCTTGCGCGGTCAGTTTGTTTCTTAATACTGCCGCCGATTTCAGGGTGAGGGTTGCTTCCGTATTCGCACGTAGTGGAGTTTGGAGTAGATAATATGGATGCTGGGGTGAATGGAAACGTTCTGCTTGACGACGCGTCGGGCCAATGCTATCTGTTGGGAAGATGTTGCCTTCGCTCATTTGAAAGTGTGGAGAACAGATCATCTAACACGACAAGCTCCGTATGTAGTCTGGAACGCACAACCGCCGTGAGTACCAGCGGAGCTGGGGGGGCGGCGAGCCGTTCGAGCAGCAGGAACCAGAAGCGCCAACGGACATGCTAGCGTCTAGACGAGAGGTGTGTTTGCTTTTTGCGTATAGATAGCTAGATAGCCAGTTAATCGCCGCCGCAATTCTTCCATCCGACTCGACAAATCCAAACCCTACAGAAACCACTATGGCTTCCATCTAACTGAGCCTGCCGATCGCCTGTCTTCGCATCGTGAGGAAGAACTGCATAGGGACTTGCTCCAGCACGGTATATCACTCGCAGTACTACATTTATCGCGAGTGGAAACGGGCGAACTTCCCATGAATACTGCCACGATCTAGATGGGTCGCATGCGATCAATGAGTAACAATAAAACGGCTTTGGATTTCCTCGTCCTGCCCTCCACCGCCGAACTTGACGTTTCGGACAAAGACGGATGACATTCAAGACTACCAACAGGCCAATCCAGATACCTCCGCGTTCTTTGTAAACTAGACAGCCATACCACAGCAGCAGCACAGTCGCCCGACGTCTCGCAACGTGATCAACCGAATAAGTGTCCTGCCTCATCTTTCCAACGCGGGGGCAGCACTGGACCTTCTGGAGCGCCTGGCGGGCGCGGTGGAACCACTCATGGTATCGAACGGGCTATTCATCGACCACCTCACGGAGTTCCTTCCACGGCCAGAGCTTCTCGGCATGAACCAGGGGCGGGGGATGAAGGTATCCATCCGCCTGCTTCAGGACGACGACCGGATGATAGAGCAGTTCCTCCCCGACGAGGAGTTTCTCGGGATCCTCCTCCACGGGCTGGCGCACAACCACTTCCACGGCCACGACGAGCACTTCGAAAAACTGCCTCGGCGGCCTCAAGAAGTCTGTACTACCTCGTCGTCTCGCGGCAGATCGGCAACCACCAGCCGGCACGACCGACACAGGGAGGGCCACAGTCACGATCCTCCCCCGCAGCGGTGGTAGCACCCAATCTGCAGCTGCGTCCCGCCACCGCCTCGGTGATGGCGGCAGCAGCTTCGTCGGTGGCGGCCGTCGGCTCGGCGGAAGCCTGCGCGTTCCGGCCGATTCTGAGGAGATGCTACGCCACGCCAGGTTGCACAGGTTCGAGCGACGCCGGTAGCTGCCGCCGAACGCCGTGGCGGGTGACCTGGATGGGGCAGAGTTCCTGGTGACGGAGACAGCGGCACCATCGGGTTGGGCGAGGGGCTGCTATTGTTGGCTGGTTGATTTGGGTTGTGACCGATAGGCGCTCGTTTTGTGAGGTATCGAACTCACTCCTATCGAAGGTTGGCTGCGTGGTTGCCGATCGAACGATGGCTACTCTAGAAGCTAGCCGGGTGCATAGTACCTCGTTTGGCGCCTATGATCTGATCAGTTGCTGACGAGCACAGCCCACCCTAGCATGGCGAGCTGAAGAGCCTATAGGAGCTGTCTCAAAGAGACGGCGGCCCAGTTTGTGTCCGCCTTGAGTCGAGGCTGTCCATCTTTGTTTTGCTAGGTGCTTCTATTCTTGTTGCTTCGAGTGACGAGTAAATCCCCAGGGGTTACCGAGCGCTTTCATACATACTTCCGGAGCCATAAAACTCGCACTGATGGAGATGCACCTAAGAAGGAGTTCAAAGGAGAAACGCACTTTCGCAGTAAGGCCACTTGGAAGTTCGGACAGTCAGCCCAGAAATGGGAAACGCACGTTCGCGGTAAGGCCTGTTGGAACTTGGAAGTTCGGACTATGTATGTACCTAGTCTACGGTCTGAATTCCTGCCCCCCATTGCTTCCGCTAACTCTGAAGTAAACTTTGGATGTGGAGAAATTAGACTCAGTAAAGTCTATAAATACTCTCGGACTCGGGACTTTCTGTAAAAGCAGCGTGACTTGGACATGTCATGAAAACTATAGGACTTTGTAATTGTCCACAACCTACACCTGCCCTGGCCAAGGCACGGTCACAAAGAAGGACCAGGTCAATTTTGGGCCATTGCTCTCAACATGTCGGAGCTCAATGGAACATGATTCTCGCAGTTGTGAGGGTCTCAATTCTTCCTTAGTCTCGTGGCTGCCTGAGTTTATGGCTTCTCGTGCCCTTCAGAGAGTGTAAATTCCCTTCCTCTTCCTTCAATCCTTGCTCTCCGAGGCCCGCCACGATCAAACTGGCCGCATGCGAGTATTGAATAAACAAAAAAAAACGAAGATAATAATCATCATCATACTGGCCATCGTAGGCTTCGTTGAAAGAGAAACAGTACATAAGTACCTCTTGGCCGCCGAACGTTGCCAAGTCTAATATGTACCTACTTAGTGGTCTTTGCATTAACAGGTGATTTTGAAAGGGAAGATTGATGTTTTGCGAAAGGCCGTAGGTGCGCATGTGTCGCGAGTAATTAGCTATCATGTACCAAGTACCCACATAGATTTACACGCTCTAAACCAGGGCCACCTCGCCGTGGCCGCCGCCGCCATAACTGTTAGATATGTATATATACTTCCTCGCTGACTTGGCGTGTGTTTAATCTTCCAAACAGGAGATAGTGAAAGCTAGCTAATTCCCAAAAGGGATCAGTACCGTACAAACCCGGATAAAAGTCCTACATAACAGTACTTCTTTTGAAACCGAGTTAGCGCGCCTTGGCGGCAATTGAACGTCACTTGATTTAGGAGGTTGAGGTTGAAGCTCGCAGGCGCCCTTAAGCCAGCATCGTGAGAATGTTAGATGTAGACCTTTACAAAATATCCACGGAAATCGAGACAACGGGAATCACAGAGGCAATAATGGGAAGCGGCAGAGTCGGTTTCGCTGCACCGAACGTGCTTGACACAGCCATACGCAATTCACCGCTCTTCGTTCTTACACCTATACTTCAAGAAGCTACCGGTGAAGCTTTAGGCGAGTAAGATGAAGATGATGATCTTTCGAAGCTGGTTGTCCCTCCGCCTTTATCACTTCGTAAACCGAAACCGAAGACCGGCGTGAGGGACAGGCAACTGTAGACCTCTTGCGCAAGTTTACTCGCTGTTCCCTGCCCACCGCACCTGCCCACCGCACCTGCCCGGCTCTGTGGATAATCAACTCCTTATAGCCGCCCACCCTTCCTCAACATGCACGGCGTGTGTTCAACAGGCTCGACGGGTTCAGCGCACACGTTCTCGGCGGATGCATCCTCGGCAGGCTCAGCACACACGGTCTCAGCAGGCTCGAGGTTCGGTGCACGCGCTCTCTGCAGGTACGTTCTCGACAGGCTTGGTATCGGCAGCCTCAGTAAGGGTCCTCAAAGTTGCTGGAGGAGTGGTTGGTTGGGAATTAGCGTCATGTAGTGGGCAAGATAGCAGAACCAACCAAAAGCCCACAACCAGCGGTTAACTCTGAGGGACCGGTTGAGATGGTTGTAAGGAGCCTGGATATCGTCCGCCCCCACGGAGCTAACTACAATAACAACAGCTGGTAAAGAAAGATTGCCAGTTGGTAACGGGGGTGTTGTAGATTTTATAGATTTTGGGACTTGTTCTGGAACCGTGTGATTTTCGATAAGATAACATAGACTTCTAAAATGCTCGGGCACCATACGAAATAGAGATCGGAATTTGCGACTTGTTGCGATGGTAGAGGGAATCAAACCACCAATGTAGAGCATTCAAGGGGGTCTCGGGGTTCTGCCGTAGTGTCCAATAACGTTTCTGTCGAGAATTTGTAATCCGCGTACAGTCGTGTTGATCGTTTGAAGCACGCGTTTTTTTCCGTCATACGCGGGGCATGGTGTCGGTGGTTTGGATAGTTTTTGAACTTCACTAGCGTCTCAAGTTAGCTATCTACAAGTTTCCTTCATTATCGAGGTTTTGTAGGTGCGGAATTCTGTTGGAGGAAGGAGATCAGAGACCGCATGCGCTAGTGAATCTGGTGCTGACTAATCGCAGCTCACGCTACGGGCGCGCCAAGACTGCCAAGCGTGGCGCTAACCAATTTTAAAAGTAGGACTCTTATCTGGGTTTGTAGATACGGTATTTGGTCGTTTGGGAAGCTGTGCTGCGCTGTGTGTTCATTAACCCTGTTTTACGGTATCTGTACTTGCGTGACCCCCTAACGCACTGTCCAGCGTTCAATCGCGGACTTCAAAATTCGGACCTATCCGAGTGCGAAGGACCCCTTACATACGTATGTAGCATCTGTTTGGTGCCTCGGTATGTTCCGAGACACTAAACTAACAAAGCCCAGCTACATACTTCTTCTACTTACTCTCGTGTCCTCTAGTTGCTCACCCCCTCACCTCACAAAATTCAAGCGTTTTACACGCGCAACGACTCTCCTCCGATACACCATCAGCATCCTCCAACTCCTTCTTGCTAGAGTTCCAACCGAAATCCCCTTTCGCTTCGTCAGACCTCCACAAAGGTCGTCGCGTCCCTCCCTCCAGAAGGTATGCGCGCACGTCTTAACTGCCCTACTGAGTCCCCCTTCCTGGCCGACGCTGGCTAATGGGCACTGATACGGTGCGTGCGGGCTCAGGGACCTAGCCCCTCCGTGTTGACGCGTCGCAGCTCACCGAGCATGCCTCCATCGGTCGTCAGTGAGGCCGTACGACGAAAGTTTACGGGGAACATCGTCTTCTACCGCGAGCAGTATCGTTACCGCCAGCGGGTCTTCCTGCCCCGCAACATTAATGCCGTCCTCAATTGGAACGGGACTGCGCACGATCGGAGCTTCGACGGCGACGAAGAAGCTGGGCCTGCGAGCCGGCTAAGGAGCCGTACCGCTCCTGGAAAGCGACAGCTGCGCGGGGAACAGATCGCGGAGATTTACAACAGGCTACAGCCGTTCAAGGCGAACAGTAAAGACGAGGGGAGACTCAAGATCAATATTGTTGGGATAAAGCGCACCCCGACCGACCTTCGGAGTAACGGTGCCTGGTCTACACGTAACGTCCTTCCATTTCGGCTTGAGCTGTGGTTAGAGTACTGATGGTACGGGGAAGAGACAGCGTCGAGCGGGGTGTCGTTCCGGTGCCGTGTCAAATTGATGGTGTGGAATCTCCATGATGGCGAAGTGCCGCGTGGTGCCGGGCCGCTACACTGTGAGACGGAGCTGTGCACCGTCACGTACGACAGCGACAACTCGGCCACAGTAGATATGGACGATTGGTTCGTTCTTGGGGTCAGCAAGTTACGCACAATAATCCGATGCGACGATAAGACAGATTTCAGGGTGGCCGATAGCTACCGTTACGAGCTCGTGCTAACCTCCGTCGATGCCTCGGCCACATGGCCGCCCTTTCATACGGGAGATCTCAGCTCTCGACGGGACGCTAGTGGCCTCGAAGTCGTCATCCAGATGGATATAAAGGGGCTCATAGTCCCTAGCACGTGCCAGCTCAAAGCTTTCTTCAGGCCACCTGCACTTGCCAAGGACAATCTCCAACTGAGCGTATTGGTAGAGTGTGGTTGGCGGAATCCGTGGAAACGACTTCTGTTACGGCAAAACCCCCAAAGACTGGCGACCCCAAGCCTGGAGGGGAAGGATCACGAAGCAACGTTTGATTTTGATGCCTCGGTGTTGACTTGCTACACCTTCATCGCGGATGTCAAGCACGGACGAGGCGCGTTCGGCGCGCCGGATTCGAAGGGCCAGCAGGTGTTCACCGTTCCCGGATACGCATGCTGCATGTGTGATGGACGGCAGTTCCGCGATGTCAAGTACTTGCACTTTCATTTCATCACTGCCCACGCGCTGTTCCACTTCAGGGTCGTGTCCAGGAAGCCACAGCCGGGATTGCGCAACGGGCGCCAGTACGCCGACCTGTATATTCAAGTTGTCGTAGATTTAGCCAAGGAGACGACACATAGCAGGGCTAGTGACCACACCCCGGACCCCAGAATAATGGCCTGGGTTAGGCCGGCCAGACAATTTGATATCAACAAGATTCTGAAGGGTGATTGGACTTGGCTGAACGAGAAGAAGGGTAGCGCCACTGGATCCAATCGCCAAGGTACAGGGCCCGTCTCCCCGGAACCGATGGTAATGAAAAGGAACTTCGAATGGAACGATATACGTGATGTGACCCAGAGGGGAAAGAAAAGGTTTCTGGTGAAGAGGCCACGGCATACGGAGAAGGGATTGGTCTACATTCGAACCGCATCCAAGCGATACATTGAAGTCGGGGAGGTGTTGAGTGACAGCGACGATGACGTTGATGAGGAATGGCTGTTTCGAAAACACGACGAGGTGTGTACAAATCATCTCGTAGTTGGGACAGCTCCACGGGGATAGCAGTGTGGGGTGTTGGCAAATCTCGAATTCTCCAAAGTTGGCGTTTGATAGACGACTGGGTCGTGATGATAAACCATGAAACGAACTCCAATCGTTCGCCAACTGCGGCTTGTCAGCACATTGTCGCATCTCCTGGCGGGCTTGAGAAGTTGATCTTTTATGATTTTTTTATCTTTTTGGAGTCCCGCTTGCTGCTGCTTACTGACCTTACATCGTAGACAATCTGCGATTTTGAAGATATATCTGCGATCGAGCACGAATTTATGAAGCTGTGGGATATGCATATGTTCGAAGAACGGTAAACTCCTCCGCCTGTCTTGTGTTTCGGTGGCTCTTCTGACCAAACCATTCTGGCTGGGGGTGGGGGGAGAACAGAATCCCGAGCATGTCCCACCTCGGCCCTTCGGTGTACCGCTTCGCGAAGAAGAACAAGGAGGTTCTCTGCGGAGGGCCGCTTTTAATCGAGTTTTGGAAGCACTGCTTAAATCAGATCCAACACCGCACCATCGACGCCGAGTGCCTGCGCATGGTAATGGTGGCTGTAAAGGGCGGTAAGGACAAGTGGTCGTCGGTAGGAGAGACCAAATGCGGTATCGGACTTAAAGGGGAGTATGTAGCGGATGGACTGGAGCCTTTACCATCAACGCCACCGGTTGCAAATCGAAGGCGTCCCAGAATCTTGCGAAGACCTGGACGTCCAGCGCGCGGTGATCCAACCGACGCTGGCGAAGAGTCGCCACCGACAAGCCAGCCCAACCAAGCCCATAAAGGGAAGGAACCCGCAGTGAACGAACCGGTAGCAAAAGCGACGCCTGCCTTTGGCATCTGCACTTGCAGAGGACCGTGGGATCGGACGCAAATGGTGCTCTGCCGCGGAAAGGTGAGATTTTCCAGTGTCAGCCACCCCTAACCGTCAAGCATACTAACCTTGACCTACAGAAGTGTCCCACACGGTGGTTTCACCGTTCATGCTACAATGTCGAACGGTGGTGTCTGAACTGGACGTGCCCAAACTGCTTGCAGAAGGGTCAGCTGGATTGCAGCTAGGAGAAGGAATATCAGCCTCCGTTGCTCATTGCGGGGAGAGCGCAGAAGATGTTTATGCTCTCCTGCGTCTGACTGTCGTCTGTTCCATGCTTTCTGAAGGCTCGCCAGTTTTCGTTTTGTTTAGATACAGTTTCGACCGGCACCGCTTCTTCTTCGGGCGAAAAGCACCTGACGGCGGTTCTCTCTGTTTGTTGTTCCTCTAATACTCATCCAATGTGCAAATAAGCCCCATTTAGCTAGTGGTGGGAGTTATTGGGTTGCTTTTTTTTCCCCTTTGTCCGGGCTTGTGGCGCTAGCATCAGGTGTGTAGATGATAAAAGTTTTTTGTTCGCCCTTCTGTCCTGGTTCTGGCCCTGTGGATTTGCAACCTGTGTATATTACAAACTCGAAGGGAACCATTGGTTGCGGGTGCTGGTAGATATAACGTTGGTTTCCTCCGCGAACCTCAAGGCTGGACGGTGCACTCGGAGGGAGGGGGGTTTTTTTTTTCTCGGAGACGGTTCGAACTTGCAGTTCCGCTCACCCTTAGCCAAAGTTGTTCGGCACCTCCAAGTAATCCGGGAGGTGTGTTCTGCGCGGCCGGTGAACGCATAGGAGTCTTAGCGAGAAGTCGGTCCGTACTCGCGACTGCGTCAATCCATCCATCCATCCATCCATCCATCCATCCATCCATCCATCCATACCTCCTCCTCCGGCGGCAGCAGAGTAGTGGGCGGTCGTCGTCCTCAGCGATCAGAATGACTGTTTGTCGGGACATTGGGGGGGACACCAGAAGCTGTTGCCCAAGCCAGTGGGACCGCCAGCCCTCCTTCGCAATCGGGTATCTCCCGTGGTGGGGTAGGGTCGGTTCGATTCCGGAAGTGGAAGACTAGATAGCAGAAACCCCTCCCTGTCCGGTATGTAACCGGGTATACAGTACATATGATGTGCGGCAAACATCCTCGACAATGCGGCGAGGTATTACATATGTAGTCTGCCACACGCGTCCCTCCCGCCGTTATTATTATTATTCATTAATCGTGTGCCACCTATGTGTGGATCATGGCGATAAACAGACTGTCCGGCTACTGGCCACAACCCGAACCCCGGCCTCGAACTCTGAAGCTTCCCTTTGCTCCGCCCAGGCCTAACGAATCGGTATGAGTTGCCCCAGCTATTATGGCTAGGGGTCAAGCCAGCAGTCTACAGCTGCCAATGAGCCCGCACCCCCCAGGGGAGCGGAACCACGGAACACCAGAGTTTGGTAAAGGTACGTACCTCCTCCATGGAAAGAGAGAAAAAATCAAAGGCTGCGAACGCAGCTATGTAGTAGGTAGTTTCAGCACCACCTAGCGGTGGGAAAAAAAAATGAAAAGAAAGAAAGCAAAAAATACAAATCTTTTCCGTTACGGGGAATTGAACCCCGGTCTGGCCGGTTTAATGCTCTGTTTGAGAGCGGCCGATGCTAGCCACTACACCATAACGGATTTGATATTGTCAATTATACTCGGGCGGCCATAAACGTAGTTACTAAGCCGCATACGCTGTGGTGCTGACATCTCACTTGGATCGGCAACGCATGTACTCCTGTTCTAAAGTAGACGACAGCTCTTTCCCGGTAGATAGTCCCACCGTTTTCTTGCTTCCTGGTGGGTCCCTTGCCAGGCTGGCTAATAAGGCGTCCGGCTCGCCTTAGGGGTGGGACGGGGGTCAGGTTGATCTTCAGAAGACAGTTGTAATATTAAGGCGGCCAACACACTTTCTCACTCGCAAGTACCGGAGGCTTCAAGCTTCCCATGGGGCAAGACCTTAACGTTCGTATCCAACGGTGCCCACAGTGGGATAGGTGACTAGGGATGACGCTCTACCTGGGGATGGGTGGGATAACCATCCAACCGTCGGGAGGCATGTACCGATCAGGCGGGCGCGAGTTCCTTCTGGGCACTGCACACTCCTCCCGCACGCTCTATCTATCATGCCAACCCCACAGCTTCCCCGAAGACAATCTTCTTCCAGAGCGGGCTGCTCACACAGAGGACGGCGGCCAGGGCCGTGCTCGAGTCGGGTGGTGGGGCGCACGGACGCCCGGCGAGATCGATCTCCCCTGGATGCAGTGCCAAGGAGCCCATCCTCCGCTGACGAGTGAGAAGATATGCGACAGCGGCAAGATCCACAGGACAGGTATGTAACAGAATAGGTTGAGGTTCCTGTACTCCACCTCCACAACCCCACCTTGTCCTTAGATAGCCAGTAACTTATCGCTGCGAGCGTATCGTCCAGGAGCTGGGGAATAATGGCCGTCGTGGTTTTTTCTGGGCTTGGTGGTGTCGATTTTAAATCCAAGAGTATTGCTGTGCTAACACAAGAATCCGTGTGGAGTCTGCTGGTACTTGGACGTGCAGTCTTGTAGGTGTTTACATATTCTTTCGGGGTATGCGTATACAGAACTTCTGCTGTGGCTGCCTGTGGATTGTTGCCAGCTCGACACTGCCACAAGTTATGTCTTACTAACTATATCATACGGCTAATTACCCTACCGATGGACACATGCAAACGGGTTCGTCCCACAGCAATGTACAAACAGCGTGACCATTCGTGCGTACGATACATAGTCTATGTGCACGCGATGGGGAAAAAAAGCGCCCCCCTGCTCAATGCTTAACGTGTCCACCCGGCCGGCCGCCAAATGCCCTCCTCGGCGCGTCGCAGGGCCTCCTCCTGCTGCTTCTGGTGCTGCTGGTGCTCTTGGTAGACACCCAGCCTCCACTCCTTGTACGAAGCATAAGTCCCGCTTCCGCTTCCGCTTTCGTCCTGGACACCGCCACCCCGCTCGCTGTCAGTATCTCCGCCGGTAGTTGGGGGGGGCTCCGGTTCTTGGTCTTTTGGTGTTGGTGGGACGGACGGACAAAGGGGTCAAGATATATTTCCTCTCTCCCACAGCTCGTTGGCTTCGTTCGTGCTTCGCGTATGTGGCTGCGACGACGACCGTTGCCGCGGGCAAAGATGCCGAGCGGGGAATTGCGGGTTGGCACGTGAAGTCGTGGCACAATCGGGCTGGCTACTGGATACTGTCGTGGGGGCTGTCGTGACGGAGATGCTCGGCGTGTGGGGATGGCGGCCGGCTACGGAGAGACAGGTGCCACCGAATCTGCCTCGCGGCGCAGTGATTATCACGGCCGCAATTCATGAAGCTTGCCATTCGATTGTCCCCGCCTATTCTTTATAGATGCCGGCCAACACCGAATGACGATATGTACCAGGCTTACGCCGACCTCCGTGCGACCCGGGGGACCATCGCCCACAGTATCGCCATCGCCGCCAGCAGACTGGCCAATATCGGCTGCAGGACCTGCACGCCCACCTTCGCGGCCACGGCGCCCGTCAGGAAGGGGAACGCGGCGCTGCCAGCCTGTCCGGTGGTCGCCATGAACCCGACGGCGGCCACGTGCAGCTCCCGCGGCAGCAGCTTCGTGGCGACGCTGATGCCGGTGGGGAAGAACGGGCCGATGAAAAAGCCCAGCAACGAGATCATGACCGCGTTCGCGACGATGTTCGGCACGAACCAGAACACCAGCTGCGCCGCGAACGCCGCGAAGAGGTAGAGGAAGATCATCCGCCGCTCTCCGAGACGGAACGTGATGTCCGCGAGCAGGACGCGGCCGGCCGTCAGGCCTCCCCAGAAGCCAGAGGCCACGTAGCCGACTTGCGAGGGCTTGCCGCCACGCACGCGGATCAGAAATTCGACGACCCACCCTGTTGCATGTGAGCTGACGGGATCGTGCTGAGTTTGGGGGGGGGGGGGGGGGGGGGGGGGGCCCCACCCCCCGCCCGCAAACCCCCCCCCCCCCCCCCCCCCCCCCCCCCCCCCCCCCCCCCCCCCCCCCCCCCCCCCCCCCCCCCCCCCCCCCCCCCCCCCCCCCCCAACTCACCGCCGGCAGTAACCTCGGCACCGACGTAGACGAAGAAGAAGAGACTCATGAGGATGACGACTCTGTTGGAGATGGTCTTTTTCAGGTCGCTGCCCGCACGCTCCCGCGCGCCCGCGGCTCCCTTCCCCAGTCCCTTCCTGAACGCCGCCAGGATGAGGCCGACGTTGGCGGCGGCGACGCCCACGAGCACGCAGTAAAAGTAGTGCCAGTACGGCGTCGAGCTCGCGATCCTGGTCGCGATCAGCGGCGAGATCAGCGCACCCAGGCCGTACACGGCGTGGAGGACGCCGAGCCAGCGATGGGCGTCGTTGACACCGCCCACGAACGAGTTCGCCTGCGCGTCCTGCAGCGCGATGGCCATCCCGGCGACGAGGTACGTCACCACGAACAGCGCGAACGGCGGCTTCCAGAACTGCAGCGTGTGCGCCAGCAGCTGCAGCGACGCGCCGACCAGCATCACGCCGCCGGTGCCGAAGCGCGCGGTCAAGTGCACGTTCGAGAACGCGGCGGCGGCCCAGCCGGCGAAGTTGAAGAGGTAGACCAGCGCGACGAAGAGGAGGCCGATGTCGTACGCCGGCTGCAGGTACGGCACGAGCGCGCCCGTTGCCGCGTCGTTGACCCCGCACAGGAACACGGAGAAGTTCATCGCGATCAGCTGCAGCTTGACGGCGGAGACATCGGGGCGGGAGAATACCACGGCACCCGCCGGAGGCTGCGGCGACGACGGCCGCGATTGTTCTTCGTCGGGGGCGGCCGCCCGCTCGAGCTCGCTGGACTGCGGCTTTGTCGAGATGCGCGAGAGTTCGATCGCCGCTGGCGCGGTCACGGCGGCGGTGGCAGTATGGGTACTTGACATGGTGGAGTGGGGCCTCGTATGAACGGCGGAAAGTCGGCCCGCATACATATTCCCCCGATTCTGGACGAGGTGCAGGTTCCTGGGGCAAACTACCCCGAGAAGAGAACGAAGTCGATCGACGATCTTCTCGGAGGAGGCCGACGCACGTGACCGAGGATGATGTTCTTTGCCCCCTCCAGGCGACATATGTAGCGGGATATCGCGACATCGAGCGTCGTGATTGCAGGCAAAGAAGGATTGAATGGCCCGTCGACTCATCGGCGCCGCGTAACGTCACGGAGAATACCCCCCATGCTCCCAGGATCCGGATAGTCCGCAGACCAACCAAGTCGCCACGATTTCCGCCACTGGAAACCGACTCTCGTGGCCAGTCCGGTGCTGTCACCGAGTGATATCGCATGATTGTGCGTGCCTGTAGGCTGCCAACCAGCTACATGTCAAGCGTACGACCGTCCCATCGTTTGTATACCCCAAAATTCCGTACCCCCTCAGCCGGGCCAGAGGCAGCCTGCGCTGTGCGACGCCCTCGCTTTGCACCCGATGTATGTATGTAGGGTCCCCGTTCACTCGGCTGGCTACTGGGCCGTACGAATACCAGTTGTTCTGGTTCCAGCCCGCTGTACATCGAGCGCACATCCTCCCTCCACCACTGCCACGACGTCTGCCACAGCCAGCCTCGTCGCCTGGTGAGGAGTGGCCAGCCCAGTCCAGCCCAGCCCAGCCTTGCGGTTGCGTCAAAGGTGGAGGCTGGGGGTGAGTGGGCGCCGGGCCGAGCCCGAAGTGGCCATTCCGAACAGTCAGCGGGGACTAGACTCGCGGGCGGAAGGAAGGCTGTACCTGTCGTACGCACGTGGAAACACGGCTGCCGGCGAGTGTGGCGGTGGTGGTCGATACTCCAGCCGGACAAACGGGTCCAGGCTTTCACCGGAGCCATCGGTCCTGGGGGCAATCTCAGTGCCGCATTATTATTTTTTGGTTTAACCGTACTCGCATTCAGCGTATGTAGACAAGGTATGGCGGCGAACTGCCGCAATGCCGCGTCGGTTGCAGTGATTCTGTCGGCGAGTGATATCGTGTGATCTCCCTCGGTCCTCGTAGATGCGTGCGTGCGTGCTCAACTACCGTTGGTACAACTTATCGCTCGAGAGCCGACGACTGCAGTGGAACATCCAGCACACCCTCCCACAGAAGACAGTATGGCGGCGTATGGCAGCCCCCCTGGCCAAGCCAATAGGACCAACCCGCACGTCGCAGGGGAATACGTAATACCACCCACACATGTACAGTGAGTACCAGCACGGCCCGCCCCCAACTCTCTTCGACCACCATGCGTGACCAGCCACTCGCGGCCGTCCGTTCGCGTTCGTGCACCTCCAACTGGCCCGGTGCGGCTGACAACCCTCGCCGGCGTGTCGTCCACTTGCTCCTGGATGCGCGGCCAACGGTGCAGATGCCGGACACGGGTTCGGCGTTTCTCACTGGCCCGATAAGGGCTGGAAGAGGTCCGGGGCCCCTGTATCGTACGGACGCACGGTCGAGTCCCTGCCGAGTGTTACTGGTTCTTTCTTCTGCCCGGGGTGGGGAGGGGGAGGGGGGGAGAGGGGGGAAGGGGAAGAAACCACCACAGCGCTGCATATATGCAGCCAGCCAACTCGCTGTGTGCCGGCAAGAGTCCTGTTTCGTCTTCTGCTCTCTGGTCGGCCACGACTGCGGCGGATTGCTGGCCTCCGAGTGGAGAGTTGCGGAACGGGGCGGACAAAGGGCGATAGAAGCTGGGAGCACCAGAGGACACTCTGGAAGGGACGGACGACAAGCTTGGCTAACGTTTGACCCGCGCTGCTTCGACTCGGGCAAGATCGGTTGGTCTGCTCGGGCAAGATCGGTTGGTCTGGCCGCAACGTCCGTGCTGTGCACCGCGTGCGGACGACACAGCGTGCCAGCTCGTGGCTTATGTAGGGCAACAACGGGACGTAGGTGAGTTGAGTATCGGTATATACCTACCTAGGTATGTATGTAAGCCATGGGAAAGCAGCACGACTCCCGAGCGATCGTTCTCACCCCTGTGATTCCAGCGGACAGCTCCAACGAGCGGTTTCCTGCCACTCCGCGTGATGCGTACCACGGAGCTCCTCGTGTTCCTATGTGGCTAGTTGGTGAAGCTGGCCACACGATGGAGACGGCACCTTGGCAGGGAAACCCCAAGAAACCCTCGAGGTCGCACCCACGGAAACCAGTGGGCGCCAAGGGTATGTACGTAGCTTCGGGAAAGAGGCTAGCGTGCGAATGGTCGCCCACGAAGCAAAAAGCCGGGCATAGAAGGAAGGGAACAGTGGACTCCATCTCAACACCATTCGTCTCCCCTCCACTCCCCCCATCCATCGACATCTCCGATCGTCCTCCTTCCAACAACAGTATCCGATCCCGATAGCTAGTCTCTACGAAACACAGATATACCAACACCGATACGAAGCTCAGTTACAGCTCAGCTATGGTACCACTCTCCCCCCCTCCCTCTCACGTACTCTTGCTGACCCCCCCCAGTTCAGCGGAGGCTTTTACGATGAGGACGACATGATGGTCGGCTTCGGTGGGATTTCATCTCTACGAGCTGGCGGCGGCGGCGGCACGCGTCGACGGTTCGACTCTTACTTCCGCTGCTATCCGATCGCGGTGCTCGACCGCAAAGAGCTCAACTACGGCGGGAAGATCATCATGCCGCCGTCGGCGCTCGAGAAGCTGTCGAAGTTGCACATCACCTACCCGATGCTGTTCGAGATCCACAACGGCAAAAAGGGGAAGATCACGCATGCTGGTGTCTTGGAGTTTATCGCCGAGGAGGGGCTCGTCTATCTTCCGCACTGGGTGGGTTGTGGCGATGTTCCCCCCCCCCGGGATAGCGTGGCGGGTGTGCTGATAGGCGGGATGCGGAACAGATGATGCAAACGCTCGCGCTGGAGCCCGGCGACCTCCTCCAGATCAAGTCTACCGACTTGCCGTCGGGGTCGTTTATCAAGTTCCAGCCGCAGTCGGTCAAGTTCCTGAACGCGATCTCCGATCCGAAAGCCGTCCTCGAGAACGCGCTCCGCAACTTCAGCGCGCTCACCACGAACGACGTCTTCCAGTTCAGTTACAACGACGAGACCTTCTCGATAAAGGTCGAAGACGTCAAGCCCGTAAACGCGAGCGGCGCCGTCTCGGTCGTGGAGACGGACGTCGAGGTTGACTTCTCTCCGCCGCTGGACTACGTCGAGCCCGTGCGCTCGGCGCCCGCATCCGCCGGCAGCTCGCGTCCCGACTCCGTCGTCGGCGGCGGAAGGGTGACGCCGATCACGCAGGAAGGCAGCATGGCCAAGGCCATTGGCTACAGCTCTCTCGCCGTCGCCACATCCGGTGCCGCCGCGAGCCAGTTCTCGGGCTCGGGCCAGAAGCTCAAGGGATCGCGCACGGGCACACCCACCGCGAAACCGTCCACGCCCGTCGCGGGAGTCTCCACCAACCCTTCTCCACCAGCCACCACCACCGCTCCAAGAAGATTGGGTCCGCAGCCCCTCCGCTTGCCGCCCGGAAAGCTCTTCTTCGGCTATACGGTCACGCCGGTCAGGAAGGACGGCGACGGCAAGGACGCCGGGGAGAAGAAGCCTAGCATGTTCTCGACGGGCGGCGGACAGTCGCTCCGGAGCGCGGCAACGAAAAAGAGGAAGGGAGAGGAGGGGGCCGCGGGAAGGGGCAAGGGCGCCGCTGCCGATGTTTGATATGGTATGTAGTATGATTGCAGTGGTTGGGTTGGGTTGAGTTGGAGGGGGGTAGCACGAGAAAGGGGGGGGAGCAAACCTTACAGGAAGAACGGAGGGGAATGGCGTTTACTGGACTGGGTTGTGATTCGTTTTCGTGCTGTTTTTTTTTCTCGCCTTTCGTTTTGTTCCGTTTCGCGTTTTGCTTCGTGGAAACGGCTTGCTTGCTTGCTTGCTTGCTTGCTGCTTGTTTGCTTATTCTTTGCTCTGTTCTACATACATACGCACGGGAAGTGATTGGCCAATCCGCTCTCTCCTCCTCTTATCCGCCGTGCCCACTCGTTGCTCTACTATTTCTTCTTCCTCTTCTTCACAGAGCGATGCACAGAGAGAGACAGACAGAGAGAAGAGAAAGAGAGATCGGACCCAAGAGCCAGTCGCTGCCCAAGATCTGACACGTCAGTCACTCGCCCCCAGCTTCGCCCCTCGCCACCCCACTCGCCACCCGGCAAGCTGTGGTTGGTCCGCTCCCTTGCGCGATCGCATCGCGGTCCACAGTGCATCACTCGCGAGCCGGTTTCGATGGTACGAGCACGTGCGGCCAGAGTGAGTATGTAGTTGGACCGATTGAGTTCCAGAAAGGGAGAAAAAACAAATTGAAGATGGGAGCTGTAGTTGAACCAAGAAAAGGAGCAGGGAAAAAGAAGGAAAAAAAAACTGCGCCTTATCCCTTCCTTCCTCCCTTTGCTACGTACATAGAATCGCAACCCGTAGAGTAAAGCAGTAAATAGAAACAGAAATAAGAATAAATAAAAAAAAAACCCCCCAACCGCATGCAGTGCAAATGCAAATGCAAATGCAAGATACATATCACCCCCCCCCCCCCCTCCCCGCTCTGCGAACTCAGCTCCGCACCAATGCTACCCCCCAATGCTACCGCCCTTCCCCCCCCACCGAGTTGTAAGCCGGAAAAAATTGATACACCTAACCAAAAGATGAACGAGGAAAGCAGGTCAAAGCACCGAACAAATCCAAGATAACCCGAATGTGATGGAAGAAGCAATATGTATACGAACGTAAAAAAAAGGGAAAAAAAATGATGATACGAAAGCTGAGAAACCGCGCACCGGACACGATCGAAGCACACGATAAAATGAAAGGGGAAAAAAAAAAAGCAGGCACCAGAGAGAGAAGAGAGAAAACAAAAGCAGGGCGAAACCCGATTCCATCTATACGCAACCAAACTAAAAAAAAAACAAAGAGCAAAAACAAAAACAAAGGCAACAGTATTATGGCGGTGGTAATGGTAGTGGTAGTAGTAGTAGTAGTAGTAGTGGTGGTGGTGGTGGTGGTGGTGGTGGTGGTGGTGGATGATGATAATGTACAGCCAGTGTTCCCCAAACGCCCAACGCCGGGGTGTGTTCGTACAGTTTCATTATGTGGGTCGTTACTTCGTGTCGGTCGTGGCTTCGTGACTTCGTAAAGGCTCAATGTCGTAAATGATGAACAAAGGGAATAGACGGTAGTGGTCGTTGGATGAATGACAGAGGGAATAAACGGACCCGTGAAGGAGTGTGTGCGTAAAAAGCGGATTAGAAGGCAATGTTGAAGCTCTCGACCCGTTCGCGGCAAGAGTCGATCGGCGTCATCTCGTAGGCATCGGTGTCCCAGGCGCAGTAGTCCATATGCTCTGGCGGTGAGGGGGCGGTGAGCGTGAGAATCGAGTTGGCGTCACACTCGGTGTCGTCATCGTCATCGCGACACCACGAGTCGCGGTAGGCGTGGCGGGAGATGTCTGCAGCTGTTAGGGATGAGCGATTGCGGGTGCGGGAGGAACATACTCAGGGGATTGAATTGGTCCATCTGGCTGTCCTCGAGCGTCTTCTTGAAGATGGCCGAGAGGCGGCGTTGGAGCGACTTCTTGCCCGAGGACCATGTCTCTTTCCAGACGGTCTGGTCGCTGTCAGACATGTTGTCTGCTTGGCACCCAGTGGCCTTGTATGAGATCCAGTGGGAGTTGCTGTTGCCGGTCTTGGCTGGGCTGCTACCGAGAGGAGGCGTCGGTGGAGGAGTGAGCATGTCGATCGGCGGCGACAGCACGGCTAATTTTATATCAGTCGAGCCTCTTTGTACTGGTTGAGAGTGGCCGAGCGTACCTAGGATTGCCCGCTTGACGGTCCGGATGGAAGACCCAGAGCCTGTTGCGGAGTCAGTCCTGTATCCCCGGTGACGCCAGCTAACAGGAACCGACCTTGTGTCTCCTTGTCCGCGTTTCTATCACTCTTAGGCTCGGACTTCTCCCGGATAGTCGCCGCGTCCGATGCGTCGTCTTCGATGCTGGCCTCGCTCTGTAGCTGCCTCGACGCATCATCGGCGTTGCTCCGCTCCCCTTCACACCTATCAGCTTCATGCCTCCAGCCCAACGTAGTGGCTACAGAGACACACCATTCCCCTCCCCGTCCCCGTCTCCACCTCGGATTGTTGCTGCGTCGTCGATGTCCATCTCTTCGAGGATACTCTTGGTCTCGGCCAGCGAGGCAGCGTACGAGAGCATGTCGACATCCTGGATCGAGGCTGCCGAAGACTGGCTCTCCTCCCCGTTCGACGACGTAACCGTCATGACCGAGGTGATCGAGAGCCGCTTCTTTGGTTTCTCTTCTTCCTCCCGTTCCACTTCCTTCTTCTCCTTCTTTTCCACCTCGTTGACACTCTTCTTCGGCTTCTCAATTTCCGTCTCGTCGCCCGAATCATCCTCGCGAACCGCATTCGCGGACCGCGACGGCCTCTTCAGCTTGACATCCGTGTCCTTGGAGTCTTCGCCGGCTGTCGAGTTTTTCCTGGTGCCCTTCTCCTTCTTCGACTTTAATCTGCTACGCAAGCTTCTCTCCTTCTTCGCCTTCACATCCTCTTCGGTGTCCTCGGACTCGACCTCTTTCTTCGCCTTCTTCGTCTTTCGCTTCTTCTTCCCCTCCCCCTCCGAAGCAGCTCTTTTCTCTTCCTCCTTCTTTTCCTTTCGCTCCTTCCACTTCAACACGCGAGAGCCGGCCTTGGCCACCGCGTTCTTGAAGCTTTTGAGGCTGCCAATCTTGCCGAGGACGGACTTCGCCTTGGAGGGCAGTGCCGATGAGTCCTCGTCGTCGGTGGGACAGTCATTGTGGACTGAATCCGAGGGCGAGGGTGCTATAGAAGCCGTCAGATTGCTTCCGCTACCGAGCGGCAATGGGACTTACGAGCTACGGCTGCTGTGGGCGTGGGAACTGGCTGCTCCTTCACTTTCTCCGGTACGGGCTCCTCAACCGTGGGAGTCTCAACATTGGGCACGGCCACATTGGACGCAACGGACTCGGCTTCCCGAACATCAAGCTCGAACAGCGTGCGCATATCCGCCCCCTTCTCGGCGGCAGATTTCTACATCCATTAGCTTCCACCATGCAGACGGCAGGAAAGTAGGGATAGCCACATTCAGCTGCACCTGCTTCACCCTCGCCATCTGCTCGACTCTCTGCAGCTGCTCTTCGAAGCCGGTCTCCTCCTCGCCAACGCAGACGAAGTGCAGTCTCCCATTCTTCAGGACTCTGGCCTTGAGCCCCCTCTCCTCGCAAATCCTGCCGCGCCTCTTGCCCAGCACGCAGGGGTCGGCCACGTCGTATCTGGGCTCGGCGGTGAAGGCGGTGGTCCTGGGGCCGGTGACTCGGGCCCGCGGATGCTTCCGCGGCCTGAAGGCGCCGTTCCTCCTCTGCCGCTTGTGCTCGGAAGCGGCGAAGGTGGTGGGGAGGGGGCGTTTATGGCCGGCATAAACGCTCCGCGTCGAGCTGGGTGTCGTGGGGGCAGCAATGGGAGCGGGAACGGGTCTCACGCTCCCCGTCGTTGGCATCGATCCTGTGGATTTGGGCTTCTTAGCCGCCATGGCTGCAGCCGCCGCGATCGGGGCGGCCAGTACTGTGGTTGTGGTGGTTGTGGTGGTCATGGTGAAGTTCGCTACGTGTATGAACGGGGCGAATCCCGCGGGCAGGTCCAAGTATGACATTGTCTTCTTTCTCTCTTGTTTCTTCCTTCCTTCCTTCGCTTCTTCTTCTTTTCTTTCTTTCTTTCTCTGTTCCTCTCTAGCTCGGTGTTTCTTTCCTTCCTGCCTGGGTGGATGAAGACTATGACGGGACTGGAGGGCAGGAGTGCTTCTATAAAGCAGGGCAAGGCGGGGCGACAGGTGGCAGGCGACAGGCAGTAGGCGGACGGGCAGGCAGGCAGGCAGGCAGGGAGGGAGGGAGGGAGGACAGACGGGGATGATTGTGTTTGTAGCAGCGGACGAGGAGGGATGAGGTGTGTGAGAGAATATACGGTAGGTGCTAGCTGGAAAGCAGAGCAGCCGTTTGGAGCTTCGAGACAGCCCAAGCAGGGAGGGGGGGAGAGGGATATGTTGGCTCGGGGAGCTGCGCTTGCTACGGAAACGGCGGGGGGGGGGGTATGTAAGAGCGCCGGGCTCGAGTCAGTGTGGGGGGAGGGCTCGTGGATGTTCCGTTCCCATCTGCTCCTTCTTCTTCCCCTCCCTCTCCTTCTTCTTCTTCTCCTTCTTCCTCTTCCTCAGCTGCTGCTCGCCTCTCGCCGTGAACACGACTGCGGAGCGCGATTGGAGGATAAGCAGTACGGCCCGCGTGCCGGCTGGACGGTGCAAATGCGAATCAACTGAGGGAGCACAGTTCGAGACGGTACAGGCAGTGAGGCAATTGGGGGTTATACTAAGGCGAGTGTCGTCGAGGCGGAGGGGGGCGGGGGGGGGGGGAGTGCTAGTGGCGGACACGACGACGATGAGATACCACTCGATGCAGGTCAGTGATGCCGCGGACGGACGTATAGGAGAACGGTGCGGTTGTGTAGCTGCATGAGTGGACGGTCACGGAGTGTGGAGGGGGTGATGGCGATGTCAGAGGCCGGACAGGCGATATGCGGCTGCACGTACACGACACACGCTCGTACACACACACAGATTTGCACGGGATGGCTGTGTATGTCGTCTCGGCGGACGGCGTGGGACCCCCCCTCCACCCGGAGGGGCAGACCGGCGGACTTCCATCTACCCGTCCTGGCCGAAGTCCAGAGCACAGGACAGCACGCTGCACGCCCACTGTGGTACTTTGCTTCGCCCGCCAGATGTTGCTCCCGGCTGCCCACGGTTAGATGGCTATCCACCTCGAATCATCGGATCGCCCCATCGTCGCCGATTCCGTCCAGCGGGGCGGGAGCGAGCGAGGGACAGAAACCCCCTCCCCCGTTCCAGACACGCCGGATGGGATCGGGGGGGGGCGACCACGCTCCTGCGTCTGATTGGCCGCGCCGCACTGGGGAGGGGGTGTGATCTGCGGAGCGCGGGGACATTACTTGAGTAGATAGTTACGTGGTGGCATGTACCCGGCTCCATCCATCCATCCATCCATCCATCCATCCCGCCACACCGCAGGTTTCCTCTAGATATGTATGTATTGTACATACGTGGTCCGGACACGCATTATGTACTTGTCCCATTGGCGGGGGCGTTCGGTGGTTTGCGGAAAAAAAGGATTCGGGTCGGCGGCTGCCGCTTTTGTCCGTGCGAGCCGGCCCCAGCTTTCGCTTCGTGCATAGCTACATGCATAACTGGCATCGCGCACTCGCGCGCCGCCGCCGCGCTCTGTTTGGCCGCTCGGCGAGCGCCCCGAGCAAGTGCGGTCGCCGGAATCAAGTCTCCCCCCCCGCTCCCCACCCGGCTGCCGATTCGTCCTCTCGCGTGCTGGCCCACGGCGACGGCAATCGCGCAGGTCGCGTCGGAGATCTTCCGCAGCGCCCTCGCTGCTCAGTCACAGCTCACAGCGTCTGCCAAGCCCGCGCCCGTGGAAACGCCTGCTGCAGGTTCGCTCTCTTCCATCGGCATCGCCGTCCGGGTGTCTCAGCTTCGAGGCGAGCTTCTCTCTCCCCCCA